>Ga0169931_10009482_pt1 | contig 14028 bp, 15 predicted proteins | sample Kivu_15m_20L_FD_129675 | JGI IMG/M metagenome (GOLD analysis project Ga0169931, IMG submission 129675) | Freshwater microbial communities from Lake Kivu, Western Province, Rwanda to study Microbial Dark Matter (Phase II) - Kivu_15m_20L... | ecosystem: Environmental > Aquatic > Freshwater > Lake...
AAGATCATAATGGCAGTTCCAAGCAAAGTTGGAAATGTTGGGGATTACATGGCTATGCTTTGGATGCCACCTACACCAGATCATATAAAAATTCAACACATAACCAAAGTTGAACAAGTAAAACCAGAAGGAATGATAGGATTATGGAAAGGGGTTTCTAAAGATGATATCGATACTGTTTCACTAGGATAAACTTAAGAAAATCCAGCCCCAAACTCATCACCTTTTTGAAGTGGATCACCAGAATCAGAATTTTTTAATTTTAAATAAAGTAGTGATTCGTAAACCAATTTTAATGAATCATCTTCGTTTAGATTTGAATTTGATTTTACATCGTCTTTGTATTTTTGAAGTTTCTGAACATTTTGTTCATCAACAGAAATTCCATCAGTTTCCATCATTGTTGCAATTTTTTCAATTAATGAATTGTATTGATTCTCATCCATAATTATTTGGTATTTTTTCCTGGTTATTAACAAGTTCTAATTTAGTATTATTATAAATCAGAAATCAATCCTGAAAGAAAAACACTATACTCATCATCAGAAAAGATAATTTTTTCAATTTTGTTTTCTCGTTGTGCTAAATACACAGATTCCAAATGATAGCAAGTTGTTTTTTCATTTAATCGTCCAAAATAATACCCATTGCATGAACAATACTCGGCATCAGGATCTAACCAATGTTCCTTGCTTTTTCCTACTACTGTCCAGATCTTTCTTTGACTTGGTTCAAAGAGATGTAATTTAACTCGATTTTCAGAAACAACAGATTTAATTCTCTCAGAATCTTTGTTCACAAGAATTTAATCCAAAGTCCATCGTATATCTTTGATGCTCAAAACAAGAATAATGCCATTAAAACCAATAATGGTTCTAGAAGGAGAAAAAAAGAATCTCATAATAACAGATATTCATATTGGTTTTGAAAGCATATTTGCATCAAATGAAATTTTTATTGGAAAGAATTCTTCTATCAATGAAACAATATCAGAATTATTAGATGTAATTGAATTAGAAAAACCAGATTCTCTGATTTTACTAGGGGATGTAAAATCAAGTATTAAAAATATTTCAAAGAGCGAATGGGATGATGTTCCATTATTTTTTAAAAAAATCCAAGAAAAATGTCACATAACATTAATTCCTGGAAATCATGATGCAAATATTCAGAGACTTGTTCCTGAGAACGTTTCAATGATTAGTGCTACTGGAATGGTAGAAGAAAATATTTTACTTACACATGGACATACAATGCCTTCAGAGAATTTTTCTCATGTTGACAAAATTATAATGGGTCATGTACATCCAGTATTTTTTCAAGAAGATTCACTATTAAATGGACAAAGAGTCTGGGTGACAATGAAAACAGAAAAACAAAATATTTTTCCAAACAAATCGGGGGACATAGAGATTACGATAATTCCATCATTTAACAGATATTTTTATGCAACACATAAAAAAAAATATAAAAAATCCATTTCACCAATAATAGAAAGAATCAAACATGTATCAACGGCTAAAATAATTACGTTAGATGGGACAATTATTGGGGATGAATCAATGATTGATCAAGTATTATGAAATACACATTAAGAAAATATTTCAACATAAATGAAATTCAAAATGAAATTCAAAATAAAATTATAAAATTCATTTCTTAAGATTAATCAATTTTATCATATGGTTCTATTGGATCTCTGGTTGTTTTATTATCTTTAAGCCATTCCAGAGTTTTTACAAAAGAATCAGCAAGTTCAATTGTAGTAAGAACAGGAATCCCTAACTCTAAAGATTTTCGTCTAATTTGATATTCATCTTCAAGCATTCCAACATATTTTTCAAGTGTTGATGTACTTGGAATATTTATGATGAAATCTATCTTTCTATCATAGAGTAAATCCGCAATGTTTGGTTTTCTTGTAGGCTCAGATATTTTATGTACAACTTCAATGTCACCTATTTTTTCTTCAAAAAATTCTGCAGTGTGTTCTGTTGCTACGATTTTAAATCCAAGACCTTTTAATCGCGCAATAGGTTGTAGTAATTTTTCTTTGTTTTGAGAACCACCAACGGTTACTAGCGCAGTACCTGTTTTAGGAAGAGTGTACCCAGCAGAAGTAAGTCCTTTGGCTAGTGCATCATAAAAACTCGTACCAAAACATGCAACCTCACCAGTTGATTGCATCTCGACGCCTAATGTAATATCTGCCCCCTCTAATTGCATAAATGAGAACTGTGGTACTTTGATTCCAAAGTTGTGAATTTTTTGCCATTTATTTTCAGGCATTTTAGGTAGTGGCTTACCCAAGATTGCCTTTGCCGCAAGTATAATTAGATTTGTCTTAACAAGTTTAGATACAAATGGCATAGAACGTGATGCTCTTATGTTTAATTCAATTACATAGACATGATCATCATGGATTAAAAATTGTAAATTGAATGGCCCCTTAACATTAAATGTTTTTGCAATCTTTATAGAATATTCAGTTATGGTATCAATAGTTTTATTGTTTAATCGCCATGGAGGAATACACATCATAGCATCACCAGAGTGAACGCCTGCGCTTTCAATGTGTTCAACTATTGCTCCAATTATCACATCAGTGCCATTACTAATTCCATCAACATCAACTTCAAGTGAATTTAACATGAATTTTGAAATTACTACAGGATGATCAGGAGATACATCAGTTGCTTCCTTAACATATTTTTTTAGTTCATCTTGAGACCATACAACTTTCATTGCAGCACCAGACAACACATAGGAAGGTCTAACAATTACGGGGAAGCCTACATCATTTGCAAAGTTTTTGGCTTCTACAACATTTGAAAATGCTTGCCATCGAGGTTGTTGGATGTGTAATTTATCTAATTCAGCACTAAATTTAGAACGGTCTTCTGCCCTATCAACATCATTTGCACTAGTACCCATAATGTTAACACCAAGTTTTGCAAGACCCAATGTAAGATTATTTGCAGTTTGTCCTCCAACACATGTGATAATTCCTTTGGGGTTTTCAAATTCAGCAATATCTAAAATTCTCTCCAAAGTCAATTCTTCAAAATATAATCTACTGCAAATATCATAATCAGTTGAAACGGTTTCAGGATTACAATTTACTACTGAAACATTTTTTTCTCCATTTTCTTGCAAACCCCAAACCATGTTTACAGTACCCCAATCAAATTCTACACTACTGCCAATACGATATGGTCCAGCACCTAGTACAATTACTCCTTTTTCATCAGGATTAACGGTAATATCATTTTGATTTCCACCATATGTCAGATACAGGTAATTTGTGACCGCTGGCCATTCAGCTGCAAGCGTATCAATTTGCTTTACAGATGGTAAAACCCCTGCTTTTTTGCGTATTTCACGTACTTCTTCAGGAGATTTATCTTTAGCACGAGCAATTTGCTTATCAGAGAATCCCAATTTTTTTGACTCCCAAAGTAAAGGAGTTGAAAGTTCTTCTTGTTTTAATTTAGATTCTACATCTACGATGTTTTTGATCTTTTCAATAAACCATGGATCAATTGCAGATAATTTGTAAATTCTTTCAACTGAAATTCCAATTTTGAGTGCAGCTGCAACATAATACAAAATCAAATCATCAGGATGAGATAGTTTATCTTCTATTTGCTCTTCATCAAATGTTTTCATGTTTGCCCTGTTTAAAACAAGTCCGTCATTTCCAATGTCAAGCATACGTATTGCTTTTTGTAATGATTCCTCAAAGCTTCTTCCTACTGCCATAACTTCACCAACTGATTTCATTGTAGGACCAAGTTTTCGTTTTACAAGATCAAATTTACCAAAATCCCATCTAGGATGTTTACACACAACATAATCTAACGAGGGTTCAAAACAAGCAGTAGTGGATTTGGTGATTCTATTAACTAATTCAGGGAGAGTATATCCCAATCCAATTTTGGCAGACATGTATGCTAATGGATATCCAGTTGCTTTGCTTGCAAGTGCAGAAGAACGAGACAATCTTGGATTAATTTCAATTGCAACATATCGGTCAGAATCAGAATCTAATGCATATTGAATATTACATTCGCCTACAATTCCAACATGTTTTGTAGCACGTAATGCTGCGGTTCGTAGCATATGATATTCGTGATTATTAATTGTCTGAGAAGGTGCAACGACAATATTATCACCGGTGTGAACTTTCATAGAAAGAACATTTTCCATATTACACACAATAACATTATTTCCATCCCAATCTTGCATTACTTCATACTCTATTTGCTTCCAATGTCCAATGTATTCTTCAACTAGAACTTGTCCCACAAGACTTGCACGTAATCCACGCTCTACAATTTCATGTAATTCAATTTCATTGTAAGCTACTCCACCACCCTTACCTCCAAGTGTATATGCTACTCGAATAATTACAGGATAACCTAGTTCCTGAGCTATTTCCTTTGCATCTTTAAAATTAGTAACAGTTCTACTTTTTAGAACTGGAACATTACATTGAGTCATAGAGTCTTTGAAGAGCTGACGATCCTCAGTTCTTTGAATTCCGGGGATTTGGGTACCTAATACTTTCACGCCATACTTTTGCAGTATACCTGCCTCTGCAAGATTAATACCACAATTTAGAGCAGTTTGACCACCATATGCCAGCATAATTCCATCTGGTCTTTCCTTTTCGATAACAGATTCTACATACTCAGTATTAACAGGTAACAGATACACATTATTTGCAAATCTAGTATCTGTTTGGATTGTTGCAATGTTTGGATTGATTAGAATACTTTGCAGTCCATCTTCATGTATTGCTTTGAGGCATTGGCTTCCGGAGTAGTCAAATTGACGGTCGTTTTTAGCGACTCTCGCCGGCTTCTCCGATTTTTATTGCCCCACTACCAAGTACAAGAATTTTTTTTATCGACTCATTTTTTGGCAGATTTGCCTTCCTCCATAAGGTTCTTGAGCTCTTCAAAGACGAATTTACAATCATAAGGTCCAGGTGCAGCTTCAGGATGAAACTGAACTGCAATACAATTTTGTTTTTTGTGTTTGATTCCTTCGACTGTTTTATCGTCTGCGTTTGTAAACCATAAAGTAAATTCAGATGTTTTCAATGATTCAGGAGTTATCCCATAACCATGATTCTGACTTGTAACATAGACTTGATTATTTTCCAAATTAACACACGGTTTGTTTTGTCCTCTATGACCATATTTTAATTTGTAAGTTTGAGTGTTGCCTGCAAGACCAATAATTTGTGCACCTAAACAGATTCCAAGAGTAGGAATATTTTTTTCAATTAATTTTTTTGCAGTTTCAATAGTATCTGGACAATTTTGAGGATCACCAGGACCATTGCTAATTACAACACCGTTAGGATGATATGACATTATTTTTTCAAAAGATGTATTCCAAGGCAATCTTATCACTTTGTATCCCAATTCACGGATGTTTCTTAGTATAGCATTTTTTGTACCAGTATCAATTACAACAACAGATTTTTCTTCAGAACCATAAACTACTTCTTGTTTTGTAGATACTACATCCATGAATTGTTCAGAATTATAATGAGTTGCATTTGCAAGTTGTTTTTTGACTTCTTCTACATTAATTTCAGTATCAGAGACTACCAATGCTGCCATTTTCACTCCGCCTTGACGAAGATTTTTTGTTACTGCTCTAGTATCAATTCCTGAAATTCCAGGAATTTTTTCATTATACATCCACTCATCTAAAGTCATAGACATATTCCAATGGCTAGCAGATAAAGAAAGTTCATGTACAACTAAGCCACGTATTTGGATTTTATTAGATTCAAAGAATGTTGAAATTCCATCTTTATCGGTAAGTGATGGATCAGGAACACCATAATTTCCCACAAGTGGGTAAGTAAGAGTAAGAATCTGACCACTGTAGGATGGATCAGTTAGAGTCTCAGTATAGCCTACCATTCCAGTATTAAAGACAATTTCACCAAAAACAGTCGTAGAATAACCAAATCCTTTACCATCTAAAACCGTGCCATCATCAAAAATTAGCTTCCCAAACTTGTTTGCGTGGACTGATTTCTTTGTAGTAATTGTGACCCTCGACGAGTACTTTTGATTCTGGATTTAAGTTTTTTGAAGGTTGATCGCTAAAAAAATAAAATAGATCTTAAAGGGCGCGGAATTCTTCACTCCACTTGTGGTATGCACGTACCATTTCAAGTGAAACACTTGGTTTTCTTCTTTCCATTATTGCCTTAAAGTCTGCAGTTGTGAGTTCACGTGGTTGTATTGGAGCTTCACCTTCTACTGGTTCATGATAATCAGGAGAATTGAATATCTCATGAACTGCTTTGATTTGTGCTGCCTGACAAACATCTTTGATATCACTTGCACTATAACCGTCAAACAATTTTGAGAGTTCTGCCACGTTGACTCTAACAGCATTTTTTAGTGGAGCAGTATATTGTTGAAATAGATTCTCTCTTGCAGCTTGAGTTGGAAGTGAAACATAAATTCTTTTTTGGAATCTTCTAAGAAATGGCCAGTCAAGACTCCATGGTTTGTTTGTAGCACCAATTACGTAAAGCATTAAATCCTTACCTTTTCCATTAACACCATCCATTTCAGTTAAGAATTGATTTTTAGTTCTTACTTCTCCACCAACTTCACTATTTCTAGAACCTAAAAGAGAATCAACTTCATCTACAAAAAGAATAACAGGTTTACCTTCTTTTTCTGCATATTTTCTTGCCATTACAAATAATTTTGAAACATTCTTTTCAGCTTCTCCTAACCATTTACTCATCATAGATGCTGCATCAACATTAATGAAGTAACCGTCCATTTCATTAGCAGTTGCAGCAGCTAACATAGTCTTTCCAGTTCCAGGTGGACCATAAAGTAGCATCCCTTTTGGCCAGCCTAAAGGAAACAGGTCGGGTCTTTTTGTTGGATAAACAATGGATTCACGTAAAGCATTCTTTGCATCATCCAGCCCAATAACTTCACTCCAAGTAACGTTAGGCTTTTCTTTCATTACAAGATCTTCAAAGTCATTTTCATCAGTTTGTCTTTGTACAGAAGCTTGTTGTTCTTTAGGAGAAGCGTTAGGGTCAACTGCAGGTTCGACACCGCGTGATTCTTGAAGTGCGGTTATTCTGTTATGGTATGAATTACATCTATCTTTGTAAATTGGATTAAGTTTGCTAGTAGGATAAAGTTGTATTAGTTTTACAAGCGCATCAATTGCATGTTGGTAATGAGTAATAGCCATACCTCGTGCTCCTTGGGAGTCAAACTTGATTGCCTCAGAAGCATACTTGCTTGCATTATTTTCTAATTCTTGTGGGGCTAAACTCATCTATATCACTTGTACAGTATCCCCTTGAGATTTTTCTTGGTATTTGGAGGTGTTAATTGGTGTAGTAAAATTGGTTAAATTAAATGAACCATTTTTTGATTCAACATCAGATTCATCAAGATATGATTTTTCAAGATCAGATTTTTCTGAAATTTTTGAGTGCATATTTTTGACTTTGTTAATAGAATCTTCAGCGGATAAAATTAATTCAGAGATATCATCATCAACGCTTTCCATGGACTGGGCAGAGTCACCTATTATCGAAACAAAATGCTGTAAAATTAAACGCGTTTCTTTTTTATCTTCATATTTACAAAGCATAAAGTTAGCCAATCCAACAATTTTATTTATATCCTGTAATTCCTCCAAAGTTAATTTATCAATTTGAACGCCAGATACAGATAGTTTTTTTTCAATTTTTGCAGATATTGATTGAATATTAGAGATATCTTTTGGTAAATCAGTTTTAGGGTTAAGAAAATTCAAGTATTGCATACTTTAGAAAAATCAAGATTAGGATACTGCTTATTTATTTTAGAGTCTACCATCAATTTTACTTCATTTAGGATCAAAGATGATTTAGTATTTGACTGGCTAAAATCAAATCTAGCCTCAGTAAGAATTGCAGAATCTAAAATAATACTACCTAAATGGACGGATAACTCTGAGAGATTTTTACTGCAAATAGGAAGTAAAGTATAAAGCTGAGCGCTGACAGTTCGCATCATAGGGATTAAAGGTAAAAGTTTAGGAATGCTGGTAATACCAGAGATAGAGTTAATTTTCTTGTGTATTTTAGAGAGAATTTCTAAAGAAAATGAAATTGTTCTTTCAAAATCAAGTGCTCTAACACATGTATGGTCATCATTATCTAGTTCTAGATATACTCGGTTTGATTTTTTTATCTCTGCCTTTTTTCTTTTTAAAGTATCCATTATATCACCCAGCAAATAATTAGAATATTCCAATCTAGGAACAATAGTAACAGTCTGGAATACGCCAGAACACTCGTTTCTAACAAGATTAGGATTAACCATCATGCCATATTTTCAACATAGATTTGATATTTCAGGACGGTGTCACAATTTTACCAGTAACCGCAGTAACACCACCAAAGAGTTACAATTTTGAATTTTTTTGAGTATTTGTGTAAAGGAATTTAGCTTTCAATATTACCTAATCAGATGTAAATGAGAATCATGGTAAATGAACAAGCATTAACTGTAAGTCTTGAAGAATTTGGACTAAGCAAATACGAGGCTCAGGCATATGTTGCCCTTATATCAAAAGGCACGATATCCGCAAGCGAGCTTGCATATTATTCAGATCTTCCAAGAACCAAGATATATCCAACTCTATTAAAGCTAGAAAGCAAAAAATTAGTTATTATTTCAAAAAGCAAACCAATTATGTGTACAGCAACTGCACCTGAAGACGCTTTTGATTCAGTAATTCATGAACAAATCAACAAAGTAAATGCAATGAATGCTTTGATTTCAAATTTAAAAAAGGCAAGTGAGGAAAGCAGAAAATCAAGAGGTTCTGAAGAAAAAAAATATTTTCACATTAGTGCAAACAACGTATTAGAACAATTAAGAAAGATGGTTGATGGATCAAAATCTTCTATCAACATCATGGTTGATCAGTGGGGTTTGGGGTTACTTGCAGAATGTAAAGAACAATTACTTTCAGTGCTGCGTAGAAATTTAGAAATAAAATTATTGTTGCCATCAACTCAAATTGGTTCAGAATCATACAGAGCAATACCAAACGAAGTAAAAATTAGATCATCAGATATTATACAAAATTGTTTTGTATTTGATGAAACAGAGGTATTAATGATTGATGATGAAAATGGAAAAGGAGCAACATTCTCATCCACCGAAGTATTAGGAACAAATCAAAATAGAATTTTTGCAGATATTTGGAGAAATTCAGTTAAAATAGATGCTCTTGCAGATATGACAAAAAATGAAGCACAAGAGGTATACAAAATTATTCAAATTATTAATGAAAACGGATTGACATACATTCTAAATTCAATCATGATTTCAAAAAAACCTGATTTAGATATGCTAAAACTACTTGAGAAAAATGGGATTCATTTAAAAAATAAGTCATTAGATGAAATTATTGAGATTATGGATGCAGCATTACAAATTATGTGTTCAGGGCATGTAAATTTTGATGCAAATACTAAAAACATAACAATTGAATCAAAATTAAACAGCGGCCATTCTTTACCATGGACGTATATCTTAGACGGTTGTCTTCAAAAACAAGGATACAAAACAAGAACAATATATCAAAATAATCAAACTAAAGGCGAAAAAGTCACCATAAAAATAAGTAAAAACTAAAATCAGCTGAATTAAACCATAATTCATGATAGAAGAAAAAATAAAATCAATTGGAATAAACATTCCAGTTCCGCCAACCCCTGCTGGTTCATATATCCCACTAGTAAAAACTGGGAATTTGTTATATGTTTCAGGACAAATTCCATTACAAGATGGAAAAGTAGCATTTACAGGAAAAGTGTCAGATGAAAATATTGAAACTGCACAAAAATCAGCAAGAATTTGCGCAATAAACATACTAGCACAATTAAAAAAAGAGATAGGAGATCTAGAGAAAATTTCTAGATTTGTAAGACTATCTGGATTTGTAAATTCAGTACCAGAATTCACACAACATCCAAAAGTAATCAATGCGGCATCAGATTTACTTTATGAAATATTTGGAGATGTTGGAAAACACACCAGAATTGCAGTTGGCGTATCAAGCTTGCCACTCAACTCAATGACAGAAATAGATGCAATAGTAGAAATTAAATAAAAAATAATTAAATTTTGAAATTTAGTTCAATTTTTTATTAAATTCTGTAAGGAATTTTTTAATTTTGGGTTTTGGAATTACTGCGCCACATGCTTTATCATGTCCCCCACCAGAGCCTCCAAGTTCAGTTGCAAGCAGATTAACAATTTGACCCAAATGAATTTTACAAGATTTTGAACCTCTAACTGAAACAGCATAGATGCCGTGATCAACTCGTTCTTTGTATGCAACACCAACATCTTTTCCAGATAATCCTAAAACAAAATTAACAGCACCGCTTGCTCCAGAGTCCATAATTTCCATATATCCAATATTTTTCATGGTTTTCATTCCTTTTTTGACTTTGGCAATTATCTGAGCTAATTTGTCAACCTGAATTTGTGCAAACTCAAAAGTATTGGGAATTTCATGTGGGAATTTAGATTCTGCCAATTCCTCTACTAAATACAACAAGTAATCAGGATCTTTTTGATGTCCCACTATGTTGTAGGTAAGAACAGTTGCGTTGATTAAAGCAAATTGCCTATCATAGATTTGAAGTAATTTGGAACCAATTGGCCTATCTTCCATATAATCGGTAATAGCTGCACATGCTGCAATGAATGGAGCATGATCAGAGAGTTTTGATTTAAATGCATTATAGACTTGAACTGTGGTACATTCGTTGATGTCATGAATCATTTTAACTTTAATTTTTTCTAGAGCTTTTGTAATTTCTGGATCAATATCATGATGATCAATGTAGGTTACAGATACATGATTCTTTTTTAGAGTTTTTAGTAGTTCAACAAACTCATCTTGATTCTTTTTGCTCAGGCCTAAATCACAAATGTATAGAGACTTTAATTTTTCATCTGCACAAACTTTCTGTATAGCTTCCATCTGGCCTGGATAATCAACTAAAACAGAATCACCGCCAAATGCTTGTCTAATCAAAGCTGCTGAACTAATTCCGTCTGCATCTTCTTTATGAGATATACAAATTACTTTGGTTCTTTGTTGAGCAGGTTTTGTTTTTTTCACTATTTTTTTCTTTGTAGGTTTTACAATTTTTTTTGTCTTTGATGAAACCATTATTGTCGATTCACTTACATGCCCTCATTTAAATCAAGAATGAAATCTACTAAGATTCACGTGATTCTTGTTTTATGCTTTGATTTGCTAAAGATGTGGAATTTACAAATGCATCATAAAATGATACACCATCTAGTTGAGTTTGAATATCAATCTCTTGAATTTTTAGTAATTCGTCTCCAGATGCAGTTAAAACAAGATTATCGAGTTTCTCTAAAAGTTCTCTTTCTGAGGGATTCATAATTTTTATCAAAAAATAATCATTTATGAGCCAGAGTTGTCAGATTAGACTAATTACTAAATTTCATAGACGTGTTTTTCGCATAAATATAATAAAAGATTTCACAAAGTAAAGATGTGGAGACAAAAAACATAGGCTTACGTGGAATTGAGGTTGCAGATACCAGAATCTCAAACATAGATGGAGAAAAAGGCAAGCTGATTTATCGTGGCTATGACATATTAGAACTCACAAAAAGATCAAGTTTTGAAGAAACAGCATATTTGTTATTGCATGATGCTTTGCCAACCAAAGAGCAATTGTTAGAATTTAAATCCAAATTAAGCGATGCCAGATGGATTACAAAAAGAATGCAGATAAACATGGGAAATTGGAGAAAAGATGCAGATCCTATGGACATGCTACAAGCATTTGTGGCAGCACTAGCTGGGTATTATGATGAAGAATTTGCAACTAAAGAAGCAAGTTATGACCGAGCAATCAACCTAATTGCTAAAGTACCAACTATAATTGCAAGTTGGCAAAGAGTAAGAGACGGATTAGATATAGTAGATCCTGATCCAAATTTAGATCATGCGGCAAATTTTTTGTATATGATGTCAGGTGAAAAACCAGACGACGAGATTGAAAAGATTTTCGATACTTGTTTAATTCTTCATGCAGAACATACGTTTAACGCATCTACATTTGTTGCAAGACAAGTTGCATCAACTAGAGCACATATGTATTCAGCGACAAGTGCAGCAATCGGTGCATTAAGTGGAGAACTTCATGGAGGTGCAAATACAGAAGTAATGAAGATGCTTTTAGAAATTGGTACAATAGATAATGTTGTTCCGTGGATTAAAGAAAAAATGAGTAAAGGTGAAAGAATTATGGGCATGGGTCATGCAGTATACAAAACATATGATCCTAGAGCACAGGTTCTTAAAGAATTATCAAGAAAACTTGCTGCAAAGACAGGAGATCCATGGTATGCAATTACAGAAAAAGTAGAAACAACTACAATTGAAGAAATGAAAAAACAAAAAGGAAAAGACATCTATCCAAATGTGGATTTGTACAGTGCATCTCTTTACTATATGCTAAAGATACCAATGGATCTCAATACTCCAATTTTTGCAATATCAAGAGTAGTTGGATGGGCTGCACATATCATCGAAGAGAAATTTGCAGAAGCTGCACCAAAGCCTGCACTTTACAGACCAAAGGCAGTATACGTTGGAAAATATTGCGGACCAGAGGGTTGTGAATACAAATCTCTGGATTTGAGAAAATAGTTTTTAATTTCTAGTATTAAGCCATTCTTTTGCTTTAGAATTCACATCGTGTTTGTATAATACTTCAAAAACCATATCATAAAATGAGATGCCTTTTTTCTGCGCCTGATCATCTAGCCAACGAATACCATCAGCAAGTTCAGGATCATATTCGGAAAATTCTACAAGTTCATCAACCATTTTTGAAAAGAATGTGTGTGACTCTAACATATGTTAATCTTTGAATCTTTGATCATAAGGGCGGGATTCAAAATATATAGACAAAAAACCACTTTTTGGTTGACAATTGGAGCATATTTTATTTTTTGACGGGGATTCAAAGAGAATTTCATGGGTCATTCAAACAGATAATTCAATTGTAGAACAAAAAAGGGAACATGTAGAAATTTACTTGGATAAAGTAACAAATCAACAATCAAAATACATCGGATTACATATTGGGATATTTTGGGGAATTGGTACATTTATCATAAAAAATGAAGATATTGTAAAAATAACAACTGATGATAAAACAGTGTTTGAGCATTTAATTTCAAATCAAAAAAGTGATGATGAATTCATCGAAAAAAGAACTTTTTTCATCAGACAATTAATTGAGCAAAGAAAATTAAAAATTAAATATGAATTAGTAGAACCTGAGAAAAATTTAGCTGCTAAAAAAACATAATGCAAAGGTGCTTAAGACCAAAAACGGGAGTTACTTGGTGACAGCTCCATCGCATTATTAATTTATGAAATGTATTAAATCATAAAAGAAATACTTGTTCAATATGATTGACTTGAGTTTAAATCAATTAAAGCGATCATATGAGATTTTCAACGTATGTTTTAGATTTGTGTAATTTTTTGAAGAAAGTTGCAGACATACATAAATTAAAAATAGTTAAAAAATAAGATACTACTCAAATATTGTAATTATTTCAAAATATGAACGTAGAAACAAAGATTAGATTTATTTAGCTTGAAAAAATCATGTGATCAATTATGGCAAACATAGACAAAGCAGCAATTGCGTTTTCTATTGCAATTGTAGCTGTAGGTGTAGGTTTTGCCGCATATGCAGGATATGCGCAAGATATCGCTCCAGTTGCTAAAGCCCCAGTAATTGCAAATACTGAACCAAAAACGCAAGTTGATCCAATGGCAAGCATTGCAGAAAAGGTGAAAAGCGCTGCGGCTACAACAGAAAAAACTACAGAGCTTAAAGAAGAGGTAAAGATGGAAACTGAACCAGCTCCACCAGTTGAAACT
>Ga0169931_10009484_pt1 | contig 14021 bp, 12 predicted proteins | sample Kivu_15m_20L_FD_129675 | JGI IMG/M metagenome (GOLD analysis project Ga0169931, IMG submission 129675) | Freshwater microbial communities from Lake Kivu, Western Province, Rwanda to study Microbial Dark Matter (Phase II) - Kivu_15m_20L... | ecosystem: Environmental > Aquatic > Freshwater > Lake...
CTTTCTGATAATACAATGGGTGTTGGGGTTGCAGTTGGGGCTGTAACTCTTGGGGCATCTGTAATTGAAAAGCATTTCACCTTAAATAGGGCGGATGGGGGTGTTGATAGTTCCTTTTCATTGGAACCTGCCGAATTGAAATCACTTGTTGAAGAAACAGAAAGAGCATGGCAATCACTAGGGTCAATTAAGTATGGGCCAGGAGAATCTGAAAAGCGGTCCTTGATTTTTAGGAGATCGTTGTTTATCGCTGAGGATATGCAATCTGGAGAAGTTTTCACTGAAAGTAATTTAAGGTGTGTAAGACCCGGATTCGGCCTTGCACCAAAACATTTTGATAAAATCTTAGGCCAAAAAGCAAGAATTGCATTAAAAAAGGGCACACCTTTAACTTGGGACTTCGTCCAATAGTCTTAAGAGTAAAAAAATATGAGAACAATTGCGACAATTGAAGCAAGAATGACTTCATCAAGGTTGCCCGGAAAGGTATTGCTTAAAGTTTTAGATAAGCCCTTATTAAGCTACCTTGTAGAACGTTTGAAATCCGTTCCGTCATTAGATGGAATTATTTTGGCTACAACCACCAATAGCCAGGATGATATTTTGGAGGACTTTGCCACTTCAGAAAACATTATGTGCTATCGGGGCAGTGAATCAGATGTAATGGCAAGAGTCATAGGAGCTGGTCAAGCTGCCAATGCAGATACATTAGTAGAAATAACCGGGGATTGTCCACTAATTGACCCCCAGATAATTCAGCAAGCAATTCAAATTTTTTATGCGAACAATGCTGATTATGTAAGTAATTCACACAAAAGAAGTTATCCTGATGGCATGGATGTACAGGTCTTTAGTTTAGATACTCTTAAATATTCAGCTTCCTTAACCAGTGACAATCTTGATCATGAACACGTCACTCTTCACATTAGAAATAACCCAGAAATATTCTCTCATCTGCATTTAATTGCAACACCAAATATGTATTGGCCTGAGTTAGGCTTAACACTAGACGAGCAGGCAGATTATGAATTAATTCAAAAGATCATTGAGCATTTCGGAAGAGGTAATTTATTTGGTTGTGTAGAAATCATTGAATTTTTGGAGGAAAATAATCACTTGTTAAGACTAAATGAAAATGTTACCAGGAAAGGAGACAGCTAAATGTTTACCATAGTTTCTCATGATGCTGGAGGAGCAGAAATTCTTAGTAGTTTTGCATTAAACTATAAGAATGATATTTCCTATGTTCTGGATGGTCCTGCAATTCAAATATTCAATCGAAAGCTTGGAGAAATAGAAATTCAGGATTTGGAAAAGGCTATTTCGAATTCGGATTGGGTGTTAACTGGCACAAGTTGGGCTTCGACCATTGAGCTAAATGCTATTGAGATATCACGAAAGTATAATAAAAAGGTAATTAGTTACTTAGATCATTGGGTTAATTATACAGAACGTTTTCTAAGGGGTAACAAAACTATTCTGCCTGATGAAATTTGGGTTGGAGATCACTATGCGTTTAAGTTGGCGACTAATTTATTTGTAGGTTTAAAAATAGTTGAACAAATAAATCCCTACATCATCGATATTAGGAATAGTTTGATTCAAGTCGAGCGCTTTAAAGTTGATAAGCAGATTCTTTATGTATGTGAACCCATTAGGGAACATGCACTTTTAAAATTCGGTAATGAGCGTCATTGGGGATATACTGAAGAAGATGCTTTAAGATGGTTTTTAAATAATTTTCACAAAGAATTTAGTAATAAAACTATTAAAATCAGACCCCATCCATCGGAAAGTCCTGATAAGTATAACTGGGCATTTGAGGAATATGGGAAAGTTATTAAATTCAGTAAGGGGACAACTTTACTCGAAGACATCGCCGAAAGCTTTATGGTAGTTGGATGCGAGTCAATGGCAATGGTAATTGGTCTGATAGCAGGAAAGAGAGTTTTATGCAGTATTCCTCCGGGGGGACGACCTTGTTCATTGCCCCATAGAGAAATTGAGCATTTTCAACAAATATTAGAAGCAAAAAATTGATGATTCACAGCTGCTTAATAATAGGTCTTGGACAGATCGGTTTTGAATATGATCTGCATGATGAAAATGGAATTCTTACACACTCAAAAGCATTTCATTTACATTCAGATTTTGAAATTATTGGGGCGGTTGAACATAATCCAAACAAGAGGATGTTGTTTGCTAAAATTTATCAAAAACCAACATTTGCATCTGTAAAGGAAGCTTTAGCTAATCTGAAGCCAGATTTAATTATTATTTCAGTACCTACTCATTTGCATATTCAAATTCTATCTGAAGTTCTTGATTTATGTACACCCAAATTGGTGCTTTGTGAAAAGCCGCTATCCTTTAATTTGGAAGAATCAATAGAGATTGTTGAAACATGCAAACGTAAAGGTGTAGAGTTAATTGTTAATTACATAAGGCGATCAGATCCAGCAGTTATTGAAATAAAAAGGATGATTGAATCCGGCAAGATTAAAGGCCCTTTAAAGGCTCATATTTGGTATTCAAAGGGTCTTTTTAATAATTGCTCGCACTTTATAAACTTAATTCAATACTGGTTTGGGAACTTTGAAAGCGGCAAAATCATCAGTCAAGGCCGAAAGCTTCCAAGCGGCGACATAGAGCCTGATCTGTACATGAAATTTGAGAAAGGCACGGCAATTTTCAGTTCGTGCTGGGAAGAGTCATTTTCATATTACACTGTCGAAATTTTAAGTCAATCTGGGCGCTTGTTTTACGATAAAGGAGGAGAGGATGTATATTGGTCTCAAGCTCAAATCAATACTAAACAAAAAACAGCTTCAATAAAAGGTGAAAAAATTACTATTTTAAATGCCATGAAAGTCTACCAATGGAATGTAGTTGAACAACTTGCATTACATCTAAATGGGGAAAAATCAAATCTATGTACAGGAATAAGTGCACTGGAAACTTTAAAGGTTATCTATAAAACAATATATAATTAAACAATGGAAAAACTAGCAATTTTAGGGGGTAGCAAAACTATTGTTAGTCCTTTTGAAAAATACAATTCAATTGGAAAAGAAGAAGTTGATGCTGCTAAATCTGTAGTTGAATCAGGAGTTCTTTCTCAGTTTGTTGGATGTTGGGAGCCGGATTTTTACGGTGGTCCAAAAGTTCAGGAATTCGAACGCAAGTGTGAATCGTATTTTAAAGTTAAACATGCAGTTTCCGTAAACTCCTGGACCTCTGGTCTAATTGCAGCTGTAGGTGCAATTGGAATTGAACCGGGAGATGAAATCATTGTTTCGCCCTGGACTATGTGTGCAAGTGCAACTGCGATACTGCACTGGAATGCGATACCCGTATTTGCTGATATTGAGCCAGAAACATTTAATATTGATCCGGAATCTGTTATAAGGAATATTTCTCCATATACAAAGGCGATTATGGCAATTGATATCTTTGGTCATTCATGTGATATAAAAGAGTTGCTGAAAATCTGTGAGAAATATAAACTAAAACTAATTACTGATACAGCCCAAGCACCTGGAGCGGAGATATCAGGGTCCTTTACAGGGACACAGTCACATGTAGGTGGGTTTAGCTTAAATTATCACAAACATATTCATACAGGAGAAGGAGGAATACTTGTTACAAACGATCATGAAATTTATGAGAGATTACAATTAATCAGGAATCATGCCGAAGCTGTTGTTAAGAACAAGAGAGTGACAAATCTATCCAATATGATTGGATATAACTTCAGATTAGGGGAGATTGAGGCTGCAATTGGAATAGAACAATTAAAAAAATTGGAATACTTCGTGGCTACAAGGCAAAGGTCGGCAGAAATATTAACCAAGGGGCTCTCAGGATTAAAAGGCTTAAGAACACCTGTTATTAAGAGTGGAAATACTCACTCCTATTATATGTATCCTTTAGTATTAAATATTGAAAAAATTGGAGTTTCGAGAAGTAAATTATTGGATGCTCTTAAAGCAGAAGGTATAAGCGGTCTATCAGGAGGTTATTCATGTGTCCATTTATTGCCAATGTATCAACAAAAAATTGCTTATGGATCTCATGGCTTTCCTTGGTCTTCTGATATCTGCAAACGTGAGGTTAGCTATGCAAAGGGCATTTGTCCGGTAGCGGAAGATTTGCATGACAATTCATTTATTAGTTTGGAAATGTGCCTTTTTCAATTAAGTGATAAAGAAGTTAATCTGATTGTTAAGGCATTTCAAAAAGTTTGGGCTGGACTCAGCCAATTGAAATAAGCACTTTTAGAAAATTTGATCAATAGTTAAAATACTATGAAAGAAATATCTTTAGATAAGTTGCCTGAATATTCAGATTGGCCTGAACGCTTGATAAAGAATAAAACAAAATACAAGAAGACCAGCAAAGAGGTAAATCGTGAATTTAACCTTGAAAAATGGAATGAAACATTAGAATTATTAATCAAATCCGAGAAGACCAGTTTGACAGAGATTGAGGATGAGATTTATCCACTTAATTCTGAGTCATTAATATATGAGGTGGGCAAATTGTGGAAGACAACTCATGGATATGGAGTAAAAAGGCATTTAGATCTATATAAAGATACTTTAATTAGACATATGAATGGTGCAATGGCACTTGTTGAACTGGGGGCTGGGTACGGATCTAAAGCATTTGCACTTAAGCAGATGGAGGAAATTGGAGATATTCCACTTGTAATAGCTGAATTAACAGAAAATGGCAGAGATGCCAGCGTTTTGTTGGCTAAGAAACTAAAAATTGACGTTAGGGTGGGTGCATGTGACTTCAGGTTATTAAGTATTGATAAAGACCTTGTTCCTCCTGATTCAATTATATTTACGTCCTATGCGATGCACTATGTTCCCAAATTTTCGAAGGGAATAATTGATTATTTTTTAAAATTAAAACCGAAAATCGTTATTCATTTTGAGCCTTTGTATGAAACATTAGAAAGTGATTCTATTCATAGTTTGCTTTGCAAGGAGTATATCAAACAAAATGATTATACGACTAATCTTTACTCTAGGATTCTCCGAGCTCAAGATGAAGGAAAGATTAAAGTTTTGGAATTGAGTAAAAACGTTATTGGGCAAAATCCATTACTACCTATATCCGTTATTGTTTGGAAACCGTTGTAATATGCCTGATAAAGATATTTATGAAGTTGTTTTAATTGGAACAAGTCCAATTGCTATTATGGAGGCTTACTTCTGTAGCCAGGAAGGTAAATCAGTTTTGATGATAGATGATGATAGCAAAATTGGAGGGGCCTGGAAATGCTTGGATAATCCATATTTCGAAGATGTAGAAAATGCCATACATTACTTTTTGCCTGATGAAGAAGGCAGAAATTTTTTGCGTGAGCGCCTAGGTTTAAAAATCATCGAGGTGCAAAACAAGTACCGAGTGCTTAAGTTTCCTATATTTGGATATGTTAAACTCAAATACCACAATCATTTTTCCAGGTTTATTTCAGATGTTGTAACAACATTTTCTATTAAGGCTTCGGCAAAGATTTTTTTTAATACTATTTTACGAGCCTTTGATAAAAGTAAAATTGAATCTTTTTTTATTGCTGGTGGTTCACCTGAGTTAATTGACAAAGTAAAGCAGCTTAAGGAGACCGCGAGACTTGAGGCTCTCCTTAATGCAAAAATTATAGATGTTCAAATTAATTCTGGTGGAGTATCACAGCTTTTATATGAATTTGAAGGCAAGAATCGTACACTTAGTTTCAATTCTCTGATTGTCTCACATGGGTCGAAAATAGTCAATGTTAAAGTTGATGAAAAAAATATTGAACTAGTACAAAAAATACATCCTCGTCCGGCAATCCATATTTTTTTTGAGGATGAGCGAGATGTAATTAATGGGGAATGGATCTTTTATGCTCATAAATTATTTAAGTATGTGCATAACATAACCAAATATGCAAAACCAAAATCAACTAAGTATAATAATTTAAAGGTTTTCGTTTTTGCATTAAAGCATGATGTCACCTATTATAAGGGGTTAGAGTTGGACGTTTTCAAAGAATTAGTCGAAGCTAAAATATTGACTAAAAAATCAAAACTACTTCATTATATTTGGAGCGATATTTTCCTCCCTCCTCTTGATGATAATGATTTGGAGATGTTGTATATTGAGTCAAAAGGTCGCATCAAATTTTTAAAAACAGAAAATTTCGTTCGTGGAATAGGATTGAGGCACAAAGACTGGGAAAAATATTTCAATTAATAACATATAAAAATCAAAAAAAACAACATGTCACAACAAACAAATCAAACTAAAATCATTGATAATAGTCATTATTTACCAGATGTTGTAAACAGGCTTTTAATCCGGTTAAATAAAGAAAAGTTTTCCAGGATAGCCCTTTACGGCTTTAGTGCGAACATGCGCTGGTTATTTAGAATTTTGTCGGAGCAGGGCTTTGATCCGATTTTATGTGATTGGCGAAATGATAGAATCGGCTGGGATTGTGGCGGAAAGACTGTAATGTCTATTGATGATCTAAATAATGATTCAAATATTTTACTCGTTATTTGTATTGAGGAATCAGCATTGCTCAAAGAGTGCGTGAGATATATCATGGAAAAAAACCTTAGTAAAATGCCCGTTATCTATGAAAGAGGGTTTTTGTCTCACAATCTATTTTTAGAAGAAAAGCCTTATTCTACAATTCGAGAGGCCGCAAAAGCGAGAGCTATTTCTATGATTAGCAATGAGCAGTTATTTGACTTGATACAGCTCATTAAAAACACAAAGGATATACCTGGTGATGTATTAGAGTTTGGATCATTGTATGGTGGTTCAGGGGCTATTTTGGTTGAAGCAGTAAAACACTTTACCAATTCATCTAAAAATGTTTATTTATTTGATACATTCGGAGGTATTCCTAAATCTAAATATGGATTAGATTATCGCTGGAGAGGAGCATTTTCTGATAATTCTTACGCAGAGGTTGCAAATGCTTTTAGTGATTGCAACAACGTTAAAGTAATCCAAGGAAATATCATTGAAACTTACAGTCAATTTAAAGGAAAAATTTCCTTTGGTTATTTAGCAAGCGATACCTATGAAACAGGTAAAGTATTATTGGATTTTATTTGGTCAAATTTAAGTGTTGGCGGAATACTCGCAGTATGTGACTATGGATCTTATCCCAATTGTATACCCTTAACAGTTTTATGCGATAAGTTTTTTGAAGATAAAACTAATGCAAGAATATTTTATGCCAATAAAGTTGGACTTTACGCCACAAAAATTGTATAATCTTAGGTTTTAAGCAACATAACCTTTCTAATTTATCTTAGTAAATAATATTGTTTCTGAATTATTTACTATGGTAAACTTTCATTCTGAATTAATATCAAACTAAACTAATAGTTTTATAAATTTCCCAAACTAGCCTCTCCTTTTCATAAATGATATTTACCAATTGGATTAAATCATCTCCTAACGTTAAATCTAGGGCAAAAAGACGGATTTTGAACTATTTAAGAGGGTATCATATCTTAAAAAAGACAAATCAGCTTGATAAGATTACAGTAATTCGTAATGATCTAGGGCATACACCATTATCAATCAAAGCAGGAAATCGTTCAAGAGATCTGTTCGGTGTAGGGGACAATGTCGAAATTATAATTAGGCAATTTATTTTGACAAGCATGGAGTTTGAACTAAATAAAGCCTTGCTTTTCAGCATAGGAAGCACTAAGAAAACAATTTCATATGGTTTGCCGGAGGAATGGCAAAATGTAGTTAGATCACACGGTTTTGAGGTTAACTCCAAAAGGTCAACATTTTTATGGTATAGTAATGTTTTTTATTTTTTTCTAAAAGGTATTTACAGAATATTAGAAATTTGTTGGGAATCGATTTTCGAAATAATAGGACCTTCAAATATTGAAAATGGATCTTATACTTTTTTTTGCGACTTAAGCCCTAAGAACCTTCCTGTAAAGTGCCAAGATGGAAAGAGTTACGATATCATTACCTGGTACCAAAACTGGGACAAGAGGCCATCTTCCATAACGAAAATTGTTCATGATGTTAAAAGTGCCAGCGATATCCTAAGCTTAGGAATGCCAATTATAAAATCAAGACACAGGATTCCTCCTCTAAGGAATTTCAAAACAATAGTTAATTTTTTTTGCATTTCGATTAGGTTAATATTCTTTGCATTTTTTGCACTTTTCAGGAAGTCTTATTGGCAAGCCCTTATGTTACCTGAGGCGATCTTAGCGGCAAAAATGAAGGTTCAAGCAACAGAAAGAATCGCAAAAGAATACATGATTCACTGCTCCTCGTTTTTATATAGGCCATTGTGGACCTATGAAGCAGAAAAAAAAGGTTCTAAAATATTGTTTTATTTTTATTCTACAAATCACGAAAGTTTTAAGCAACCAAACCAGTATCCTTTTCAGGATCATAACTGGCATTTGATAACCTGGTCAAATTATTTGGTATGGGATTCTTACCAGGCGAATTTTATTGAACGAGCAATCGGACCAAATAAAAAAACTCATATCGTTGGTCCGATTAATTTTACAGATAGTAATTTGGAGTGTGATTTGCCCAGTTCTGAATTTATTATTTCAGTATTTGATGTTCAACCTCAGAGAGATTCAGCATATCAAATGTTAGGGATACCAATTGAGTATTATATTCCTGAAGTATCAATTTCGTTTTTTTCAGATATAGATAGTATTCTTCAAGCAAAAGGTATTAAAATGGTTCTTAAGCGCAAACGGAACATTGGCAAGCTTGTTCATCATCTATATTCAACATTCTTAAATGAACTTTCAAAAAAGGGCAATCTGATTGAAATAGATCCGGATGTTGCAGCTCAAAGAGTCATAGAAAAAAGTGATTTAGTTATCTCAATGCCTTTTACTTCGACAGCGATTATTGCAAGGGGGATGGGTAAACCCTCTATTTATTATGACTCTACTGGTAAAGTACAAAAAGATGACAGGGCAGCTCATGGAATACCAGTCATTATCGGTCACGCGGAATTAGATAAATGGGTTTCTTCGGTTTTAATTGAGAAGCAAAGAAATGATACTACCATGGATAAGCAGCCATTGGCCGCAAAAGGAGCCGTATTAACACATTATTCTGAAAGAATTACAAATAGACGAAAGGATAGTTTGTGAGATTGACATTATATGTCTTCACTAAATAACCTTAATGTAAATTTTTAATTAATGTTTGTTTGGTTAATACTAAAGTTAAAAATATCAGTTATTTCATGTTGCCCTCCTTAGTGAGTGCCTTGATACCTGTGGTTACACTTCCTATTATTTCCCGTAAAGTCTCATTGGAGGAATATGGTTTATATGCTTTATGTATTGCTTTTGGAAGCTTTTTCAGCGGGCTCGCCAATATGGGTATGACAGCGGGCTATGAAAGGAATTTTTTTGACCAAAAAACAACAGAACAACAGGGTAAATTATTGTTTACTGTCGTGTTTCTGGTAACTAGTGTATGTTTTTTGATTGGTTTCTTTTGTTTTTTGATGTCACAACACATATCCCGTTGGATTACGGGGAATGAGAGTTATGGTCTCTCATTAGTATTAGGATACTTTGCTATTTCCATTTCTTCGTTAAAAATGTATTTTCTCCTCTACTACAAAAATGTCGGCAATGCCAAATCCTACGCCTGGTTTTCCATTGATGAAGTTATCCTAAACGTTTTAATTGGGATTATTTTGGTTATTTACTTTGGTATGGGAATCAATGGGTTGTTAATAGGGCAGTTGGCAGGTGCAAGCTTCGTCATGGTATTGTTACTATTTCGGTTTAAGAAAATATTGCCTTTTGGACTTAGCAAACTGTTGATGAAAAGTTGTTTTGCAATCAGTTTACCATTAACTCCCCGAATTTTTTTTGGAGTTATCGGTACACAATTTGATAAATATCTTATCAGTATCCTGGGAACGCTAGGAGGAGTTGGATTATATAACCTAGGCCAAAAAATTGCTTATGTAGTTTTCAACTACATGACGGCCTTACAAAATGCATATTCACCTAAGGTGTATAAAATGATGTTTGATCAGGGGGATGATTCAGAAGCTAAAATAGGACAATACCTAACCTTGCCATTTTATATTTCTGCCATAGGAGGCTTGGCTATGGCGTTATTTTCAGAAGAAATAATCTATATTCTTACCCCACCTTCATACCATGGTGCCTCCAATATTGTTTCTGTATTGAGCTTGATGTATGTTTTGTATTTTTTCGGGAAGCAGCCCCAGTTGATTTATGCCAAAAAAACGGGTCTGATTTCTATGTTAACTTTGGCTAGTATAAGCATCAATATTGTCGTAAACATTCCCTTGATCAAAAAATTTGGAGGAGATGGTGCTGCCTATGGGAGTTTATTATCTGCTTTAATTTCTGGTGCTTTAACGCTTTGGGTTTCTCAAAAATATTTTTTTATCCGGTGGGAATGGAAAAAAATTATTTTTTGTCTTGTAAGTATTTTTCTTTTCACTTTTATTCACATTTACCTTAGGGATATAGGCATGGCTTGGATAATCAGATTCCTAGTTAAGCTTTCTCTTTTATTCTTTTTCACTTTAGTAGGTTTTGCATTGAAAATATTAAATAAAAATTTAATTATGTCTTATGTAGCATCGAATCGATTTAAACAGTTTGATGTTTAATTTTTAATTCTAAGGAAATTGAATATATAATGTTTGATTAAGTAAAATGATTTCATAAAAATTCCCTGATACTATAGAGACTTTGATCGAAGCGAGAATAATAAAGTGTAATTTAATGAATTAATTTACATGATATTGAGTTTTGATTTCAGCTAATCATCTGATTAACATAAATTTGGCTGTAATATCGTTGCCTATATTTCTATTAGTTTTATTACTAGCTCGCTCGATAATATCAGAAAGTTATTTAGAATTTGCAACAATAATAAGTAGTTATGGAAGTAAGTATTATACGTTATTTTATTAGAGCTAATAATTATGTTATTAATATAATTTAAACATTTTGAATTAGACAGATAAAAATTTAAACTAGGATTTATGAAAAAATCAACAACCAAACCACTACCCTTGGGTAGCGATATTTTACCAAGACCATTATCCTTATTAGATATCGGAGCTAGAGGAGGGCTCCAATGGCCGTGGGATCAACTTACAAGTAACCTAATAAAAAATATTTTTATAGAACCTGATCCTGAAGAGGCAGAGAAACTTCGAAAAGAGTATCATGAATCAGGTCGTGGTGTCGTCATAGAATCTGCATTATGGTGTGACGAAAGAGAGTTGAGTCTTTATATCAATAAATCTCCGGGCACTTCCTCTGTATTTGAACCCAACAGAAAATTTATTAACCAGTTTCCTGATGCAGACAGATTTGATGTTGTTAAAAAAATAAATTTTTCCACCAAAACCGTAGATGGGTTATTTATTGAAGGTGTACTTCCAACTATTGATTTTGCTAAAATTGACGTTCAAGGAGCCGAGTTGGCCATCCTAAAAGGTGGGGTAAAACATTTTCGTGACAGTGTGATCGGATTGGAATTGGAGGTTGAATTTCAAGAACTTTACTCATGTCAACCACTATTCTATGAAGTTGATGCTTATGTTCGAAATGAATTGGGACTTGAGTTGTGGGATTTAGCCAAAACATATTGGAAATACAAAGATGGGAAGGATATCGGTGGTTCATTAAAGGGCCGTTTAATTTTTGGGGATGCATTATATCTTCGCCCTATATCTGGACTTGCAGAGTGGTTGGCGGTTCATCCCAAGGAATTAGGACTGGAAAAGCTTATGATGTTATTAATAAGTACACTTGTCTATGGTTTTACAGATTACGCCCAAGCGATATTAAACGAAAAGAGTCTTAACGAATATTTTTCCAAGCCGTCAAAAGATAGATTGAGCAATCTTATTAGTGGACTTGGCAATGGTTTTAGACCATTTACGAATGGAAATGCATATATTTACTTGCTTTTCGATGCGCTCGCGTGTGCTTTCAAGCCTTCTCATGATGGTTGGGCAACTCGTAGTCAGGGACGTTTAGGTTCCTATCGCGGATTTATATGGCGCTAATACATAAAAAATGCAAATGAGGATACTTATTAAGAAAATTGTAAATACTGCAATATCCGGGATTTCCAAGACATCAGCCGGTCTTTTTGCTTATCAGGCTGTAGTAGATGCCGCAATGAAACAAGAAAAGAAGGTAATCTACAAATCGTGTGAGATGTCTTTTACAGTTCCAAACAGATTAACTCATTACCGGGCTGATACCTTTTCAACAAAAGAGCCGGAAACCTTAGATTGGATTGACTCTATTTCCTTAGGAGCATTATTATGGGATATAGGTGCCAATGTTGGAATTTACAGTGTTTATGCTGCTAAGGCTAGAGGGTGTAAAGTAATTGCTTTTGAGCCCTCAGTTTTCAATTTAGAATTGCTTGCCAGAAATATTTACATTAATAAGCTTCAAGAACAAATTACAATTGTGCCGATTGCGCTTAGTGATAACCTTGGAACAAATACATTCAGGATGTCAACCACCTCTTGGGGCGGTGCTTTGTCGACGTTCGGTGAAGACTTTGATCAAGATGGAGAAAAGTTTAGGGATGTTTTTGAATATAAAACGCTTGGCCTTTCGATGGAACAAGCAGTATTAATACTTAAGATCCCTCTCCCAGAACATATCAAAATAGATGTGGATGGAATTGAACATTTTATCCTTAGAGGTGGTGAATTTGTATTGAAGCAAGTGAAAAGCGTTTTGATTGAAATAAATGACAGTTTTATTGCCCAAGCCCAAGAAACCAAAAAATATTTAACAGATGCTGGACTGACCCTGTTTAAGAAATGCGATTGTGGATCGCACAATCAATTTAATCAATGGTGGATCAGAAAAAATAATTAATTATTCATGTCATTTTATCCGCTATTTAATCTAAACGAAAACAAAGGGTTTGTAAAATTGGCCAATTTTCCTCCGAATGATTGGGAGAAGAGGGTGCCGCTTGGTATAAAAAATGTGTATGCTTTTCATACCAAAGGGCAGCAATGGCAGGTTGATGACTTAGGAATCATTCCTGAAAATGAATTTCGCGCCTTCACAACCCCGGATTTCTTAACTGTTAATGGAGAAGTAATCGAAGGCACCCGCATTGAAGAATTGGTTTTGCTGGAAATGAGAATGGATATTTTGCCAGGTCAGCTTGATGAATTACCTTCTTCAGGTTTACCATCTACCCACTGGCCTGAATGGAGAGCCACTATTGGTTTTAAGGCTGAACACTCCATGGTTAGTTATCAGGGAGAAATCAATCCAACTCCTCCAAAAGCTACGCTGCTTACTTTCCATCCCTTTATTCAGTTTGAAGATATCAGGAATTATTTTGTGTTTGTAAACATCGAAAAATCTCCTGTTCATCGCTGGTCTGAAATAGAGATTTATCATTCCGGAACAGGTAATAAAGTGGATAGTAAAAAAGTGAGAAACAATGCAGCCAATATTATTCCATTAGATGATTATGGATTCAGCCCCGAAGACCTTCCAGTTTTTTATTGTAAAAGCATGGCAGGTATTCCATTTGGATTCGGAAAATCTATATCAACCGGTATGCTAAGTCTTGAACATACCCATCCACCTGGAAGTCTAACTTTGCATGGAAATAGGATGTTTGCACAACGAGATATTAAATCCGGTTGGATAAACCATTTAAAAATTGGATAACTCAGTAAGTATGTCTATAAATGTACCCAAAAAAGTTTTGATTATTAGCGGAAGCCCGAGAAAAGAGAGTAAAAGTGTTAGGGTTGCAAAATATCTATACAATGAATTAAAATTTGCTAATGATTTTGAACCTGTCATGCTAGATGTGAGAGACTATCCGTTACCTGTTTTTGAAAATGTTTTTGAAAATGTGGAGAGTACACCTGAGATGTATAAGCCTATTGCTAAAAAAATATTACATGCTGATGCATACATTGTAATTACGCC
>Ga0169931_10009486_pt1 | contig 14021 bp, 13 predicted proteins | sample Kivu_15m_20L_FD_129675 | JGI IMG/M metagenome (GOLD analysis project Ga0169931, IMG submission 129675) | Freshwater microbial communities from Lake Kivu, Western Province, Rwanda to study Microbial Dark Matter (Phase II) - Kivu_15m_20L... | ecosystem: Environmental > Aquatic > Freshwater > Lake...
GACGTGCTGGAGCGATTCCCGTCGGGGCTCTATCACCTGGACGGCAATCCCGGCTGGGACATGCACCGCATCGTGAGCGCCTTGAACCGGGCCATGGGCGGCACCTGGAACGTGCAGGCATGCGAGGGCCCTTGTCTCAACAATCTGGTGCGGGACGCGCGGCTGCCTTCGGTGTCGATCGAGCCGCGTCTGGCCGCGTGGTCATGAGGTGGAGCGTGGGGCCAGGCCGCCGAAGGTCCGCTGCCTGCCCGCGAAGTCCCGGAACGCCCGCTCCAGGTCCTCCACGCCAAAGTCCGGCCACAGCGTCTCGGTCACGTGCAGCTCGGCGTAGCTGATCTGCCACAGCAGGAAGTTGCTCACGCGCATCTGGCCTGCGGTTCGGATCAGCAGGTCGGGGTCGGGCAGGCCCGCAGTGCCGAGGTGGGCGCTGATCAGGGCCTCGTCGATGCGAGCGGGGTCCATCGTGCCCGCCTTCGCCATGGCGGCGATGGTCCGTACCGCGTCTACGATCTCCGCACGAGCTCCGTAGTTGAGGGCAAGGGTCAGGGTCATGCCGGTGCCGTGGGAAGTGGCGCGCTCGGTCTCGTCGAGAAGGTCCAGCACCTCGGCTGGCATGCCGTCCCGGCGTCCGAGGCGCCGGAACCGGATCCCGTTCTCCAGCATGAGCGGGCGTTCGCTCCTCAGGTGCTCCTGCAGCAGCGTCATGAGCGTCGTCACCTCGTCGGCCGGGCGGCTCCAGTTCTCGCTGCTGAAGCTGTACAGGGTGAGCGCCTCGATCTTGCGTTCGGCGCACGCGGTGACCATGCGGCGCACGGTCCTGCTGCCCTCGTGGTGACCCATCATGCGTGCCAGGCCGCGACGCTGGGCCCAGCGGCCGTTGCCATCCATGATGATGGCCACGTGTCGCGGCAGGGGGCCAGTCACCCCGGGTGCCGCGGGCTGCTCGTGCGACTCGGGCATGCTCAGCCGGCGGCGGCCGCGGCCTCCAGAGTCTGCCGGCGGTCGGGGCCAACCCCCACCATCTCGATGGGGATGCCGAGAATCGCCTCGATGCGGTCCAGGTAGCGGCGAGCGTTGTCGGGCAGGGCGGCGCGATCCTCGGCGTCGCGGATGGGCTCGTGCCAGCCGGGCAGCGTCTCGTAGACGGCGGCGGCACCCTCCAGGCGGTGGGCATCCGGAATGAAGCGATCGCTCTGTCGGCCGTCGGGCAGGCGGTAGCCGGTGCAGATCTTCAGTTCCTCCACGCCGCTGAGCACATCAAGCAGCGTGCAGGCGATGCCCGTGGCGCCGCAGATCATGGCGGCGTAGCGCACGGCCACCAGATCCAGCCACCCCACGCGCCGCGGACGCCCCGTGGTGGTGCCGAACTCGCGGCCGCGCGTGCGGATGCCGTCGCCGATCGCGTCGAGCAGTTCCGTGGGAAAGGGTCCGCCGCCCACGCGCGTGCTGTAGGCCTTCATGATGCCCAGCACCCGACCGATGGTTCGCATGGGCAGCCCCGTGCCTGCTGGAATGCCGAGCGTGCTGCAGTTGCTGCTGGTGACGTACGGGTAGGTGCCATGGTCGATGTCGAGCAGGCTGGCGTTGGCGCCCTCGAACAGCAGCCGCTTGCCCGCAAGGATGGCGTCGTGCAGTCCGTAGACCGTGTCCACCACGTGCGGTCGCAGCCGCTCGCCCGCGGCGGCGAACCGTTCGGTGAGCGCGTCCGGATCCAGCGGCGGGGCCTGCACGCCCAACGCCTTGAGTTCCCGTGTCCGCAGTCCGCAGATCACGCGGAGCCGCTCACGCAGGTAGGCGGCATCCAGAAGGTCCCCCATGCGGATCGCCGTGGAGCGGTCCACCTTGTCGCCGTAGGCCGGGCCGATGCCGCGGCGCGTGGTGCCGATGGCCAGGCTGCCCGCACTGCCTTGGGTGATGCCGGCCATGAAGTCCTCCAGGGCCGCGTCCTGCTCCTTGTGGTAGGGCATGACCACGTGGGCGCGGTCGCTCACCTGCAGATTGTCCGCGACGCGGATGCCGCGCCGGCGGAGTCCCTCGATCTCCTCCAGCAGCTTCTCCGGATCCACCACCACGCCGTTGCCGATCACGCAGGTCTTGTCGGGGTGCAGGATGCCGCTGGGCACCAGGTGCAGGGCGTAGCGGTCCGGCCCCACCTGAACGCTGTGGCCGGCGTTGGCCCCGCCGTTGTAGCGCACGATCACGTCGTGACGGCTGGTGAGCAGATCCACGATCTTGCCCTTGCCCTCGTCGCCCCATTGGAGCCCGACCACGGCGGTGGCGATGGCGTGTTGCACGGCACGATGCTAACGCCACCACGACCGGCGGCCGTAGGCTTGCCTTGTGGCGACGCCTGCCGACATGCCTCTCCCCGCCTTGCGGGCGGCCCCGCTCCCTGCCCTGCTGGCGCCGGGCTCGCACGCCTTCCGCGGGGTCTATGCGCACGTCCCGTTCTGCCGGCACAAGTGCCACTACTGCGACTTTTACAGCTTCGTCGACGCCGAGGACAGACGGGCCGCCTACGTGACGCGCGCCATGGCCGAGGTGGATGCGTGGGCCGAGGTGGTGCGCCAGCCGCTGGAGACGCTGTTTGTGGGTGGAGGCACGCCGACCATGCTGGCATCGGAGCAACTGAGCGCGTTGCTTTCGCACCTGTCCACGCGGCTCCCCTGGCGCGAGGATCGGGAGTGGACGGTGGAGGCCAACCCCGAGACGGTGGACGCCGCCATGGCCCGCACGCTGGTCAAGGCGGGCGTGACCCGCGTCTCGATGGGCGCCCAGAGCTTTCAACCCCGGCTCCTGCAGGCACTCGAGCGGCACCATGATCCCGTGTCGGTCACGCGGGCGGTCGGGCATCTCAAGGCGGCCGGCATCGGGCAGGTGAATCTGGACCTGATCTACGCGGTCCCGGGGGCCACGCTGGCGGAGTGGCAGGATGACCTTGGTCAGGCGCTGGCGTTGCAGCCGGACCACGTCTCGTGCTACGGCCTGATGTACGAGTCCAACACGCCACTGGGCCAGCGGCACGCCCGCGGACAGGTGCAGGCGGCCCCCGAGGAACTGGAACTGGCCATGCATCGTGTCGCCTGCGAGGTGCTGGGTGGTGCGGGCCTGGAGCACTACGAGATCAGCAACTGGGCCCGGCCGGGTGCTCGCTGCCGCCACAACGAGCTCTACTGGCGCAACGACGACTGGCTGGCGATCGGTCCTTCGGCCAGCGGGCACGCCGCGGGGCTTCGTTGGCGAAACGTGCCGCGTCTGGGCGACTGGCTCGCCGGCGGTCCGTGGTCACCCGTGCAGGACGTGGAGCGACTGGACGACGACGGGCAGGTGGGTGAGGCCTTCATGATGGGCCTTCGCCTGCTGGAGGGCATGGCCTTGGACCGCGTCGAGTCGCTCCTGAGTCGCGGGGCGAAGTCGGTGCCGCGAAGGCTGGCATTGGCCCGGCATCATGAGGCCGGACTCCTGGAGACCGCGGGCGATCGCCTGAAACTGACCGAGTCGGGTCGGATGCTGGCCAGTCAGGTGGCCATGGACCTGCTCTAGGGCGGGATGGCCTCAGGCCGTGGCCAGCACGTCCTGCAGGCGCGTCTCGTCGGCTTCGTCCACCCAGACGATGGCGCCCAGCGACCCGTTGATGGTGATGCTCTGGATCACCTCGATGTTGATGCCCGCCGAGGCGATGGCGTCGAGGGTGTTCACCAGCCCGCCGCGCTGGATGGGGTCCGACAGCAGGAAGGCCGACTGCTCAAAGGCGTCCAGCTCGGCGTCGCGGCTGAAGGCCCGGAACTGGTCCGCCCGCTCCGGAATGCAGTGGAATCCCCAGGCATGCCGACCCTGCACCGGCCCCCACATGCCCACGACCGCCACGTCCGCCTCGCGCAGGCGCGTTGCCAGGGCCGCCAGGCTCCCGGGGCGGTGCGGCAACCGGATCACGAAGTCGGTCACGCGCTTCCAGTGCATTGGCCGGATCGTATCGAACGGAACGTGCGCTGGCGAGGCGAGGATCCATTACGCTTGCGCGGATGCGATCCCTTCGACGGCTGATGGAGGAGACCATCGACTACGCGGGACTGTTTCCGCCCGCGGAGCTCTCGATGCGTTCGGCGGTGGAGCACTACGCGAGGCACCGCTCCAGCGCCAATCGCTGGATGCTGGCCCGCTTCGTGGTGCCGGTGAAGCGGCTGGAGGAGTTCGACCGCGCGGCCGCGGACCTGTTCCCCCGCACCGGCACCGCCGCCAGGGACGACGCGTGGCGCCTCACGGTGCTGGTGTCGGGCCTGCATGAGGGTGCCCTCGATCGCGAACTGGAGGTGATCGAGGCGTTCAACGCGGCCTACCACCGCAAGGGCGGCACTGCCGCGGTGATCGACGCCATCGAGACGCGTGCCCTGGACGGCTCCACCATCGCCGAGGGCATGGAGCGGATCCCCGAGGGGTTCGAGGCGTGGGTGGAGATCCCGTGGGATCGCGATCCTCGGGGGGCCATCGCGGCCCTGAGCGGCTTGGACGCCGGTGCCAAGGTGCGCACGGGCGGCACGGCGTCCGCGGCCCATCCCTCGCCGGGGCAGCTGGCGCTGTTCATGGACTCGGCGGCCGCCGCGCAGGTGCCGCTCAAGGCCACGGCTGGACTGCACCATCCCGCACGCAACCGCAACGCCGCGGTGGATTGCGACCAGTTCGGATTTCTGGGCTTCTTCGTGGGCGCATGCCTTCGGTGGCATGGCCGCATCGACCGCGCCGCCCTGCAGGCATGCCTGGAGGAGCGTGACCCCACGGCCTATCGCTTTGAGGAGGCGGGCGTGACCTGGGCGGGTCACCGGATCACGGTGCGAGAGATCGACGACGCCCGGCAGGCCTTCGTGAAGAGCTTCGGCAGCTGCAGCTTCATGGAACCGGAGACGGATCTCCGCGGGTTGGGCCTGCTGCCGCAGGAGGTCACCAACGCATGACCTCCAGCTGGGTCGAGGGCGCGCAGGTTCCGGGATGCGACTTTCCGCTGCATCACCTGCCGTGGGGTCGCTTCGAGCGGTCCGACCTGCCGGGCCAGTGGCGCCTGGGCGTGGCCATCGGAGGCCACGCGCTGGATGCCACGGCGCTGGTCGAGGCGGGACTGGCGGCGAACGTGGACGTGGCGCTTCGGCAGGCCCTGACGCAGCCGTCGCTGAACGCGTTGCTGTCGATGGGCCGCCCCGCCTGGTCGCAGGCTCGTGCGTGGCTCATGCGGCTGCTGCGGGCCGATGAGCCAGTCCTGCGTGACCGTTCGGATCGGTCCCGGTTTCTGGTGCGACAGGACCAGCTGCGGATGGCCTTGGCCATGGACGTGGGGGACTACACGGACTTCTACGCCAGCATCCATCACGCCACCAACGTGGGCAGCATGTTCCGGCCCGACAATCCGCTGCTTCCCAACTGGCGACACGTGCCCATCGGCTACCACGGTCGGGCCAGCACGCTGGTGCCCAGCGGCACGGCGGTGCGCCGTCCAAGCGGACAGACCAGCGCGGTCGACGCCGGTCCGCCCTCGTTCGGGCCCAGCCGACTGCTGGACTACGAGCTGGAGGTGGGCGCGGTGATCGGACCGGGCAACGGCATCGGCGACCGCGTGGACATCGCGTCGGCCCGCGATCGTCTCTTCGGCATCTGTCTGGTGAACGACTGGAGCGCCCGAGACGTGCAGAAGTGGGAGTACGTGCCGCTGGGACCGTTCACCGCCAAGAACTTCGCCACCAGCGTGTCGGCGTGGATCACGCCCATTGAGGCCATCGAGCCATGGCTGGAGCCCGGACCCGTCCGCGACGCGGCGGCACCGGAGAACCTGCCGTACCTGCGGTGGAAGGACGACTTCACCTTTGACCTGCGACTGCAGGTGCTGCTGCGGAGCGCCGCCATGCGCGAGCGGGGCATGGCCCCCATGCAGGTGAGCCTGGGTACCTATCGCGACATGTACTGGACGTTTGCGCAGATGCTGGCTCACCATGCCTGCAGCGGCTGCGCCATGCGTCCAGGCGACCTGCTGGCCAGCGGCACCGTGAGCGGACCCACGCCGGAGAGTCGGGGTTGCCTGCTGGAGCGGACGTGGCGGGGCACCGAGCCGCTGCCCCTTCCTGACGGCAGCCAGCGCCGGTTCCTGGAGGACGGCGACGAGGTGATCCTGCGGGGCTGGTTCGAGCCTTGTGAGGGACTTGGCCGAATCGGACTGGGCGAGTGCCGAGGCGTGGTGATGCCGGCGCTGGCCTGAGGCGTCAGCGCAGCATGCCGCGGACCTTGGCGTGGTCCACGGGCAGGGTCATGCCGGCGGCGATGCCGAGCGTCCTCATGCTTCCCTTGGGAAGTTCCAGCGCGTACATGGCCTCGCCCTGCGAGGGATAGCGCGTGAGTCGCCGCATGTAGGATTCGCGGCTCTCGCCCTTCTGCTGGGGCGACTCCGCCTTCATGGTGGCCACGCTGAGCACCTTGCCGGTCCGGTCCATGTAGGCCACGTCGATGTCCACCAGGCAGTCGAGCATCCAGAAGGCCCGCACCTCGGAATCCGGGAACACGAAGAGCATGCCCGACCCGTCCGGGAAGGTGGCCCGGCCACCCATGCCCCGCTCGATGTGCGGTCGCGTGGCCGCCACCTCGATCTCCCACGACTTGCCACCCAGCGTCATCCGCACCAGCGGCAGGCCGAAGGCGCTCGTGGTGGCCTGTCCCTTGCCCTGCGGCAGGCTGTCGTAGACCACGAATCCCGCCGCCGCGGCGGCCACGATCGCCACAAGCAGCCACCGCATGCCCGCGCCCATCATGCTCACCACGTGTTGGCCACGGGGCTGGTGGGACCCTTGCCGCGCGAATCCGGGAAGTGCTCCTCCTCCCAGCTCTTCGGGTACGCCAGGTCGTCCAGCTCCAGGGCCGCCTTGGTGGGGAACATGGGCCGGAAGGTGTCGCACATCACCGCCAGCTCGTCGGTGCGCGTGGCGCCGATCGACTTCTCCACCGTGCCCGGGTGCGGACCATGCGGGATGCCCTGCGGGTGCAGCGTGACGCTGCCCACCTCGATGCCCTTGCGGGCCTTGTAGTTGCCATGCACGTAGTACAGGATCTCGTCGCTGTCGAGATTGCTGTGGTTGTACGGCACCACGATGGCCTGCGGGTGGAAGTCCAGCAGTCGCGGGCAGAACGAGCAGATCACGAAGTTGTGGCCCTCGAAGGTCTGGTGCGTGGGCGGCGGCATGTGGTGCTTGCCCACGATCGGGCTGAAGTCGTCGATGTTGAACGCGTAGGGGTAGTAGCACCCGTCCCACCCGACCACGTCGCAGGGGTGGTGCCTGTAGGTGTACGCGTGCACGCAGTCGCGGGCCTTGATGCGCACCTCAAAGTCGCCCTGCTGGTCGAAGGTGAGCGGCAGCTCCGGCAGGCGAAGGTCGCGCTCGCAGTAGGGGGCATGCTCCAGGAACTGGCTGGTCTGCCTGCTCAGGTAGCGCGGCGGCGGCGCGATGTGGCTCCCGTTGGCGGTCTCGAAGCCGATGAACCGAGGATGGGGCTCGCCGGGCTTGGCCGGGTCGAACCGCATCCGGTAGATGGTGCCCTTGGGGATCACCAGATAGTCGCGCTCGCGGAAGGGCAGGGTGCCAAAGGTGGTCTCCAGCGTGCCGGTGCCGAAGTGGATGAACAGGCACTCGTCGCCCTGGGCGTTCTTGAAGTGGTACGCCATCGGCTCGGCGGGCACGCAGGCGAACATCTCCACGTCCGCGTTGCCGAACAGCACCACACGGCCGGTCACGGGATCGCCCTGGGGCTTCATGCCGGCGGTCTTGGCGTGCCGCATGCGCATCACCGTCTCCTCCACGTACGCCACCCGGGTGCCGTAGAGGGTGTTCCAGCCGATCACCTGGGTGGGCGGATGGATGTGGTAGAGGGTGCTGGTGGGACCCACGAAGCCCTCGGTCCCGAACACCTCCTCCGAGTACAGCGCGCCGTCCGGGCGGCGGAACTGGATGTGACGCTTGTCGGGAAGGGATCCGAGCCTGGTGTAGTGGGGCATGGCGGTTCTCCGAGGCGGGCGAGTGTACGGGGCGGCGGCCTGATGCCGGAAGGCGCCCGAGATCCCGGGCTACACTCCGCCCGGATTCGCACGCCCCTTCCAAGGAGAACATGTCATGGTTTCCCTTCGCGATCGACGCTTGTGGCTGCTGGTGCCCGCACTCGTGATGACCATCTCCCTTCCGCGGGCATGGGCCCAGGATGGCGAGTCCAAGGGCGAGGACCCGGCGTCCCGGCCCGAGGCGGACAAGAGACCCGATCCCAACAAGGCCAAGGAGGACGAGCTGAAGCGGCTTCGTCTGGCCGCGGACCTTCGGCAGCAGGAGCTTGAGGCGCAGCTGGCCGACCTGAAGGCCGAAAAGGCCAGGCTGGATGCGCAGATGGCGCTGTCCAACGCGCGACAGGGCGCCGAGGCGGAGCCGGACAAGGCCAAGCTGGAAGCGATGCGCCGAGCCGCCGACCTGCGTGACGCCTCGCTCAAGTCCGAGCTGGCCTCGGTGAGTGACGAGCTGGAGCGTCTCAAGAAGATGCAGGCCCTGGCTGCCGCAAAGCTGGACGCCGAACTCGCCGCGGGACAGGCCGAGGTCACGCGGCTCAAGCACGCGCAGGACCTGGCCGACGCGCAGCACCGGGCCAAGCTGGCCGACCTGAAGCGGGAGCAGGAGATGCTGGCGCTGGAGAACGCGGTGGCCACCGAGAAGCGCAAGGCCGAGCAGTCCCGCCTTGCGGACGAGCAGATGCGTGCGGAGATCGAGGCCCGAACCACCGCGGCCCGCATCCAGGGTCGCGAGGGCGAGGACAAGTTTCGCGACTTCGTGAACGGCTCCATCTCGTACACCGACACCCCGTTCCAGGACGGCGTGCTCACGGTGAGCGACCGGAAGATCGAGCTGGACGGCCCGATCGTGACCGGCACGGCCGACTGGGTGTGCGACCGCATCGACTACTTCAACAACCAGGACCGCACCAAGCCCATCTTCATCGTGATCAACAACTCGCCGGGCGGCAGCGTGATGCAGGGCTACCGCATCCTGAAGGCCGTGGAGACCAGCGACGCGCCCGTGCACGTGGTGGTGAAGAGTTTCGCGGCCAGCATGGCGGCCACCATCGCCACCCTGGCCCCTCACAGCTACGCCTACCCCAACGCCATCATCCTGCACCACCAGATGTCCGGCGGCGCCATCGGCAACATGACCGACATTGAGCAGGAGGTGAAGACCATGCAGGAGTGGGAGCGGCGACTGGCCGAGCCCATCGCCCGCAAGATGGGCATCTCGCTGTCCGAGTTCAAGGCCCGCATGTACGAGGCCAAGCGCAGCGGCGACTGGGACGAGTTCGCCGACAGGGCCGTGGAACTGAAGTGGATCGACCACATCGTGAACGAGATCCGCGAGGAAGGCATCCGCAAGAAGCCCTCGGGGCGTCAGGAGCCGGCCTGGCTCTTCCTGATGCAGCGTGACGAGCAGGGCAAGCCCTACATGCGTCTGCCGCCGCTGGAGCCGTATGACTGCTATTTCATGGTGAATCCGCGAGGCATCTACCGGGTCGACGGGCGCTGAGCGGACACGCCGCGAACCATGGCGGGCCGACGCCCCGCGTGCTGCACGACGCGGGCGCGTGGCTGGTTCTGGACAAGCCGGCCGGCTGGCACAGCGTCATGCAGGGCGCCGAGGCGGAGCCTTCGGTGGAGGCTTGGTTGCGGCAGGCGGACACGGCCGCAGCCGGGCTGCCCGAAGCCGGGCTGTGCCATCGGCTGGATCGGGGCACCAGCGGCTGTCTGGTGGCGGCTCGCGAGGCGGTGTGGCACGGGCGGTTGCGCCATGCATTCGGCTCGGCTGGCGCGGTCCGCAAGTCCTATCTGGCGGTGGCGGCCCGGGGCTTGCCCCGCGAGGGACACTTCAGGCTCAATTTTGGGAGCCGTTACAAGCGCAGCGCCAAGGTCACCGTTCGCGAGGCCGGCGACGCGTGGACCGCCGGGCGTTGCCGGTGGCGTGTGCGGGGCCCGGCGAACGAGGCAGGCCACGATCTGGTCGAGGTGGAGCTGATCGGTCCTGGCCGAAGGCACCAGATCCGTGCCGGACTGGCCCATCTGGGATCGCCGCTCCTGGGAGACACGCTCTACGGCGGTCGGTCGGGAGGTCACGGGTTCGGAGCCATGCTGCATGCGTGGCGACTGCAGCTGGAGGATGCCGTGGTGGAGGCACCGACGCCGGAGGGTTTTGTGTAGCCTTTGGGGCCCGTCCGCTCGCGTCGCACGGATGGGTTCCAACTCTCATGCGTGTGGCGATCCTGAGCAACCATCGAAGCGGCCGCGGCCGGGCCACTCGGCTGGCCACACGTCTGCACATGGCGCTGCATGACGCCGGCCACGCGTGCTGGCAGGCGGAGACCTGCGGCCGCGAGGACGATCCCCGGATGCGCGAGGTGATCCGCGACGCCGAGCTGGTGGTGGTGTGCGGCGGCGACGGTTCGCTGCGCACCACGGCGCGTGCGGCGCGCGATGCGGGGGCCATGCTCTGGCATGCTCCGGCCGGCACGGAGAATCTCTTTGCCCGTCACTTTGGCATGCGGCGTTCCTCGGCCGCACTGCTGCAGGCGATCGATCGGGGCACACGGAGTGCACTGGATGTCTGGGACGCCGACGGCCACGCGTTCCTGGTGATGGCCAGCGTGGGTCTGGACGCGGACATCGTGGAGGAGGTGGCTCGAAGGCGACGCGGACCGCAGGGGCGTCGTCACTGGCTGCGTCCCATCGTTCGTCATGCCGTGCGCTGGCGCGCTCCACGGTGCGAGATCCGCGATCGATCCGGCCGGATGCTCCGATCGGCTGCCGGCACGTTCATCGCCGCCAACCTGCCGGAGTACGCCGCGCGGATGAATCCCGTGGCGCGAGCGGTCGGGCACGACGGACGTCTTGACGCGCTGCTGTTGCGGTGCCGCTCCACCGTGGGGCTGCTGCCATGGGTTGTCCGAGGCTGGCTCGGCTGGACGCGGGGCGCATGCGAACCGCTGCCGGTCGACGGCGTGGTGGTGCGCACCGATCGGGCATGCCACTGGCAACTGGATGGATGTCCCATGCCCGGTGCCGCCCGTGATCGGCTTGTGCTGCAGCGCGACCAGGACCCCCTGGCGGTGCTGCTGCCAGCCTGACCATGGGACAGCCGCAGGGACCGGACGAGCGGTACTGGCAGGAGCGCTTCGAGCGTGGCGAGATGGGGTGGGACCGCGGCGAGGCCAGTCCACAGCTGTTGCGGTGGCTTTCCGAGGGATCGCTGCAGCCCTGCCGGATCCTGGTTCCCGGTTGCGGGCAGGGATGGGAGGTGGTGGAACTGGCCGCGCGGGGCTTTGACGTGCTGGCGGTGGACCTGACCGTTGACGCATGCGACCGCCTTCGGCGGAGGCTGGCGGAGCGAGGGCTGCGGGCCACGGTGGTGCAGGCGGATGTGCTCGCGTTCATGCCGGACCGGCCGGTTGACGCGGTCTACGAGCAGACCTGCCTGTGCGCGCTGCATCCGCGGCACTGGCGACCGTACGCGGACCGGGTGCGTGACTGGCTTCGTGATGGTGGCACGCTGCACGCGCTGTTCATGCAGGCGGCTCGACCCGAGACCGCGAGCCGTGGCGAGGTCCTGGGCCCCCCGTACCACTGCGACATGAACGCCATGCTGGCCCTGTTCCCGCCCGACCGATGGACCTGGCCGGCGCCGCCGTACCTGGCTGTTCCGCACCCGCGGGGCTGGCATGAGCTGGCGGTGTCGCTGCGCAGACGGGACTGAATCGCTCAGACGATCGGGACCGCTCGTCGGGTCCCCGCGTCGAGTTGGCCCAGTTGATGGTCCACTTCCTCCAGCACCTGCTCCACCGAGATGGCCTGCATGCCGCGTGACAGGCTGGTCATGTCCATGGCGCCGAAGTGATGCTCCGAGCGGAAGGCGTCGGCATCCTGGATCACGCTGACGTGGCCGTCGCGGAACGAGCCTGGTTCCCGCGGGAAGGTGTGGTCGATGGGTCGGTCACTGTTCCACGGCGCCCAGCCACCGATGGGGGTGGGGCCGTACAGCGCGACCAAGGGTGCGCCCACCGCGGCCGCCATGTGCGTGATGGCGGTGTCCGCACCCACGTAGACGCGGGCCAGGGAGAGCAGGGCCGACATCTGCGGAAGCGTGAGAAGCCCCGCCGCGATCATGGGTGGCGTGCGCGCCAAGGCCGCGCCCTCGGCCAGCCGGGCCGCGTCGGAAGGGGCGCCCGTCCACACGCACTGCAGACCATGGCGATCGGCCAGCATGTCGCTGAGCGAGGCCAGTCGCTCCACGGGCCACTCCTTGTAGCGATGCTTGGACACCACGTGCAGCACCGCAAGGCGGGATGGCTCCACGCCAGCAGCGGCCAGCTCCGCGTGCACACGCTCCATGTCCGCACGGGACCAGTGCAGTCCGGGGACGCAGCGTGTCGGTCGAAGCCCCAGAGCCTGGGCCAGCACCACCGTCCACTGGATGACCGGTCGTCCCTGGGGCATGGGCACCGGATCGGTGAGCACCAGGCGTTTCCATCGCTCGCCCAGCGGCAGCCACGGATCCACCAGGGCCGCGCGACGGCGACGACCCGCCAGCATGACGGAGATCACGCCCCGGTCGGAGCCGTTGGTGGAGATGGCCCAGTCGTGCCGCATGAGGATCTGCGGCAGGTAGGGCGGCCCGCCGCGCACATGCTCGATGACGCGCCGGATCCGTGGATCGGGTCGAAGCAGTTCGGCCGCGCCGGCGGGCACCAGGTAGTCGACCTTGCAGGCCGGATGCGCCGTCTTGATCATGTCCAGCAGCGGCAGCGACAGCACCACGTCGCCAAGCAGCCGCAGGCAGGAGATCAGGGCGGTTCGAGGGGGCCGGGGCACGCGGGCGCAAGGTTCAGAGATTGCCCCGGCGCTCCTGCTCGTTCTCCAGCGCCTCAAAGAGCGCCTTGAAGTTTCCCTTGCCGAAGCTCTGGCTGCCTCGTCGGCAGATGATCTCGAAGAAGAGCGTGGGCCGGTCCTGCAGCGGCTTGGTGAAGAGCTGCAGCAGATACCCCTCGTCATCGGCGTCCACCAGGATCCCCAGGTCGCGGATCCGCTGGTGATCCTCCTGCACGGCCTTGTGGCCGTGGCTCTTGAGCATGGCGTCCACGCGAGCCCAGACCGTGTCGTAGTACGCCTGCGGAATCGCCAGAAAGTCCACGCCGCGACGCCGCAGTTCGGCCACGCTGTGCAGCTCGTCGTCGGTGCGGAGCGCCAGGTGCTGCACGCCCGGGGTCATGTCGTGCCACTCCAGGTACTCCTGGATCTGGCTCTTCTTCTTGCCCTCGGCCGGCTCGTTGATGGGCATCTTGATCAGGTGGTTGCCGCTGGCCATCACCTTGCTCATGAGCGCGGAGTAGTCGGTGCTGATGTCCTTGTCGTCAAAGTGCTTGAACATCTTGAAGCCCAGCACGTCCTCGTACCACTTGACCCAGTGGTTCATCCGGCCCTCCTCCACGTTGCCCACGCAGTGGTCGAAGAACTTGAGCCCGCAGGGATGCTGGCGGTTGTAGTCGTTCAGCGAGAAGCCCTCCATCTTCCGGTAGCCCGGCATGAAGGATCCGCCCGCCTTGACCGTGGGCAGGGCGTAGGCCCCGCCTCGGCTCACGAAGGTGTGCACCACGCGTCCGTAGGTCTGCACCGCGGCGGTGGTGACCGTGCCGGTGGCGTCGCGGGTGGTGGTGGGCTCCTGCGCGCTGGTGCCGCCGTTGCGCACGGCCTGTTCCCAGGCCTTGGTCGCGTCGAACACGGTCAGGGCCACGTCCTTCACGCCGTCGCCATATCGGCGGATCTCGTCCGCGCCGACGGCGTCCTTGGCCAGCGGAGTCTCCAGCAGCAGGCGAATGTTGCCCTGCGTGAGCAGGTATCGGGCGTGGGTCCGACAGCCGGTGGTCAGGTCGCTGATCTGCTCCACCTGAAAGCCGAAGGCCGTGGCATAGAACGTGGCCGC
>Ga0169931_10009487_pt1 | contig 14020 bp, 12 predicted proteins | sample Kivu_15m_20L_FD_129675 | JGI IMG/M metagenome (GOLD analysis project Ga0169931, IMG submission 129675) | Freshwater microbial communities from Lake Kivu, Western Province, Rwanda to study Microbial Dark Matter (Phase II) - Kivu_15m_20L... | ecosystem: Environmental > Aquatic > Freshwater > Lake...
CAGGTGGACGCTGCCCAGGATGCCGGAGATCAGGCTGATGCCGTAGAGCATGATGCCCGCGGCGCCTGCGCCATAGACGGCGTACTTAAGTGCCGCTTCGCTGCTCTGGCGGCGCCCCTTGAGCAAACCGGCCAGGGCATAACTCGGCACGCTCGCCATCTCGACGCCAAGAAAGATCATCAGCATGTTGTTGGCCGAGGCCATGATGCACATGCCGAGCGTGGCGCCGAGCACGAGGGCATAAATGTCCGGCGCGGCGTCGCGGTCGGGAACGCCGGAGATCTTGGTAAACACGGCGAACAGCACCGCGAACGCCAGGAGCAGCGTGCGGAAGTAGACCGTGAAGTTGTCGTAAACCAAGAGGCCGGTGAAGATTTCGGACGGCTGCTCCAGCGGACGCCAAGGGCCGGCCAGGTACAGCGCGACCGACGAACCAATGAGCATCACGAAAAAAGAATCGATCCGGCTGGTCAGCCGGGGGATTCGTAAAAACAACAGCAGCACGATCGTCACGCACAGCGCGAGTTCGCCTTGGAACCCGGCGACGCTGCGGGCGGAATCGGCTGCCAGTGAGTTAAACAGTTCGTACAGATTCACGGTGATCGGTTACCGGTGAAGTTTGGAAGCTTATTGGATCTCGGCTTGAACGAGCGACGGAGCGACGGGTGCCGGAGCGGTTGGATCGAAAGCGGCCACTTGCGGGAGGTTGGCCGCATTGCGTTGGGCCCAGGCGGTCAAGTTGTCGACCGTCTGATTGACGCTCGGGGTCATGTAGTGGAAGACCATCTGCGGATAGACGCCCATCGCGATCGCCAGCACGAATAGCGGCAACGCGATGGCCAGCTCGCGCCCGGTCATCGGATGCAGGTGATCGCCGTGCGGGCCCTTGTATTCGGGACCGAGGTAAACCCGCTGGAGCGTCCACAGGATGTATGCCGCGGTGAGCACCACGACCGAGGCGGTGACGACAGCCAAGGCGTGGCTGAACGACCAGACCGAGAGCGTGACGAACACTTCGCCGATGAAGCCGCACAGCCCCGGCAGACCAAGACCGGCAAAGAAGATGCCGATGGCCAGGCCCGAGTAGAGCGGCATTTTGGCGAACAGGCCGCCGAACTGATCGAGGTTGCGGTGATGGACGCGTTCGTAGACGACGCCGACCATAAAGAACATGCCAGGCGAGGCGATGCCGTGAGCGATCATCTGGAACATCGCGCCGTTCATGCCCATCTTCCAGGCGTCGGCGTTGAACTCGTTGCCGGCAACGGCCGACCAGACGCCGATGCCCAGGACGACGTAGCCCATGTGGCTGACCGAGCTGTACGCGACGAGCCGCTTGAAGTCCTTCTGGGCGAGTGCCGCGAAGGCACCATAGACCATGCTCACGACGCCCAGGGCACAGACAAAGTAGGCCAACTCATAGCCGGCCTGCGGACAGATCGGATAGCAGATGCGGATGATGCCGTAGCCGCCCAGCTTGAGCAGAATGCCGGCCAGGATCATCGAGATCGGAGTCGGGGCCTCGACGTGCGCATCGGGAAGCCAGGTGTGCAGCGGGACGGACGGAACCTTGATCACGAAACCGATCAGCAGCAGCAAGAACGCCCACCACTGGAGCGGCTTGCCGAGCACATCGCCGTTGAAGGCGTCGGTGTGCTGGCCGAGTTGTTGCAGGGCCAGAATGTTGAACGTGCGCTGCGGCGTGGTGTGGGCCTGAATCTCGGCAAAGCGGGCGGCCTGCTCGCCTTCGCCGGCTTCGGAGCTGATCACGTGAGCCGCGACAAGCTGATCCTTGCTGAGCATCTTCAAATCGCTGGAGAAGTACAGCATCAGAATCGCGATCAGCATGAACACGCCGCCGAGCAACGTGTACAGAAAGAACTTGATGGCGGCGTACTCGCGGCGCGGGCCACCCCAGACGCCGATCAGGAAGTACATCGGCAGCAGCATCACTTCCCAGAACACGTAGAACAGGAAGAAGTCGAGGGCCATGAATACGCCCAGGACGCCCGTCTCGAGGATCAGGAACAGGATGCAATAGGCCTTCACGTGTTTTTCGATCGGCCAACTGGCGGCCATCGAGAGCATGGTCACGAACGTGGTGAGCAGCACAAGCGGGAAGCTGATGCCATCCAGACCCATGAAGTAGTTGATGTTGAAGCTGGGAATCCAGCCGACGGAGAAGACCTTTTGCATGTCGGTCACGGCGGCGTCGAACTGCCAGTCGCCGGCGCTCGGCAGGGCGATGATCAGCGTCAGCAGAAACACCAGCGCGGTCACGCCCAGCGCGAAGTACTTCATCGCCTCGGTCTTCTCGCGCGGGAAAAACGCCAAGGCGAGTGCGCCCAGGGCCGGCAGAAAGACCACGGTGCTTAGCAGCGTGAGGTAGGTCGATTCCATGTTCAGCGGTTTCCCAGTCGTTTCGCGGTTTGATTACCCGCAGTCGAGCCAGGGGCTCGATATGTGTCACGTTAGTTATGAGATATACAGCGAAATCAGCACGAACATCGCCACGGTTCCGACGACGATGAACATCACGTATTGGCGAATGCGGCCCGTCTCGGCCGAGCGCAGCTTGCTGCCCGTCGCATAGGTCCAAGCGGCAAGGCCGTTCACAAAGCCGTCGACCAGGTAGCGATCCGATAGATCATCCAGCCGGGCGATCATCCGCGTCAGCAATGCCAGACCGTCGATGATGCCGTCTATGACGACCTTGTCGAACTCGGCCACGCGGTTGGCAATGAACAGTACCGGTTTGACGAAGATGTAGTGATACAGCTCGTCGAAGTACCACTTGTTCCAGAGGAAGGTGTAGAGCGGCTTGAACTGGCGTGCCACCTCGGCCGGGTTGAGCAGCGAGAGGCCGTAAAACACGATTGCCAGGCCCAGGCCCGAAAGGCCCACGAACGTGGCGACCCAGGTGGCCTGATTATGGAAATTCGGCTCGTGCGAGATGTGCTCGGCGGGGTGCGTGAGGTTGGACACCAGCACGCCGTTGACGGTCTCGTGGAAACCCTCGGGACGAGCCTGCTCGAGCAGCGCCACGATGCTTACGGGCCAGAACGGCCAGGCCACGACCACGGCCAAGACCGCCAGCACGATCAGCGGGTAGTACATGATCTTGGGCGATTCGTGAGCGTGATCGTAGGCGTGATGATCGCGCGGCTTGCCGGCGAACGTCATGAACCACAGCCGGAACATATAGAACGCGGTGATCGCGGCGCCAACCGAGGCTACGTAGAACAGGAAGCCCCACTGTGGATTCGATGCCTTGAAGGACAAGGCCTGAGCCAGAATGGCGTCTTTCGAGTAGTAGCCGCTGAGGCCGATCATGAACGGAATGCCGGCGCCCATGATCGCCAAGCACCCGGCGAGCATGGTGTAGGCGGTGAACGGCATCTTGTGCCGGAGGCCGCCCATCTTGGTCATGTCGTTGGTGTGCACGGCGTGAATCACGGAGCCCGAGCACATGAAGAGCAGGCTCTTGAAAAACGCGTGCGTGATCAGGTGAAACATACCGGCGCTCCAGCCGCCAACGCCCAGGGCCAGCATCATGTAACCGAGCTGACTGACCGTCGAGTAGGCGAGCACGCGCTTGATGTCGACCGCGACGATGGCGATCGTGGCCGCGATGAACAACGTGATGCAGCCGATGATCGCGATGACCAGCAACGCCTCGGGCGTGAAGACGGGATAGAACCGGCCGACCAAATACACGCCGGCGGCGACCATCGTGGCCGAGTGCACCAGCGCGCTGACAGGCGTGGGACCTTCCATGGCGTCTGGAAGCCAGACGTGTAGCGGGAACTGGGCGCTTTTGCCGACGCAGCCGCAGAAGATCCCCAGGCCCGCGACGATCAGCAGCCAGTAAGCCGTGCGACCAACGCCGCCGGGGCCGGTGTCGGCGCGCCACTTGGCGATCTGCTCGGCAGTCGGTTCGACGCCGGCGGCGATCTCGCTGTGTGCAGCGGCGCGGACCATGCCATCGGGCACGACCAGGGCGTGGTTATTGGCCTCGGTGCGAACGAGGCTGAAGATGCCGGGCTCCGCCGTGCCGTCGCCATCGGTATCGATGTCGCCAAAGCTGAACGTGCCCAGCGTGGCGATCAAGATCATCAGTCCGATGATCATGCCGAAGTCGCCGACGCGATTGACGATGAAAGCCTTGTTCGCGGCGTTCGAGGCACTCTTGCGCTCAATGTAAAAGCCGATCAGAAAGTAGGAGCAGATGCCCACCAATTCCCAGAATACGAACACCATCGCGATGTTGCCCGCGATGACGATGCCGAGCATGCTGAAGCAGAACAGCGACAGGTACTGGAAAAAGCGGTGAAAACGGCCGGGCCGATGCAGGTGATGCCCGTCGGAGAGCGTCACTTCGTGGTCGGTGATCTCATGCAGTTCGTCGTGCATGTAGCCGTTGGCATAGAAGTGGATCATGGTGGCGATGAACGTGATCATCGCGAACATCGTCACGGTCAACGAGTCGATGTAGTAGCTGATGCCGATCCGCAGCTTGCCGAACTGGCCGAGCGTGTACCACTCGCCGGCAACGTAAGGTTTATGCCACTCATGATGCTCGCTGGCGGTTTTGTGCTCTTCGGCTTTATGTTCGTCGGCGCCGTGCGCGTCCTGGCCATGGTCACCGTGTTCGGCTTCGCCGTGGCCGGTTTCGTGGTGCTCGGCTGAGCCGTGCTCGGCATGGGCGGCGTGATGCTCGGGAGCCCAGTCGTAGTTGGGCACCCAGACGAAGAACAGCGCAATCAGCGACAGCACGGCGCTCGTGCCGATGGCGGCCGTGGCCAGCATGCCGGCGCCCTGGCCGTGCTTGCCCATGCGGGGGCCGAACAGCAGGATCAGCGTGAAGGACGCCAGTGGCACCAGCCAGGCGAGTCCCAACAGCACAGGTAATGTGGAAGCAGGATCCATCAGCCTTTAAGCTCGTCAGCCCGATCGACGTCGACCGTCGAATGGTTGTTGTAAAAGTTCAGAACAATGGCCAGCGCCACGGCGGCCTCGGCGGCGGCGAGAATGATCACGAACAGGGCGATGAGTTGGCCGTCGAGGCCGATGCCCAGCACGCCCGGCCGCAGATACTCGCTGCCGAAGGCGACAAAGTTGACGTTCGCGCCGTTGAGCACCAGCTCGATGCCCATCAGCACGCCCAGCGCGTTGCGTTTGGTGGCCATGCATACGGCGCCGGTCACGAACAGAATCGCGCCGACGATCAGGTAGTGCGTGATGCCCACGGGGTCGGTCAGCAGATTCATTTCAGGCCCTCCCACGAGCTGTTCTGCACGCGTTTCTTCGGGCGGGCCAGATAGGCCGAACCCACGAGCACGACCAGCAGATGCACCGAGACGATTTCAAACGGGAGCAGGTAGCCCGACATGCCGCCGCGCTGCACGGGGTCGACCTCGTCGAGCTTGTCGACGCGAGCGCCGAGCAGGCCCATTCCGAGTCGCGTGGCCGTGGGTCGCGAGTCCCCTTCGATAACCGCCGCGGGCTGCCAAGCGTCGATGCTGGTGGCGGCTTGCAACAGCACGGCCAGCAGGAGACCGCCAACCATGATGCCGAGCGTCCATTCGCCGGCCGAGGTCTTCATCGAGATGAAAGGCCCCTGAGCGGTGAGCATGACGCCGAAGATTAAGAGCACGAGCGTGCCGCCGACATAAATCATGACCTGCATGGCGCCGACGAAGTCGGCCCCAGCCAGGAAGAACAGACCGCTGGTGGCAGCCAGCGAGAGCACAAGATAGAAGGCCATCCGCACGATGTTGCTGGTGAGCAGCACGGCCACGGCAAAGCCGCACGCCAGGAGCGCGAACACCAGAAAGAAGACGGAATGCCAGTTAATGGGTTCCACGGCCCGCACCTACGAGTTCGTTCTGAGGAGTAACGTGAGCGACGCGGTCGCCGGCCAGTTCTGTATTGTCAGCAGCAGCGGGGGCAGCGGGATCTGACGGAGCCGCCGCCTGGATTTCGGTATGGGCTTCGCGCACGAGACCCTGGTCGCTCGGCAGGATCAGGCCGCCTGGGAGCAGAAACCGCCACACGACGGCGCCGGCAAACATTGCGGCGGCAAGCGGCGTGCAGTACTTGAGGCAGGTCGTCATCACCTGGTCGATCCGCAGGCGAGGCAGCGTCCAGCGAACCCACATCATGAAGGTGACGCCAACGACGCACTTGAAGACAAAATTCAGCGCCCCCAGCAGGTTGCCCGCGTAATGCAGCACCGGGTTCGACGCGTCGGCCAGGCCGAGCCAGTGCGTGATCGGCAAGGGGCCGTTCCAGCCGCCGAAGAACAGCAGCGCGGCGAGTCCGCTGACGGCGAACATCGAGCCATACTCGGCCATGAAGAAGATGCTCCAGCGAAGGCCGGAGTATTCCGTGTGAAAGCCGGCCACGAGTTCGCTTTCGGCTTCGGCCAGGTCGAACGGGGCCCGATTCACGCTGGCCGTGGCACAGGTGAAGTAGACCCAGAACGTGATGAACGTGAATGGGTCGTTGAACACATACCAGTGGGTGAACCAACCCATCTGCGTGGCGCCGGCCGTCTGCATCTGGGCGATCGTGACCAGGTCCATCGAACCGGCCAGGAGCACCGGCACGACCACGCACATGCCGAGCGGGACTTCGTAGCTTACCACCTGGGCGGCTTCTCGCATGGCGCCAAAGAGCGACCACTTCGAGGCCGAGGCATAGCCGGCCAGGATCACGCCGAACACTTCCAGGCCGATCACCGCGATGATGAAGAACACCGCGACGTTCAGGCGGATGCCGACCCAACCGTCGGCAAACGGCAGCGCCATGTAGGCCGCGAACGAGGCGCAGAAGGACACGTAGGGTGCGGCCAGGAACAGGAACTGATCGGCGCCCTTGGGGCACAGGTCTTCCTTGGTAACCAGCTTCAGACCGTCGGCCAGCGTTTGCAGCCAGCCGAACTTGCCGCCCACGCGCGTCGGACCGAGGCGATCTTGAATGCGGCCAGAAACCTTGCGCTCCAGCCAGATGAACACCAACGCACCAACGGCGACGATGTTGATCAGGATGAAGGCGTGGATGAACGCCACGATGGCGTAAGCCAACCACTCGGGCGACAAGTACTGTTTCAGGAATTCAGCCACACTTAGTCCTGCTAGACGAGTGCCAGGCCTGGGCCCAGTAAACCAACGGTTTGTAACTTTGCCGGCAGCCAAACTGGGTGCCACAACTGCCTGTTTCGACGCAGGTTTAAGATCGTGAAATATCGCACAAACTACCCTGCACCGACAAGCCCCTCGAACTTCAAGTTTTTCCTTCCATCCGCGAGTGCGGACGTTACAACCGGCTCTCGAGTGGCGGCCACACGCATCATCGAATCGGCCCCCGGCAAAGCCGAGGGCTACGGCCGTGCATTCAGCCGAATCGCGGCGAAAACTACCGGTCGATTTCTCCCATCACGATGTCGAGCGAACCGACGATGGCCGGCACATCGGCAATCAAGCAGCCACGACACAAGTCGTGCGTAACCGACAGATTGCAGAACGAACTGCTGCGAGCCCGCACGCGCCAGGGAATTGCTCCGCTGCCGGTGCTGACGACGTAGAAACCCATCTGACCGCGGGGAGCCTCGGTTTCCAGGTAGGCTTCGCCCTTAGGTAGCTTTTCGGTGAGCTTTACGGGCACACCCCAGGAGCCGGTCGCCATGCTGTAACGATCCATCGCCTGGCGGCAAAGGTCGATCGACTGCATGACCTCGAGCATCCGGACATAGAACCGATGCCAACAATCGCCGAGGACCGCGGTGGCCGGAACGGCCGGATAATCGTGATCCTTCGGGTAATGGCCGTCCTTTTCGACAATCACTTCGAACGCATAGCCGTCGTACATCTCGGTGTAACGAGATTCGCCGTCGCGACGCAGATCGTAGTCGACGCCCGAGCCGCGAAGGACCGGGCCGGAAGTGCCATAGGAAATCGCCTTCTCGGCGGAGAGCAGGCCGATATTCGCGGTGCGGCGAACGAAGATCGCATTCGTGGTCAGCAGCGCGTGGTATTCGGTGATGACCGGCAGGAGTTGATCGAGGAAGGCCTCGAGTTTGTGCAGCCAGCCGGGCGGCAGATCGGCGGTGGCGCCGCCGACCGTGATGTAGCTATAGGTCAGCCGGGCGCCGCAGACTTCTTCGAACAGGTCGAGGATCTTCTCGCGCTCGCGGAACGCATATAAGAACGGGCTGAACGTGCCGAGATCGAGGCCGTACGCGCCCATGCCGACGAGGTGACTGGCGATGCGGTTGAGCTCGGCGATGAGCACGCGTAGGTGGCGGGCCTTTTCGGGCAGCTCCAGGCCCATTAGCTTCTCGACGGCGAGCGCCCAGCCGAGATTCATGTTCATGCCGGCCAGGTAGTCCATCCGGTCGGTATAGGGAATCCACTGCCGCGGCGTGAGGTTCTCGCCGATCTTTTCCGCACAGCGGTGCAGGTAGCCGATGTGAGGCGTGACTTCGGACACGACTTCACCGTCGGTCCGCAGCACCAGGCGCAACACGCCGTGCGTGCTGGGATGCTGCGGTCCCATGTTCACCAACATTTCGTCGGTGCGAACGTCGAACTCGATAATCCGCGGGTCGTCCAGATGAGTGGCCATGGCGTCGAGGCTAGTGGTTAGTGATCGGTGACTAGAAGGAAGACAACAGCCCTAGCGGCCGCGGATGCCGTGGTACTCGTACGGGGACTCATAATCCTTGCGGAGCGGATGGCCCACCCAGTCCTCCGGGCAGAGGATCCGCCGCAGGTCAGGATGGCCCGTGAAGCGCACTCCGGTCAGGTCGAAGACCTCGCGCTCGTGCCAGTCGGCCGTGCGCCAGACTTCGGCCACCGAAGGGATCTCCGGGATGTTCCCGACCTCGTCGTTCTGCCAGCGCGGGACCATGACCTTCAGCACCAGCGAGGTTTTATGCGTCAGGCTCGAGAGGTGATAGACGACCTCGATGTGCGGCTGAAAGTCCGCCTTGGCGGCCTTCTTGGGGTCGGTTTCCAACCAGTCAACGCCCGTGATGCAGTTGCAGTAGTTGAAGGCGAGGTCCGGCTCATCGCGGAGGTATTCGCACAGCGCGACGAGCCCCGCGGGCGTGACTTCAATCCAGGGGTCGATTGCCGTGAGGTTCGCGCCGACTATCGCGTCGCCAAACTTCTGCTTCAGCCGGTCGACAAACGTTTGTCCGCTCATGGAGAGTGCTTCAAAATCGGGAGGGAACTAAAAAACGTGACGCGGGGCCTGGGCGATGCCGCTGCAACTTATGCCGAGACGACGGGCTGCTCTTCGCTGACGAGGGCCGGCCCACGGGGGCGAGTTTCTGTCGCGCGTTGTTTGCTGAGCGCCCGCACCCAGTCGAGATCGCCGCGACTCCAGACATAGGCAAAGCCGATCAGCAGCACCGCAAAGAACACTGCGATGTCGAGGATCGAAAACAGAGCCATGCGGCGGGCGAGGTCTTCGATGGCGAGCGTGCCCTGCTGCTGCACGTCGAAACCTGCGGCCGAGGCGACGAGCTCTTCGCGCAGCGGAGGAACCGTGGGATTCGGAACTCCGAGCTCGGTGAAGATCGCGGCAGCGCCGGTCGTGAGTTCGCCCGCAGCCGTGACCTTCTGGAACGAGGGATCCATCAGGTGCGTGGCCTTGCCGTAGACCGTGGCCCAGGGAAAGAACAGCGCGACTTCGACGTCGAAAATGATGAACAGCAGCGCCACCACGTAGAACCGCAAGTCGAACTGCACGAAGCTGGAACCGATCGTGGGTTCGCCGCATTCGTAGACTTCGAGCTTCTCGAAGTTGGGATCCTTCGGGCGCAGGAAGCGGCCGACGACCAGGGTGACAAACAGGAATAGAAAGCCCAACGTCGCAAACAGCGCGATGTACGCCGCGACGGTTGTCGGCGATGCCATGGTGCGTCTTTTCTCGATCTGTGCCGATCCGCGGCGCGCTCGAACTTGTCGAGCGAGCAGAGGCCGGCGGCCTGTTTCAGCGTAAACGCGCCGCGCAGCTCCAAGAGAGCTAACAAGCGCAAGCGTCACACTGTGAAAACGCGACGCGGAAACGGGGACCTGCGAAGCTCTTGGTAAGCTCCGGCGGCGGCACCATTTCCGCCCCGCTAGAAACGGCCATTCTAAAAGAGCGAAGGGCCTGCTGGCAAGCCGCAACAGGCGCGAAACGGAGTGGCGAAAATCAGAGCGATTCGTCGTGAGGTCCGTTACCGTTATGCAGCGCACCACCGTCGTGACCATCACTACCATCGGCCAGGCTGCCCGCCACCAGCGACTGCCGACCGGCAAAGCCGGCGTTCAGCTCGTGCCAGTGGGTGACCTCGGCTTCACCGAGCCTCCAGCACAGAAACACGATGCGGCCGTCCATCAGGCTGGGAAAATCCACGAGTCCTTCCGGGCCGCTCTTGGGCTCAACGCCCAGTTCGCGGAGCTCTTCGACATAGGCTTCGAGCTGTTCGCTGTCCTTGTCGAGCTCTTCTTCGATTTGGCGCAACTCCTCCGAATAAGGGTCCTTGGCAGTCGACTTGCGTCCGCCCGAAAGCAGGGCCAACCGCTCGCGACGCTCCATCACCTCGCGCGAGAGCTGAACCAGGTCTTGCGTAATTGCGCGAACCAGCGGCAACACGGCGTTGGCTTGTTCGACAGTGAACAACTTCGCGGGCTGATACTCGTCGGCCATGGACATCACTCGCTTGTTCGGGGTCAGACGCTTGTGCCAGGAAGCTGAACGGTGCCGAAGCGGTTGGAGGGGGCTTCGGACGACTACTGGTTCGGTCCGCCATGAACGGGTTCGACAATTGTCTTCGACGCGGCGACTGCCGTGGGATTGAGCGTGGCTCTGCCCCAGGCGACATCCACCGGCAAGCGGGCAAAATCCACCAGGCATCCGTCGCGGCTATAACAACTCAGATCATGCGTGGCACCCATAAAGATGCAATCCACCGGGCAAGGTTCGACGCAGAGCGCACAAAACATGCACTTTGAGTAGTCGATCGTAAAGCCCGTGACCTTGAAGCCTTTGCCCGTGGTGACGCGTTCCTTGCCGATGTAAATACAATCGACCGGACAGGCCTTCGCACATTGGTCGCAAGCGATGCAGGTTGTCAGATCATAGCGATGAAAACCGCGATAGCGGGCCGACACCGGCACCGGCAACTCGGGATATTCGAAGTGCTCGGTGAAGGTCTTGCGGTCCCGCTTATAGGTAACGAGCCAATAACGCAGCGTAATCCACATGCCGTAGGCGACAGTGAATACGGCGTCCCAAATATCACGGAACCAGCGGCCCATCGAAGCTCCCACCGGAGGCTGAAACAAATTTGGTTCTGACGAGACTTGCGGTGCCAGCCGATTCAAGCTCGGCACTACCCCAGCGGCACAACAAGCCTACACCTCATTCATTATAGGCAGGGGCAGTTGACCCGCAAGCGTGGTTGAACGTGTGCCGCGCAACACACGAACTGCGTGTTGCGCCACTCGAGTTGCAGAAGACAATGCCGCCCCGCGGCTTGGATGAACGGCTGAATTTCTCGGAGATTATGCGCCGCTTGCGGGTGGTCGTTGTCTCTTCCGAGCATTCCGGCTGGCGGACTTGCGATCGCTGCTTTCCGTTCGGTACGGCGGACACCCTTGAACCACTAGAAGGGTTCGGCGAGGCGCCACCGACAGAGACTCATGCTATGCGCTGCCGCGATCCTGCCTCGTATGAACCGCCCGCTGCGTGTCCCTAAACGGCGCAGGAATTGTCCAGCATCGGGGCCGCGATTCGGCCGGATGCGAGCCGCAACTCGCCATCAAATGGAGATCTAGGCAATCTAGGCGGCATGAAAGTCGTCGTGAACGACAATCCCCGCGAAAGCGGGCTGTTTTGGCACCACCCATGCTTGACTCTGACCAGCGCCTACGTAGAGTGAATTTTAGTCAGAGCCTGTGCGCGCGTTTGCACCGTGAAGTCTCCCCAAGGCAGTGCGGTGAGGTACCGCCCGATGCACGGAGCAACTTCGAGGGGTGCAGACGAACAAGGAAGCCCCGCGACATCATCGAAGGAATGGCCTCATGTTAGTACTATCTCGCAAGAAGAACGAGAGCATTGTCATTAACAATGACATCAAAATTGTCGTCGTGGAAATCCGCGGCGACAAGGTGCGTCTGGGCGTAGAAGCACCGAAAGAGGTGCCCGTCCACCGTCGCGAGGTTTTCGACGCGATCCATCGTACGGAGATCGAGTTGTCGGCCGAACAGCATGGCTCCGGCGAACAGTCGGAAGCGGAACGCGACGGGAAAGCCGAAAGCTAAGCACGTGGACCTCCTGGCTGCGCGGGTGTGAGTCTGCGCCGCGCCTTCACGACCCGTGTTTCGCTGAAATTCACCTCTCTACCACTCGTGCCGTTCGGCTCGCAAACGGCTGGCCAGACAGCACTTGACGTAGCCGCCTAAATGGCCATCATACACGGGATGCTTGGGCGGCCTGATTGGACGTCGAGCATAGTCGGCCCCGTCGTCTAGCCTGGTCTAGGACACCGGCCTTTCACGCCGATAACACGGGTTCAAATCCCGTCGGGGTCACTTTAACTCACTTCTTGCACCGGCTGGGCCGAACTGTTCCTCGGCGCTCGGCCCGCCGGCTGACTTCTCTAGCGTCTGCTTGCAGAGGGCCGTCCTTTGAATCAGCCCAGTGACGCTTCCCCGGCTGACGACCGCAGTTTGTACGACGCTTTGCTGGTTGTATCGTTCGGCGGCCCGGAGTCGCAGGACGACGTGATTCCGTTTCTCGAAAACGTGCTTCGCGGCAAGAACGTGCCGCGCGAGCGGATGCTCGAAGTGGCCGAACACTACCGGCACTTTGGCGGCAAGAGTCCGCTGAACGACCAGAACCGAGAGCTAATTGCGGCGCTCGAAGCGGAATTCAAGCAGCACGGGATTGCGCTGCCAATCTATTTCGGCAATCGCAACTGGTATCCGCTGCTCGCGGACACGCTCGAGCAGATGCGGCTCGACGGAGTGCGCCGGGCGCTGGCTTACTTCACCAGTGCGTACAGCTCGTACTCCGGCTGCCGGCAATATCGTGAAAACATCGCGGCGGCCCAGGAGCAGGTCGGGGCAGGCGTGCCGCGGATCGACAAACTGCGGATGTTCTATAACCACCCGTTGTTTGTCGAAGCGCAGGCCGAGCGTGTGCGCGCGGCGCTCGGGCAAATCCCGGCTGAAAGGCGTGCAGCGACGCAGGTGATTTACACCGCACACAGCATTCCCAATGCGATGGCCGACAACTGCAATTACGCCCTGCAGGTGGCGCAGACCGCGCGGCTGGTTTCGGACTCGCTTTCAATTCGCAACTGGCGGGTCGCCTATCAAAGCCGCAGCGGGCCGCCGCAGCAACCGTGGCTCGAGCCGGATGTGCTCGACGTGCTACGCGAGCTGAAGGCGGCCGGCGATGTGCAGGATGTCGTGATTGTACCTAGCGGATTCTTGAGCGATCACATGGAAGTGCTGTTCGACCTGGACACCGAGGCGAAGGACCTGGCGGCAGGACTGGGGCTGAATCTGGTGCGGGCCGGCACGGTCGGCAGCCATCCAACATTCGTGACGATGATTCGCGAGTTGATTGAAGAGCGCATCGCGGGAACGCCACGCCTGGCGATCGGCGAGTTCGGACCGAGCCACGACGTGTGTCCGACGGATTGCTGCTCGTACACGCCGGGGCGGCCGAAAAGTTGATTCCTCATCCGCTGCGCTAGTACAATTGGGGTAGGAGCTTTGCCATGAACATTCCGATCTCCCAGCAGAATCAAGAGTTTCTTGACCCGGGATTTCCCAGATGGACCAGTAGGGAAACGTTCCCGACACAGTTTGGTCAGTAGTCTAACCGCTGCCCCCCCCCCCCGTGTCTAGCGCGTCGCGATTTTTTGACATTTTTTTCCCGTATTCGGATCCGAGCCAGCCGGGATTCGAGGCGGGGACGGGCCTCGCCGAAGCGTTTTTCCGCATGACTCCAC
>Ga0169931_10009488_pt1 | contig 14019 bp, 16 predicted proteins | sample Kivu_15m_20L_FD_129675 | JGI IMG/M metagenome (GOLD analysis project Ga0169931, IMG submission 129675) | Freshwater microbial communities from Lake Kivu, Western Province, Rwanda to study Microbial Dark Matter (Phase II) - Kivu_15m_20L... | ecosystem: Environmental > Aquatic > Freshwater > Lake...
AGATTGGAGGCATGCCCGCCGCGCGGATGGGCGATATGACACTTCATGGAGGAACGATCGCTGTGGGTTGTCCGACGGTAATGATCGGTGATGTGGGCATGGGAGGAGCGGGCACCGTGCAAGCCCTAGCTATGAGCACTGCCAAGGCCGCTGGAAAACCACTCGCCGAAGTTTGTGACTAGGAGCACATGGCATGGCTCCAATTCAATGGGAAAAAACAGGGCATCTATGGTCTTGCCATTTCGGGCCCGAAATTATGGCAGATTGGTTTAAGTCCGGCAAAAAACTTTATGCTGTTCTTGATGCGTGCGATGAACCTATCGTCCTTCAAATAGTTGCCGATTTAGGTGGTTCCGCCGTTTCGCTTTACCACGGGAAAGCAGCACAGGACTACGCATCTTTCGCCCCTTATTTGGTCTCCTTAAATGAGTTGACATTGCAGACGATTCAAACGGAACTTGCAGCAAGCGCATGGGGCTTTGTAGCCGGTACCACTGCCGACAAAACATTAGCTGATGTTCGACGTCACTTTCGCCAGTATCTTAAGGTCCGATCGCCCGAAGGAAAGGAGCTTTTCTTTCGATTTTATGATCCACGTTTCTTGCCGACATTTTTGCAATCCTTGGAGGAACAAGAGCTGATGAATTTTCTTGGCCCATTGCAGTTTGTCATTACTATCCAGAATAGCTCGGTTTTAAAAGCGTACACGACGAATTCATTACGTCAGGCACTAAATGTCTCGTCCTTGCCTCTCTCTTCGACGGATTCCAACCCGCAGGAGTAGACCGCGTGTTTCAGTTAACTTCTGCTCATCTTCAGGCTCTCGATGCTGCATCCGACGCCCATTACCGGCAGCAGCTTGTGGCAGATCTAACGGAGTTTGCTCCCCGGTTATGCGAAGTCGCGGGGCAACAAGCAGTCGATGCGTTCATCGATTTTGGCCTGCAAAAGGCAGAGGGTTATCAATTAACATTACAAGGTTCCATAAGGTTTTACTTAGAACTTATGGCTTCCTTCGGATGGCGCTTCGACGAAGACCCACAATATCAGGGCTTAATCCGCCACCTTCCACTTTTGGAAACGGACGAAGAAACGCGTCTTGAATTAATGTACAATGTGTACTCAAATTTCTTCGATACAACGATCGGCGAGCGGAACCAGTTGCTCGTCTCAGCTCTTAAAAGATTGGTGAATCTCGATCTTGTAGCCATCTCGGATTCACGCGAACAAGTTCCTCTTCAGGCAACGCAACTGCTGACGGAGTTGTATCCCGAAAAGGCGCATGCAATTGGCTTGGATGCCTTACAGCAAACGATCACTGTTGCGTTACAAGCATCGCAGAAGATAAGCGCCACTGATCGACTATCGCAATGTACTTGGATTGTCCTTAGCTTTTTTCTGGGTATCGGATTTTACGAGGATCCGCTGTACGCTTGGGTAAGGCGAGATGCCGCTGAAAGTGATGGTGGGAGACTTATTGTTCGTATACGCAACAGAGCAATAATCTATGCAAAGGCCGTAATTGACTTCTGGGAGAATAATTAGAGATGCCAGGAAAGTCTAAAGGTCCCAAAGCGAAAAAAGGTGATAAAGCGAAGTCAAAAGGCTGTATTGCCAAATGCTCCGATAAAGAGTTCCAAAAGGTCATTAGTAACTTTAATATTGAAGGGGACTTGGCTTATCAGAAAAAAGTTGTGAAAGATCTGCACAAGCTTTATTCCACCAAATCGGGTAAAGCTTTGTTGAAGAGCATCAGTAAATCGGGAAAGAGCCTAACCATTAAGGCACCTGCGGCAGGCAAAGGTAATGCGGCAGGTTATAAAAATCCTTCGGATCGTTTCTATAATGCGGATGGAACGAAAGGGAAAGGAACTGATGCGACCGTTTATTTTGACCCCGATAAAAAGAGTTTAGGCGGTACCGAAGCTTGGCGACAAAGGCCTCCTGCCGTCGCCTTGGGGCATGAGCTAATTCATGCCGATGACGCAATGTACGGTCGCATGCCACTAGGCGATGGTCCCAATGGCTCCAAAGCTCCCAACACAACCCCAAATCGCGAGAAACGCGCTGTCGGACTCCCACCGTACGATAAAGGTCAGACGGGCGCTCCCTACACAGAAAACTCGATTCGCAAAGAAATGGGCGAACCCGCTCGGCCATATTATTGATTCTATGTACCTTTCCAATTCGCGGAATATGCGGCATGCCTGCTTCCAGACCGTTGCCAACGCAAGCCTTTCTGCTCATAAATTGTTTTACATGGGCATCAATCGGCTGCTACACCCCAATAAAGACGAATGAGGCGGTAATAATGGATAACTCAGTTGCGTTAACGATACAGAAGTCAGAAGTTGCAGCAGACTCGCTTCGAATTCGAGCGAAGCTCAAAAATAATGGTGAGGTCGAAATTTATTATGTCGCGCATCTCTGTAGCGGTTGGGACGACGAAGGAGTACCAATCCTCGAGTCCGCGGCCGCATATCGCGTCATCACTGATGCGGGTGTCCAATTGATCCGCTCCTTTATTCCCGTTCCCAGTGATGTTGATGTGGAAGTCGTGCAGTATCCGCTTTTTGTGCGCTTAAATGGCGGTGAATCGGTAGACATCCATTTTGATTTGCCGCTGCCTACTTACCCCTACACGCCCTATGACTTTGAGGAATTCGATAAGGATTCCGCTACGCCCACGCCGCTAGCATGGTCCATGGAAATCGGTTACGTATCTGGCAGGGTATTTCTTGCAGCAAATCCAGAGGAGGTTGCTACAACTACCGGAGAGAAGGGGTTTCAGGTATTTTCATTAGACCAATCGAGCATTCAGGCCGCAAAACATTCTTCAACCACCAAAATCCCTGTTCTGAAGTAATATGGTTTATAGCATTCCGGGCCCACAGGAAGCAGAACTTCATTAGGGCTCAGGATTTTTCCTTGCTTCCACCATAGAGCGTTCCAAGGCCGGCGTATTTTTTGTAATTCGAACCGAGCTTCTTGGTGTTATCCGCGATGGATTCGGCGTAGTCCTCCACGTCGTCTGGTGTCCAAAATCCAAGCACTTTTCGTGTCCACCACGATGCGTAATCATCACCGCCACCCTTCTGCAAATATCGCTGCACGGTCGTCGCACATTGATTGCTGGGGATCACATACTCAGGCACATTCTCACGATCTTTCTTAAGTTGCAGCAACATTTCCGCCACATTGAGCCCGTACAGATTGGCAATCCACACGCCACGTCTCTCTTCTGAACTTTGATATGTTGCCATAATGCTCGATGTCGTGCGCTCGGTCGTAGAATTTGCCCGGGCCCTTTGGACTTCCCTCTTTCAGTGGCGCGAAACTCACATAGCCTTCTTCAGGTGTATTTGCCCCTGGGCAAAGAGCGATCGCAGCATGACCTGGACTTTTACTGGCCATGTGGGACACCCAAATATAAACAGTGACGTACGAATGCTTAGCTAGAGTTGAAACCTTGGGGGGATGACTTTGCTCAGCAAAAGGCTTCTGGATTTTAGGCACCTCATTTCGTTTCGGCTTGAGCCGATTGAGGAGTTGCTGCATCCCGAGTTCTGGGGAAGAGGCTGGTAAGGTACCCAGTGGTCCTGGCAGTCGTCTGTTGGTCATGGCTCGGTTCTCACCCCTTGTGCTGGAAAAACCGGTGGTAACAGTGAACTATCTCCGCCGCTCTATCATAACAGCTGGTCGGTGTCGCGCAAAATCCCCGCAAAATCCATCGCAAAATCCATCGCCGAATCGTTCCGAAAACGAAGCTCACCGGTAGCCCACGCGCTGAACCGCAGCGTTCTGTGTCTAATGGTTTCTGCGTCTAATGGTTTCTGCGTCTAATGGTTTCTGCGTCCAAGGGGTTCTGTGTTTAAGGGGCTGATGCGTTTGGAGCTCATTGTGTTGAAAAGAGCTTCCGGATCGACATGCCACCAGAGAGATTCTTAACATCTTTAAAGCCAAGTCCTTTGAGCCAACAGGCGGCGACGTGCGCTCGTTTGCCCGAGTGGCACACGACCACAGTCGGCTGTGTGTTGTCAAGTTCGTGCCAGCGAGATGCGATCTCATCGACTGGAATACCGATGGCGTTGGGGAGTGGTAGTGTTTCACGTTCTTTTGCGGTTCGCACATCGACCACCTGGCAGCCTTCTAAATTGAAATCCGGTTCTACCACTCGCGGCCAAGCCTGCAAATCATTGCAAGCGGCAAATGCGGCCATATGCACCGGATCCTTCGCGCTGCCGTAGGGCGGCGCATACGCCAAATCAAGTTCGGCTAAATCGTAAACCGTTCCATCGAATTGCATGGTCGTCGCGATAACGTCGACGCGTTTATCAACCCCCTCAGCTCCGATGGCTGAAGCACCGAGAATTTGGCCGCTATCCGGAGCGTAGATCAGTTTCAACGTCAAGTTTTTCGCGCCAGGAAAATAACTTGCATGATGGGGAGCTTGAATGATGATACTGCGATAAGCCATTTTATTGAGCTTGCACAATCGTTCGCTCAGTCCAGTACAAGCGGCTGTTAAATCGAAGACGCGGACAATAGCTGTGCCCAGCACCGTTCCCATGGAGGTGCGTTTGACTCGGCCGATGGAGTCCGATGCGCTGCTGGCAGCATGTTCGCCAGCCACCCGTCCACTGCGGTTGGCAGGGCCAGCTAAAGGGAGCAGTTGCGGTAAGCCGGTCACGCGATGGGTGTATTCTGCGATATCGCCGACAGCATAAATGTCCGGATCATTGGTTTGCATGAACTCGTTGACTTTAATGCCTCGAGTTCCCAATTCAATACCTGCGGCTTGAGCCAATTCCACACGCGGTCGCACTCCAGCTCCAATGAGTACCATATCGCTGCTGAGCTGAGTGCCATCGGCCAAGTGCACAGCCACAATTCGGTCACCATCAAAGTCGAACTTGCTCAGCTCTGCATTGACGTAGACATTGACTCCATGACGCGTTAGTTCCTGCTGAATGGGCAGTGCCATTTCACGATCGAGTTGCCCTAAGACCTGAGGCGCTCGCTCGAGCAAATCGACGGCGATCCCGCGACGCTGCAATTGCTCGACGGTTTCCAAGCCAACAAAGCCTGCACCGACAACGGTGGCTCGTGTCACCGAATGTGTCGTAAGGTAGTTCATTACTCGATCCAGGTCTGCGAGAGTCCACAGCTGAAAGACATTTGGAGCTTGGCTCGGATAAAAAGAGGGACGCAGCGGTTCGGAGCCAGTGGCCAGAATGAGTTTGTCATAAGCTAGAGAATAGGTTTCGCCGGTTGCGTGGTTTTTGATGCCCACATGCTTTTGCGTTCGATCGATGGAAATCGCTTCTTGCAGAGTGCGAATGTCGATGCGAAAACGCTGATGAAACAATTCCGGAGTTGCGACAAGCAAGCTTTCTCGTTTCGCGATGTCACCGCCGATGTGATAGGGTAAGCCGCAATTGGCAAACGAGATATGCGGACCCTTTTCCAAGACGATGATTTCAGCCTGTGCGTTGACGCGGCGAGCGCGTGCCGCGGCCGATGCTCCCCCCGCGACTCCTCCAATGATGACGATCCGATGTGGCGAAGTTGTAAGATTCATGAGACTCCAGTTCAATGTTATTAGGTAATGCGATCGCGCTGCGGCCGGCTTAGGGGCGATCCATTTTACGAACCACTAAATCTAGTTTCGATGCAGTGCATGATGCTGGCCAGATGAGGTTCGGCGATGGAGTAATAGATACATCTTCCATCGCGCTGGCTTGTAAGAAGTTGACAGCGTTGCATGAGCCGCAGATGTTCGGAGGCCATGTGGCTCGGTATTTCGCATGCTTCGGCCAATTCGCCGACGGTATAGCGACCGCGGAGCAGCATTTGGATCATGCGCAGACGGTGCGGATGGGCGAGCGTTTTTAAGCACTCCGCAGCCTGTTCGAGTTTTTCCAGTTCGAGCAGTGGAGGCATTGGCTTTGTGGGCGACATGGCGAAGTTCCTTATCGAATGCTCAAATATATCGGAACATTACGATATGGGCTAGCCGCGATTTTTTGGATTTGGGTGGAAAAGAGGTAAACCGAGGCGAATCGGGAGCGATTAGTCGTGAAAGGACTCGGATTGGCCCGGAAAATGACGATTTTGCAAGTCGTTTTTGAAATGGGTTACCGCATCGATGGCGGCTTGCCGCAACTGGGCGTATTGCCGGACGAATTTAGGTAGGTAGCCGGAGTTCCAGCCGAGCAGGTCGTTGGTGACGAGAACTTGGCCATCGCAGTGCGGTCCAGCTCCGATGCCGATGGTGGGTACGGAGAGTTGTCGGGTGACATCGGCGGCGATGGCGTCGGGGACGCATTCCATCAGAACGGCGAAGGCCCCTGCTTGCTGGGCGGTGAGGGCATCCTTTAGAACGCGGTCGGCATCGCGCTGGACGATATAACCGCCGAGGGCGTGAACACTTTGGGGGCGAAGTCCCACATGGGCCATTACGGGAATTCCGGCATCCACCAGCGCGGCGATGGTTTTGGCCTGAGCGGCCCCGCCCTCAAGTTTTACGCCATGGCAACTCGTTTTTTTCATCAATTTAGCGGCGGCCCGAAGCGTATCGCCTACGCCGAGTTGCCCGTGCGGGAAGGGGAGATCGATCAGCACGAAAGCTCGACTGGAGGCGCGGGCTACCATTTCACCATGGTAAATCATGTGGTTCAGCGTCACGGGGATCGTGGTCGAGTGTCCTTGAACGACCATTCCGAGGCTATCGCCCACCAACAAAACGTCGACTCCCGCTTCATCCAATAATTGAGCGGTGGGGAAATCGTAAGCGGTCAGCATGGTGATCGGTTGGCCGCGGTTTTTCATTTTTTGCAGATCGCGGATCGTGATTCGTCGTTTTGGGTTGCTGGCGGTCATGGGGTTCAATGCGGTTGAGGGCGAGGATGTTGGCCAAGGAGTGTTGGCCAAGGGAGGTTGCGCGAAAATTGGCTTTCCTAGAGCATTAGCTACATTTGTTCGTTATAATTGACCGCTTGCGGGCCTGTTGTTCCGGGGCAAACGTCGACTTCCACCCCTGCTATTGTAATTGTTCGAACCTCGCGTTGGGGAGGGAGAGCCATTCTGGCGCGGAATAATCTGGTCCAGAAAAAGTCTGCTCTGAAATTGTGTTGAAAAGTGGGGGTTGAGCTGATGTTGTGCCGTTTGCGAGAAGCCTTGGGCTGTGTTGCCATCGCCGTTTCTTGTTCTGCGACCTATGCGAGATTGCCGAAGGCGTTGCCAACATTGGGTTCTTTCGATGGGTCCAAACGCCGGATGCTAATGGGTATCGCATCCACGATCGCAATGGTTCTTTCCTCGGCACACGTTTTTGGGCAAGCCGAAGGAGCGAATCGCCAAAGTTTCAATCTTAAGGGTTCGCTCATGGAGATGCAGCGTGGCTTGATTAAAGTCGCTGCGGAAGCGGACAAGAAAGAGTATATCGTCAAGCTTCCCAATGAATTGGAGCAGGTTCGATATTCGGGGCAGGCGGTCAAGGAGTGGCTGGGGCCGGGAATGTTTATACGGTTTGATATTCAAATGGATGAGAAGGGAAAGTTTGTCGGAACGGTCAAGCAAGTAGAAGTGTTCATGCCCGATCCGAAGCTTCCCAATAATCCTGAGAATATGAAAAATAATGCTCCAGGCATTCATCCATTGAACGTACCGGGAGCGGAGAATTTATTCAGCGACGAGAAGAAAAGTGTTGTCATCAAAACGTGTCGTGTTGTGGCCAGAGTGGGTGGCGTCAATAAGAACAAAATGATGGCGATCGCGGGCAACAGCCGTGTGCAAGTGGAACTTGACGATAACGTTGCCATCAATGTTGCCGTACCTGGCGTAGATTTATTTCAGGCCGGTGATGATGTGACTGTGAGCGGCTTTGTTTATCCCGATCAACCAGGCTGGGTCGAGGCATCACGTGTTGCCGTCGTTGGAAAGCAACCGATTGGTCAGAAGCCGGCCAAGGGAGCCAAAACGAATACTCGAACACGCCGCGATAAGAAAGAACCCGCTGCCGAGAAGGGCAATCCGAAATCGGATGCGCAGGATTCTGAGAAGAAAGGTTCTGAGAAGAAAGATACCGACACAAAAGAATCCAAGTGATAGAGCCAGTGGTTTTTGCCGTTGCCATGGCGAAGGTTTAGGTCCAGCCGCGCTCCAGCAAATGACGTTCTTGTTTGCCTTCGGCCAGTATTTCGTTCTGTAATCGTCGAACGGTATGGCGATGTCGCAAGATTGTCTTTGGGCAAATGGATTCAGACTTCAATTCGGTAATCAGTTCACGAAAGTCGCTCGCGATGGCGAGTTGCCATTTCTCGATATCCTTCAAGACGGGCGCTAAACTGGGATGCTGAGTGATGGCTCGTTCGAGCAATCCATCGACTGAAACTTGCTTAAAGTGCTCTTCTAGAAGATTCAGGCACTCTAAGCATTGTTCGATGACCTCGTCTAAGGCTGCCTCGTAGTCGTCCTCGTCTTTCCAAATTTCAAATCGGAGTACCAGCAAAGACATGGTTCTCTCGACCTTCGATTGCAAGACGTGAAGGTGTTGTCGAGCGTTGGTGAGTTCCTCGCGATTTCGGAACATAATTTACTCCAGTATCATAGAGCTTTGAGATGCGCGCTACGGTCGCGCGAAAGCAATCGACCATAGCGATCTCAAGGTGAATCGATGGTGGCCAAAATCGAAGTCGCTGTGGGTGACGTTATTTTTCGGCTGGTAATTTTGTGACCAGCACAGGGCAATGGGACAAACGCACAACGCGTTCCGCAACGGAGCCGAGCAGAAAACGGGTAAAGCCAGTTCTGCCGTGCGAAGGGATGACGATTAAATCGGCGCCCAACTCGACAGCTCGATCCGCTATCACCTGCCCGGGATCGCCGAGGCGAACTTCGGTCACCACGCCTTGCAAGGCGGGGTCTTTGAGTTCTTCACGCATCGCCTCCGATGCGTGTCGAATGCGTTCTGCATCATCGATTGTCGCCCAAACCACTCCCGGTTCTGTCGGGATAAGGAACGGCAACACGTGCAGCACATGCACCTGCTCTGGACGCTCGACGATTTGCAACGCTGTTTTAAGCGAATGGTGGGAATGGTCCGAAAAATCAAACGGTACCAGAACGCACTTGTTGAGAGGCCAAGCCATGTCGAAACTCCTTGAATGAGGTAAAGCGACCCGATTGATGTTTCCTCTGGTAATAACAAAGAACGTGCCAAACAAAAGAGTTGCAGGTAAGTTTCGTTGGCTTTCTTGTAAAAATGTTGGGTTGACACCGATAAATTGGGGATTGGCGGCCTGGAATCTTCACGAAAGTGAAATTCGGATCTCAGATCTTGCATGGATTGCTGGAAAGAGGGGTTAAATTAGTAAAGTGGATATGCGATCCTTGGCAAATGCGGTCGGCGGATGTGCGATTAGGCACTTGGTGTGCGGGGGTATTCGATTGATGGCTGAAGTATTGACAAGCAAAAATCTAAGAGGGCTCATTCCTCCGATGGTAACTCCCGTCCAGGTTGATGGGGGGTTGGATCTATCGGCAGTCGGTCGGTTGGTCGAGCATATGATAGCTGGTGGAGTTCGGGGGATCTTTGTTCTCGGGACGTGTGGTGAAGGAGCCGCGCTGAGTTATCGCAAACGCTATCAGTTGGTGGAAAGCGTGTGTGAGGCGGCGCGAGGCCGTGTGCCCGTGTTGGTCAGTGTCAGCGATACATCGTACGAAGAGGCGATGGATTTAGCGGAGCATGCTTATGCCAGTGGCGCGGCGGCGATTGTGTCGACGGGTCCCTTCTTTTTGCCTGTGCCGATGGGGCATCTCGAGATTTATTTTGAGCGACTTGCCGAAGAGAGTCGTCTCCCATTGGTTTTGTATAACATGCCTGGTTGCACGAAGTTTTCTTTAGATCCTTCCATGGTGGCTCGCTTGGCACAGAATTCCAAGATCATTGGGATTAAAGATAGCTCTGGAGATTTGAAGTATGTTGAGCAATTAGTTCAGGCGGTTTCAGCGTATGATTTTCCGGTTTTGATCGGGCCTGAAGAGATATTGGTACCTGCGATGCGTTTAGGTGCAGTGGGTGGTGTTCATGGTGGAGGCGTGCTGTTTCCAGCCGTTTACGCAACACGAATCGCCGCCTTCGCCGCAGGTAACATGCAACTTGCGATGCGGGCCGATGATTTCGTGCAGCGATTCAGTAAGCAAATATTTCCAACTGCGACCGGCAGGATGGCTGTAATTGAGTCGATGAAGCAAGGCTTGGCCGTCATGGGTCTCTGTCAGCCATGGGTTCTATCTCCTCTCCAACCGCTCGAAGGGGAGCATCGACAGCGGATTGAACGAAAGATAATTGAATTCGAGATCGAGGCTGCTGAAATTTGCTCTCAGGCTTCGTCCATTCAGAGCGGCGCTTCGGAAGTAGTCAGCGGCATGGCGAATCAGCGTATTGATTAGCCGCCAGAACTGCCACGCCCACAGGTGCCACGCACCCTAGTCGTCGGTCCTGTCCGCTCAATAATAGCTTGCGTAAGTTTTTTAATTGCAATGTGTTATCTTCTGTCTTAGGCGGTTTGCGGAAAGATCAACTAGGGTGCCAGGCACGATCAACTAGGGTGCCAGGCACCAAGGAGGGCGGGCAACGCGTAGCGGATAACGCAAGGCGTAGGGACGCATATGTTGAATAATCAGCATTGCGAGCAGTGCGGCCTTGCGCAGTGCAATTCCATGCGGATATTCAGCGCAGGGCACAAATGGGGTTCACAGAACTGAAGATTGCGGAGACAAGCCACTGCTTGGTACGGCAACACTGTACCGATCGATCCAAGAAAAAAACGCGCGGATCAAAAGTAAGCGGCAAGGTGACACGGCAGGACACTGTATTGAGGCAACTCAGCGAAGCAACTCAGTGCTCCTATGAAACAGGTTTGGAGAGAAACTCCAGAAGTTGTGCGCGTAAACACTGCCGTCCGCTACCACATTCCATCAATTCGGCCTCGCTTCCTAACGCGGCCAAGCAACGTTTCGACATCCGTCCCTGCGAACATGCCGGACCAGTCCAATACTGTTGGCGCCATGGGGGCCTTCGAAGCAATCGGGCTGAAGCAACCCAATCGCTAGGGAAGTAGCCCCATGTCGGCCGCCGGGCAGCGGAGCCTCCGGCCGCCAAGTTCGGCTGACTTTCTGGTCAGGCTCTCAGTGGAGCCGACGAAAAAACAGAACAGCTCTTCATAGGCACTCACCAAATGCAGCACTCTCTCCCAAGTTAGATTCAGACGCCGGAAGATCGGCGGCAGATCTGCGGGGATCGCTCCCTTCTGCTTTTTGTGCAGGATCCGTCCCATCATGTCCAGCAGAATCAAATACTCCTCGCTTGTCATCGCAGTGAAGCCAAAATCGCTGGCCCGCGCCGACACGCTCGTCGTCCACCTGCGAGACTCATCCGAAGATATGCATACGGGAGCTAGAAAAGCGTTCGGCAGCGATGATGGATCGAGATCGGGATTTAGGGCCAGCATTCGCTCTGCCTCGATCTGATAGTACGCCGAGGTGAATCTACTGGTTTCAGGCGTCAGAGCGATACCTGCGCGAATCGGATTCAAGTCGATATACAGAGCGCAGAGGAAAATCGAGAGTTCATCCAGCAAAGCTTTGAGCTTGTATCGGGATTCCCAGAAGGCCCCGCTCATGCCGTCGACGATGTTGAAGTATCTGGAGGTGTAGAAGTTGAAAGATTGCATGAAGCGACTGATGCTCGACAGATTTTGCCTGATCTTGGCAATTTTCTTTTTGTCCTGAGCGAGCTTTTTCGCATCTTCGACGGTGGGTTTATCGGGGGACTTGTTTTTGGCGTCCGCGTTGGCCTGGCAATAGCCGGGATGAATGATGAGGTGCCTGCGGGCGACTTCCTCATCGCTCATTCGTTCGACCAGATCGGGTCGATTTCGGACTTCGAAATGGGCGTGGTTATCCATGAAGGAGACGCGCAGGATATCGATGGCGTAGGCAGAGGCGAGGGTTTGCAGACGTTTTAAGATGACTTGTCTCCTGGACTTGAAGGGCCGCTTGATGGGTTTGCCGTCGTCCAGGAGGAAATTTTTGCGCACACATCGGGTGGTGATGTGGAAGGTATTGGAAACTAAAGGATTAGCGATAATGGTTCGTTTCTTTCTCATTTGCCCCTCCGTGAATTAAGTGAACGTATTAGTTATAGGAAATATAAAAGAAATGAACAAGTGAATATGTTCAAAAAAAAGAGGTATTTTTATGAAAACTTGTGTTCTGGATACTATCTCTGCAGATAAGCCATCAAACATAGCTTTTTTGATTGTGTTTCCAGGGAGGATGATAGGCGAAGTGCGGTATTCTGCCGCCTGAAGGAAATTGGATACTAATGAATATAGTGAACGAAAAGAAGTGCTTTCCACGGTCTAATGTGGGTGCCAGGCACGGTCTAATGTGGGTGCCAGGCAGCGAGGATGTGGGTGCCAGGCACCGAGGATGGCGGCGTGCTCCCGCCGGGATAAGCCCGTGGCCGAGAGCCAAGGGAAATCGGCCGCTACGCTTGCCCTTGCCAGTTTGGGCCCGTCTTGCCATACTTTCCCTGCTGAATTGTTTTGAAGTCTTGCTCAACCCCCGCCATTCTCGTTGATTGGCGGATTACCCCGAGAAGAACTACGTTGATTTAAGGGGTATGCTCGTTCATTTTCGAGTGAGGGATTGGGCCGCGTCTGTCCGAAATAGAGGAAGCAGACTAACACGACTTGAAGTTCCACTAAGTTTGGGAGCAAATTTGCTATGGCCCGGTATCACGGTCCGAAGGCTCGCGTCAATCGTCGTTTGGGTGTTTTAGTTTTCGAAAATGCAGGCGCGGTAAGGGCTAAAGAACGCCGCGATACCGTACCCGGGATGCATGCTCGCGGCCGCCGCACAAGCAACTACGGTACGGCATTATCCGAAAAGCAAAAGATTAAGTACTATTACGGCTTAGGTGAGCGCCAATTGCGACGCTTTTTCGCCGAAGCTCTCCGCCGCAAAGGCAACACCGGGGAAAACTTGCTGATCCTGTGCGAACGCCGCCTGGACAATGTCGTTCGCCGCGCGGGCTTTACCAAGACGCGTCCCCAAAGCCGTCAAGGTATCGTCCATGGTCACTTCCGAGTGAACGGTGTGAAGGTGACAAGCCCCAGCTATTTGGTGCGTGCCGGTGACCTGATCGAAGTCAAGGGGCGTGAAAACCTCAAGAATCTCTATCGAGGCATTTTGGCAAACAGCAGCGCCCAGCCGCTGGACTGGGTCTCTTTTGATACAGAAAATTTGACAGCCACTGTGAAGAGTATCCCAACCGCCGATGACATTAGCTTGCCAGTGAACGCTAACATCGTGGTCGAATTCTTGTCACGATAATTGGCTAAATCTCTCCACTTTTCTTGGGGGCTCTCTTTTCGTCCCTCCGGGAGTTATTTTGGAAGAACTGCGGTATGCAGCGATCGTTCGATATCGACACCTCGAACGCGAACGATCGCTGAACGCTTGAATGAGTTTCCAAGATAGTATGGGTCATTTCTGAATTGGGGCGTAAGACCATCGCCCGCATAGAATCGAGAGAACGTCATGCATTCACAACTCGTTGTGTTGGGCGGTGGACCTGGTGGTTATGCGGCTGCTTTTTTAGCTGCCGACGAAGGTCTTGAAGTCACGCTGATCGAAGCTGAAGGACGACTTGGCGGGACTTGCTTGTTGCGTGGTTGTATCCCATCGAAGGCCTTGTTGCATGTCGCGAAAGTGATTTCCGAGGCGCAGGAGTTGACTCATGACTGGGGTGTTCAGTTTACGGCACCGTCGATCAGCATCGATAAAGTGCGCGAACGCAAAGAGAAGGTGATCTCCACGTTGAGCGGCGGCTTGTCCCAACTGGCGAAGCGCCGCAACGTGCGAGTCATCAAGGCCAAAGGCGTGTTCGAGTCCAGTACGTCGATTCGCTTGGAGGGGGACGATCCGTCGATACCCGCTGAGAAGCAA
>Ga0169931_10009490_pt1 | contig 14017 bp, 10 predicted proteins | sample Kivu_15m_20L_FD_129675 | JGI IMG/M metagenome (GOLD analysis project Ga0169931, IMG submission 129675) | Freshwater microbial communities from Lake Kivu, Western Province, Rwanda to study Microbial Dark Matter (Phase II) - Kivu_15m_20L... | ecosystem: Environmental > Aquatic > Freshwater > Lake...
GCAAGGAAGAGTCACGCCAAGTCCAAAACGGAAAGAGGAAAACGGAGCATGGAACAAAATCAAGATCTATTAGCCGTGCAATATCGCAACGACCCTCGCGTGCAGCAAGCTCGAGAGCTTCTGGCCGCTGCGCTGCAGGAACATTCTGCGCGTGTGGTTGGGCCGCGTCCTCCCCGTTCGGAATTGGCAGACGAACATGCACAGCTTCTGGATCGTTTGACGAAGGCTCGCGGCGGGGCTCCCTATTTTCCTTACCTCAGCAGCGGATTGGGTCGAGGTCCGTGGGTCGAACTCGTCGATGGTAGTGTGAAACTCGATTTCATTGTCGGCATTGGCGTTCACGGATTGGGGCATAGCCATCCACTCATGATGCAAGCTTCCGTCGATGGAGCTTTGCAGGATACTGTGATGCAAGGGAATCTCCAGCAGCATCCACCCTCGATTGAATTGTGTGAACGGTTGATTGCCTGGGCGAAAAAGTCGGGAGCTCATTTGGATCATTGTCTGCTATCCACTTCCGGTGCAATGTCCAATGAGAATGCGCTAAAAATTGCATTGCACAATCGCGCGCCTGCTTCCCGAATTTTGGCGTTGGATAATTGCTTTGCCGGCCGTTCTATCGCGTTGGCCGCATTGACCGATCGACCGCAATATCGCACCGGTATTCCATTAGCATTAGCGGTCGATTATCTCCCCGCTTTCGATCCGCGCGATCCGGAGGGTAGCACCAAGAAGGCTGTGGCCGTCTTGAAGAAAAATGTGGAACGCTATCCCAACCAGTACGCTAACTTATGGATGGAATTGGTCTCTGGCGAAGGGGGTTATTACCCAGGTTCTACCGAATACTTTCGCGCATTATGCGAGATCGCTCGCGAACAAAAAATCCTCATCACGTTTGATGAAGTGCAGACCTTCTCGCGATTGTCCGAACCGTATGCATTTCAACATTTTAAACTCGATGAGTATGCAGACATTGTGACCATCGGCAAAATTACACAGGTCTGTGCGACACTTTACGGTGAAGCGCTCAAGCCAAAAGGCCCACTGCTCAGCCAAACGTTCACAGCCTCCTCCGTCTCGATCGCGGCGGGATTGACGATGTTGAAAGCCCTGGAAGAAAATGAATGCTTTGGTCCCTCCGGACGAAATATGCAACGGCATCATTACTTCGCCGGCAAACTGGTCCAGTTGGCAGCGAAGCACCCAGGAAAAATATCTGGTCCATGGGGTGAAGGGATGATGATCGCCTTTACGCCAGGACATGGTTCAAGCAAATATGCACAAGATTTTGTCTATAAAATGTATCATGCGGGCATCATGGGATTTGTAGCCGGGCACGATCCGACCCGGATTCGTTTCTTGCCCCCACCGGCTTGCACCACAGAAAGCGACATCGATGCTGCATGCTTGATTCTCGATGAAGTCCTCACCGCGATGCCACAGGAGTGAAGCCATGGAAGTGGTTCGCGCAGTGCAAGCAGAGGATTTGTCACAACTCTGGGAGTTGATAGGGCAATCGACTTTCGGGCTGACAAGCTTGCAGATAACGCGCGAACAATTGCTCGATCGCGTCGAACGATCCGTGTTTGCTTTTCATCGCCAAACCGAGAAGCCATCCGGCGAACCCTACCTCTTTGTGATGGAGGACCTGTCTCGCGGCAAATTGGTCGGTATGTCATGTATCTTTTCTAAAGTGGGCGGCTTTGAACCATCCTATCATTATCGATTGGTCAATTCCAAACAGCACTGCGACCTGTTGCAAGTCACTCACGATATCACCGCATTGCACTTAGAGAAAATACACGACGGTCCGACGGAAATCGGCAGTCTCTTTCTGTCGGAAAGTTATCGAGGCAAAGGTCGAGGGCGATTATTGAGTTTGGCCCGTTTCCAATTCATGGCACTCCATCCACAACGATTTCATAAAGATATTATCGCCGAAATGCGAGGCGTGATCGATCAAGAGGGGCACAGTCCATTTTGGGAAAGCGTCGGCAAGCAATTCTTTCATATTGAGTTTCCGCAAGCCGACAGTTTGTCGACCATCGATAAACAATTCATCGAAGACTTAATGCCAAAGTATCCCATCTACATTTGCTTGCTTCCAGAAGCGGTTCGAAATGTGATCGGCAAGGTGCATGAGCAAACCAAACCCGCGCTCAAGATGCTTCAAGATGAAGGGTTTCTGATGACAGATATGATCGATATTTTCGATGGTGGACCGGTGGTTCATTGTCGCCGCGATCAGATCGATGCGATCAAACGAACCACACGCCTGCGATTGGTCGAAACCGATGATTCGCTCACGGGTGAAAGTTATTTGGTGGGAAGTACTAAAAATGATTTTCGTTGCTGCCTAAGTCCGCTTCGTTTTGTCGAAAATGGGATTATTGTGCCATCGATTGTGCTGGCGATGCTGCAATCGCATATCGGTGATACGGTCGTTGTTACCGCGCAACATCCCACGGCGGTCGACTAACGCGGATGATCGTCTGAATTTCGGAGTTATGCGATGACGTACCCGCTACCGATGACCACCGAATTGAGATTGATGATCGACCGACAGGATCATGTCGGTGAGGGAGAGCTAGGATTCAGCATAGATCCGGTGGAACAGCGAATGCTTGCCTGGGGACGGTATGCATCGCGAGCGCAGGTTGACGCAGCTTTTGAGAGCGCAAGAAACGGATTCAAGCAGTGGGCCCAAATTTCTCTGGACCATCGAATCGCGGTGGCTCGCAATTATGCTCAATTGCTCCAAGAGCATCGCGAAAAACTGGCAATCCTGATCTCGGCCGAGATGGGTAAACCAGTGTGGGAGTCAAACACGGAAGTGGCTACCGCCATCGCCAAAGTCGAAGCGTCGATACAAGCGATTCAGGGGCGACGCTGGACCACGACCGAACGAATCGATGGTCAGCAGGCTGTCACGCGATACAAGCCGCTAGGGATCATGCTCGTGTTGGGGCCTTACAACTTTCCATTGCATTTACCGGGTAGTCACATCGTTCCTGCGCTGCTCGCCGGGAATACGATTGTCTTTAAACCGAGCGAACAAACGCCTGCCGTCGGACAGTATCTCGCACATCTTTGGCGGGCGGCCGGCTTACCCAGCGGTGTCTTTAATCTGATCCATGGTCGAGGCGACATTGCCGCATACGCGGTCTCTCATCCCGAACTCAATGGCGTACTGTTCACGGGAAGTTATCGAACGGGTGCTGCCATTCATCGCAGTCTAGCGGGCCAACCGGAAAAGTTGATCGCGCTGGAAATGGGAGGCATCAACCCACTGGTGGTTCTACCGGCGTCCGAGACGCAATTGGGCGCAGTGGTTTACACGATCATTCAATCGGCCTTCATCACCTCGGGCCAACGCTGCTCCTGCGCACGGCGGTTGATAGTTCCGCGCGGAGATTTTGGTACCGCACTCATCGATCGCCTGATAGCTGCGATGCAGGTCGTCACTGTAGGTCGACCGACCGGTGATATACAGCCCTTTATGGGAAGCGTTGTGCATCGATCTGCTGCAGATCAATTACTGAAAACTCAGAGTTCTTGGCTGAATGCTGGAGCCAAACCGCTGGTTGCGATGGAATCGTTGACAGGTCAGCCTACGATTCTCAAACCGGGGTTGATCGATACCACGAACTGTTCCGTGCCGGATGAAGAGTGGTTTGGGCCATTGCTGCGAGTGGAATGGACCGACGATTTTCAGCATTCGATCGCGCGGGCCAATGCGACGTCCTATGGTCTGGCGGCGAGTCTGCTCGGCGGGACTGCAGAGGATTTTGAATACTTCGTGCAGAGCATCAATGCGGGTGTCGTCAATTGGAATCGACAAACCACCGGAGCCAGCGGTAAGCTCCCCTTTGGTGGAGTGGGCAAAAGTGGCAACCATCGACCGAGCGCTTACTTTGCTGCCGATTATGTCTCGTATCCGGTGGCTTCGCTGGAAGATTCAAACCTAGTCATGCCGGCCGCTGCGATGATGGGTTTACAGGAGGTTCACCGAGTATGCTCTGCGAAGTAAATTTTGATGGACTCGTGGGGCCAACACATCATTTCGGGGGCTTGGGTGTTGGGAACGTAGCTTCGCAGACCAATCGCTCACGTTCGTCGCGACCGAGAGAGGCCGCGCTGGAAGGTTTAAATAAGGCGTGGTTGATTGCACAGCTCGGTGTGCCACAGATATTGCTTCCACCGCTTGTTCGTCCCGATCGAGCTTACTTATCGGCTCTGGGCTTTCATGGAACGCTCGCCGAGCAAGTCAAAGCAGCCTATGAAGCAGACCCGCAGTTGCTATCGGCCGCGATGAGCGCCAGTGCGATGTGGAGTGCTAATGCGGCCACCGTCTCTCCTGCGCCAGACACTGCCGATGGTAAATTGCATATCACACCAGCCAATTTGATCAGCTCTTGGCATCGGGCTCAGGAAGCACATGAGCGTGGAGAGATGTTTCGTTATTTGTGGAGAAACAGCCAGGATGTAGATGTCCATGATCCTCTGCCATCGATTTTACCTCTGCGCGATGAGGGGGCCGCCAATCACCTTCGCTTGTCTCACACCGCGACTGAACAGGGCATCGAGATTTTTGTCTCGGGGGATAGTCCAAAAATCGAGGCGGCTCCTCGACGCTTTATGATCCGACAAACATGGCAAGCGGGTATGTGTCTGGGTCGCGCGCATCGACTCCATCCGCACAGGACATTCCATCTGCAGCAATCCGCAGCAGCCATCGATGCGGGCGTTTTTCATAATGATGTGATCTCGACCGCCCATGAGCATCTATGGTTTATGCATGAGGAAGCCTTTGAGTGCGGCGAATCGAGCTTCAACGAGATCGAAGAGGCTTTTTATAAACAGACAGGAGGGGAATTGCGGCGGATCGTGGTGAAAACAGCGGAGCTTTCTGTGCGAGCTGCCGTACAAACATACTTGTTCAATAGCCAGATTGTCACCTTGCCTAAAGCGGATGCTCGCGAGCCCTCGCGGTTTCACTGGATTGCACCGCAGCAGTGCCAAGCGGCCCCCGAACCCCGAATACTCCTGGAGAACTGGCGAAAAGAATCGACGTTATCCATAGAAAAAATACATTTTGTGGCGCTGCAGGAAAGTATGGCGAACGGGGGTGGACCGGCCTGTCTACGCTTGAGAATTCAGCTGTATCAAAGGCAGCGCGATGCTTTACCGGCGGATCTATTTCTTGACGCGGAACAATATGACCGGGTACATCAGTGGATCGTAAAATGGTATCCTGAGAGCCTTGCGTTGGCCGATCTAACCGATGTAACACTGGTTGAGCATCTGCAGCAAGCCGTATTGGCCTACCCCTATCGATCCTATTTCGTAAGACCCGCCCGCCATGAGTTTAACTCCATCAAGCTCCTCTGATACCGCAACGATTTTGGATTCGACTGATGGTTCCAAGAAACGTGGCTGGCATGAAGATTATGCGGCGATGTTGGTCGGTGGACTGCTGGTGTTTTTATCGCTCTGTATTACATGGTCGGGCCGGCCAAGCGAGGATGCGGGCAATCGCAAAGCGTTTCCCAAAGGTTGGCCCAACGAACTTTCCAAAAGCATCGAGAAACCGCAAGCTTGGATGGCTAATCCAATCGAGGGGCTCAACAATGCCAAGTCGAAAAAGGATGTCACCCTGCCCATTCTGCTAGCTATGGGCTGGGTGGTTTTAGTCGGTATGGCGGGATCGCTGTTGATGGGGCGAGCTTTTTGGTGGTTTCTACCAGGAGGTCTTTTCCTGGCCGCTTTGACATGCATTGCCTATTTCCTCTCTGCGCAAAAAGTCATCGAGAGCTATAACCTCGAATATCCTCTCTGGGCGCTGATGGTGGGTTTGATCATCGGCAATACGGTAGGTGAAATGCCGTGGCTCAAACCGGCGCTGGTGGGTGAGTACTTTATCAAAACGGGCTTGGTATTATTCGGGGCCGAAGTTCTGTTCAGTCGCTTGCTGGAGCTAGGCTTGCCGGGACTATTGACCGCTTGGGTTGTGACACCGATCGTGCTTATCAGCACGTATCTTTTTGGTGTGTATGTTTTGCGTATTCCCTCGCGCGCACTATGCATGACGATTTCGGCGGACATGTCGGTTTGTGGAGTATCGGCTGCGATAGCTACAGCGGGAGCTTGCAAAGCTAAGAAAGAGGAGCTGTCGCTGGCAATCGGCTTATCCTTATTTTTTACGGTGATCATGATGGTCACCATGCCTCCGATCATTCGCTGGCTTGAACTGGACAGCGTGGTGGGAGGCGCATGGATTGGCGGTACCATCGATGCGACGGGGGCAGTGGTGGCCGCTGGTGAGTCGCTTGGTAAAGAAGCGGGCGAAGTCGCAGCAACCGTTAAGATGATTCAGAATTCGATGATCGGTTTGATCGCGTTTGGTGTGGCCGTTTATTGGGCTGGTTGGGTTGAGAAGTCGGAAAAAAAAGTAGAGATATCGCTGGGCTATGAAGTATGGCGACGTTTTCCTAAGTTCATCATCGGTTTCTTTCTGGTCTCGGTCCTCTGCTCGTTTATTTTCACTTTAGGCCCTGAGGAATCATTATGGGTGGATGGTTCCAACAAAGGCTTTATCGGACCGCTAAGAGGTTGGTTATTCTGCGTTGGTTTTATTTGTATGGGGATCCAAACCAATTTTCGGCAATTAGCGCCGATGCTGATCAGCGGTCGACCGATGACGATGTACGTGCTCGGTCAAATCTTAAACTTGGTCCTGACGCTGACGGTCGCGAGCCTCACCTTTGGCTGGTTATTCAAAAAATGAGCCCTATCAAAAGAGCCGAACACAAATGGTTTTATTTAGCCTTCTGGGCGGCGGCGGTATCTGCCGTTTGGCTTTTGCTGTTGCCGAGGCTGGGGCGTTTGGAGAATGTTGCAGAGCATCTCGATTTGATGGAAAGCCGAAATGTGCGCGCGGGGGCGATGTACTATACCGATTTGGAAGAAATTCCTGTTCGGCCGCAGTGGATTGAAAAAGAAATCCAGTTGTGGCCGGAGTGAAACAAGATCCGCGATGGATTTTATTATTTGAACAGCGAGGTGCTAAAGTAACGTTCCGCGCGATCACAGAGCAATGTGACCACACATGAATTAGGGCCGAGTTGGTGGGCGAGTTTAAGCGCGGCCGAGACGTTTGCTCCGGAAGATGTCCCAACAAGCAAACCGAATTCCTTCTGCAGACGCTTCGTCATCGTCATCGCTTCACTGCTGGAGATCTTGATTTCGCCATCGAGAGGTGCACCTTGCAAGAGCTTAGGGATGAAGCCGTCAGCAACGCCTTCGATACAGTGGCAACAGGGCATTTCGCCGGCGAGCAAGGCAGCTTCGGCAGGCTCCATCGCCATGATTTTAGCGTTTGGATAGTGAGCTTTAATCGCAGTACCAACACCCGCCAGCGTTCCGCCAGTTCCGTAGCCGGTCACAAAAGCATCGATCGTTGCGGGGGTTTGCTGGATGATCTCTTGGCCTGTGGTATGCAAGTGATCTTCGACGTTGAGTGTATTTTCAAACTGTTTCGGCAGGAAATAGCGTGAGTCTTTGGCGGCCATTTCTTCCGACATGGTGATGCCGGTTTGATAGCGGCCTTCGCTTTGAAATAATATCAGATCGGCGCCCAGTTGGCGAATGAGCATCCGCCGTTCTTGACTTGCGCCTTCGCTCATGAGAATGGTGACGCGATATCCCATGGCGGTGCCAAGCATTGAAAGGGCGATCCCCGTATTGCCGCTGGTGCATTCCAAGATGATCGAGTCGTCTTGAAGCAGGCCACGCATTTCGGCATCGACTAAAACCGTTTTGGCCAGCCGATCTTTGATGCTGCCGCTGGGGTTGAGAAACTCGCACTTCGCGTAGATAGTGATCCCTTCATTCTCAAAGAACAGAGGTATCATCCGCGTGTTACCGATTAAGGATAGGATCGCTGCGGCGCGTTTCCGTTTTGGTGTGTATTCGATCGGGCTCACAGGGAGAGTTCCTTCTTTACATCAGTGAAAGCATCGATGGCAAATTTTAAATCATCCAGCGAGTGGGCGGCCGAAATCTGGGTTCGGATACGAGCTTTGCCTTGCGGCACCACGGGATAGGAGAAGCCAATCACATAAACGCCGCGGGCGAGCATGGCTTCGGCGACTTGACTGGCCAGTTTGGCATCTCCGAGCATGATCGGCGCGATCGGATGAACACCGGGGAGAATATTAAAGCCGCGAGCGGTCATTTCTTCGCGGAAGTACCGGGTGTTGGATTCCAGTTTATCGCGCAGTTCGGTCGATTCGGTTAAAAGCTGTAAGGCCCGCAGCGATGCACCAGCGATACTTGGAGCGAGTGTATTTGAGAAAAGGTAGGGACGCGAGCGTTGTCGCAGCAGATCGATAATCTCCTTGCGGCCGCTGGTATAGCCCCCCGATGCACCGCCGAGCGCTTTGCCTAACGTTCCTGTGATCACATCGATCCGATTCATCACACCATGCAATTCGTGTGTTCCACGCCCCGTCTTGCCGGTGAAACCGACAGCGTGAGAATCATCGACCATCACCAATGCTTGATACTTGTCAGCCAGTTCACAGATCGCGGGCAAGTGGGCGATGTAACCATCCATGGAGAACACGCCGTCGGTCGCGATCATGCGATACCGCGCGTTCGAAGCTTCTTTCAATTTGTCTTCAAGGTCTTGCATATCGTTGTTGCGATAACGAAACCGCTGAGCTTTGCAGAGTCGAATGCCATCAATGATGCTGGCGTGATTGAGCTCATCGGAGATGATGGCATCTTCGGGCCCGAGGAGTGTTTCGAATAGACCGCCATTGGCATCGAAACAGGAACTGTAGAGAATGGTATCTTCTGTGCCAAGGAATTTGGAAATCGCGCTTTCAAGTTGCTTGTGTATACCTTGAGTGCCACAAATAAATCGGACGCTCGCCATGCCGTATCCCCAGCGATCTAGGGCTTCGTGCGCAGCTTGGATGATCTCGGGATGTTCGGCAAGGCCAAGATAATTATTGGCGCACATGTTGAGCACTTCGTTGCCGCCGGTGACTCGGATATGGGCATCCTGTGGCGTATCGATGACGCGTTCATTTTTGAATGTGCCCGCCTCGCGAATCTGCTGCAAGGTTTGCTGAAGTTGATTGGTGTAGGTTCCCATCATGAGTATGTTTTCCTTGGTGTGACACGGCAGAGGAAAAAGAGGTGCTTGCGAAGGGTTTATAGGGAAGGGGTTATCGATGAGTATCGGCTACGATTTCCAATTCAAAATAACTTTTCCCGATTCGCCCGTTTTCATCGCCGCGAATCCTTTTTCAAATTCGGTGTAATGGAAACGATGCGTGATGACCGGCTCGATGTTGAGACCACTCTCGAGCATGACGGACATTTTATACCATGTTTCGTACATTTCGCGGCCATAGATGCCTTTGATGGTCAGCATATTGAACACGACGATGTTCCAGTCGATCTCGATCGGTTCGGAGGGAATGCCGAGCATCGCGATTTTGCCGCCGTGGCACATACTGGCGAGCATATCGCGGAAAGCTTGTGGATTGCCGGACATTTCCAAACCGACATCGAATCCTTCGCGCATGTCGAGTTGTTTTTGTACATCGGTGAGAGATTGCGAGCGTGGATCGACTGCGAGTGTCGCGCCCATTTTGCGGGCGAGTTCCAGTCGGAAAGGATTGACATCGGTGATGACCACATGTCGAGCACCGGCATGTCTTGCGATGGCAGCCGCCATGATGCCGATGGGACCCGCTCCGGTGATCAGGACATCTTCGCCCAGGAGATCAAACGACAGAGCGGTATGCACGGCGTTGCCGAAGGGGTCAAAGATAGAAGCGACATCGCGATTGATATCGGGTCGATGATGCCAAACATTCGACATGGGCAAGACCAGGTACTCGGCAAACGCGCCGGGTCGATTGACACCCACGCCTTGGGTATCTTTGCAGAGGTGCCGGCGTCCCGCGAGACAATTGCGGCAGCGACCGCAGACGACATGCCCTTCGCCGCTGACAATTTCTCCTGGGAAAAAGTCGTGGACGTTATCTCCGACGGCGACGATTTCGCCGACAAATTCGTGCCCCACGACCATGGGAACGGGGATCGTCTTTTGGGCCCATGCGTCCCATTTATAGATATGCAGGTCGGTACCGCAGATCCCCGTGCGATCGACGCGGATCAGGACATCGTTGATGCCGTACTCGGGAATCGGTACCTCTTCCAGCCAGAGGCCGGGTTGCGAAAGCCGCTTGACCAATGCTTTCATGGACTCAGCCACGTCTACCTCGCTTGTATGTTATAGCGGAAGTTTTGTTCAATATGATAGATTCTCGTAAGGGGTTGGAAAAGTGGAGTTTAGGAAAAAACGAACCTCGGTGATCACCCTTTTGTCATTTCTGCGGATGCATTTGTCATGCGTTAACCTTGATAAGGCAAATTCCACTTGCCGGTGAACTAAGACAGTTTCCGGCAGAGCGCGAATGTTGCTTTGATAAGTATGGCAGGTGCGACGCGGTGGAAAACGTCTCCGTATTTTGGGGCAGTGGTAATTTGTCCGTTGGATCGATTATCATTTTCTTTGACCTTCGGACTTGGTTTGTTGGCCGCAACCATTGCCAATTCAAGCCCACTTAATGCAATAAGCAAACGATTACGAGGGCGGTCCTCAATCACCACTGGAAGCGAATTAGCCTGCCAATGCAACCTGGACTTTACGACCATGTATTGACTAAAGAGATCGAAGCGGAAATCGCTCGACTCGCCGATCCCAGACTGGTTACGCTCGCACCGGTCGATGCGGAAGAATCCCATGCGATTCTGGCCCAGTATTTGGAACGCGTAATCGCCTCGAGCCTAGCACTGTATCGCGGTGCGGATGCGGCGGACCGGCAGTTGCACTTAGTGCAAAAAATCACCGATGCGCTTGCGGTCCAATTGCTTGAGGAAGATGCCGATCGACTCAGCCTTGCCACCCCACTGCAGAGACTGCTTGCCATTGATCGATCCACGTTCTCAGCGTCAAAGAATCGACCCGATAGCCCCTTATCACGCTCATCGCTTTTTACCGGAACACGCTTGGATGCGAGTCTCGGTAGCCAGTTTCGTAAAGAAATTGCTACCTGCGATCGCATTGATATTCTCTGTTCGTTTATCAAATGGAGCGGTTTGCGAATCTTGCTCGATCATCTTCGCGAATTGACAGAGCAGACAGGGGAGGTCGGACCTGTCATCCGCGTCATCACAACCAGTTACATGGGAGCAACAGATCCCAAAGCGATCGAATGTCTGCGGGCGTTACCTAAGACCGAAGTGCGCATCAGCTATGACACGAAACGAACCCGACTGCATGCAAAAGCCTATCTTTTTCACCGAAAGACGGGCTTTAGCAGCGCCTATATAGGTTCCGCCAATTTATCCAATGCCGCATTATCGGAGGGACTCGAATGGACAACCAAGATCAGTCAGTATGAACTTCCACATCTTTGGGGAAAAGTAACAGGGACGTTCGAAACCTATTGGCAGGATGAAGAGTTTCAAGTCTATGATGAGTCGGCAATTCCCATACTTCGGCAAGCGATTCAATCCCAGCGCCAAACGGAATCCGCATCTGGTTCAGTTCCCCCGTTTGATTTGCGGCCATTTCCGTTTCAGGAAGAGATTCTAGACATCATTGCTGCGGAACGGGAAGTTCAAAACAAGCATCGTCATCTTATTGTTGCGGCGACGGGCACTGGTAAAACGATGATTGCTGCTTTCGATTACGCGCGTGTCGCGCAGCAACAAGGTCGCCGCCCACGTTTGCTTTTTATCGCTCATCTTAGAGAGATTTTGCAGCAAGCTCTGTCCACATTTCGCTGTATACTGCGTGATCAAAATTTCGGCGATCTGCTGGTCGATGGCGCAGATCCTGGCCAGCGCGATCATTTGTTTTGTTCGATTCAAAGTTACAACTCCCGTAACCTCAATGAGGAAGCGGCGGATCAATTTGAGTTTGTAATCGTTGACGAATTTCATCATGCGGCCGCTGCAAGTTATCAAATACTACTGAATCACGTTCGACCTCAGATTTTGCTCGGGCTGACAGCCACACCAGAACGTTCTGATCAGCTTGATGTATTGAGCTGGTTTGATGGTCGAGCCAGTGCGGAGATTCGGCTTCCAGATGCAATCAATCGGCGTTTGCTTTGCCCATTTCAGTATTTTGGTATCGCTGATTCGGTCGATCTTGATGGCTTGGTCTGGCAGCGCGGTGGATACCGTACCGATGACTTGGACCGGCTTTATACCGGCAACGACATTCGGGCTAATCTGATCCTGCAAAAACTTTACGAAACGGTATTAAATCCACGCGATGTCCGCGGCTTAGGGTTTTGTGTCAACGTAGCTCATGCAGAGTTCATGGCGGACTTTTTTACGGAACAAGGATTACCCTCCATCGCGTTATCGAATCAATCCAGCGACGATGTTCGATATACGGCTCAGCAGCGACTGCGAGAGCGTTCAATCAACCTGATTTTTGTTGTCAATTTGTACAATGAAGGCGTCGATATTCCAGAGATTGATACGGTTCTTTTTTTGCGACCCACGGAGAGCCTTACGGTATTTTTGCAGCAACTTGGCCGAGGGCTTCGTTTACATCCGGACAAAGAGTGTTTGACGGTTCTCGATTTTATTGGGGTACAGCGTAAAGAGTTTCGTTTCGCGAGTCGTTTTCGCGCCTTGAGTGGCAAGCCAGCCGCGAAAATAGATGACGAAATCGATTCTGGTTTTCCGCATTTGCCGAGCGGTTGTACGATCAAGCTCGAGCGTGTTGCGCAGCAGCGAGTGCTGGATAATGTTCGCGAGTCGATTCGCTTAATTCGTCCGCGCATGGTTGCCTCCGTGCGAGATTTGGCCCAGTACCTTGGACGAGCACCCCGATTAGATGAGGCGCTCGAATACTTTGACACATCGCTCGAGGAATTATTCAGGCGAGGGTTATGGTCGCGACTGCTTGCCGATGCTGGGGTCGGATCGCCCGTTGAAGCTCCGGACGAGCGGCAGCTTTCCAAAGGCATGGTTCGTTTAACGCATATCAATTGCCCGCAGCAGATCGATGCGTTATTGCGATATGTGGCAACTCCCGCACTAGCGGTTTCGAGTGAAGAGGCTGCGTGGATCGAAATGCTTCACACAACGCTGTGGGGAACGCGGTTCACGGAAATGAACTTGGCGTCGGCTGAGCACCGGCTGCGCGCGAATCCTTCTGCCATTTCTGATTTGCAGGCTTTGCTAGAGTACTGTCGGCAACGAGCGCCGTTGATCCCCGCAGTGAGCGTGAATCTTTATCAACCGCTGGCGATTCACGCGGCTTACACACGCGATGAGATCTTGGTCGCGTTAGGCCACTGGACTTTTAGCGAGCGACCGAGCCAGCGAGAGGGAGTATTGCATTTGAGGGAACGAAAGATGGATTGTTTTTTTGTGACATTGCAGAAGAGCGAAGACGAGTATTCACCCACGACAATGTATGAAGACTATCTTATATCTCATGATCTATTCCACTGGCAATCGCAAAGTAGCACGTCGGAACGATCGCCGACTGGGCAGCGTTACATACAGCATCGTGAATTGGGATATACACCGTTGCTCTTTGTTCGGGAGAGCAAGAATCTCAATTCGGGTTTATCTGCGCCTTACTACTTCCTCGGGCCATGCAATTATGTCAGGCACACGGGCAGTCGTCCGCTAAGTATTACTTGGCAACTTCTGAATTCTGTCCCAAGTCGTCTTCTCCGGAGCATGACGCGGCAGATCGCGGTGTGATGGGACTTCCAGGATGTTGAGAGTTTTTAGATGATTGGGACTCTTGCAGTGCAGGGCCCCATCGGTTCGTTCTGCTTTTGTCAAATTTCCTTAGACTGTTTATCGCAAAGCCGATGTCAGTGGACGCTTTCCAAAGGGGCCATTCCGAGGAAAACTCGCACTTGGGGCTTTCATAAGCTGATTGCTCAAAAGTTCA
>Ga0169931_10009491_pt1 | contig 14015 bp, 9 predicted proteins | sample Kivu_15m_20L_FD_129675 | JGI IMG/M metagenome (GOLD analysis project Ga0169931, IMG submission 129675) | Freshwater microbial communities from Lake Kivu, Western Province, Rwanda to study Microbial Dark Matter (Phase II) - Kivu_15m_20L... | ecosystem: Environmental > Aquatic > Freshwater > Lake ...
ATCACCGCAAAGCTTATCCACCCAATCTCCTTTCCCGATCAGTCGCAAACCGGTTTTAAGGACACTCTGGGGTATGGGCAGATTTCGGACGGGCTTACCCAGCGCTCTTCCCATCCGCCGGAGCAGTTCAGCTGTGGAAATGTCGTCATCATCCGAAACATGAAAAGTCTGATTTGCGGCTGCCGGATGCTCCAAGCAAAGCAGGATTAGATCGATCAGATTTGATACTCCGACAAAACTACGACGGTTGGAATCTAGAGCAGAGAGAGGCAGGGGAATGCTCTTGTCTGCCAGCTGGAGTAGGTTGAGGAAGTTAGCTTTGACCCCTGGCCCGTAAACCAAAGGCGGCCGAATAATTACCACCTCCATTCGGCTTTCCATGGAAAGTCCTCGGAGGAACTGCTCGGCTTCGAGCTTAGATTTTCCGTAGGCACCTTGGGGAGTGGCCGAGGTATTGGTATTTGCTGACTGACCTTGTGCAGTTTTTTCAGTCACTGCTTGGATCGAGCTTAGAAAAATAAACCGCTTCACCCCACAACGAGCTGCCTCTTCAGCCAAACTCCTAGTTATGGCTACATTCACCCTCCAAATCTCCTCTTCCAAACCCCGAGCGTTGGCATAACCGGCTAGGTGAACGACTGCGGTAGGTCGATGCCTTGCGAGAGTCTTCGGCCACTCAGAGTCGCGCAAGGAGATGTGTTGGGCGATAGAACCCAGTGACATAACCAGGTGGATTCCGATGAATCCTGAAGATCCGGTGATCAAAACGCTTGAGTTGGTCATCTTCTTGGATGGCCCGTGAGCAGAGCCCGTCGGAACAGCTTTTCGTAAACTTTGCTGATATGCGCAATCGAGCATTTCTTTTTCGCCTTTAGGAACAGCCCCAGGGCAAGCCTCTGCCTAAGGGCCGGCTGGAGGTGAATTTTTTCCATGGCTGCTACAAGTTCTGAGATATTGCGGGAACTAAAGATCAGACCGGTTTTCCCTGGATCCACAAGTTCTCGGGATCCGGGGATATCTGACACGATGGTCGGCCGCGCCGCGGCGGCCGCCTCAAGCAGAACCTTGGGAAGCCCCTCCCGGTAGGAGGGAATCACCACGCAATCGGCCGCTTTCATTCGCGCCGGAACGTCTTTGCGCTGACCGAGCCAAGAAACCTTTGGAATCTTTTTCCATGGTTGTAGGTCAGCGGGAGTTAGGCTGGTAGGATTCGCGGAGTCGACAGTGCCGATCACCTCCAGAAATGTATTCGGGTGCCTTTTGCTGATTCGGAGGAAAGCCTCCAGTAGCTCAAGAATTCCCTTGTCCCGTAGGAGCCGCCCCACAAAAAGAAAGCGTGTGCGCCCCGAGCTCGGCCGGGCGACCGGGGGCCGAGGGGGCAAGGAAATTCCTGTGCCGGGGATTTTTAGGACGCGTGCAAAGGCCTTGCCCGCCAACTGGCTTGCTTCCCGATGATCGGCCTCATTCTGGGTAACAGTCCAAACATTGGTCCTCGAGATGGCAAACCCGAGCAGGCTTCGAAGCCACCAGGAGGCCGGCCGTAACCAGGCGGGAAGATGGGTGCCGCTGGCCAGCGATCCAAGACCGTTCAGCAGATTGACGGTAGGCAGGGTGGGACCGGTTCGGATGAAGGGAGAAAGAAGAATGGGCTGGAGTGCCACAGTCACGACAAGATCGGGTCGGAATTTGGATACAGCCTTCCGGATTTGGCCAAGGGAGCGGAAAATCGCTCGGGGATCCAGGCTTCCCCGGCAAAAATCCACTGGGAAGACCAAAAAGCCCTCCCGCCGAATTCGCCGGGCAGCTGGTCCACAGGTGCAGGCCACCCCCACCCGCCAATTTTTTCGATGAAGCGCCCGCGCCAGCTCCAGCCGGTGACTGGCAAAATACCAATCTTCTGTAACCAAAAATAAAACTCGTTTAATTGAAGTGTAATTTAAGTTTATATTACTTTTTAGACTTGTTTGCCCGCTTGTCTTACAGAGCTAATAAAAAGTTATCCCTTAAATAAAAGCCTCCGTCGCATTGGTTTAAGGTGACATCCGTTGCCTCCTCCATGATTGGTACATCAAAACCGGCCAAAGGGCATATTGAAGATTGCGTCCGGAGAGATGCTTCATCCAGATAGCGCGAACGGCCGCCACGTCCAACAAGCCATCCGCAGCAAGGGCCTGCAGGGAAAGAAGATCTGCAGCCCATTCCCGCAAAGGACCCCTCAACCAATGTTCAAGAGGAACTCCGAAACCCTGCTTCGGTCGATCGAATAGTGCACGCGGAACGTAACGATGTAACAGCTGCCGCAAAATCCACTTGCCGGTTTTACCCCGAATTTTTAGCCCTACAGGCAGACGCCAAGCCAAATCAATGACTCTTTGATCGAGAAACGGCACTCGCGTCTCTAGGCCCACCGCCAGGGCGGCTTGGTCAACCTTAAAAAATTATCATAAGGCAAATAGGGCACGGAATTCCGAGGCTCGTCATCTTGATCTAAGACCGCGGCAGCACTTAAGGTGGCGTGAATTAAAGAAGAAAGCTACCAAGCAAGGCCTACAACGCAGCATGAGTCTCACGCTCTGATTAGATGATCTAGTAATCGAGTCTTTTTAAAATACTCTCCCACGAACTCTTTGAGAACGAGGGCTACGAAAATCCCGATTGTGCGTATAAGTCGACCGTGGAGTTGATCGATGCCTCCTACAAAATACACTTAGGAGACACGGCTCTCGATAGATGAGCCCGAATAGGAACGAACTGATTTGCCAAAGGCGCGGGCGAGTATTACGAAATTTCAACAATGGCCTGACAGCCACAAGCTGACTTATGTTTTACGCCTGCTCTGTCAACGAGCAGCACTGGGTCGAGTACATTGCAGATTTGTTTGAGCAGTGATCTTAAGTTCCCTTTTAAGCAGTCTGCTTGAGCGGGCTCTAGATGGGATAGTTGACGCACCGCAACAAACTAAAAGAATCACGGTAAGGGAGACCTGCGTCGACCAGATAAAATCTCCAGTTAAGAAACATAATATGATAGCGGATATTGATCCAAGCCACCAGAGCCCTGGAGCTCGCCCATGCAAATATGGTCTCACGATGAATACCAGAGATGTTAATACTGCAGCAGCGCCAACTGCCCCAACGGAACTTAAAACGCTTAGCAGGGAATTGTGCGGGAGTTGATCTTCCGGCAGTTTACCCACACCCATGTACGGCGATGACCTCCAGCTATCGATCGCCTGACCCCAGGCAGTGAGCCTTTCTTTAAAAGATGCCTGATCTTCTAACTGAAAGATGGTCGCCCATCGAGTGGATTCAAATTTATCGATAATCCAGCCTGAGTCCCCGGCAAGCGATAGTAAGGCCGCCGTCGCTCCAATACACAGGACGACAATCGCCATCCGTTTCCGAGACCAAGCGAGCCAAGCTAGTGCGAAGGCCAGAAGCACGGCCGTTGAGATCCCTGCGCTCCGTGATCCTGTCATGGCAACATAACCCAGTGCAATTAATCCCAGACATACCCACAGCGCCCTCTTATTCGATTCTGAAGTCAGCTCGAGCCAAACCAGCGAAAGCCAACAACAGGCCGCGCACCCTGCCCAATTGGCGTTGTAGTAACTACCAAACACCCGCAAGGTAGATGAGCTCATTGGCTTTAGCTTGGCTTGCCCGAACAATGATGTGATAGCACCAAACGGATCAATCTCTACGGCTTGGGCCACGGCAAGCATGAAAGACACTAAAAAAGCAACATGGAGAGTTCTCCGCATATACCGTGCCGCGACGGGCTGACTAGCAAGCATCCACAACAATGATTGCAGCGCTGTCACCAGATAAATAAGTGTTGCAACGCGCTGGGCACCCACGAGGTTACCACTGAATGCGATGACACTCGTTAGTGAAGCGACGAGTGCAACAGGTATGACGGTCGACAGATTAAATCCTTTCATTAGGACCTGCAGCCCCCATAGCCCGGCGAAGATCGGGGCCAAAACAACATCGCACGCAAATACATCGACCCACGCGTTACCTGTCTCGGGGTGCGGGCGCAACACCACGAGTATCACCACGAGGAAGCTCAAGCCACACGCCACCCGCCTTGTAAATCTAGCCCCTCCAATGCTCAAGCCATGGCTAGGTGGCATCATGCCCGAGAAGCCTTGATCGCAAGCAACCATTTACTGACTCTGGCTTCCCAGGAGTAATCGTTTTTTGCGAGCTTTAGACAACGCTCTTCGATGACAATGAGATCCAAGTTTGCGACGTAATCATAGATTTGTCGCGCTGCAGATTGCGGATGCCGAAAGTCAACCTCAAGTCCTACACCAAAAGGCACGACTTTTTCTCCGTATTCCTCTAGTCCCTTCTGCGCAATCACGGCACGTCCATTAGCCAAGTAGTCGTAGAGTTTCAAGGGGCTCCCGGGGCTCGTTCGCCCAAAACCAGATGGTAATAGACACGCATTGGCAGCACGTATTAGTAGGTTACAACCATTTTCATCAAGTGGCGAGATAGAGCGACCATTTGGCCCCAAGCCATCCACCGGCCCTCCGCCTGAGACAATGGCAACCGGCAACCCTTGCCTGTCGAACTCACGCTGAAGCGGCCCCAAGAAGTTCACTCCATGCCATGGTGAAGCCGAGCCCACAAATGCGATAATGAGAGGGTGCTGGGGAAGTCCAAAATGTTTCCGTGCAGCCCCCATCTCACAGGCAGCATGAGCGGACACAGCACTTCCGTTTGGCACGACGACCGCCATGCCCACACCATCTACGCTCTCGACCGCACGAAGGAGCAGGCCATTGTTATAGATTCGAAGATCCGCGCTTGCGTCCAACATGCGTGCAAGGCTGAACAAGGGCCAATGGGCGAATCGCCAGAGCCGAGATCGATCGAGCAAACGGACCTCCTCAGAGGTTAAGCCATGGATCTCACGGACGAACGCGCTATCTCGCACGCATGCAAGGGCCCATGCCAAGATTCCCGAACACCCGCGGCTAACTATTGCAGTCGAAGCCGGAAGCGAAGACCAGACTGCGCGCATTGCACTCAGTTCTGAGAGCAACGATCGCACAAGCCTTGGCAAAATTCTTATCGGCTTCGGGAAATGCAGGTCTACTTCCACCCCGATCCTACGCAATGCATTTACTTTGTGTTTGGTTGCACGGTTCTTTCCTGTTGACAGCGAGGGCTCGAAGTCCACGCAGTAGATAATTTTCGACACGATCACGGGATTTGAAATGGCTTGTGCTCTTGGCCAAATGGAGCAATGGGCTCGAACGGCACTTATAGCTGCGGAGGCGAACTCCTGCATCGCCCAAAGGGGCGCGAGACTGCCGCCATGTCGGAAGGAATAACGCAGGACGGTACGCGGCAAAGATCCCTTCATGCCGAAGGACCTTAAGAAACGCTTTCCAAGCGAAAGCCCGGGCTCGCGCCCGGCTTTGAACCTGTTCCTGGGGCAAATCCCGACGATCTGCGAACTCTGGTAAACGGGTATTCTAGCCCGGCTCAACCGCAGCCCGAGATCGAAATCAGCCGCACGATGAGGCATGGTCTCGTCAAGACCGCCGATCAAACGCCAGGTTTCTGCGGGGATCAAAACAACGTTGCCATTCATGGTTGCACATCGGAACGGCGTCCCGCAAACACCAGCGTGCCGAAACCTGAGGGGGAAAAAGAATGAGCTGCGCACAACCCCACCATAGGTGATGCGCCCGCCTTCTTCGTCGGCAACAACTCCGGCTACTACCCCATCTATACCTGAATTAAATTCCCTGACCCGACACCTATCGTTTAGCAAAATTCTAATTGCCGAAGGTTTCAAACTAGTATCATCATTCAAAAGGAGCATCATGTTTTCACCAGCCGCCAGTGCATGCCGTGCGCCCAGTGCTGTGCCCCCTGTCCAATACAACTTACCATCACCCGGAATGATCCTGACGCTCTCGCCAAAATCCGACCGCACCGCGTCGGAAGTCCCATCCGATGACCCATCGTCTACCAGGTACACGATCCCCTCCACACCAGCCTCTCGTGCAGACACCAAGAATCTGAGGATGCACGCCAGAGTCTTAGATACTCTGTTGTGGCAGCAAACGACCGCGGCGACCCGAGATGGGAAGGCAATCAATGACTGAGGCGTAGTCTTACAGCAATTTGGGGCGCATGCCTCTTTTTGTGAAGATGTTTTAATATCTTTCCTCAATTTCCTGAAAATATTTTTGCCGAATCCTTCCTGGTTTGTGGCGGAAGCATCACGTCATCATTTTTTCGCGGGGCGAGCGTCTTGAATTCTTATCGTGCAGTAGCGCTGCTCGGCATTTTGCAGACAGAATCCGCAGGTATTTATCTTGCTGGCTCGCCTGAGGACATCCACTTTTTCTTCAAGCAGCGCCCGAGAATCACGAACTAGAACAACGTGCATTTAGACGCCGTTCTTGAAAGGGTACAGCAACTTAGACTTTTCGTTGGCACGCCAAGTCGCCCGGCTGCAAGCCCATATATAGACCTTGGAAAACTTTCCGGGCGCGAAGGAGTCAAGAAAGCCCTCGAATAAGTGATCAGCGTTTTTGTATTTTTGAATTAGCCAAAATAGCAAAATCTTGGAATACATGATTATTAATAAAGTTAAGCTCAAAAATATAGCATTTTGCTTGATTCGCAAAAGGCTTTGAAGTGTGAAATGATTAGAGTTTTCAACGGGCTGTAAGCACTCAATTTAAATACTGCAACTCACTTCTACGGAACGCCCCAAGCAGTTGTGAGCATCAGGTTCCGGCGAGGCATTGGTGCAATCAAAATTGGCACCCGATTTTTCGTCGTGGTTGAATCTCTCTAAACAACAACTTTAACGTGCCTTTGACTTGCGAGTGTCAATATTGCGGTTTTTTATAACGCGGGCGATGGTCGCATGGCACGCTGAAAGAGCGGCCAAAACCCTTTTCAAAGCATGCCGTTTAACGCTGGCTTAAGTCGCGACATAAAACCGAGAAATAGAAGCAAAGCAATACATAGATGAAGTTCTTTTTTTGCGCTTCGGGGATTTGTTAGAGAATCAGTCTGATAGCCGCCGCGATCACGATTGTCGGTCGCAACTCACGCAACAGCCTCTAAGTCCACGTTGCGATGATGAGGTCGGCGATTCTTTTCAGTCTTTTCCTCGACGGCTCAATCTGCGGGCACCCCGCGTTAAAGTGTTCACTCGCGGACGCGCGTGCTCCGTTACACCCGTGAGCAAAATTGCCGATCGATAGCCATGCCGCACCAAATCGGTAATCAGTACGTACATGAACTGAAGCGTGTAACTTGAGCAATGTGCAAGGGCTCCATTAGCGGGACTGCTAATGCATGCTTTTCCCTTGACTAGGCTTATTGTCCCCTAAATAGGATCTAACGTTAGCTAGGAACTTCAGGCAGTACTATCCCTTTTGGCAAGTCCAAGTGTTCTTTTTCATGTAGGCAGCCGATACCAACCTTATGACCCGAGGGGGTTGGCGCTTCACAAACTCTACGACGAGCCGGTACGGGATTTGGCATTCCGGCATGCTAATAGCTTTTCCACTTTTGTATACGATCCGAAGTTTCGAGCCATAACGGTCGCGCATCTCACCACCTGACGCACCAATTGAGTCATCAGTGCTTCAATCTCCACGGACGACAGAGATGACCTACTCCCGATCTCTGGTAAAGCAGCATGAGATTCGGGTTTTTTCTGGCCTTGAACCCGTCTTGATCCGATCACTTTTGTTAGGAATATGGGTTCTCAGCAGGCCGCATGCCCACTGGCCGACTTCAGCGAATTTAACGGGGTCAGAATGTACGGGGCCATAATTTCTCAATGAACTTGAGACAGTTTTTCTCAAGAAGCCGTTGCCTTCGCCAATTACGGACTCAACAGCAAGGGAAGGTCACTTCCAATAAAGCTGACACCTCTTTAAAAGGGCATATGACTCATAAATCACTTCGGTGGTTGTTAGGCCGGTCTTACCATTCACGTCTGCGGACGGTGGCGCGAGATTAGTTCTTCGCTTAGGGACGACAGGAGCAGCGGGGATCTGGAACACACGAATATAGCGCGTGCATGTCTTGCAGGCCGTACGGCATCCCAGTCGAGCGGGAACTCCTCATGGCGAGGCTGGGTGATCGGCACGTATACGTGTCTAAAGTGCGATTGCAACACCTGGAAAAGCCAGCGCCGGCCAGGTCGGCAGCCGAGCCCGTAAGCTGCCTGCGTGGGGTCACGCGCGTCTTCCCCCACGGGGTTTGGGCCGTCGGACGATGGGGACACCACCGTCTCCAAAAGAAGCAGCCCATCACAACACGAGGACATGAACCGAATTGCCGATTCCGGATCCCTCACTTGATAGAGTAGCCCGTATGCATGGACAACGTCGAAACGCTCAAGCAGCATCGCGCCGCCCCCATCGAGATCAATCCTATCGACTCGGCAATTCAGGAAGCGCTGCCTGAGCGTCGAAACATTTTCCGGGCGCGCGTCAGTGGCAAGAACAGGACAGCCGCGATCGAGGTAGAAGCCGGTGTGCTCGCCAATACCTGCACCCAACTCCAGCACGCTTTTCCCGGCTACCTCAAGGCCAAGGGATGCGAGGTGTTCCAGCCTCCTGGACGTATGGCGGCGGTACACGTCCGTCTGGAAGCTGGTGGTAGACCGGAACCACGGCTGCAGCAATCGCGATAGCGAGATTTTAGGGCAACCTAGCAAGTCAATCTCCACACGTACCCGAAGCGCCGATTCTCGTCCTCATTCAACCGGGTTCTGCCATGAATTGATGGTAACCCGGGTCCCCGAGCCGTGCAACGTTGATTGCCGAGCCGTCCAAGGCTTTCACCAAATATCCCCATGATGCGAGCAGGCTGATCAATGCGTCCGACGAACTCCCGTGCGAGGCGAGGAGTGATGGCACAATCTCAATCGAGAGGTACGGACGCCAAAGCGCGATTAGCCGTGAGGCCCCCCGGAGGACGTGCAACTCATGTCCCTCAGTGTCTATTTTAATTAGGCGGCAGCCTGTTAGCAGCGGCATCGCCACATTGTCGAGCGATTCGAGCTCGACTCGAGCGCGGGAACGCGGGCCGTCGCCTGCCGACGGATGAACGACTCTGGCAAGCGATCCATACTCAGACCTCCCGGCTGGAAGCTCAAGCGTGGCTGAGCGGGCCTGGTCAGAAACCGCCATGTTGAATCCCCGGACATGGCCCAGGCCGTTACGCGCCAGATTCGCCATGAGAATCCGGAAGGTTGTGTCCTCCGGCTCAAATGCTAGGACGCTCCCGCCGGGGCCGACAAGACGAGACAGCTCAATCGACACCAAGCCGATGTTGGCACCTACATCGATGCAGGCATCGCCCGGTCGAACTAGTGAAGACATGACGCGGAGGTGGTTCACCTCGAAGCGGCGACCAATGAGCAAGTCGAGTAAGTCGGAGTGCAAAGGAACCTCAACCGAGCGAGGTCCAACCGACACGGTGACCGAATCGATCGAACACGTGAGACAGCGCCTGCGCAGCGCACTCATGCGCCATAGTAGCCGGATTTTCTGGAGGCGATCGATGAAGCGCATTATGAGTGCGGCTCGGGTCCTTTAGCGCGGTAGGGGGTCGCTTTAAGGCAAACGCGTTGTACCAGAGAAGGCGCGGATGCTACCCATGCTGCAACAAACGCAACAGCGATGCAGAGCAGATCGCCCGACCGAGAGTGCGAGGTACCCAGCCAGAGGCTCGAGAGACCCGCTGCGCCTAGCGCAGCGCAAATGGGAAGCCACGCGATGCCAGCAATCCAGGGCAAAACGGGTCGGCCGAGCTGGGAGGAAAGCACGCGGGGAGCGAAAACGGTCAGGTACATCGAGTAGATCACGATGTGGCCAACGCCGCCAGCAGCCGCTCCGAGGCGATCGCTCAGCAGAACCAGCACTAGCCAGGAGGTGACGCATGCGAGTGCGGCGAATCGGAGTCCCTGGGTGGTGCGTCCGGCAGCCAGTTCTAAAGCGTGCAAAATTGCGGATAGCCCATTGAGGATAGCCGCGATCGATAGGGCTCGAAGGCTCGACGCCCCCTGCGCAGCGACTTCGGCGTTCCCGGTCCATGCAAACAGAAATTTGTACGGCATGAGCGCGAGGATCAGCAGAGGAGGAATAAGTACGAAGGCCAGCACGCGGGAAAAGCGGTCGAAGAGGGCCTGAGCGGACGCGCTTTCTGGCTTTAAGAGATGGCGGGTCATCGATGGTATAAAGGCCTTCAGCATCGGCCCGACGAACATCCCACGCGCGGACAGCACGGTTGCTGCGATGCAATAGGCAGCCATCTCAGACTCTGGGATGCGTCCCTGCAGGTAGATCCTGTCCATCTGTGTTGCGAGAACGGCCAAGGCCGACGTAGCGAACGCCCCTGCGGCAAATCGATGCAATCGGCGGGGGCGTCGGCCATCCGACGGACCGACGGATCCGGATCGCAAAAGGGTCGCCAGCTGCGCCATCGCGTTGAGCGCAGATGCACTGAGGACGAGTGCGTTCCAGGCGACGAATGCGAGCAGGTCCATGCCGGGCAGCCGTAGCAGCAGTGCGGCGCCGACCACACGCACAACGGTGAAACAGACTGCAAAAGCCGCCGCCCGAGCCTGGAATCCCGCCGCAACCATGCCGCCACGAGCGACGCCGTCCGTCACTTGGGATGCCAGGCAGAGGCCGGTGAGGGCGGCGATAAGATCGGTTCCCTCCGAGAGGTGCGATCCGACCGGGAAAAGCCACAACGAGAACGGTCTTCGCAGCAGGATCCCCGCCGCTGCGATCGCCGCGGAAACCAGGCCAGTCCACAGTAGCAGCCGCCGGATTGAAGCGGCATTCTGCCCGACGAGTCTGCTGGGCTCGGTCGCTGAAGCGATGCGCAGCGACAAAGCGCTACCCAGCCCGAAGTCCAGGACGGACGCAAGTGCGAGAATTGAGGTTAGTAGTCCGACATACCCCATGCTCTCGACACCGAGCTGCCGAATAAACTCGGGAACAAATACGAGACCGATCGACGCGTTGATTGCGTTGCACACCATCCCCACAACTGCTCCTCTCCGTCGCGGGGATTCAAGCCCCACTAATTTGGCACGAATGCCTCGGCCAGCGGATTGGGGGCTCACCCGCTGGCCTCGCGAACGGCCACGAGGTCCGCCTGCAGCATTCGGCCAGAGCGCATATCACTGAAACCAGGCAGGACGGCCCAAACAGAGAATCCATGACGGTTGAACAGCCCGAGCAGGCTGTCGAAGAGCTGCTGGCCGCGATACAGCTCGACAAACGACGCTTCCGCCTGGACGGCCACCAAACCGGGCTGGCTGAGATCCGCGGTCGCAAGGAGATCACTCTCCAGCCCCTGAACGTCGAGCTTCAACCAGCATCGCGCGCCGCCGGTGCACGCTTCGGATAGGAGCATGTCGAGCGCAACACCAGGGACACGTTCGGCGCCCACGGCCGCGGCCGATGGCGCAACTCCACTCCCTGCTGCACTCAGTTCCTTTAGCGAACTCGAAACGCCATCCGCGCTGACGCGAAGGGTCGCATCTTCGCCGGTCGGCGTCACGGCGCACCTTCGATACACGTCCCAACCGAAATCCGATGATGCCCTTTTGGACAGAAGTCGGTGTGCATCTATTAGCGGCTCCACGCTGAGGATGCGACCTGTGAACCCACCAGTTCGGATCGAGTGTCCATAACGCCCAGCATTTGCTCCGACGTCTACAACTGTGTCAATCCGCAGCGAAGTCATCATGCGCACCAAACGAAGGGAGTCGCTGCTCTTGACATTGCGTCTGCGAATCTCAAGTCCGAGGGCCGATAAAAGTCTCTTGAGCATCGATCAGCTAGCCCTTTCCGTGCGAAATCGAGGCACCAAGAATAATGCGTTATTCCGATCAGATAAGCTGTTTAGCCGCATAAGATGATGAGCTCATTCACATCATGAGCAGAATAATTTTTAGGATGTTCAACGGGATCGACCAGTCTCCGATCTCGATCATGGGCTTGGCTTAAGGAGGGTTCCACCGGAAAAACGGCTGTCGAGACCGCAGTCAATAATGCCGGTTTAATACTTTGTTTACTACTTTGATTTTGCTTTTACGTTGAAATTTGAGGGCCTTGAGTGCTGCGCTGAGGGTGTTGGGCTCAGGTTGCTGGGTGCCGTGTAATAAGTTTAAAGGCTACACCAAGCACTCAGAACTCCGCACCCAGAACTACCGGCTCTTTAATCAAAAACATTTTTTGAAAGTTTTATAATTCGTAGCCCGAAGCTTTTTGATTCCATCCTCAATGGGATCGATTGGCTTGTAGCCCAGCCGAAAACGAGACTTAGAGACCTCGGCCAAGGAGTGCCGAATGTCTCCTGTTCGAAATTTTAAGTAAAACTTTTTGGATGCGTTAATGAGCTCGTGTGAGTGGTAGGCGGTAGGCAGTTTGCGGTTTCTCGTTTCAAGCTGCCTAGGGCCCACTACCCACGGCTGACTAATGTTCTGAGTGCTGGGTGCGGAGTGCAGGGTTTTTGATTCGTAGTGCTGGGTACTGGGTACTGGGTTCTGAGTTAAGCGAAAGGCATTTGAAATTAAGGAGTATAACTCATTGAGTGTGACACGAGCCCCACAGGCGACGTTATAGATCTGATTGAGGGCTTTTTTGTTTTTTGTCAGACCGGCGAGTAGGTTCGCCTGCACGGCGTTATCTACAAAACAGAAATCCCGGCTCGTTTTTCCATCGCCGTAAATCTGCACCGGCTCACCTTTCTTGATGGCGGAAATCCAACGGGGAATCACTGCCGCATATGGACCGTTTGGATCCTGACGGGGTCCAAAAACGTTGAAATACCTGAGGCCAATTGTTTCTAGTCCATAACACCTTCCGAACACCTTGGCATACAGCTCGTTGGCATATTTGGAAACCGCATAGGGCGAAAGCTGGTTTCCGATCCGATCCTCCCTCTTGGGCAACTCTTTGCTATCCCCATAGACCGAACTGGAAGACGCATAAACAAACCTCTTCACCCCTGCATCCCGCGCCGCCATCAGCATGTTCACAAACCCCGTCACATTCACCTCATGGGTGCTGAGCGGATCCTTGATTGAGCGAGGGACACTTCCCAAGGCGGCTTGGTGGAGAATGATATCAATTTTAAAGCGAGAATTAAGAGCTTTGAATTTTTGGTGCTGGGGAGAGGGTGCTGGGTGCGGGGGTTTTAAGCCAAAGGCTTTGTAGCAGTCGCTTAATTTCCGGATGTCACCTCGGATGAAGTGAAAGCGTTTCCATGCTTTTTCCCCGACCGCTTGGCGGACAAGTTTCACGTTTCTTGGATGCCCGGTCGCAAAGTTGTCCAGCCCCACCACTCTCTGATTCAGCTTCAGCAGCGTTTCCATCAGATGGGACCCGATAAACCCGGCACAGCCAGTCACCAGCCAGGTTCGAGGCTGACGTTTTAAACTGCGTTTCACAGCCTCATAGTGTGGGTTGGTCATGTGTGGTTCTGGGTACTGGGTGCGGAGTGCTGAGGACTTCGTACTAAGGCCCGAAGGGCCGAGAAGAGATCAGCCCAGCAACGACCTGGTCGGGGCTGGGAATTTCCAAATATTGGTCGTAAGCCCTGAAGGGGCGACACCGTGTTGTTCTTTCGCCCTTACAGTGCTTGGTTTCTCCATCCTATGTCTCCCGGGGCTTTGCCCCGGGCTGATTTCTTTCCGCCCCGTTGGGGCGAGCTTAATCCTCAGGCCTAAAATTTTCTTACTCTTCATCTTAATCCTTATCCACATGCTGTCGGCACGCCTACTGCCCACCGCATACTCACTACTAACAACTATGCCTGAAAATACGCCTTCGGCCGGTTGGAGGGTGAAACGCAATTCCGCGTATCGACCAACGGTACATTCAACTTGGAGAAATTATGTGACTTGAACGGCGCATGAGCTGTGGAAACAAGAACCAGATCACAAGAAGCATCAATCGGAACTGACTTTCGACCCGCCAAGGGAGAGTGCTC
>Ga0169931_10009493_pt1 | contig 14014 bp, 14 predicted proteins | sample Kivu_15m_20L_FD_129675 | JGI IMG/M metagenome (GOLD analysis project Ga0169931, IMG submission 129675) | Freshwater microbial communities from Lake Kivu, Western Province, Rwanda to study Microbial Dark Matter (Phase II) - Kivu_15m_20L... | ecosystem: Environmental > Aquatic > Freshwater > Lake...
ACACGCCGCGCTCGAGCATGGCGCGGTGCAGCTTGCCGAAGCGGGCCGCGTCGGCCGCCTTGGCCTCTTCGAAGTTGCGCACGGGGCCGTCGCACAGGAAGAAGCCAAACATGGCGCTGATCGAGCCGCCGGTGATCGGCAGGCCGGCGTCTTTGGCGCCCTTTTTGATGCCCTCGATCAGCCTCTGGGTGATTGCCTCGAGGCGTGCGTAGCTGCCGGGCTGCTTGAGCAGATCCAGGGTTTTGATGCCAGCGGTCATCGCCAGGGGGTTGCCGCTGAGGGTGCCGGCCTGATACATGGGGCCAGCGGGGGCGACCATGCCCATGATGTCGGCGCGGCCGCCATAGGCGCCCACCGGCAGACCGCCGCCGATCACCTTGCCCATGGTGGTCAGGTCGGGGGTGATGCCGAACTTGGCCTGGGCGCCGCCGTAGCTGATGCGGAAGCCCGTCATCACCTCGTCAAAGACCAGCAGGGCGTCGTGCTCTTTGGTCAGTTCGCGAATGCCTTCCAGGAAGCCCGGTACCGGCTGGATGAAGCCGGCGTTGCCGACCACCGGCTCGAGGATCGCGCCGGCGATTTCACCGGGGTTCTCGGCAAACAGCTGTTTGACCGCTTCGAGGTCGTTGTAGGGGGCCGTCAGGGTGCTGGCGGCGGTGGTGCGCGGCACGCCCGGTGAGTCGGGCAGCCCCAGGGTGGCCACACCCGAGCCCGCCTTCACCAAAAACATGTCGGCGTGGCCGTGGTAGCAGCCTTCGAACTTGATGATCTTTTCGCGGCCGGTGAAGGCGCGCATCAGGCGCAGCACCGACATGCAGGCCTCGGTGCCGCTGTTGACGAAGCGCACCATCTCGACGCTGGGCACCGCCTCGATCACCATCTCGGCCAGACGGTTCTCGAGGGCGCAGGGGGCGCCAAAGCTGGTGCCCTTGTCGAGCGCTTCGTGCAGGGCGGCGATCACCTCGGGGTGGGCGTGGCCGCAGATCGCCGGGCCCCAGCTGCCGATGTAATCGATGTAGCGGTTGCCGTCGACGTCCCAGGCGTAGGCGCCCTTGACCCGGTCAAAGACCACCGGGTTGCCCCCCACCGACTTGAAGGCGCGCACCGGCGAACTGACGCCGCCAGGCATCAGGGTCTGGGCTGCTGCAAACAGCTCCTGGGAACGGCTGGTGTTCAGGGAAGGAGCCGAGACGGGTGCCGAGGTCAAAGCAGCCAGCTGCAACGAAACCGGCGGCCATCTTGACCCAGAACCGGTCCCTGCCGCTCATTTTGGTGCGGGAACCGTTGCCAGCCGGTAAGTTCAGATGTCCTGTTCAGGGCTCAACAGGCTTGTCTGCCGCAATCCAAAGCTCGCAGCTTGACTGGAGCCGGCTCGCCGATGACCTCAGGCGGTTCCTGCCTCCCCGTGCTGTGGTGGCTGCCCCCCAGGAGCTGCTGGCCTACGACTGCGATGGCCTGACCCTGCAGCGTCACACCCCGCCCCTGGTGGTGCTGCCCGAGAGCACCGCTGAGGTGGCGGCGGTCGTGCGGCTCTGCCATCAGCAGGGGGTGCCGTTCGTGGCCCGCGGCAGCGGCACGGGCCTGTCGGGTGGGGCCGTGGCCGAGGCCCCGGCCCTGGTGATCGCCACCAGCCGCATGCGCCGCATCCTGGCCATTGATCTGGTGAACCACACGATCACCGTGGAGCCAGGGGTGATCAACAGCTGGGTCACCCGGGCGGTGGCGGGTGATGGCTTCTATTACGCGCCTGACCCTTCGAGCCAGGTGGCCTGCAGCATCGGCGGCAACGTGGCCGAGAACTCGGGCGGGGTGCACTGCCTGAAGTACGGCGTCACCAACAACCATGTGCTGGGCCTGGAGGTGGTGCTGCCCGACGGCACGGTCACCCAGCTGGGCGGCGGCCTGGCCGAGATGCCCGAGCTCGATCTGCGCGGCGTGTTCATCGGCAGCGAGGGCACCCTGGGGATTGCCACGGCCGTCACCCTGCGCCTGTTGCGGGCGCCCCAGAGCGTGGCTGTGCTGCTGGCCGACTTCAACAGCATGGAGGCCGCCGGCGAGGCGGTGCGTCTGGTCACCGCGGCCGCCGTGCAGCCGGCTGGCATGGAAATGATGGACCGTCTCTGCCTTGATGCGGTCAACGACTCCCTGGGGCTCGAGGAGTACCCCCGTGATGCGGCGGCGGTGCTGCTGATCGAGCTCGATGGCCAGCAGCGCGAGGTCGATGCGGCGATCGACCTGGCCAGCCGCCTCTGCCGCCAGGCCGGTGCCCGCCTGGTGCGCGAGGCCCGCGACCCCGAGCAGTGCGCCCGCTTCTGGAAAGGCCGCAAGAATGCCATCACCGCCCTGGGCAGGCGCTATCCCAGTTACTACCTGCAGGATGGGGTGGTGCCCCGCAGCCAGCTGCCCCGCGTGCTGGCGGCGATCGAGACGCTCAGCGCCGAGCACGGCCTGCCGGTGGCCAACGTGTTCCACGCCGGCGACGGCAACCTGCATCCCCTGGTGCTGTATGACCCCAGGCAGCCAGGCATCAGCCAACGGGTCAAGGAGCTGGGGGCAGCCATCCTGGGGTTGTGCCTCGACGTGGGGGGCAGCATCAGTGGCGAGCACGGCGTCGGCAGCGACAAGCGCTGCTACATGGACTGGATGTACAGCGGCGACGACCTGGCAACGATGCTGCTGGTGCGCTCGGCCCTCAACGCCGACGGCCTGGCCAACCCCGGCAAGGTGTTTCCGACGCCGCGCACCTGCGCTGAATCAGCCCGTCGGGTTCAGGTTCTCCAGGCCGAGGGTGTCACCCTGCCGAAGGAGGCACGCGTCTACTGAGGAGCGATGCCGACCTGTCTGGACAGGGCTGGGTGATCAGACGGGGCTGCAGACGGTTCAGCTGCACGGCAACGGTGCTGTGGCTCCTTGTTTGCAACGGCCAGGGCCGGACCCAGGCGCAATTGCTGCGGGCGTCAACGTTGACCACCTGATAGAGCCGCTGCGGTTGGTCGCTCAGGTTGACCAGGGCCCCCTGTTCAATCGACATGGCTGCGTGGCACCCGGGCCTTCCCAATCAAACCCATCGCCATCGCCAAAGCCAAAGAAATGCTTAAGCCCTGACACGGGGAGCTCCCCCAGCGCCAGTCACGGCCAGCTGTCGTCAAAGCCGTCTGGATCGGCGCTGGTGTCGTCGCTGGGCGGCCACACCAGGTTGACCACCACCGGGGCGTGGTCGCTGGGTTGGGGATTGCCGCGCTGCTCCTTGTGGATCTGGCAACCGGTGGCGCAGCCCTGCAGTTGATCGCAGAGATAGATGTGATCGATACGCCAGCCCCGACCGGTTTCCCAGGCGCCGGTGCGGTAGTCCCACCAGCTCCAGTGGCCGCTGCCGCTCTCGAACTGTCGGAAGGCGTCGATCAGCCGCTCTCCCAGCACCGCTTGCAGGGCCGAGCGTTCGGCCTCGCTGGCCATGATCCCGCCGGTGAGCCGCTCGGGATCGTGGATGTCGCGCGCTTCGGGGCCGATGTTGAAGTCGCCCACCATGCAGAGCGGATCCCCCTGCTGCTCCTGCACGGCCAGATAACGCTTGAGGCAGGCCAGCCACTGCAATTTGTAGCCGTATTTGTCGCTGGTCAGGGAACTGCCGTTGGGCACATACAGATTGAGCACCCGCACGCCGTTGATCAGGGCACTGATCACGCGCTTCTGTTCACTCAGAACGGTGGCTTCGGGACCCAGCAGGGCATCAAAGCCCACCTGCACATCTTCGAGCGGCAACCGGCTGGCGATCGCGACGCCGTTGTAAGCCTTCTGGCCGCTGAGCGCCAGCTGGTACCCCAGGGCTTCAAACGCGTCGCGGGGAAACAGATCGTCGGCCACCTTGGTCTCCTGCAGGCACAGCACGTCCGGTTGTGCATGGCCCAGCCAGGCGACCACCTGCTCGAGGCGGGTGCGCACCGAATTGACGTTCCAGCTGGCGATGCGCATGAACCGAAGAGCCGTTCAGGGGTCACTAGCATGGCCGTCCGGTCTGTCATCGAGTCACCCCATGGCTGCCTCTGCGACTGTGCTCAAGCGCGTCCGACGCAACGGCGCCCATGCGGTGCCAGCGGCCGCCAGGGCCCTGGTGCTCCTGGCTTTCAGCGCGCTGGTGATGCAGCCTGCGTCGGCCCAGCAACAGGGCTACGGGCAGACGCTGCAAGGCCCCGGTGCCGCGGGTGGCGGTGCATCGTCTCTGGGTCCTTCGATGGGCAAGGGCAGTTCGGTTCTTGATTCGGTCAATCCGATCGATCTGATGAACAAGATCCGCCGCAGCCAAGCCCTCGACGACGCCACCCCGCCCTCTGACGCAGTGGATCAAGCTCTCAGGGAGTATTCAACGCAGACGGGCCCTGCCGCGGCTTCGCCGGCCCAGTCTGTGAAGGCGCCCTGAGGGCGGCCAGCCCCCAGGCGCTGGCCACCTGGTCCAGGCGTGGATCCGTCTGCGACGGGCGCAGGTTGCGCGCCTGGGCCAGGCTGTTCTGGGCGGCCTTCATGTCTCCCCGCTGTTGCTGCAACAGGGCGCGGGCCAGCAGGGGCCGCGGATCGCCCGGGAAGGCGGCCGCCAGCTTGATCAACAACGCCTCGGCCTGACCTGGGGTGCCCTGGCGTTGCAGCAGTTCGGCCAGCAGCAGCCCCGTGGCCAGGGCCTCACGGCGGGGCTGCCCCTGGCTCTGGCGGGCATAACTGGTCTGGACCCGTTGCAGGGCTTGGCGGCCCTGGCCCTGATCCAGCAGCAACAGACTGAAGAGCTGCAGCGCTTCGATCTGGTCGGGGCGGGTGTGCAGCAGTTGCCGCACCTCGCGGGTGGCACCGCTGCGATCGCCCTCGGCGCGCCGCAGTTCGGCCAGCAACAACCGCAGCCCCCAGCGCTCCGGTTGTTGGTCGGCCCATTGTTCCAGCAGGGTGATGGCCTGCTGGCGCCGCTCCAGGGCGACCAGCAGTTCCAGCAGGCGTTGTTGCTGGGCCGCATCCGCCTCGCCCTGTTGTTGCAACCGCTCGAGGCTGCTGAGCTGCTGCAGCAGGGCCTGACGGCTGGTCCCAGGGCCGGGCGGTGTCACCGCGCCGCTGACCTGTCGCCGGCCCAGCCAGATGCCACCTCCCAGGCACAGTCCCGCCAGGGCCACGGCAGCGCCGGCCAGCCAGGGAGTGTTGCGGGAGGGCATGGTCGTCGGCTGCCGCTGGCGCCAGGGCTCGTCAGTCTGACCCAGGTAGATTCGCCCCATGAGAGCCCATCCCATTTCCCCGGTCACCGAGCCGCTGCAGTACCGGGCCATCGGCGTCGTGCGCGGCGTCTATGAGCCTGGCGATCCCGAGCAGCTGACCCGCGGAGTGCTCCGCACTGCTGACGGCGAGACCATTGAGGCGGTGGTGCTGGGCCGGCTGCTGACCCTGATGCGGCGCCATCTCGATCTGGCTGAACCCCACCTGTGGGTGGTCTATCCCCGTTCGCGCGAGCCCCAGGGACTGCACCTGCAGATGGTCGGTGTCTGGGAACCCTCCACCCTGGCCGAATCAGCCGCTGCAGACCCTGACGACGCTCTGCCCGAAGGCGATGACTACTTCTCGGTGCGGGGTGAGTTGATCTACACCCGTCCCGAAACCGGTGATCTGGTGATCAAGGTGCGCCAGCTGCCCAGGGCCGACGGCAGCAAGCCGGTGCCGTTCAAGCTGCAGCTCAAAGGCGTGGTCCCGCTGGAGCATCTGCGCCACTTTGTGGCCCTGGATCTGCGGCGTCAGTCCCAGGATCTGCAGCTCGAGCGGTTTGAGGTCATCGGCCCGATGGCAGTGCGGGGCAGCCGTGGCGGCAAGGGCCGTCGCGAGGGTTCGGCCCGCGGCCATGGCGGTGGCAATCGCCGCGGTGCCGTCAGCCGTCCGCGTGGCTGACGAGCCGCTCAGAGCGGCCCTGGCCGTCGCCCTGGTCACCGCTCTGGCGGTTCTGGGGCCCGTTGTGGGTTTGTCCCCTTGGTGGATCACCGCGGCCTGCGCCCTGGTGTTGGGGGGACTCACCCTCGATGCGGCCCGTTTCGGGGGCCGCGGCGGCCACCTGTTGGCCGAAACCCTGCCCGGGGGCCTGTCCCGACTGCGCCGCATCGCCGTGCATGAGGCGGGCCATCTGTTGATCGCCGAGGCCGAAGCCCTGCCGGTGTCGCAGGTGCTGGTCGGCAGCCTGGCCTGCCTGCGGTCGGGCCTGAACACGGCCGGCAGCACCGCCTTGGAACCGCCGGCTGCGGCCAAGCTCGGCCTGGCCGACCTGCGTCGCTGGAGCCGGGTGCTGCAGGCCGGTCAGGTGGCCGAACAGCTTGTCTATGGCGACGCCATCGGCGGGGCCGACGATCGTGCCCAGCTCGGACGGCTGTGGGGGTTGTCGGGTCATGACGTGGCCACCGCCCAGCGCGAGCAGCGCCAGGCCAGGCGCGAGGTCGAGCTGGCCCTGCGCGCCCAGCAGGATCGCCTGAGCCAGGAGGCCGAGGGGTTGTTGGCGCGCGCCCCCCGGCTCTGGCGTCCGTCGCCTGGCGAGGGCTGAGCGATGCTGGCCCTGCTCGACTGTCCCACCGGTCTGGCCGGCAACATGATCCTGGCGGCCCTGGTCGATCTCGGGGTCCCGACCCGCGTGATCGATGAACCCCTGGCCGCCCTTGGCCTGGCGGGGACGTACCGGCTCGATCTCGAGGAACGGCGCAGCGCCGGTCTGCGCGGTTTGCATCTGCAGGTGCACAGCCGCGAAGCCCAGCCCCCCCAGCGCCACTGGCACGCGTTGCAGCAGCTTCTGCTGCAGGCGCCGCTGGCCGAGCCCCTGCGGCGGCGCGTTTTGGCTGTGTTTGCGCTGCTCGCCGAGGCCGAGGCTGCGGTTCATGGCGTTCCTGCCGGCCAGGTTCACTTTCATGAGGTGGGGGCGATCGATGCCCTGGTCGACGTGGTGGGCGTCTGTGCCGGGCTGCTGCATCTGGGCCTGGACACCCTGATCTGCACGCCGCCACCCGCCGGTCACGGCCAGGTGCTGACCGCCCATGGCCCGCTGCCGCTGCCAGCGCCGGCCGTGCTCGAGATCGCCCGCCGCTGCAGCATCCCCCTGGCTGGCTCCGAGGGCTTCCCGGCTGCTGAGCTGACCACCCCCACCGGGCTGGCACTGGCAGCCTGCTGGGCCGGCCGCTTTGGTGTGCCGCCGGCGCTGTTGCCCCGTCAAGTGGGCGTGGGACTGGGCAGCCGCAGCCTCGATCGTCCCAACCTGTTGCGCCTGGTGCTGGCCGACGCCGCCGACGCGCACACCCCTGCAGATCAGAACCCTGCACCCCGGACCGCCCCTGGTCTGCAGACCGTGGTGGTCCAGCAGGCCCAGATCGACGATGCCACCCCCGAAGATCTGGCCTATCTGGCCGAGCAGCTGCGCCAGGCGGGAGCCCTGGAGGTGTTCAGCCAGGCGATCGCCATGAAGAAAGGGCGCCTGGGTCAGCTGCTGAGCGTGATCGCCAAGCCTGAACAGCTGCCTGACTTGCGGCAGGTGTGGTGGCGCCACAGCACCACCCTGGGGTTGCGTGAGCACAGCCAGCAACGCTGGGCGCTGCAGCGCCGGCACCAGCCGTGCGACACGCCGCTGGGCCCGGTGCAGGTCAAATGGGCCCTGCAGCCGGATGGTGTCTGGCGCAGCAAGATCGAACACGACGATCTGGCTGCCCTGGCCAGCCGCCACGGTCTGGGCCTGGCCCAGGTGCGGGCCCTGATCGACGACCTGATGCCGCCGGACCATGACCAGCTTTGAACCCTTGCAGACCCGCCTGAGGGCCCTGCTGACCTGGGTGCCCCCAGGAGCGGCACGCTGGATCAGCCTGTTGAGCCTGGGGTTTCTGCTGGCGGCCCTGCTCAGCCATGGCGCCCAGGTGGTGGCCCTGGCCCCAGACCTGCAGGGTTGGTTGTGGCTGCTGCTTGGGGTCGGCCTCAGCCTGGTCAGCCTGATCGGCAGCGCCCTGCTCTGGGGTGTTGTGTTGCAGTGGCTGGGCGCGCAGCCCCGGTTGCAGCCCCTGGTGCAGGCCTATCTGCGCAGCAACGTCCGCAAGTACCTGCCCGGTGGCATCTGGCACCTGGCCACGCGGGTGCAGCTGCTGCGCCAGGGGCAGCTGACCACGGCTCCCCTGGCGGCACCGCTGGCCCTGGTGGCGGTGCTGCTCGATCCGCTGCTGGCGGCCGTGGCCGCCCTGGCCCTGGTGGTGTTTGGCGGCTGGCAGGGCGGCCTGGCGCCCTTGGCCCTGCTACCGCTGCTGTTGCTCTGGCCCCGCTGGCTGGCGCCCCTGCTGGCCTGGATGGAGCGGCGCAAGGCCGGCGCGCTGGGACTGGATCCCGCCTTGGACTCTGGGCTTGCCCCCGGCGTCCTGGGTTCGCTCCCGGAGCTGCCGTCACGGCCGCCCGTGCGGCCGCTGCTGCTGGCCCTGGGCTTTGTGCTGTTGCGCTTCTGCGGATTCGCCTGCTGTGTGATGGCTCTGGATCTGCAACCTGCCCTGGGCTGGGGGGGCTGGCTGGCCGGCTTTGCCTTGGCCTGGACCGCTGGCCTGGTGGTCCCGGGTGCCCCGGCGGGTCTGGGGGTGTTCGAAGTGGTGCTGCTGCTGCGGTTGGGTGTGGCGTTGCCAGAGCCGCCCCTGCTGGCACTGGCGATCAGCTACCGCCTGGTGGTCAGCCTTGCGGATGCCCTCGCCGCGGCCACGGCCAGGGCCGACCAACGCCGTGGGGAGCTGGCGGCTCTTCGCAACTGAGCCTATTGTTGAGAAGAGCAGCGAGTTGCCGGTGCCGGCACCAGCCAACCCCGCGGTTGCCTCTGGCGGCCTGCGCACCAGCCTGCATGACCGTGGCCAGCGGCTGACGCCCCAGCGCCAGCGCGTGCTGGCCCTGTTCGAGCGCATCGGCGAAGGGGCCCACCTCAGCGCCGAGGAGGTGCACCAGCGGCTGTTGCGCAGTGATGAGCGCGTGTCATTGGCCACGGTGTATCGCACCCTGCGGTTGCTCAGCTCGATGGGACTGCTGCAGGAGCTCGAGCTCCCCGAGGGGGGCCGGCGTTTTGAGCTCGCCAGCGCAGTCCATCGCGACCATCACCATCTGGTCTGTGTGCGCTGCGGACAGACCGAAGAATTTGAGAGTGCTGCCGTGCTCGAGGCCGGTGAGCTGGCGGCCCAGCGGCATGGGTTTCGCCTGCTCGAATGCGTGCTGAATGTGCGTGCCCTGTGCCGCCGCTGCAGTGCCGCTGAATAGCAGCCCCGCTGTCAGTTCCAGTTGTTGTTGAGAATCGCTTGCAAAAACGCCCCTGGCTTGTTTAGGTTGCGAGTCATTCGCAATAAGACCCCTGGGCGCCATGGTCGCTTCATCGCTCCAGATCCCGCCAGAGCTGGCGCTTTCGGCCGTGCGTCTGGGGGAGGGGCAGGCGGTGTTGCTGGACCCCGGTCTGCGCCCGGCCGGCACCTGCCTCGAGGTGCTCGACGGTGTGGCCCGGGTCTACTGCCCCTGCGAAGAGACCGAGGGGATGACCCTGGCGTTTTTGCAGGCCGGCGACCAGTTGCGAACCGATCGGCTCTGCAGCGAGGGGGTCTGCGTTGAGGCGCTGACGCCGCTTGCGTTCTGCACCGATGCGGCCCCCCGGGGCGGCGACGGCTTTGACCCGGTGAACGAGTGGACGCTGCAGTTGCTGCGCATCCGCCATCTCGGCCAGGCTGAACAGCGCCTGCATGCCCTGCTCGCCCTGTTGGTCAACCGCCTCGGGCGCCGCTGTGGCAGTTGGTGCGATCTGCCCTTCCGCCTCACCCATGAGCGGATCGGTGAACTGATCGGCACCACCAGGGTCACCACCACCCGGCTGATTTCGCGCATCCGTCAGGCCCGGCTGATCGAGGTGCCCAGCGGTGAACTGGGCATGCGCCTGGCGCCTGCGTTGGTCGAAAACGCCCCGCTGGCGGCCTGAGATGGACCAGCCCGTCGCTGTGGCCGCCGCCGACACCCTGGTCGGCAGCCTGTGCCGCGAGATCTGGGACCTGCGCAGCCGTGCCGGGCAGGTTCAGTTCGCGCTGCAGCGCTGTCAGCACCCGGGGCTGGGCCAGCGCCTGCAGTGCGAACTGCAGACCCTGGCCTGCCGGCGCCTCGAACTGCAACGGCTGGCCGACCGGCTCAGCTGCGGCCAGGGCCAACGGCGTGAGCGTTCGCTGGCCGTGGCCCTGCTGGCCGAGCTGTGTCGCCGCCCCCTGGTCTGCGCCTGAGGCCCATCAGGCCAGGGTGGTGGGGGCGCTTTGGCCGGCGGCCAGTTCGCCGTCGATCACCAGCAGAGCTGCCGGGTTGCCGGCGGCGAAGCGCACCCGTCCCAACAGATGGGCCGCCTGATTTTCGGAGGCCAGCTGGCCCTGGATGATCGGATCGAGAAACACCGTGGTGCGCACGTCCCCGCAGCGTTCGCCCTGGGCATACAACTGCTGCAGGGAGCTGGTGACATCCACCTCCATCTGGAACACCCCCGCCAGGATCTGCTCCAGATCGCTCCATTGCTGCCGTGGCGCGGGCAGGGGCTCGAGCTGGACGCTCTGGCCGCGGGCCACCAGGTAGTCGGCGAACAGGCTGGCGTGTTGCAGCTCATCGGCGGCCTCCTGCTTGAACAGGGCGGCAAAGCCCCGCAGTTCCCGTTCGCTGCACCACAGCGTCAGGGCCACATAGGCGATGTGAGCCTGGCGTTCCATGGTCAGGTGCTGCTGCAGGCCTGACAGCAGGTCGGCTTCGATCGGCTGGGCCATGGCCCGCCCGCCAGGGCCGGTGGCCACGCTGGTCGGGAGGCCTGTTGCAACACCGGACTGGACCATGACGGATCAGAACTGAGGGCTGTGCGGACCCTACCCAGACCGATCCGCAGCTGTCAGCGGCGGTGTCGCAAAAAGCACAGGCGGCTGTGCCGCGCTCCAGGCGAAGCGCAATGGAGAATCGTTTGCAATTAGATTCGACCCTATCGTCCTCACGGGTCTGCTGGCATGACCGGTCCTCTCGGTCCCCGTTCTGTTGCCGCGTCAGAGACGCCCATGGCCAACCCTCTCGCCAACCGTCTGCAGCAGGCCAAGAAAAAAGGCTGCAAGCAGAAGAAGTGCTCGAACTGGAAAGGTGGCAAGTGCCGCTGCGGTCGTGACTGACCAGGGCGCTCAGCGCCGGTCAAGACTGGGAATCAGGGCTGCCGATGCCATCAATCCCAACAGCATGATCAGCAGCGCCGGGGTCATGGCGGCCCCCAGCCGTTCATCGCTGGCGTACTGAAACACCCGCACCGCGAGGGTATCAAAGTCGAATGGACGCAGCGACAGGGTCAGGGGCAGCTCCTTGACCACATCGACAAACACCAGCAGCCCGCCCACCAGCAAGGGACCCCGCTGCAACGGCAGGTGCACCCGCCGCAGCACGCCGCGCCAGTTGCACCCCAGGCTGATGGCGGCTTCGTCGATGCTGGGGGGCAGCCGTTCGAAGGCGGCATCCAGGCCCTGTTTGGCCACGGCCATGAACCTGTCGCCATAGCCCCACAGCAACAGCAGCACCGGACCCAGGCCCACGGGCCCTCCCAGGATCAGCAACCCAAGGGCCAGCACACTGCCCGGCACCGCATAGCCCAGACCAGCCAGAACACTGAACTGCTGCACCAGGGGCCGGGGGCTCCAACGCCGCACCACCGCCAGCACCAGCGCTGCGGCCAGGGTCAGGACGGTGGCGGCCAGGGCTAGCCCCAGGCTGCGCAGGGTCAGGGCGATCAGCTCGCCGCCATCCTGGTCACGCAGCGATTCCCAGCCTGTGCTCAGCCACAGGCTGGGGATCAGCAGCGCCAGCAGGGGCGGCAGAGCCGTGATCAGCATGGCCACGCCGGCGCGCCAGCCCTGCAGGTGCCAGAGCGGACCCTGGGGCGCCCCGCCGGTCAGATTCCAGCGGCGACTGCGGCGGCGCAGCAGACGTTCGCCGGCCACCAGCACCGCCACGATGGCCAGCGCCGCCAGGGCCAGCAGGGCCGCTCCTGGGGCATCCCCTTCGGCCTGCCAGCGGTCAAGGATCCCCGCTGACAGGCTGGGCACCCCCAGCAGACGCACCGCACCCAGCTCGTTGACCACCTCCATGGCGCTCAGGGCCACGCCGGCGCCGATGGCCGGCAGGGCCAGGGGCAGGGCGACCCGCACAAAACTGCGCCAGGGCCCCACCCCCAGGCTGCGGCTGGCCTCCAGCAGCCGCCGCCCGCTGGCGGCAAAGGTTTCGTGACTCAGAAAGAAGACATAGGTGTAATTGGCCAGGGCTAGCAGGGCGATCGCCCAGCCCAGGCCATGAATGCGCCAGCCGGCGCGGCTGCCCCAATCGATCAGGCTGGCCGCCTGCAGGTAAGCCGGAATGGCCATCGGCAGCAGCTGGGCGATGCGCAGGGCCCGTCGCCCCGGAAAACTGCAGAGCGCGGTCAGCCAGCCGATGGCCGTGCCGACCACGCCGCCCAGCAGGCCCTCGCCGATCACCAGAGCCAGGGTGTTGCCAACCTGCAACCGCCCTTCGCTGCCCAGGCTCACCCCCTGCAGGGCACCGCTGACCAGGGCATTCCAGGCCAGCGCCAGCAGTGGGGCCAGCGCCAGCAGGCTGACCAGCAACACCGGCCACAGCAGGCTGCGGCGGCCATGGTCCGCTGCACTCACTGCCAACCGTTGTCGGCCATCAGCTTGATGGCGGCCTTGGCTTTGGCGCCGAGCTGGGCGGCCGAAACGCCATCGGCCTTGAAGGTGCCGAAGCGCTTGAGGATCGGATTGTTGCCGAAGCCCTTGAGCGGGTACTCAAAGCCGCTCTGGGCGAATCCTTCGGCTGCCGTCGGTGAGGTCAGAAATTCAATCAAACGGATGGCTTCGCTGCGATTGCTGGCGTGGCGTGTGACCCCTGCGCCACTCACATTGACATGGGCCGGGTTGGGGTAAACGATGCGCACCTTCTGGGCCAGGGCCTTGTCGGCGGCTCCGTTCTGGCCCGACAGCATGCGGGCCACGTAGTAGCTGTTGATCACCCCCACGCCGCAGGAGCCGCGGGCCACATCCCGGGCCAGAACCGTGTCGCTGGTGTAGACCTCGTCGGCCAGGTTGGCGACCATGCCCCGGATCCAGGACCGGGTGGCTGGCTCACCCCGCAGAATCAGTTGGTCGGCCACCAACGACTGGTTGTAGACGCTGCTGCGGTTGCGCAGGCAGAGCTTGCCTTTGAGCGCGGGTTTGGCCAGATCGGCGTAGGTCTTCAGGCTGGCTGGGTTGACCAGCTTCGGATTCACCACGAAGGCGCGCACCCGCCGGGTCAGGCCGAACCAGCGGCCGTTGGGGTCCCGCAGGCTTAGGGGCACATCGCGCATCAGCTCGGCACTGCCCACCGGCTGGAACAGACCCATCTCGGTGGCGTTGGCCAGACGGGCCGCATCCACCAGGATCAGCACGTCGGCCGAGCTGTTCTTGCCTTCACTGCGCAGGCGTTCGACGATGGCGCTGTCGTTCGATTCGAGCAGGCGCACCTTGATGCCGGTGGCCTTGGTGAAGCGTTCATAGAGCGCGTTGTCACTGTTGTAATGACGGCCCGAATAGACCCGCACCTCCTGGGCCAGGGCCGCGATCGGCGCCGCCACCCCCAACAGCAGGGCGGCCAGGGTTGTGGAGGCGGCAAGACGAATCACAGTGAGCTTCGGAAGTCCAGATTCCCTTGATGCTGCAAGATCTCCTGTCCTGGCGGCCGATCAGACGACGCAGTTGTCGGTGACATTTGTTACACCTGGGTGATGCGCCTGGTCTCTGGAGCACCAGCTGCCGGGGTCAGAGTGGGACGAGCTTCTCCAGCCGTGTGCACGTCCAACTGGAGCCCCTATTGCCACCGGAGCTGGCCCTAGAGCTGTGCCACCAGCTCGAGCAGGCTGCCGATGCCTGGCATCCCGGAGCCGAGACCGCGGGGCGCTACGCCAGCCTGGTCAAGTCCAACGCCCAGCTCGACCGCG
>Ga0169931_10009494_pt1 | contig 14013 bp, 11 predicted proteins | sample Kivu_15m_20L_FD_129675 | JGI IMG/M metagenome (GOLD analysis project Ga0169931, IMG submission 129675) | Freshwater microbial communities from Lake Kivu, Western Province, Rwanda to study Microbial Dark Matter (Phase II) - Kivu_15m_20L... | ecosystem: Environmental > Aquatic > Freshwater > Lake...
ACAGTCCTATATCTTAGCTGCGGGCGCATTCTACCTCATTCAGAAGGGCCGACTTTCCCCCGCACAGCGCTTAGCGCGGTTGTATTTCCGTAGGCGCGACGAGGGGTGCGATTCGTGGTTTTCTCAACGACTTAGCTGCCAGAGGCTGGATGAAGTGATGGACTTGGTACTTCGGATGGAGCCAGCTGCGGGAAATGACCGCTCTCAAGAAGTCTTGAAGTCAGCGCGCAAACTTAGGGTTTCGTATCGAGTTTAAAGACCCACTCTTTCAATCCGGCGCCACTCGGGCTTTTCTCAGGCAACGTTTCTTCAGATAAACGCGTGATATTCAACATCGATCCATACAACTCTTCGACTTCTTGTGGGCGAACAGAGTGTGGGGGGCCTTGTTCGTCATGCGGGATGCGCTCGAGCGTGATTTGCAAAACTTGAGGTTTGGAAGCCGCATTGTGCTGGAGAAGAGCTATCATTTTTTCTGCGTACTGTTTGCGAATGGCGCGTGGGAGCGCGATCAGTGAGGCCCGGTCGTAGACGGCGCCAATAGGTCCCAATTTTTCAGGTGTGAGCTCGAAAAAATCCCCTTGAAAAAGGGTATATCGCTCAGCGCGATAGACCTGAAATACCCCCTCGGTCGTCACACGAGGCTGGAAGCCTCGCTCTTCAAAAAAAGCGCGGCAAGCGATTTCACTGAGCTCAATCCCGATGACCTCGTGTCCCTGCTGATGAAGCCATTCCAAATCCAGGCTTTTCCCGCAGAGCGGTACAAAGACGCGAGTGGGCGGCATGCCGCTCCAGTTCTCCACTAAGCGCGGTTCGACTTCCGTTTGATGCCAGCCAATTTCGCCGCGTTGCCAGCGGCCTTTCCAGAAGGGTGCGTCGGTCATGGTTAGGGAATAGCTGAAAGAAGAGAATAAGAAAAACGATTCGGCACTTTCGACTGAGGAATGGACCGAGATCGGGGAGATCTGGGTGCTATGTTGAGTACAGGCGTCATGAGTTTGGCGTAATTGAGAGTGATTTATTTCCGAAGGAGGACGCAAAAACTCCACCATCCATTATAATGAGAAGACTCCGATCAGAAACAGTTACATGGCCTATAAAAATTGAGGAGCAGAAGACATGGACGTCTTTTCCTTTCAAAAAGAAGTTCTAGCCACAGGCGTGAGGGCCTTGGGTCGTTTCACTCGTTCTGATGGGGCTGTTTCCGAGCCAGCTGTTCAGTCTGAGGGAGAATTATCTTTTCAAGTATTGGGGCATTGGTTGGGCTCCATTTTGGTTGCCACTCGCATCCTCAAAGTGACTTTGAAGGTCCATTACTCTTTGCCATCAGTCATGGAGGATTGGATGGACCCCTGGCGCTCGCAATTGCAGTCGGAGGGGCGCGCTTTTGTAGTCCGCGAGTTTGGCAAAGAGTTCACCAATTGGTGGGCCGGAGACCTGAAGAAGGCCTTAGATCCTGAAGGGAATGAATCGAGCATGGGGCTTCCCATGATTTGTCGAGGGTTTGATGAGATCTACTCTCGGCGATCGAACGCTCGCGATTGTCATTTTTCTGCAGCGCGAATCGTTGGGCAAAAGGAGAGTTCACTCTGGGTCTCTTCGCTTCTTGAGTTGAAAAGCCCAAAAGATTTTTCGGACTGGAATTGGGAGCCTCGAGAAGTAATATCGGGCTCAGAGAAAAGTGGCGAAGTGGAGTTTCTATGATGGAAACCCATGGAACTCATTCCGTTAATCTAGGTGTAAATCAAAACGAACTCCAGCTGGGCGAGCAGCTATTCCTGATGCTCGAGGACTCTAAATGGCAGCTCGAGAGTATTCTCGATGAGCAAAAGGATCTCTTCGTCATTCTGGATCCTCAGAGACGTGTTTTACGTTCGAATGTGGCACTTGCGCGCATTTTGGGTTGCGATCCTGAGCTCTGTATAGGTCGCCCGATTGATCCTGTCTTTAATGCAGACGACCTCGGTTTATTCAAGAACGTCATCTCTGAAATCTTTCATGCGGAATCGATAACCGTATCGGCTTCGAGGCAAATCGAGCTTAATGTGCAGAGTCTTTCCAAAGAGTCCTCAATGCCTTTCTTATGGACTCTTCAGGTGATCCGACTCGGCAGACGGGGTGAGCAAGTGATTCCAGCGGTCTTGGTCACAGGACGTGATATCACTGATCTCCGTAATAAAGAACGCCAAATTGATGAGATGTTCACGGGAATACCTCTTGGGATCGTGGGAGTGGGACAAGAGGGGAGTATTTTGGGTGTTTACTCAAGTTACTCAAAACTGTTTTTCGGTGAGCGTAATGTGATTGGCGAGCGACTGAGCAGTATCCTATCCGAGCTTGCTGGCACGGACTTCTCACAGGCGGCACGGGAGTCCTTCAGGTCTTTTGATGCATTATTCGGTGAGCCCCAGCTCATGGTGGAATTGGTCCTAGAATCGATGCCGAAGGAGCAAAAGATTCGGAAAGCTGGACTATATAACTCTGAGGGCTATTTGGGTTTGACGTATCAGCCAGTTTTTCGGGACGGATGTCTCGAGAAAATACTCGTTCTTCTCGAGGATCGAACTCAACTCGTGCGAGAACGTGAAGAGCGATCTCAGAGCGGCTCACTTGACCCTGACACACAGCGAATGGTTCACTTGAAGAGGCAAACTCCAGAGTTTTTGAGTTTCGTTGAACGTGACGCCGATGGTTTTTTGAGTCGTGCATTAAGGGAACTGAAGGATCGGAGTCAGGAAGGGCTTGCTCGTGCTTTGCACGGTCTAAAGGGCACTGCACGTGTTGCGCGATTTGAACTTCTTTTTCCAATGGTTCAAGAACTCGAGGGCCTCATCAAACAATGGTCGTCTGTTGAGGATCAATCCTCGTGGAGTGATCAGTGGAAAATCATTTCGAAGCAGATGGCAGAAATTGAGCAAGAATGGCGCCAGACACGCAACTTGATCAAAGTGGTTCACGGATCGGATGCGGGTGACAAAACTCAGAAATTAAAGGAAAAATTTTCACGTCGTTTGAATCGACTCATGCGACTCAGTCACATGACGGAAATTCATCTGCCAGTCGAACGTTCTTGGATCAGGCAAGATCGACTTGCGCTCCTCAGTTGGTGGGGCGGTGAGGAGTCTTTGGAGTCGATTCTCCTTTTTATCGATGAACAGATTAAACGAAACGAAAGTGCCTTTGCCTGTAGTGTCGTCTTTGAGTCAAGTTTCTACAAAGGTAGAATCTCGGGACGGAACCGTCGCGATCTCATGGAAATAATATTACATCTGGTGAACAACTCTTTCGCTCATGCTCTTGAACCCGAGCATAAAAGACTTGAGCGCGCTAAGCCTGCACGGATGCGGCTTAAGCTAAAGATTGCACTAAAAAAGAAAAAGATCCGCCTAGAGTTCAGTGATGATGGTCGAGGAGTTGATCCAGAATTACTTCGAAAAAAGTTGGTCGATCTCAATCTGAAAAGCGCAGAGGAAGCTCGGATCATGAGTGACGATGAAGCGCAGAGTGCGATCTTTATCTCGGGTCTCTCCACTCAGTCCAATCGTGATGAAGTTTCCGGAACAGGTGTGGGACTGTCCGCTGTCCTCAAGCGCGTTCAAGCTAATAACGGCAAACTGAAACTCAGTTCCAAGGTTGGCGAAGGATCGACCTTCGCGATTGAAATCCCAATGCGATCCCGGCCGAGTCAAAGACCAGAAGTGATACCGCTTGATGGGCTCAAAAAACGACTAATGCACTTGGGCGAGTTAAGTTTTTATTCAGCAGCCGAGAGTGATCTCAATCTTTTTTATCGAGTCGCCCTGGAGCGGGTGGTGGCGTGCTTGCTTGCTGTGGCTCGTTACCCACTCGACCAAGATTGTAAACCTCAATTTCGTTTGCGGCTGGGGCTGCAGGGCGAGCTTGAGTTGGGCGTAAACTCCTATCAAAAGATAGAATCAGAGACGGACTGGATGACGTCTTTACAAGCTCAAGAGATGAAGGCTGCCCGAAAGGATCTTAAGGTGATGGGGCTCGTGCTTTGTAATAACGGAGACTGGTTTACGGTTCAGTGCAAGAGCATCAAAAATAAACTGAGATAGGGAGGCCGATATATGGCTGGAATTTTGATAGCGGATGACTCCAGTTTTATCCGGGAAGATTTAAAGAGGGCGCTTCAGTCGAATGGTCATGAAGTTTTGGAAGCAGAAGATGGCGCTGCAGCGGTGAGTGTTTTTGAGAAGCGAGCCGATGTGATCCAAGTCATCGTTTGTGATATTAATATGCCGAATCTTGATGGTATTTCGATGTGTCGTCAGATCCAAACGTACTGTGAGTCGAAGTCGATCAAGATGCCTCCTGTTTTCGCTTTGACTACAGAGACAAAGCCTGAGTTGAAAGCGGATGGGAAGAAAGCTGGAATCGTGGCGTGGATTCCGAAACCCTTTGATCCTGTGAAATTGAATCAGGCTGTGGCTACGGTACTCGCTCGAAAGGGGACTTGATTGAATCACGGAAATGCTCAGTCATTGATTAACGCGCAGCTCGGTCTCGTCTATCAGGGGGTTTGGATTCTGGAGCGTGGGAGTTTACGGACGTTCTATCGTTCACCTCAGATTGAGTTTTGGTTTCCGATAGACACTGACTCAGCGAACTCATTTCAACTTGAATTTCCTCAGTTCGATCCCATGAAAGCACAGGTAGCCGCAGATGATGGCGAGGTGTATTCTCTCGAATGCCGTTCCCGTCCTAAAGAGGCCCGAGCAGTTCCTTTAGAGCTGAAGGTGGTTCCACTGGCTGGTGAACGTCTCAAAGCGGCGGGCTTTGATTCTAGCTTCATACTCCTTCACGTTACTGACATTTCACGCGTGAAAGAGAAAGACTTCATGTTGAAATCTTTCTCGCAGATCATTGACACCAATAACCGGAGTATTCGGGCGCAAAAGAATAAAATCGAGTCCCTTCTGAACTCTATGCGCCAGGCTGTTTTTGCAGTCGACTCCCAAGGTTTGATCGGTGATCCGGTGTCGAAATTTTCAAAAGAAGTTTTTGGATTGAACATATCGGGACTCACCCTTTTTGAAACTCTATACTCATCCCTGCCGGTGGACGGCGAAGTGGTTACTGGCGTGAAGTCTGCTTTTGTGGCGGTTTTCGGTGAGGACGAGCTCCAGTGGGGGCTTTATTCTGACGTTTTTCCGAAGCGAGTTGAGTACGGTCATCCAAGCGGCGACTCACGGTTACTTAAGGTGGAATCCCTACCGATTTGGAATGAGGATACCGGGCTTTGTGAAAGGATCCTTTTTGTCGTTGAAGATATTACTGAATTCGAACGGCTCGAAAAGGAAGTGATCAAGGAACGTGAAAAGAATCAAAAAAATATCCTGATGATTCAAGAACTCGCAGAGTTGGATCGTGGGGTCATCGAAGCCTTTCTTGCGACTTCCAATCGAGACCTTCAACGGTTGCAACAAGGTCTTGAATCTCTGTTCCGAGGGTTTGAGCGAGGTGCCATCGGAGCGACGATTGCGGATTCTTTGAAGGAAAGTGTGAATGAGCTGTTCCGTATTGGTCATACGATCAAGGGAAATGCTCGGACACTTAAGTTAACTGCTATTGGTGGTCCTGCACACGAAACTGAACAGGCGCTCGAGGGGCTCCGCGGATACCTGGGGAGTGTAGTTCCGGGTGATTTGAAGGATTTCGAGAATGCACTGGCTGCAGCACGAGAGGGGATCAAGAAAGTTCGACTGCAGTTTGCAGCTTATTCCGAGCTGGCGCGTCGAGTCTTTGGGATCGAAGATGAATTTCGTAAAGGGCTCTTACACGAGACCACTTTTCTTCTTGATCAACTCGAAAGAATCTTTGTTCGAGAGGACTCTGAGGACGGCCTGTCTCAACGCTTGCAGGAACTGCTTGGAGTCTCACATCGAATCAAAGCTTCTCTTCGTGCGTTGCACTCGATGAAGGGGGACGCCCGCAGTCTCGGGAAAACTGACGTCGCGGATCGAGTCCACCGGATTGAAGATCGGCTTACCAGTCTCATGAAATCCCAAAATACATTTTCCCTACAGGACTGGACTTTGATTGGTGCAGAGTTGCGGGAAGTGGCGCTTATCCTTCGGCCATTGATTATGGAGTCGGCCGCTCGGAGTGATCGGATCCAATATGGGGAAGCCTTCGTGCGGTTACGTTCAGCTTTGGATTCCACTGATTTCAGCGAAAAGGGAATGAAGAACGTCTCTGCTTGGCATGATCTGTCAGCCCTTTTTGCTCAGGAGGGATTGCTAGGTATATCATCCGTCCTTGCGGTGGCCGAACAATGGGCTGCCGAAGAAAAGGACTTTTCGGGGATTCGGGGCGCACTTCAAGTTTCAGCTGGATTCTATATTCATCTTTTCAATGGTAGTTTTCGTCCAGATGCTTACCTCGCGACTCGCCAGCAGCTTTTGACAGCTTATGATTTGGGGGAGTCGGTTGAGGCGTTACAGGGGTCTGCTTTTCAGTCGGACCCCCTTGTTGCGAAGCAGCTGGATGTTTTGATTCGGTTAACAAAACTGAAGCTACCGATGGGATCGACACTTTTGCAAAAAGATCTCCTCGTACTTTTGGATTCCGTTTTTTACCAAAACGCTGAAAATACTCATGCAGGTGCGGAATCTCAGGAGCGATTACCGGCGACTATAGCGGTTGTAGAGCGAAATTTCATGTCCTTGAGTCGGAGTTTTGAGCAGTTACCCGAAGGACGCGAGTTCGATCGTATACTTCATGAGTTGCCCGTGGGTTCGTTGCGCTCCCGCTTTGATCCAATGATCTATGATATTGCTAAAAACTTGGGGAAATCAGTGATGGTCCGTTGGACGGGCGGACAAATTTTAGTCGATCGAAGAAAGATTGCCTTGCTTCAAGAGGCCCTGCTTCACTTATTAAGGAACTCGCTCGATCACGGCCTCGAGACGAAGTCGGCGCGTGGGCTGGTAGGAAAAGCCGAAGCCGGAGTCATCGAAGTTGCCGCTTCTGAGGAGCTTTTAAATGCAAAGAGGACCCTTGTTCTTCGCGTTTCGGATGATGGAGCTGGGGTGCCTCTCGATCGTGTGCTCGCAAAGGCACGAGGCCTGGGACTGATCTCTGAACGGGAAAGCAAAGAGCGAAGCCGAAATGAGCTCTTGCAGTTGGTCTTTCATCCCGGTCTTTCCACAGCCGAGAAAGTGACTCAGCTCTCAGGGCGAGGTGTGGGGATGGATGTCGTTCTGACAGGCGTCCGTAAACTCTCGGGCGAAGTACGGATCAGCTCGGAGCCCGGAAAAGGTACAACAACGGAGTTGAAAATTCCTTTGGCCTAATTCACCCTTGAGGAAAGTCGCTCAAGACGTTGTTGAATCACTACCTCATGAGGAAAGGAATCCTATGGCTCAGTCCCTTTACGATAAATACGGTGGTTTTCCTGCTATCAGCTCGATCGTCACTGATTTCTATGATCGGCTCCTGAAATCGAACTCTTTGAGTCCTTACTTTCAGAGTGTTGATATGGAACGCTTGATGGACCACCAAACCAAATTTCTCTGCATGGTTTTGGGAGGGCCTAACAACTACACAGGTCGTGCGCTTGACGCCGCTCATAGCAGATTGAATATCACTCCGCAGGCTTTCGGAGAGGTTGCAGGTCATTTAAAAGCAGCCCTTGAAAAAGCAGGCGTGCACGGCGATGACGTGAGTGCGATCTTGGGTGTAGTGGCTGGGACGCAAAATCAAATTGTCAAAACTCACTGAGTCTTTGTCTGCAAGGACGGTGACCCTGCTCATCGTCCTTGCAGAATCTGCATTCGAATGAATGGATCAGGACGATGGCTAAAATAACTCCGGATAGCCCGATTTTAATCGTAGATGACGCATTGACCGCGCGGGTTTCACTGCGAAATCAGCTAGAAAAATCAGGATTTAAAGCCATTGTAGATGCCGGTTCTGTTGCAGCGGCGTGGTCAATTTTGGAAAAACCCGATTCGGGAATCGAACTCATTCTGTCAGATCACAGCATGCCAGAAGAGACGGGATTGAGTTTCTTGACACGAGTCCGTGCAGATCCCCGATACAAAGATTTACCGTTTATTATGGTTTCTGCTGAAGGTGAAAACACCTCCATCGTCGCGGCAATCAAAGCCGGAGTGACTCAGTACCTTGTTAAACCCGTCCAGAGTGAGTTACTGCTGAAAAAGATTCAAGGTATATCATAAGTGAAATCCTTCCGGGTTGATTTTCACTGATTCTTTCCAATCTCCCGCGCCTCAATCACTTGCGTGCCGGGCTGAAAGCGCAAGCAGGTCTCCACAAGAATTCGTGCCACCTCTTCGATGGGGGATCCGAGCTCTCGCTCCATTCGCTCGGGCATGAATGAGCGGATTCCCTTCCAGATATCAATACTCAAGCGCTCGGCTGGGCGGCTTTCTTTTCGTTCTCCAATCAGAAGCGAGGGCCGGATGAAAACTTTCGTGGGAATGGCGAGCTTCGCGATCGCGTCTTCGGCTTCGGCTTTCACGCGTGAGTAGTGGAAAGGCGACCGAAGCGAGGCCCCTGACGCCGAGACCAGTCCAAACGCTTTGGCGCCTTCTGCCTCCGCTAATCGTGCGAAGTCGGCGACGGCGTCGTAGTCCACGGCGCGGAACGCCTGTTTGGAGCCTGCTTTTTTATGAGTGGTTCCCAAGGCGCAAAAGTACAAATCGGCTTTTAGCCCCGCTGCCCGAGGTTCTTTCAAGAGGGCCGCATAGCCCCCACCGGGCAGCACCACTTCCTCAAGCTTTTCGTGGGCACCTAACGCGCCGGGCTTGCGAACGATTGCGCGAATTCGGCTGATTTCAGGCTTGTTTTTTAGGACTTCTAAAAGCGCGCTTCCGGTCAGGCCGGTAGCGCCTGCGATGAGGGCGATCATAGGTTTGAGCCTTTCAAGCGGTTACAAGTTGCGGGGGTGAGGGGTCTTTCGCTAACCTCGTGTCACATCATGGGGCTTTTTTTTAAGTGATCAAGGTAGGCTTCGACGCAAAACGCTTTTTTTGGAACCCGACCGGACTCGGCAATCATAGCCGCAGCACGATCCAAGGGCTTGCGCGTTGGGGGCAAGGCCAAATAGCGCTGAGCTTATTCGCGTCGCGCGCCAATTCCGAAGTCCTTGCACAAGATCCGTTTGCTGATCAGTACACAGTGATTTCACCGCAAAGCGCGCTCACGAAACCCGCTTGGCGCGAGTGGGGGATGACGCGAAACATTCGTGCCTCCAAAATGGATATTTACCACGGCTTGAGCGCGGAGCTCCCTGTGGGGATCCGCAACACCCAGGCCAAATCCATCGTCACCGTTCATGATTTGATTGCCATTCGGGCGCCTGAGCAGTTTCCGAAGTTCGACTCTTGGGTTTACCGAAAAAAACTTTTTTCGGCGGTGAAGCGCGCGGATTGGGTTTTGACGACGAGTGCAGCCACGCGGGCCGATTTACTCAATTGCGCCGCGATCGACGCATCCCGGGTGATCCCGCTCTATCAAAGTCCCGCGCCAGCGTTTTTCGAGAAATTGACTCCCGTTGAAATTCAGACCACTCGCAATCAATATCAGCTTCCCAGCGAGTATATCATCCAAGTGGGCTCGGTGATCGAGCGGAAGCGGCTTCGCGCAACTCTCAGAATGCTTGCGCTTCCCCACGTGCGAAAAATCGCTCCGCCCTTGGTGGTGATCGGGAGTTTAAACTCAGATTATGCGCGGCAAGCCCAAGCTGATGTGCAAAACTTCGGTCTGCAAGACCGGGTGATCCTCCGAACAGATATTCTATCCCGTGATCTACCTGCGATCACGCAAGGTGCGAAGCTCGCCCTTTATCCGTCGGTGTACGAAGGGTTTGGCATTCCGATTGTTGAAGCGATGCTCTCGCGGGTTCCCGTGGTTGCGTCCCCGTTTACGTGTTCTCCTGAGGTTTTGGGCCCGGGGGGTGCGACCGTGGACCCGGATCAAACCGAAGCCTATGCTGAGGTCGTTTTGAATGCGCTCGAGAATGAGACGCAGCGAGCGAAATGGATCGAAGCGGGAAGCGCTTTTGCGCGTGAACGCTACTCGCCGGAAGCGCTTGCATGTCAGTTGATCCATATCTACAAAACGGCTCTTCAGTAGTGTCCAGAAGGCGCTAACTCAATTGCGTTAGGGTACCCACGAGCTTCAAAAGGTCGACTGGTTTCGAGAAAATCGAAAGCCCCTCCACATGACCTTCCAGTTGTTTGAGCGAACTCAAGACGTTCGAACCGTGCAGGCTGGGCTCGAAGAGCAGGACCAGGGGCGTGCGTTCCGGGGATTTCGAGCCCGCAAGCTCGACCACCTGCTGCTTCCAGTTTTGAATTGGGATCGAGTCCAAATCGAGAACTTTTGCGCGGGGCGCTACCATTCGCGCGCTGTCCGCGTACAGGGGTTGAAAATTCCAGCCGGTCTGATTCAGAGAATGAAAAACATGGTGAAAGAGCTTTTTCATCTCGGGGTCAGCGGTTCTAAGCCAAACTGGGCAAAGGGGAGCGCTTCGTTTTTCAGAACTCGGCACAGTCGCGAACGGGCTTCCCTCGATCTGCCACTTCAAAACATCGCGAATCGACAAAACCCCCAACAGCGTTCGCTCAGGTTCCGTCGAAGCACTGGGGACGGAGCTGCCTGCCACGACGGGCAAGTGGCGAAAGCCCCCTTGAAGGAGGCGTTGGGGGGCGAGATGAAGTTCGGTGATTTCAATCGTTTGGACGGCCTTCGTCATCAACGTGCGGACAGGGCGTTGCGCTAAGTCATCCGAGCGAAGGAGTTCGAAGTTTCTCAGGACATCCCTCTCGGTAAAAATTCCCTGCAGAAGACCACGCTCTTCGGCTCGATCACCAACGACTAGAATCGAGCCCACTCGGGCTTCGTTCATCCGGACAATGCACTCTTGAATGGGGGTGTCGGCTGGCGCTTTCAGGCAAGGCGAGAGGTGGATCATGAAATCATGATCGCATTATTTGTCACTTGAGAGAGAGGTGATTTCAAGCTTGCGAACGGGCATAAGGCTGCTAGTTTTCTGACACTTTCAAAGAAGGGAGAGCCGCATGGGGAAACTAGCCGCGTTTCGACGGCCAGCGTTAAAACTTTTCGGGCTCCTCGCCCTCGTCCTCGCTGCCCCCGGGTGCCGGTCGGAGCGCGAGGAAGCGGCGCAAGACCTCCTCAATGCGTTTGCTTCTGGATGTGACTCGCAAGGGGATTGGACCCAAGCCGCACTGGCGCAGACCCGCGCCCTCCAGACCACGATCGAGAATTTGAAAAATGATGATTCCTGCAGTGGGCTATCCTCTGCTTTAGGTTCGGTGCAGAGTTTGTCCTCGGAGCTTCAAAGGCTTTCTTCGGACGCCAATCTAGTGGCCGAAAAGCAAGCCGAGGAAAACAAACGGCAGCTTTTGCTTGCGCTTCAAGAAGCAACGGATCCCGAATTAATACCCCTTTTGAAAGCGGAGCTTGCGACCTCAGAAATCGCGTTGGCGGCGGCGCGCGCGGCGACCTTTGCGACTTCAGGGACCGAGAGTTCGACTCAACTGGTGAATGGGCTTACACACGTCACGGGCTATTTGTCGACGTTGATGTCGACTTCGACGCAATTGGGTTCGTGTTTAAGGGATCACCCTGCCTTGGGCGTTCAATTGGGGACCGGTGCTCTTGCGATTGCTGGAACTTTCGTGAATCCCGCCGTTGGCGTGGCTCTTTCTTCAGCGGGTCAGATCTTGAGTGGCGTAGTCGATTTCGCGCGCCGCGAGCGCTTGGATCGCGCGATTGATGAAGTGCAGTCGGTTCGAATGGAAGCGGCCTTGGCTTGTGGATTGGAGTCGATGGCTCAAACTTACTGTGACGCGCAAGACGTATATCGTTTAGCGCGCATCCAGGCAGAGAGCTATTCTGGCGCCGCAAACCCGAATCGCTTTTGGAAAGGATTAGATCTTTGGTCCAATCGCGTACCGAAACTCATGAATTGGATTTCCAAAATCGCGGCCGGGGTTTCACCTGCTGATTCCATCACGGCCGATCGGCAGAACAATGCTTGGCGACAAGTGAATGCGCTTCAGTCGAACTTGCGTGTGATTGAGGGGCTAGTCTCGGAAACGGAACGTCTCTTGAGTACCCCGCAGGACGGCTCCAGTGGCGCGAATTGGCAGGAGATCGTCACGCGTTCGGCACTGAAGCGGATGCTGGATGCCATGTATGGAGAAGCGCGCTTCTTCCCTATTGCGCAGTTCTACTCCACGCGCACGGCCCTTCTCTACAAAGTAGTTTTGGACACGAAGCCGCCGTCGAACAGCACTGAATGGCGCAATGAGGATACGATTGAGCTTCCTCCACGCGGCTTTCAAGAGATCACAGCTCGCGCTCGGACGATTTTCTCCGATATCGGAAAACAGCTCTTAGCGCAGTTGCAGTTGGTCGTGGATGTGGATCCTTCCGGTCTACTTCGTGAGGCAACCCAGCCCGACACGGTGGGGTCTTTCGCGCCAGTGGAAGTCATGCGGGACCTCTTGAGCTTCCTGGACGAAAGCGCAAAGTTTTTCGGCGCCCAAGCGGACCCGGAGTCGCAAAACCTTTTGCCGTTGATTCGCGAAACACAAGGCATTTTGGCCGATGTTCTAACGTTGGTGATGACTGCGCCCGGCATGCAGTCGGGCGACCGTGAAGTGATTGCGCTGATTTTCGAGAAGTTGAACTTACTTTTCGGTACCGAGTTCATCTCTGGGCGACTTTACCGGCACATTCAATGGGATGTGAACGCACGAGTCGAGGCGGGCGAATTGCCAGATGATATCTCGGAACTCATGCGGTTGAGCGGACGGGATGCTGCTCGCGAACTTCTTGGGGTCGGGCGTAACGGTCTAGATGAGCTGGTGCAAGACATCGGCACCGCCCAGGCAGTTTCTCAACGAAACGTCGAAAACTTTGTGTCGTTTTTCCAAGGTGGACTGGCTGGGGCGCTTGAGCGGCTGGAAGAAGCGGCCGAGCGCGCCGGTGAACCCGAGACTGGAGCGCTTCGTCCCAATCGGATGCTGAAAGCCCGAATTTGTACGTTGATCCTGACGACTTCGACTGAGTGGCCAAAGAAAGTCAAAAAAGAGCTTTGTCGAGGGGTGACGTTGGAGTCGGTCTATCCTGCACTCGCTGATATCAAACTCGACTTTAGTGCCATGGAGCGCGAGCTGCGAGGAAAACCTTTGGCCGATCGCATGTGCACGTATCGGAACTTCTTACGCCAGGGTCGGTTGCTCATGAAGAAACCCGGGCTATCTTTTTCTGAAGTGAATGCGTTGATTGAGGGTGCCCTTTGAGTTCGAACAGTGTGAAGTCAGTTCGGGATGTCGTCACTTTCATTGAGTCCAAAACGCCCAGTGCGACGGCCGAGAGCTGGGATAATGTGGGTCTTCTTGCAGGGGATCCGAATTGGAAGACTTCAGGCGCGGTCGTATCGATCGACCTCACGCGCGAGGCCATCGCCGAGGCCAAGGCTCGGGGATATCATCTGATCGTCAATCACCATCCAGCCATTTTTCCGCGTCAAAAAGGCCTGGCGCGTGTGACGCCGGATTCGCTGGTTTTTGAGGCGATTCGTGAAGGTATTGCTGTGGTCGCGACGCACACGAACTTCGACCAATGCGCTTTGGAAGTGGTGGATACGGTTTCGCAGGGATTAAGTGTCAAGCCTTTGGGGCGCCTCCATGAAAAGGCGTCCGGTCAGTTTTTAAAGCTCAGTGTGTTTGTTCCGAAAACGCATGCCGAAAAAGTTCGCGACGCGATCTGCGCGGCGGGTGCCGGCCAAATTGGGCAATATGATTTCTGCACGTTTCAAGCGGAAGGGCAGGGTACCTTTCGGGGGGGCGAAGGCACGGACCCGTTCATTGGTCAGCCTGGAAAGCTTGAAGTTGCCGAAGAAGTGCGACTCGAAACGGTTCTGCCGCGCGGCCTTCAAAAGAGCGTGATGAAAGCTTTGTTTCAAGCGCACCCTTATGAGGAAGTGGC
>Ga0169931_10009495_pt1 | contig 14013 bp, 12 predicted proteins | sample Kivu_15m_20L_FD_129675 | JGI IMG/M metagenome (GOLD analysis project Ga0169931, IMG submission 129675) | Freshwater microbial communities from Lake Kivu, Western Province, Rwanda to study Microbial Dark Matter (Phase II) - Kivu_15m_20L... | ecosystem: Environmental > Aquatic > Freshwater > Lake...
AGATCATCCGCTGGTCGGATTGGCGGCGGGACCGCAACCGACGCGCGGCAGAGAGCCATCGGAAACGCCGGGCCAAACGCAGCCGGCGGCGAAGGAATAAGTAACCGGCGCTGTAGTACTAGCACGCCCGGCGCGCGTAAGGCACAATGGGAAGAGGAGGTGCGTGATGAACGAACCGTATCTGACGATCGCGGAGATCGAAGCGAAGTACCCGAACCAGTGGGTACTGGTGAGCCATCTGAAGAAGGGCCGAGACGGGCTCGCGGTGGGCGGCGTGGTGCGCATGCGCGCCTCGGACCGCGCCGAGTTCGACCGCCGGCTCATGGAGGCAACCGAGGGCCACCCCGAATTCGCGATCTTCTACACGGGTACACAATCCGCGGACGACGACATCCTCGAACCCCTCAGCGAGAGCGCCTGATGGAACTGGCATTCGCCCCAGACGCGACCAACATCGTCGTACCCGTGTACGCCACCGGGCCGCGTGCCACAATCCAACTCCAACTCGCACTCGACAACGGGGCGACGCGCACGGTGATTCGCCCACATGTGCTCGCGTCGTTGGGCATCGTTCCAGCAGCGAACGCACGGCGCGGGCGCATTCGCTCCGCGACGGGCGGCGCGGCCGCGCCGTTCGTGGATGTCCCGCACTTGCTCGCGCTCGGACAAGTTCGCGCGAACTTCGACGTGCTCGCACACGATCTGCCCCCCCACCGTTACTCACGACGGTCTGCTCGGGTTGGATTTCTTTCGCGGTCTCGTGCTGAAACTCGACTTCGCGCGCGGGCACGCCGCCCTCAAACCGCCGCGCCGCTGGTGGCAGTTCTGGCGGTGCGCGCGAAAAAGTGAGGTAGACAACCGCCCGCGCCGCCCCCTACACTTCCAACCTTGTATTCACTCCGCCCCGCTTGTCGCACGGACGCGCACGGGAATGAACCTCGTTCACCTCACCGCGAGCACCTTCTACGGCGGCCCCGAGCGCCAGATGATCGGCCTCGCGCGCGCCATGCCGCCCCAAGTGCGCACCACGTTCGCGGCGTTCCCCGAAGGTGGGCGCGGCGAAGCGTTTTTGAATGAGTGCCGCGCCGCCGGGTTCGCCGGTGTGTCGCTGAAACACGACTTCCCCAAAGTGTTCACCGCGGTTCGTGAGGTGGCCGACCTCGTGCGCGCCACCGCGGCCGAAGTGCTCATTTGCCACGGCTACAAGGCGCACATCCTCGGGCGACTCGCGGCGCGGCGCGCCGGCGTGCCCGCGGTCGCGGTGTCGCGCGGCTGGACCGGTGAAACGCGCAAGGTGAAGCTCTACGAGTGGCTCGACCGCCGGCATTTGCGGTTCATGGATCACGTCGTGTGCGTGTCCGAGGGGCAAGCCGCGAAGGTGCGGAACTGGTGCCGCGTGCCCGCGCGGCGCATGAGCGTGATTCGCAACAGCGCCCGACTGTCGGCGTTCGAGACTTCAAACCCGGCAGCGCGGGAGCGACTGCTCGGCTTCTTCCCGAAAGGCTCGCCGGTCGCGCGGGTCGTGCTCGGCGCGGGCCGGTTCAGCCCGGAGAAGGGTTTCGGCGTGCTGGTGGAAGCCGCTCGCGCGGTGTGCGACGCGCACCCGGACGCGGGCGTGGTGCTGTTCGGCGAAGGCGCGCTGCGCGGCGACCTCGAGCGCCGAGTGCGCGACCTGAACCTCAACGGGCGCGTGGTGCTGCCGGGGTTCCGCACCGATCTCGATTCGCTCATCGGCGCGGCCGACGTGGTCGTGCTGCCCTCGTACACCGAAGGCTTGCCGAACGTCGCTCTCGAAGCGAGCGCCGCGGGCGTGCCGGTAGTCGCAACGGCCGTCGGCGGGACGCCGGAAGCGGTCGCGGACGGCGAAACCGGGTTCCTCGTGCCGCCGGGCAACCCCGCGGCGCTCGCAGAGCGCGTGAACCGACTGCTGAGCGCACCCGCTCTGCGGGTGGAATTCGGAACGAACGGGCGCGAACGGATGCGTGCGCTGTTCACCTTCGACGCCCAAGCCCGTGCGTACATGGAACTCCTGAGCGCGCTCCGACCGGCGCGCCGCGAAGTCGCCTCTGTCGCGTAGCCCACGACGTTCTCCTTGATCGACACCACGACCGACCGACACCACTGAGAGGACACGGATGTCCGCACTGCTCGCGCCCCGTTTGGCCCTTCGCGCGCCCGCGCCCGCCGTACAAATGGCGGCTCCGGTGCGCGTGTGTTTCATGATCGACCGCCTCTCGCGGGCCGGCACCGAATCGCAACTGCTCGCACTCGTGCGCGACATCGACCGCACGAAAGTGGAGCCGACGCTCGTGCTGCTCGACGGTGAGGACGACCTCTCGCGGGCGCTCGAACCGGCGAACTGCCCGGTGGTGCGGCTCGGCCTGCGCAAACTGTTCTCGGTGCGCGCGGTCGGAGCCGCGCGCCGGCTGCGCGCGTTCTGGAAGGAACACCGGCCCGACGTGCTGCAAGCGTACTTCCTCGACGCCGCCTATTTCGGCGCACCGCTCGCCAAACTGTGTGGCGTGAAGAAGGTGGTGCGCGTGCGGAACAACCTCGGCTACTGGCTCACGTCGAAGCACCGCGCGCTGGGCCGCATGGTGCGGCCGTTCGTGGATCGCGTCCTCACGAATACCGTCGCCGGGCGCGACGCGCTCACGCGCGAGGGCGTGCCCGCGAACCGCGTCAGCGTGCTCGAAAACGGCGTGGACACCTCTCGCTTCAAGCGATTCGTCCTGCCGGACACGTCGAAGAAGGTGGTGCGCGTCGGGTGCGTGGCGAACCTGCGCCCGGTGAAGAACATCGACGGCCTGATGCGCGCCGCGAAAGTCGCGTGCGAGCGGTTCCCGCAACTGCGTTTCGAAGTCGCCGGTGACGGCGAACAGCGTGAGGAACTCGAACGCCTTCACGCCGAACTGAACCTCGGCGACCGGTTCGTGCTGCGCGGTTCGACGCCGGACGTGGCGAACTTCCTGCGCGGCGTGGACGTGGCCGTTCTGCCGTCGCACTCCGAAGGCATGTCCAACGCGCTGCTCGAGTACATGGCCGCGGGGCGCGCGGTGGTCGCAACCGACGTCGGCGCGAACGCGCTGTTGCTCGACAATGGCAAGTGTGGGCTGCTGGTGCCGGCGAACGACGCGAGCGCGCTGTGCGACGCCTTCGGTTCGCTTTTGGCGAACCCGCTCCGCGCCGCCGGCTTCGGTTCCGCGGCGCGCCGCCGCGCGGAAAGCGAGTACAGCCGCACCGCGATGACCGCCCGCTTCGCCGACTTCTACCGCGACCTCGTGAAGTAGCCCGCGAAGCGGGTTGGTAGTAACCGGCTTTAGCCGGTTTCCCCAACACCGCAGCGCAAAGCGTCGCTACAAGAAATGTAAACACGCCACACGAACCGCGTTCGCTCGCCTCGTGCCGCAACTATTCGTTTCGGTGTTGGGGAAACCGGCTGAAGCCGGTTACTACCAACAACCCGCTTCGCGGGTGTACCGCCCCCGCGCCCAGATTCCGCGCTTTTGTATTGCTCCTCACGCCCCGCTCAGCTAATCTTCAAGTCGGAACCAGAGTGATACGAATTCCGCCAGACTTTCCCCGCCATTCTCCCATTCCTGCCGGGAGCCGGTTGTCATGCTGAACCTTCCCTTCGGTCGTGTGCGCTTCTGCGACGGCATTTCGCGCCGCAGCGTGTTGCAAGTCGGTGCGCTTTCGTTCGGCGCGATGGGCCTCACCCTCGCCGACGTGCTTCGCGCCGAAGCCGCCGCCAAGAAGAACGACGACCTGCCGCGCACGCGGCACAAGGCGGTCATCAACATCTTCTTGGGCGGCGGCCCCCCGCACCAAGACATGTGGGACCTGAAGCCGGACGCGCCCGCGGAGATTCGCGGCGAGTTCAAGCCCATCGCCACGAAGGTGCCGGGCATTCAGATCGGCGAAACGTTCACCCGCATCGCGAAGGCCGCGGACAAGTTCGCGTTCATCCGCTCCGTGGTCGGGGCGAAGGGCGGGCACGACGCCTTCCAGTGCACCACCGGGTGGCCGCAGCAGTCGCTCGCGCCGCTCGGCGGTCGGCCCAGCATCGGTAGCGCCGTGTGGAAGTTGCAAGGCAACGTCGATGCGAGCGTGCCGCCGTTCATCGGGATGGCCGAGAAGACGCAGCACGGTCCGTGGAGCGATTCGGGCCAAACCGGGTTCCTCGGCAGCACGTTCGCGGCGTTCAAACCGAGCGGCCCGGACATGCAGAACATGACGCTGAGCGTTGCGAACAAGGATCACCTCCCGGACCGCAAGAAGTTGCTCGCGGGGTTCGACGACCTGAAGCGCGATATGGATCACGTCGGCAACGTGCGCGCCGCGGACGCCGCCACCGAGCGCGCGTTCGACGTGCTCACCAGCAGCAAACTGGTGGAAGCGCTCGACGTGACGAAGGAAAGCCAGAAGGTGCGCGAGCGGTACGGCGACGGCAAGCCCTACAAGTTCCAGTACGACGGCGCGCCGACCGTGAACGAACACTTGCTCATCGCCCGGCGGTTGGTCGAAGCCGGGGCGCGTGTCGTCACGCTGAGCTACGGTCGCTGGGACAGCCACGGGAAGAACTTCGACCTCGTGCGCGACCACGGCGCGAAGCTCGACCAGTGCCTCACGGCGCTCGTCGAAGACCTCGAACTGCGCGGGATGCTGGACGACACCACTGTGATTGCGTGGGGCGAGTTCGGGCGCACGCCGCAGATCAACAAGGACGCGGGCCGCGACCACTGGCCGCAAGTGAGCTGCGCCATCCTCGCGGGCGGCGGCATGAAGACGGGCCAAGTGATCGGCAGCACCGACAAGAACGGCGGCTTGGCGAAAGACCGGCCGGTGGGCTTCGGTGACATCTTCGCCACGCTCTACCACAACCTCGGCCTGAACCCGGAAACGACCGCGATCAACGACCCGACCGGCCGCCCGCAGCACCTGACCGAAGGTAAGGCGCTCCCGGAACTGGTGTGACTCTTGTAGGTCGCGGTCGAGCGGCGCTTCGCCGCGAGGCCCGACGACGTGAAGGTTCAACACGAAACGCTTGCGCGCTTCAATTATTGAAGTACGCAAGCGTTTCTCGTTTCGGTGATTCGCCGTCGGGCCTCGCGGCGAAGCGCCGCTCGACCGCGACCTACAAAGCAGCCAACTCTCCCGGTGTTTCCAGCACGAAATCCGGGTTCGCCGTTCGCAGCAGGTCCGCGGCGTGGAAGCCCCACGTCACCGCGGCGCACTTCACGCCGGCGCGCTGCGCGGCTTCGATGTCGCGCACCTCGTCGCCGACGTACAGCACGTCCGCGCGCTCCAACTTCTCGGCGCGAAGGATGCGCTTCAGCGCTTTGCCCTTGCCGAAGAGTCGCGGGTAGCCGACCACGAACCCGAAGTGCCCTTCCGCGCCGTTCGCGCGCAGCGCCGTGCGGATGGTGCCCTACGCGTTCGACGACAGGATCCCGAGCTTCGCGCCGCCGAGTGCGAGCGCCGCGAGCGCGTCCGAGATGCCCGCGAACAGTTTCAGGTCGGCCGCGTGTTCGGCCGCGAGCGCGCGGAACCGCCGCACGACACGCGGCAGCCGCCAGAACGAGATGCCGTGTGCCTTCAGGAATTGGCGCGTGGCGAGGTGCCGCGCCGCGGCCGGGTCGGTGATGGGCGAGAAGCCCATCTCGCCCGCGAGCCGGTTGAACGTCTCGACGGTGGACGCGAGCGAATCGGCCAGCGTGCCGTCAAAGTCGAACACGACGAGTTTGAACGACATGAGTGCGCTCCGTCCGGGAGAGTGGTCCGCTCGCTCCGCGAGCGGTGCTTCGCAACTGTGGTGGCTTAGCGAACTTCGCCGATGCTGACCCTTTTGCACAGCACCGCTCGCGGAGCGAGCGGGCCACTCTCCCGAACCACCGTCTAGCTCACGGTCCACACGTCTTCGGCCTTGAACAGGTCCGCGATCTGACCGGGGCCGCGCTTCGCGATCGCGTCGTTCACCCGCGCGTCGAGTTGCTGCTCGAAGGTGGGCTTGCTCACGGTGCGGAACACCCCGACCGGTTCCGGGAAGGCGTTCGGCGTGCGGGCGTCGTGCGCGAAGCGGCTCAGGAGGTACGCCAGCGCCGGGTTCTCGGCCGTTTCGTCGTGAACCAAGATGTCGTCGAGCGGGCAGTCGCGGCCGACCGTGACCACTTCCGGCGTGAGGCCGTTCAGCCGAATGCCTTTGCTCTTGTCCTTCCCGAACAGCATCGGCTTGCCGTGTTCGAGGTACAACAGGTTGTCGGCCTTCACCGCCTTGTCGGTCGCGTACTTGTACACGTCGTCGTTGAAGATCACGCAGTTCTGGTAGATTTCGACGAACGCGCTGCCCTTGTGCGCCGCGGCCTTTTGCAGCGTGCTCACGAGGTGCTGCACGTCCACGTCCACGGTACGGGCGACGAACGTCGCTTCGGACGCGAGCGCGATGCTAAGCGGGCGGATGGGCGTCTCGAACGACCCGCCCGGGCTGGTCTTGCTCGACGTGCCGACGCGGCTCGCGGGCGAGTACTGGCCCTTCGTGAGACCGTAAATCTCGTTGTTGAACAGCAGCACCTTGATGTCGATGTTGCGGCGCAGCGCGTGCAGCAGGTGGTTGCCGCCGATGCTCAGGCCGTCGCCGTCGCCGGTGACGACCCACACTTGCAGGTCCGGGTTCGCGAGCCGCAGCCCGGTGGCGAACGTGGGCGCGCGGCCGTGAATGGTGTGGAACCCGAACGTGTTCATGTAATACGGGAACCGGCTGGAGCAGCCGATCCCGGAGACGAACGCGAGCTTCTCGCGGGGGACGCCCACCGTGGTGAGCGCCTTCTTCATCTGCGCGAGGATGCTGTAGTCGCCGCACCCGGGGCACCACCGCACCTCTTGGTCGGTGGTCAGTTCTTTCGCCGTCAGTGTTGGGAGGGGAGGCATCTTAGTGTTGAGTAATGAGTGATGAGTGATGAGCGTTTACTGAAACACGCCTAGTTTCTTGGTGTAGATCGCGGCACACCCGATTACCACGATAGCCGTCGAATACACGCATAACCCTGCTATTTGCGTCTCTGGGCGAAATTTCCGCAAAGCAATCGCGGTTGTGGCGAGGTTCGTTGCGACCCCGCACACCGGCCCAAGGAAGACAGCGACCGGTAGCGTCAACCCGAGGCCTACCAACACGACCGCGATCCAGATTGCTCCGGTCTCTGCTTCGTCATCGTCGTCAGGTTGCGGGTCGTTCATAACAGGCTCAGACGGATGCCAAAGCGTCGGTGATCGCGGTTTCGAGTTCCGACACGAGGAACGGGCGGCCCTGCACCTTGTTCAGCCCTTGGGCCGGCACGAGGTACTTCGCGCGCAGCAGCCAACTGAGTTGCCCGCTGTTCAGCTCGGGCACCAGAATCTTCTTGTACTTCTTCAGCACCGCTTCGGTGTTCTTCGGCATCGGGTTCAGGTAGCGGAAGTGCGCTTGCGCCACCTTATGCCCCTTCCGGCGGGCGCGCTCCACGGCCGTCGTGATGCTGCCGAAGGTGCCGCCCCAGCCCACGACGAGCAGGTCCGCGTCCGCGTCGCCCGTCACGACGAGATCGGGAATCGTTTGGGCGATGTTCTCGATCTTCTTCGCCCGCGTGTGCGTCATGTGCTCGTGGTTGGACGGCTCGTAGTTGATGTTGCCGGTCACGTCCTGCTTCTCGATGCCGCCGATGCGGTGTTCGAGGCCCGGCGTGCCGGGAACCGCCCACGGGCGACTAAGGAAGTTGTCCCGCTTGTACGGCAGGAATTTGCCCGCCCCGCCGCCCTCGCCGTCGCCGCTCTCGTGAACTTGCGTGCCGTCCGAGTTCGGCTGCGTCGGGTGCGCGATCTCGAGTTTCGGCAGGCTCTCGACGGCCGGAATCTTCCACGGCTCCGAGCCGTTCGCGATGTAGCCGTCCGACAGGTAGAACACCGGGCACATGAACCGCGTGGCGATGCGCACCGCCTCGATCGCCATGTCGAAGCAATCGACCGGCGACTGCGGCGCGACGATCGCCACCGGGCTGTCGCCATTGCGCCCGAACATCGCTTGCAGCAGGTCGGACTGTTCCGTCTTCGTCGGCAGGCCGGTGCTGGGGCCGCCGCGCTGCACGTCCACGATCACGAGCGGTAGTTCGGTCATCACCGCGAGGTTGATGGCTTCGCTCTTCAGGCACACGCCCGGCCCGCTGGTACCGGTGACGCCGATGGCCCCGCCGTAGCTCGCGCCGATGGCGACGCCGGCCGCTGCGATTTCGTCTTCGGCTTGGAACGTCTTCACGCCGTAGCGGCGCATTTCGGTCAGCCCTTCGAGAATCGAACTCGCGGGCGTGATCGGGTAGCCGGCGTACACGAGCGGTTTGTTCGCGAGCTTACCGGCGGCGGCGAAACCGAGCACCGCGGCATCGTTACCGGTGATCTTGCGGTAGGTGCCCGGCGCGATTTGCGCCTTTGCGACTTGGTACTGCACCGGGAGCATTTCCACGGTTTCGCCGTAGTTGTACCCGGCCTTCAGCGCCTGCGTGTTCGCCTTCAGCACCGGCATGTGCTCAGGCTTCTTGCCGAACTTCGACTGAATCCACTTGAGAGTGACTTCGAGCGGGCGCTCGAACAGCCAGTACACGAGGCCCAGCGCGAAGAAGTTCTTGCACCGGTCCTGTTCGCGGGGCGTGAGGCCGCAATCCTTCACCGCTTCGATGGTGAGTTTGGCAATCGCCACACGCACGACGCGATAGCCCTTCAGCGAGCCGTCTTCGAGCGGGTTGACCTTGTAGTTCGCCTTCTTCAGGTCGCTGGTCTCGAAGCCGTCCGAGTTGACGATCAGGATGCCGTCTTTGCGCAGGTCTTTGAGGTTCGTCTTGAGCGCCGCAGCGTTCATCACGACGAGCGTGTCGAGCACGTCGCCGGGGGTGTGAATGTCGGAACTGCTGAAGTGAACTTGGAACCCGGAGACGCCGGCGAGCGTGCCGGCTGGCGCGCGGATTTCGGCGGGGAAGTCCGGGAACGTGGCGATGTCGTTGCCGAGGAGCGCCGACGTGTCGGTGAACCGAGTGCCGGCGAGTTGCATGCCGTCGCCGGAGTCGCCGGCGAACCGGATGGTGATCGAATCGACCACTTCGTGCTTGCGGGGGTGGCCGTTCGGGTGGCCGTTGGTGCTGGCGTCGGAACCGGCGGCGGTGGCCGCGTGTCCGTTGTCGGAACTCATGGAACGCGATCCTTGAACACAAATGGGAGAGGGTACGGAGTGCCCGCGTGCGGGGTTCAGTTATCTTACAACTGCGCGACCAACGGGCACCGAAACTTCGGGGACGAGAGCGGCCGCGCGGAGCACGCACGATCTCACCACCTGTCGCGCCGTGCGTATCTCCCAATACGCACGGCGCTCCCAAAAGTTGCGCGCGCGTCATTTCAGAAATGGCACGACCGGGCGCGGCGAACAGTGTCGCCGCGCTCGGTCGATACGAGCGCGCCGGGCGGGCGCGCGGAACGGCTGCGGTTTGGCTCGCGGGCGGTTAGCGCACCTTTGCCTTAAACTTCACGGTCCCGGTTTGGCCCGGCAGCAGCGTACCCGGCAGTTCCCAGCGCACCACCACCGACCCCACGTCGTTTTCCGCGGTCGTGAAGTTCGCCGGGCGGTCCGACTCCGCCGAGCCTTCCACATAGCTCAGACGCGCGCTCAAGCTGTCGCTAATCACCACGTCGTCCACCGGCTTGTTCCCGGTGTTCGAGTACTTGATGGTGAGCGTGACGATCTCGCCCGGTTCCTTCGGGCCGCTCGGATCGACGCTCTTCGTTACGGTCAGCGGGCACAGCGCACCGTACGCGGTGAGTTGCTCCGGTTCCACTACCACGCCCGTTACCTTCACGCCCTGCACCTGACCGACCACGAACGGGCGCTCGCTGCCGATGAAGAACGCGGTGCCCACCTTGCCCACATACGAACCGGGGCGCACGCCGCCGGTCACGGCCGTCGGGCGCTCCGTGCCGATGTCGATCGCCGGTGCGTGCCGGTCGCGCACGAACCCGGTGCCCTGCGCGCCCACGTTCGCCGCGAGCGCCAGTTTCTGATCGAACTCGACCGGAAGCAGTTCGGCGCGGCGCACCATGAACCGCGGCGAGCAGATGCACACCACGTTCGAGGTGGTCACTTTGCGCTTGCCGTTGAGCGTGTACTCGACGCCCACGTCGGTCGGGTTCAGCCCGCCGAGGGCGCCGCCCGGCCCGATGCCGAGCGGGTCGGCTTTGTCGTCGCCGTTCACGAGGCACTCTTCCTTCGGCCCCTTCGGCCCCAACAGCGGGTCGTACATCGGCTGAAGCAGAATCGGCAGTTGCGGCGGCGCGACCGGAGCCTTCAGGTACTTCTCGCCCGGCAGCAGGATCGTGCCTTCCACCGCGCCGGCGCGCAGTTCGTCGGGCGTCGGCTTGCGGTTGCCGAACCGCACGATCGCCATGAGCCGGCCGCCGGCGAGCGCGGCCTTCACCGCGGCGCTCTCGGTGCCGTCCGGCATTTCGACCGGGGCGTCGCGGCCCACTTCCGCCGGCAGCGCCTTCTCCGGGTCTTCGAGGTAAATGACCTTCGTGATGACCGCGCCGCGGAGCGCCTTATCGATGTCGCTCTGCGAGAACGTGAGCGGGATCGGGTAGTCCATGTACTTCATGCCGGGCCGCGGCACGAGCACGCCGCGCACTTCCACTTCCGGGTACAGCGCCTTGTCCGGGTGGAACGGCAGGTTCGTCAATTCGAAGCGGTACTTGTAACCGGGCCGCAGGCCCACAATCGCCGGGCCGTCGTACATGCGGCTGAGCGGCGTACCGGGGAACGCGGTCACGCGCACGTCTTTCGCCGCGACCACCTTCGCGGCGACGAGCGGCGCGGGCACCGGCAGCCCCGTGCCCGGTTCGAGCACGTTGAGCGCCGGAGTCGGCGCGCCGAGCGGGCGCGGCTGGGCCGGGGCGACGCCGTAGCCCACCGCGAGCGCGCCGAAGCCGAACAGAGCGAGTGCCTTCGCGTTCATTGGCGTTGTTCCTGTGGTCCGGTCCCTCCGGGACCGGATTGTCGCTCGCGCACCAAATTCCGGTCACGGAGGGACCGGACCACATCAGAAAAAAGGCCCGCGGAAGGCGTCCGCGGGCCGGTTGCGTCGAGTTCGCCCGCGGTCACTTCTTCGGCGGGAGCGGTGCGACCGGGCCGAGCGGCAGGTCCGGCAACTTCGAGGGCGCGACGCTCACACTCGCGGTGCCGGGCGGGTTCTTCGGTGCGGTTGCCCCGGGCCCCTTCGGCAGTTCCATCTTCGGGGCCACCGGCGGGGGAGCCATCATCGCGCCCGGCGGGGGACCCGACGGTCCCATCAGCGCGCCCGGCGGGGCGTTCATGGCCGGCGAGTTCGGGTTCTCGAGGTCGATGTTACCCAAGCGGACGATCGCCAGCACCGAGCCGCGGCGCTGCGCTTCGGCCACGGGGTCGGCACCCGGTTCGAGCCGCGTCGAGACCACTTCTTCCGCGCCCACCGCGGTGCTGAAGTCTTGGTTCGCCGGGTCCGGCAGGTACACGACCTTCACCACGAGGTTGCCGGCCTTCGCTTGCGCGAAGTCGTCCGCGGTGAACGTGAGCGGCACCGAGGCGTGCGACAAGAACACCAGCGTCTTCGGGTTCGCCGGCGCGACTTCGAGCGTCGGGTAGAAGTTGACGCCCGCGTATTCCGGCAGGATCTCGCTCAACTTCAGGCGGTACACCTGCCCTTGCAGGAAGTTGTACTCCTTCGGCGGCGTGAGCGCGTTGGCCTTGTCGTTGCTGAAGCTGCCGTCGGGCAGTTGCCACGTCACCTTCATGCCGGCCGGGCCGGTGAACTTGATGCTCGAGCGGCCGTTCACCATCGGCGGGCGCATGCCGCCGACGCCCAGCGCGCCGTAGCCCGCGACCGCGCCGGGCGGGCCCATGCTCGGCACCGGCAGGATGCCTTGGTGCGGCATCTGCGGGCCGTACGGGCCGCTCGCGCCGAAGCCCGGCGCGCCGAACCCGCCACTGGCCCGCACGACGCCGCCGCCCGGCACCACCGCGCCGCCGGCGGTGCTCACATAGCCCTTCGGGCTGGTGCCGCCGGCTTGCATCACCGGCGCGCCGGTCACCATCACCGGTTCGCCCAGCGGGCCTTGCAGGTTGTCGATGGTCCGGCCGCGGGTCACGGTCCCGAACCCGCCGGCGGTCTGCGCGCCGACCTTCGGTGCCGGCTGCGTTTTGGTGCTCGCGCACCCGCCGCCCAGTCCGGCCAGTAGAGCAAGTGTGGTCGCGGTACGCTTCATTGTCCCCCCCCAACAATGGCACTGCGAGTCTGTCCCTTCAGAACAACCTTCGGCACCGCTACGGCCCGAACTTTGCGAAAACCCGGAATCCTCGGCACCCGCGTTCCCATCGGCCGCGCGCCCCGGTAAGCTGGCGAAGTGCGGCAGCGCGCCCCGCGGATTCGTAAGGCACCGGCGCTGGCGCGGTACAGTGTTTCGTGTACAATGGTTGCCGACGCGACCGCACATCGCGGACACATCACCCTCTCTTGAGGTAGGACCGATGGCCAGCCCGAACGTCGTTGAACTGACCGAAGACAACTGGAACGAGTACGTCACCAGCGGCACGCTCGTGGTGGCCGACTTCTGGGCACCGTGGTGCGGCCCGTGCCGCCGCCTCGCGTCCACCATCGACGCGGTGGCCGACCAGTTCGCCGGCAAAGTGAAAGTGGGCAAGCTGAACGTGGACGAGAACCCGAACCTCGCGGTGAAGTACGACGTGATGACGATCCCGCGCATCCTGTTCTTCAAGGGCAGCGACACGCCGGTTCACACCGAGAGCGGCGTCCTCTCGCCCGAAGAGCTGTCCAAACTCATCAACCAATACGCTTGAGTGGGCAGCGGATTTGCCGCACGATCAACGCCGATGAAAGCCCGATCAGACAAGACGAACGGCAGTTTTGACGGGATCACAGGATGAAGAGGATACGAACAGTTCAAGAACGAAGCGTCTTCAACCCTCTGTATCCTCTTCATCCTGTGATCCCGTCAAAAACTCTTCTCTGGCTTTCGGTCTGATCGTGCGACTCAATCTTTCTTCTTTCCCACGGCTGTAGCGACAATCGTTCCCACTTGGCGGCGGAGCGGGGTCGCGTTGCCCTTGTCGTCGGGGTGAACGCGGTTGCTCAGCACGATCACGGCGGTTTTCGTCTCGAAGTCCAGCCACACGCTCGTACCGGTGAAGCCGGTGTGCCCGCAACCGGTGCCCTTCGCGAACAGGTCGCCGCGGGGCGCGGAATAGCTCGTGTCCACGTCCCACCCGAACGAGCGCGCGCCTTTCGTCTCCTTCTTGGCTTTGTCGATCAGCGGAACCGCGTGCGCTTCGGTGAACCACTTCACGCTCTCGGCGCTGAGCACGCGCGTGCCGTCCAGTTCGCCCCCGCGGAGCAACATGCGGCAATACCGCGCGAGATCGTCGGCCGTGGCGAACAGCCCCGCGTGCCCGGCGACGCCGCCCATCTTGAACGCGCGCGGATCGTGAACCGTGCCGAGAATCATCTTCCCGTCGCGCAACCCGGTCGGAGCGACGCGCTTCGTCAGTTCCGCGTGCGGTGCGAACCCGGTGTCGGTCATCTTCAGCGGGTCGAAGACGTGCTTCTTGGCGAAGGCGTCGAGCGGCGTTCCGCTAATGCGCTCCACGAGTTCGCCGAGCGCGATGAAGCCCACGTCGGAGTAGCGGAACCGCGTGCCCGGCGGCGCTTCAAGCTTCTGACCCGCGACGCGCTCCAGCGCCTTCGCGCGGCCGTCGGCGTAATCGGCGATGGCGTTGTCCGCGGTAAGACCGGACGTGTGCAGCAGCAGGTGCGCGACCGTGACTTGCTCTTTGTCGTTCGCCGCGAACGCGGGCCAGTGTTTGCTCACGAGGTCGCCCGGTTTGAGCTTCCCCTGCTCCATCAGAAGCGCGAAGGAAGTCCCGGTGGCAATCGGCTTGGTGAGCGACGCCAGATCGAA
>Ga0169931_10009496_pt1 | contig 14013 bp, 13 predicted proteins | sample Kivu_15m_20L_FD_129675 | JGI IMG/M metagenome (GOLD analysis project Ga0169931, IMG submission 129675) | Freshwater microbial communities from Lake Kivu, Western Province, Rwanda to study Microbial Dark Matter (Phase II) - Kivu_15m_20L... | ecosystem: Environmental > Aquatic > Freshwater > Lake...
CCACCTCCACCTCCGGGAGGACCAACAGGTCCACCTCCACCTCCGGGAGGACCAACAGGTCCACCTCCACCTCCGGGAGGACCAACAGGTCCACCTCCACCTCCGGGAGGACCAACAGGTCCAGGCGGAGAGAAACCACCGCCGGGTGGGGGCGGGGGCGGGGGTGCACCAGGAGGACCGCCAGGACCTGCCGACACGGGCGTCGTCCACAAGGCAAGCGCGAACACACCCAACACGCCGACGCGGATCACGCGTCGACCCTGGCGCAACATTTCAGATCGTTTGAACATCGGTTATGCCTCACATCCGAATTGGTTGACGAGTTCGAAGAACGAAGCACTCACCGCTTCCTGATCGGTGCCCGTCACGGTAAGAGCGAAGGCACGACCATCGACACTGCATGACCATCCACCAATGACAGCCACACCGACCGTGTCACCGCCCGCGTCCAAAGCAGAGAAGGTCGCGTACGCCGCTGACTCTCCGTTGACAGTGAACGCATCTTCGCCAGCCGACAACAACGCAAAGTCGAGGCCGGAGTTGGCCTTCAAGACCTCAAACGACGAAGTCACTGAATCACCAGGAGAAAGCGGGGTTTCCGGCTTCACCCACAGAAGTAGGACGCTCACTCCACCGGATGATGCGAGGAGAGAACCGGAGTCTTCGTTTGCTTCGGCATCGTTGATTCCGACATACGTGGGTTCGATACCTTCAGGCAGCGGGAAGGCGAAACCGTAGGTCGACTCGGTGACAATGGCCGGTGCGGTTCCGGTTGCGAAACTGCTGCTTCCGTCTTCGTTCGTCACGAACTTAGATGACAGTTCATCGACTTTCGCCGAGAGATCGGCGATCGCTTGCTCGAGAGAGCCCGTATCGACGTTGACTTCGGTCGGTCCGGATGAAGCTCCTCCCGAGTCACCACTCGAGCAACTGGTCAACGGGACAACCGCCAAACCAGCCACTACTCCGGCGATAAAACCCAACGAACGACGAGCCATGACTTTCCCTTCTGGGCGACCCCCCGGTCACCTCCACGAATCCGAATTGAACCACATTCGTATCGATAAGGAAAGTGTCCGCATACGTCGGGACCGGAAGGGAGAAACCAAGTTCGGGAAAAGTTGGTGGGGCTAACAAGAGTCGAACTTGTGACCTCATCCTTATCAGGGATGCGCTCTAACCAACTGAGCTATAGCCCCAGCAGACGAGCACCCTATCGGCGGGTCCGCGCGACCCTCAACCGCCGCCACCAGGAGGCCGGGGGTTGAGCCGCAGCATCCGGTCCTGCACCTTCTTCCAAGAGGGTCACCCGAACACCGCCCACCAGATCGGAGATCAGGTTGAAGGTGGTGGCCGCCAACACGGCGAGTCCGGTGAGACCGACCACGAGGAACAAACCGAGGATCCACGCCTGGTGGAAGATCTCTCCACCCTTGAACTCGAACGACTCCCAGCCGAAGCTCTCCATGAAACGCTCGACGTTGTCGACGGTTCCGGTCGCGTTGGCCACGTTCCACAACAACACACCCGTGAGCAACAACGTGAGGTAGAGAACCACATGGAACACGAGAGTCACGCGAAACACGCTCCACGGATCGATGTGTCGAACGATGCGGGTCGTGCGTTGCAGACGCCTACGCTCCACCGTGATGAGGGGCTCTTTCGTGGGCGCTGAATTCGACGGCTGAGCGACGTCTTCATCGGGTTGAACCGCTGGCACGATGAACAACGGATCGCCGGAGTCGGACACGAGGCCAGCGTAGAAGATCAGGGGAGGTCGATGTTGCTCGCCCGCGCTCGGCCCACCACACCGCCGACGTCCACCATCACCTCGACGATCCCCGACCGTTCGACGATCGACATCACAGCGGCGTCGTTCTGATGGGCGACACGGTTCGCGGTGGCGTCACCACTCTGCACGGCCGCGAGTGCCACCGCATCGGCCACCGCCTGTGCACGTGCCGCGTCCACCACCGCACCGCCCAGACGAACCATCTGCTGAGTGGCCACCAGAAGAACGGCGATCACACCGAGACACAGAATCCCAGCCTGACCGTTGTCGCGAACTCGGCTCGGCCGAGACGGGCTCGTCACTCGTCGTCGCCACCGAGGATGAGAGCGACCGACGACACCGTCTGGCCCTCGTCCACGGTCATGACCCGCACACCCGTCGCCGTTCGACCCTGCGACGAGATGTTGCGGACTTCGGTGCGGATGGTGGCGCCACCAGACGTGACGGCCACGATCTCGTCGTCGATGCCCACCATGAAGGCCGACACGACGTACCCCTTCTTTTCCTTGATGACGATGCCGCGCACGCCGATACCACCACGGCCCTGCTGATTGAACTTGTCGAGTTGCGTGCGCTTACCGTAACCGGCCTCCGTGATCATGAGGATCGCTGCGTCGTCACGCGCCACATCGACACTCACCACCTTGTCTCCCGAGCGCAACTTCATGCCGCGCACACCAGCGGTGGCTCGACCCATCGGTCGCACTTCGTCTTCGGAGAAGCGAATGGTCATTCCGGATCGACCTACCATGAAGATGTCGTCGGAACCGGACGTCTCGATGACGCGCACCAGTTCGTCACCGGGACGCAGATTGATGGCGATGAGGCCGTCTCGACGACCGTTGTCGTACTCGTCGAACGCCGTCTTCTTCACCACACCATCGCGCGTCGCGAAGAACAGATAACGCTCGGCCGCGAAGTCACGGGTGTCGATGATCGCCTCGATGGTCTCGCCGGCCTGCAGCGGCAGCAAGTTGACGATCGGAACGCCCTTGGCTGCGCGCTCGCGCTCGGGAACGTCGTGCGCACGGAGGCGATACACCTTGCCGCGATTCGAGAAGAACAGAAGATAGGCGTGCGCGGTCGTGAAGATCACGTGCTTCACGATGTCGTCGGCCTTCAACTTGGCTCCGGTGACACCCTTGCCACCGCGACCCTGCGTGCGGAAGTTGGACGCCGCCACGGCCTTGACGTACTGCGCCGCAGTCATCACGATCACCAGCTCGGTGTCGTCGACCAGGTCTTCGAGGCTCATCTCACCGGCGTCGAGAGTGATCGGGCACACGCGCGGTGTGGCGAACTCTTCCTTGATGGCGAGGAGTTCGTCCTTGATCACGGTTCGCAACTTCGTGTCGTCGGCGAGGATGGCCTGCAGATCGGCGATGCGCTGAGTCAGTTCGGTGATCTCGGCCTCGAGGTCGATGCGCGACAAACGAGTGAGTTGGCGCAGCTGCATGTCGAGAATGTCGATGGCCTGCACTTCGGTGAACTCGTACGGCTTGGCCATGAGTTGCGCCTTGGCGCTGCCGGCGTCATCGCTCTCACGAATGAGCTTGATGATCTGGTCGATGACGTTGAGCGCCTTGATGCGCCCTTCGAGGAGGTGCGCTCGCCGCTGAGCCTTGTCGAGACGGAACTCGGTGCGACGCGTGAGCACCTCGACCTGATGGCGCAAGTAGCCGTCGATGGCGTCGGACAAGGTGAGTTGGCGCGGCACACCGTCGACCAACGCCACCATGTTCACACCGAAACTTGTCTGCAACTGCGTGAGCTTGAAGAGGTTGTTGAGCACCACGTTGGCGTTGGCGTCACGCTTCAACAAGATGGTGAGGTTGGTCTTGCCGCCCGACGAACCGTCGTTCACGTCGGCGATGCCGTCGATCTCGCCCGCATCCACCAGTTCTTGAATACGACCAGCGATGGCCGAGCAACTGGTCTGGTACGGCAACTGCGTGACCACGATCTGCATCTGTCCGCGCTTGTTCTCTTCGATGGCCGCCGTGGCGCGCATCTTGATGCTGCCGCGTCCGGTGCGATAGGCGTCGATGACTCCGGCGCGACCGAGGATGGCTCCTCCGGTCGGGAAGTCGGGGCCCTTCACGAACTGCATGAGGTCGTCGGGTGTGGCGCCTGGATTGAAGAGCATGTGCACACACGCATCGATCACTTCGCCCAAGTTGTGCGGCGGAATGTTGGTGGCCATACCCACCGCGATGCCCTGGCTACCGTTCACCAACAAGTTGGGGAATCGCGCCGGAAGAACCGTGGGTTCTTCGCGAGTGCCGTCGTACGTGGTCGACATGTCGACGGTGTTCTCGTCGATGTCGGCCAACAACTGCATGGCCAACGGATGAAGTCGACACTCGGTGTAGCGGCTGGCCGCCGGGCCGAAGTCGGGTGATCCGTAGTTGCCGTGGAAGTCGATGAGCGGATGACGCAGCGAGAACGGCTGAGCCATGCGCACGAGTGCGTCGTAGATGGCGCTGTCGCCGTGCGGGTGGTACTTGGCCATCGTGTCGCCCGAGACGCGGGCCGACTTCACGAAAGGACGGTCGGGGCGGAAGCCCTGCTCGTCCATGTCCCAGATGATGCGGCGGTGCACCGGCTTGAGACCGTCGCGTACATCGGGCAGTGCGCGCGCCATGATGACCGACATGGCGTAGTCGAGGAACGAACGCTCCATCTCGTCCTGCAACGCGACGGGTTGCACGGTGATGATGGGTTCTTCGGGCGTGGGATCACTCGGCGGCGGGGGTGTCTTCTTGGAAGCCATCAGATATCGAGGAACCTCACGTCTTTGGCGTTGGTCTGAATGAAGTGCTTGCGACTCTCGACGTCGTCGCCCATGAGCACTCCCATGATTTCGTCAGCGAGAGCCGCTTCTTCCACCGTCACCTGCAACAGCGTGCGCGTCTCGGCCGACATGGTGGTGGAACGAAGTTCTTCCCAGTCCATTTCGCCCAGACCCTTCAGGCGCTGGAACTCCTTCTTGTGGTTGGGGTTGGCCTCGAGGAAACGCGACTTCGCCAGATCGTCCTTGAGGTAGATCTTCTCCTTGCCGATTTCGGTGGAGTACAGCGGCGGTTGAGCGATGTACACATAGCCGGCTTCTACCAGCGGACGCATCTGGCGGAAGAAGAACGTGAGCAGCAGCGTACGGATGTGGCTGCCGTCGACGTCGGCGTCGGCGAGGATAATCACCTTGTGATAACGCGCCTTGGTGGCGTCGAACTCGTCGCCGACTCCGCCGCCGATGGCGGTGACGAGTGCGGTGACTTCGGCGTTCTTGAGCATCTTGTCGAGACGCGCCCGCTCGACGTTGAGAATCTTGCCGCGAATCGGAAGGATCGCCTGTGTGTGCGGGTCACGCGCGTCGAGGGCGGTTCCGCCGGCCGAGTCGCCTTCGACGATGAAGATCTCGCTCTCGTCGGGGTTGCCGCTCGTGCAGTCCTTCAACTTGTCGGGCATGCCCGCACCGCTGAGCGCCGTCTTGCGTCGCACGGCGTTACGCGCGTTCTTGGCGGCCACGCGGGCCAGTGCCGCGGCCTGCGCCTTCTTGAGGATCTTGTTGGCTTCGGTGGGATTCTCGTCGAGCCATTCGGCCAACCGCTCGTTGGTGGCCTTCTGCACGAACGAACGCATGGAGACGTTGCCCAACTTGGCCTTGGTCTGACCCTCGAACTGGGGCTCGGACAACTTCACCGAGATGATCGCGGTGATTCCCTCGCGAATGTCTTCGCCGAGGAGGTTGTCGTCCTTCTCCTTGAGCACGCCGCGTGAACGTGCGTACTTGTTGACCACGCTGGTGAGCGCGGTCTTGAAACCTTCGACGTGCATGCCACCTTCGATGGTGCTGATGCCGTTGGCGTAGCCGTGAATTCCCTCGTAGTACCCGGTGTTCCACTGGACAGCGATGTCGATCGTCTGGCCCTCTTCTTCGTCTTCGTAGTGAGCGACCTTGTTGAAGAGAGCTTCTTTCGACTGGTTGAGGTGTTTCACGAAGTCGACGATGCCGCCCTTGTACTGGAAGGTGACCTCTTGTTCCTTGCCAGCTCGTTCGTCCTTGAACACGATCTCGAGACCGCGATTGAGAAACGCCATGGTCTGCAGACGCTCGAGCACGGTGCGCGCGACGAACTCGGTGCCTTCCGACGCGAAGACCGTGGCATCGGGCCAGAAGGTGACCGAGGTTCCGGTCTTGCGGCCACGAGCCGCTGTGTCGCCGGTGGCGGCCAACTTGCCCTGCGGCTTGCCGCCGTTGCGGAACTCCTGTTCGTAGCGCTTGCCGTCACGATCGATCTCGAGAGTGACGCGCTGTGACAGTGCGTTCACCACCGACACACCCACACCGTGCAGACCACCGGACACCTTGTAGCCCTCGCCGCCGAACTTGCCGCCGGCGTGCAACACGGTGAGCACCACTTCAGCGGCGCTCTTGCCCTTGTGCGGGCCCGACGGATACGGGTCGACCGGAATGCCGCGACCGTTGTCGTCGACGCGACAGCCGCCGTCGGCCGTGAGCGTGACCCCGATGCGGGTGCAGAAGCCGGCCATGGCCTCGTCGACCGAGTTGTCGACCACTTCCCAGATGAGGTGGTGCAAACCAGCCAGACCGGTGGAACCGATGTACATACCGGGCCGCTTACGGACCGGGTCGAGACCCTCGAGAACCTGGATGTCCTTGGCGCCGTAATCGGCTGTGGGGGTCGCGTTCTTACTGGTCACTGGTACCTCGTGGTGTGCTTCGGCGGGCCGGTTCGAACTGTGAGCCACGAGTGGCTCACGAGGGCGATGGAAGGCCTCGCAACAACAGGTGAAATCCTACCCCAAAAAGACTTCGGATTCGTGCCACAACAGGCACTATGAGCAGGGGAAACGTACCTTTTTCCACACGCCTCACCACGGGGTTCAGCGGGGTCGTCGCACCCTGATCTCGAGCCGCTCCACGCGGGTCGCTCCGGCCTCTCCGAACCGGGCCAGCAGATCCCGTTCCAAGAACTTCAACTGGGTCGCCCAGGCCGGGTCGTCCACCTCCACCACGAGGGTGTCGCCGTCGAGCCGCACGGGGGTCACGTGGGCCGCCACGGCCTCGCCCACCAGTTCGGTCCACCGCGAGAACACCGTCACCGTGGTCGACCGATCGCCCCCCTTCAACGACGCGAGCAATCGATCGAGGGCCGACCCCAGGGGGCGCGGTTCGTCGCTCACGCCTGCACCTGACCGGCTTCGATCGTGATCACTCGATCGGGTCGCGCCGACGGAGGCAACGGGCTGGCGGTCGTGATGACCACCTGCCCCGGAGGCAAATGGGCCAAGAGGGCCTCGCAACGGCCCGGGTCGAGTTCGCTCAACACATCGTCGAGCACGAGCAACGGGGTCATGTCGGTGGTGCGCGCCACCAACCGATGGACGGCCAGGCGAAGCGACAGTGCGAGCGAGCGCATCTCACCCTGACTCGCGTGCGTACGGGCCGGCATCGAGCCGAGGAACAACTCGATGTCGTCGCGATGGGGACCAACGGTCGACACACCGCGCCGCACGTCGTCACGCCGCGAAGCCGACAGCGCGGCGGCCAGCCCCGAACGCCGCCACTCGGGCTCGTAACGCAACGCGACCGCCACCGGGATTCCGGCCACCTGCTGACACGCCTCTTCGACCATCGGTTGAAGCTGCGCCAACAACGTGGCCCGTGCCTGTCCGATCTCGTCCCCCACCGACGCCAGTCGTTCGTCCCAGACGTCGAGTGAGAAGCCGACCTCGTCGGTGAGTCGTCCCGCGCACTGACGCAGCAGCGTGTTGCGTTGTCTGATCACCCGATCGAGTTCGAGTCGCAACGCATCGTTCTTCGCGGCCAGGCTGACGAGGGCGTCGTCGACGAAGCGACGGCGCTCGGATGGCGCACCTTTCACCAAGTCGAGATCATCGGGCGAGAACACCGTGACGCGCAGAACGCCAACGAGATCGCGGGTACGCGGAAGGCGTTGCTTGTTCACCAACACGTTCACTCGACCTTGACGGGGAACCTCCACTTCCACCAACAACTCACGACCGTCGTCGTGCCGCACCGTCGCGCGAACGAACGCGGATTCGGCGCCATCGCGAACCAGCGCGGCCGTGGGCACCTGGCGAAAACTGTCGAGCGTGGCGAGGAACACCATCGCTTCGGCCACGTTGGTCTTGCCTTGACCGTTGCGACCGACGATCGCCGTGGTCTCGGCCGTGAGCGAGAAAGAAGCCCGTGCGTAATTGCGAAAGTCGACGAGCTCGATCTGCTCGATGAACATCAGGAACGCAAGGGCATCAACAGATACGTGTACGACGGGTCGTCCTTCGGACGAATGACCGCCAACTTGCCCGGCTCACTCGTTTGGATGGTCACGAGTTCGGCACCACACGCTTCGATGCCCGCGGCCAGAAGTTCGTTGTTGAACGACATCTCGATTTCGTTACCCGACATGTCGCCGTCGAGTTGCTCGTGCGCTTCGCCGCTGTCCTGACTCACCATGCGCAACGTGACACCATCGGACGCAATTCGAATGCGCAACGGTGTACCGATCGGGTCGCGGGCGACGAGCTTGACGCGACGAATCGATTCGAGAACCGAATCGCGCGAGATCGTGAGACTGTTGGGCGGACTGGGCGGAATGAGTCGCTGGTAATCGGCGAACGTTCCTGCCAGCAACCGCGTCACCAAACGGGTCGCGCCCATCTCGAACGTGGCGTCGTTGTCGGTGATGTTGATGCTCACAGTTTCGGCGTTGCCGAGCAGACGCTGCAACTCACCGAGTGCGCGAGCCGGCACGACGAACTTGGCTCCATCGGGCAGAACCGCGGCATCGATGTCGCGGATGGCCAAGCGATACGAATCGGTCGCGACCAAACGAAGTTTCGTGTCGACACCCGTGATGAGAACTCCGGTGAGCACGCCACGTGCGTCATCGGTGCTGGCGGCGCGAACGACCTGCTTGAGTGCTTCCGACAGCGTGGCGGCCGGAACGGTGACGCCTCCACCCACCGAGCCGCTCCACTTGGGGAAGTCACCTTCGGCGCCGGTGGGAACCGAGAAGTTCACACGGCTCGCCGAAATCTGCACCTTGTCGTCACCGACGTCGATCGTGACCGCACCCGACGGAAGTGATCGAACGACTTCACTGGCCAACTTGGCCGGAAGCAACACGACTCCGTCTTTCCCGTCGGCCACGGGGACGACGGCCTCGATCGTCAGATCGCCATCGGTGCCGGTCACTCGCAACGAGCCGCCGGCCAACACCAAACGCAGGCACGACAACGTGGGATTGGTGGCTCGGCCGGTGGCAGCTCGGCTGGCGGCGCCGAACGCGTCGGCGAGGATGTCGCGCTCACATCGGAACTTCACTCGAGACTCCTTGACCCCGGATCGCCGATGCCCTTGTCGACATCGCTCGATGCTTCTTGAACTTAGTACTTGTAATAAGAGTTGTGGATTGTGGACGACGTGTCATTCGCCCAGCGAGACACACAGATCGAGGTGTATCGGGTTGTTCACAGACGTCCACACCCGAACCCACGCAAACGACACGACCGGTGGACAACCCGAGCTTGTTCACAGCGTGACACCCTCGAGATCACATGCGGTCCACATCGTCATCCCCATGGTGCGTCAGCCCAACTTCAACGTCTTGATGAGCATGGTCACCTGGTCGAAGGTCTGGGTGCGTTCCTTCATGAGGCGCTGGATCTTCTCGACGGCGTGGATGACCGTGGTGTGATCGCGGCCGCCGAAGAGTCGGGCGATGGCCGGGTACGACAGATCGGTGAGTTCACGGAACACGTACATCGCTTCCTGCCGGGCCGCCACCAACGGTCGTTGACGGCTCTTGCCGCGTAGCGCATCGACCGAGAACCCGAGAATTCCGGCGATTTCCGTGAGCAATTCCTCGTCGGTGCGGTGCTTGGGAGCCTGATCGGTGAGGAGGTCTTCGAGGAGTCGCTCGGCTTGGGCCACGTTCATGTCGACTCGGTTGAGGCTCGCGTACGCACTCACGCGGATGAGAGCACCTTCGAGTTCGCGAATGTTGGAGGTGACTCGCGAGGCGATGAACTCGAGCACGTCGGACGGGAAGATCGTGCCTTCACGCTCGGCCTTGTTGCGCAAGATCGCCAGGCGGGTCTCCAGATCGGGCGGTTGGACGTCGGTGATCAGACCCCAACGGAAACGGCCGATGAGACGCTCCTCGAGGTTGGGGATCGCGTCGGGCACGCGATCGGACGAGATGACGATCTGCTTGTTGGTGCCGTGCAGCGAGTTGAAGGTGTGGAAGAACTCTTCCTGCAGACCTTCTTTGCCCTCCATGAACTGAATGTCGTCGATGAGGAGCAGGTCGATGTCGCGGTAGCGACGCTTGAAATTGGCGATCGATGCATTACGGATGCCGTCGACGTATTCGTTGAGGAAGGTCTCGCTGGTCACGTATCGGACCTGGTAGTGGCTGTAGTTCTGCAGGACGTAGTGCCCGATGGCGTGCAGCAAGTGGGTCTTGCCGAGTCCGGCCGATCCGTAGATGAAGAGCGGGTTGTAACTACGAGCCGGGGTTTCGGCCACCCGTTGGGCGGCGGCCAAGGCGAAACTGTTCGACCCACCGCGCACGAAGGTCTCGAACGTGTACCGGGGATTCAAGCCGGCCCGCTCGCCGGCGGTTTCGCGGGCCGACCGCGATTCGGCTTGTTCGATAGCCGGATCGTCCTTCACCACCGCGGCGGGTGTCGGGGCGGCGGCTTCGGGCGGGGCCACGACCTCCACGTCGAGATGGCGGCTGCCGGCACCGATTTCGGCCAGCGCATCCATGACCAGTGGGAGGTAGCGGGTCATGATCTTGTCGCGAACGGTCCCGCTCGGAACCGCCAGCCGGATCGTCTGGCCGTCACTCGGAATGGAGTAAACGTCGTTGAACGTCGAGTACCACACGGCATCGGAGACCTGTGCGCGCAGCAGTTGAGCCACTGCTGTCCACATGTTCTCCTGGTCTTCCACCTGGGACTCCTTGATCCTGACCGCTACTCGATCCACAGATGGGTCCACAGAATGTGGACAACCTCCTCTGGCTCATCCCGGGTCGTGTGACCTGGGCCGACGGCCGTCTCGAGCCCGGGATTCCGGGGACACGGCCGTTGGAACACGGCAACATAGCAGGCTGTGGATAGTCGCTGAAAAGCCCGGTCGCGGGTTGCCCAGGTGAGCGCCCGAGCCGTAGCCTGACGTGTTGCGTCGGCATCTCGTCGGCCGACATCCACTGGCCCATCGTGGCTGGTCACCGAGGAGTTCTTCGTGAAGCGCACGTACCAACCCAACAAGAAGCGCCGGTCGATGAAGCATGGCTTCCGGGCGCGTATGGCTACCCGCGGTGGCCGAGCCGTTCTCAAGGCCCGCCGCCTGAAGGGCCGTAAGCGGCTGTCGGCTTGATCGGTCACCTGCGACGCGCCCACGAGTTCCAACGCCTCCGTCAGGAGGGAACACGTGTTCGTAGCGGGGCCGTCTGGTGCATCATGCTCCCCGATCCGTCCTATCCGGCACCCTCCATTGCCTTCGCCCTCGGCCGTCCGGTGGGCACGGCGGTGGTGCGCAACCGCATCCGCCGTCAAATGCGCGAGTTGATGCGGGTCCACGAGGCTGAATTCGCCCCGGGTCTGTACCTGTTCGGCGTCTCGGCGCGCGGCGGCGACGTTCCCGGTTTCCTCGACTTACGCCGGGCTTTTCACACCCTTGCGGCGCGGAGCCGGTGATGCAGCGATTCATCCTCCGGGCGATCGAGTGGTACCAGGTCGGCCGCGATGGACGCCCCTCCCCGTGTCGGTTCTCCCCGTCGTGCTCGCACTACGCCCATGAGGCGGTCTCGGTGCATGGCGCCGGTCGTGGAACCTGGCTCGCCGTTCGTCGCCTGATGCGCTGCCGCCCGTTCGGTCCGTCGGGTTTCGACCCGGTGCCGGACTCGTCAACTTCGTCCGGTTCGTCGTCCACTTCGACGTCCACTTCGACTGTCACATCGATCGCCGTCAACTCGGGAAGGGCCCACTGACATGTTTCAAGCCGCGGCCTGGCTGATCAGCCAGTTCTACAGCCTCACGTCCAACTACATCTTCGCCATCTCACTCGTGGCCGTGGTGATCATGATGTTGATCTTCCCGCTCACTCTGAAGAGCACCAAGAGCATGCTCGAGATGCAGCGAGTTCAGCCGGAAATGCGTCGAATTCAACAGCAATATCGCAACGACCGGCAGAAGATGAACGAAGAAATGATGAAGCTCTATCAGGAGCACAAGGTCAATCCGTTGGCCTCGTGCTTGCCGCTTCTCGCGCAGATGCCGATCTTCATCATCATGTTCCGCGTTCTGCACAAACTCACCGACAAGGGTGCTGACGGAACGTTCGACCCCGATTACATCTCGAAATCGAGCGAGTTGTTCGCCAGTCTCGACAAGAAGACCGAGATGTTGTCGTTCGGACTCGACTTGTCGTTGAAACCTGTCGACGTGATCCAGGACGACCCGGCTAAAGGCATCATCTACGCACTGTTGGTGGTCGCCCTCATGGGTTTGTACTGGGTGCAGCAGCGCATGATCGCCTCGCGCACGGTGTCGCCCACCATGTCGGCCACGCAGGCCAAGATCCTGCAGTACTTGCCGGTCGTGTTCGGCATCTTCCAGATCTTCTTCCCGGTGGGCTTGGTGATTTATTACTTCGCACAGACCATCGTTCGTATCGCCCAGCAGGCGTACGTCACTCGCCGGTTCTACAAAGGCGAGCATTCCCTTGGTCGTCAAGCTCAGGCTGCTAGCGCGAAAGCGCGTGATATGGCCGAGAAGGACGGCGGCGGAACTGGACTCTTCAGCCAATTGCGCAACGAGGCGAACCAGGCCAAGGACGCCAAGCAGGGCAAGAACAAGCCAGCACCGGGAGGAAGCAAGCGGGTGACGCCGCCCAAGGGTGGCTCCACGGGCAGCAAGGGTCGTCCGACCCCGTCCAACCCGCCCAAGCCGACGGGCAAGAACCGTCACCCCAAGCCCCCGCGTCGACCCTGAGTCGACGTTCCCCCACTACAACACGCAGAAACGGAAGGTTGTCCCATGGAATGGGTCGAAACCACAGGTGCCTCGGTCGACGAGGCCAAGAGCATTGCCCTCGACCGACTCGGAGTCGATGAGCAGGATGCCGAGTTCGAAATTCTCGAAGAACCCAAGCCTGGCCTCTTCGGACGGATGCGGGGTGAAGCTCGGGTTCGCGCCCGGGTGAAGCCGCGTACGCCGCGGGCCAAGAACGATCGTCGTCGCCGTCGTGACGGAGGGTCGGAAAAGAGACAAGATGGCGGTCGCGAACCGCGTCGTGAGGGTGGTTCGTCGAACGGTCGGTCATCCGGCCGCCGTCCACGCCAGGAGGGTTCAACCATGACCGACAATGCCGACAACGAGTCACGCGAGCCCCGACCGGCTGCCGACCCGGCCGAAGTGGCAGCGCAGGCCGAGAAGTTCTTGGTGGGTCTGGCCACGGCATTCGGAACGTCGGGCACGGCGTCACGTTCGATCGAGGGCGACGAGATCGAGGTGAACCTCGATGGTTCCGACCTGGGTCTCCTCGTTGGCCCGCGCGGCTCGACACTGCAGGCCGTGCAGGACCTGACCCGCGTGGTGGCTCAGCGCCGCCTAGGCGATCACGACACCCGCCTGCGTGTCGATGTTGCCGGCTACCGCGCCAAGCGCAAAGCAGCCCTCGGTCGTTTCGTCAACCAGGTGGCCGACGAAGTGGTGTCGAGTGGCTCGGCCCGTGCTCTCGAACCGATGCCGGCATCCGACCGCAAGATCATTCACGATGCGCTCACCGGGCGTACCGACATCGGCACGCACTCCGAGGGCGAAGAGCCGTACCGTCGCGTTGTGATCACTCCGGCCGGAGCCTGATCCCCCCTACCTCCAGGACGGATCCGTGAGTTCTCTCGATCCGGTCCAACGACACCGTGTGATCGATGCGCTGGGCGAGGCCCAGCGCATCGGCATGTTGGGGCCAGGAGACCTCGGTAGTGCCGTCGACCAAGCCGAGGCGGTGGCCCGATTGATCCCCGACACCGCCACCTCGTTCGTCGACCTGGGCGCCGGCGGGGGTCTCCCTGGTTTGGTGGTGGCCCTGGTCCGACCCGAGCTATCAGGACACCTGGTCGACCGTCGGGGTAAGCGGGTCGACCTTCTGGTTCGCC
>Ga0169931_10009497_pt1 | contig 14011 bp, 10 predicted proteins | sample Kivu_15m_20L_FD_129675 | JGI IMG/M metagenome (GOLD analysis project Ga0169931, IMG submission 129675) | Freshwater microbial communities from Lake Kivu, Western Province, Rwanda to study Microbial Dark Matter (Phase II) - Kivu_15m_20L... | ecosystem: Environmental > Aquatic > Freshwater > Lake...
CTGCTGCAGCACCAGTTCCTCAATCTGCGTCGGAAACAGGTTGACGCCACGGATGATCAGCATGTCATCGCTGCGGCCCACGATCTTGCCCATGCGGCGCATGCTGCGCGCCGTCGGCGGCAGCAGGCGCGTCAGGTCGCGTGTGCGGTAACGGATCACCGGCAGCGCCTCTTTCGTCAGCGTCGTGAACACCAGCTCGCCCTCGCTGCCGTCGGGCAGCACCTCGCCCGTCACCGGGTCGATGATCTCGGGGTAGAAGTGGTCCTCCCAGATCACCGGGCCGTCCTTGGTCTCGACGCACTCGCTCGCCACGCCCGGGCCCATCACCTCGCTCAGGCCATAGATGTCCACGGCCTCGATGCCGGCGGCGCGCTCGATGTCGCGGCGCATCTCCTCCGTCCACGGCTCGGCGCCGAAGATGCCCACCTGGACCGACATCGCCGACGGGTCCTTGCCCTGGCGGCGGAACTCCTCGATGATCACCTGCATGTAGCTCGGCGTCACCATGATGATGTCGGGGCGGAAGTCCTCGATCAGTTGCACCTGCTTCTCGGTCTGGCCACCGCCCATCGGCACCACCGTGCAGCCCAGCCTCTCGGCCCCGTAGTGCGCGCCCAGCCCGCCGGTGAACAGGCCGTAGCCGTAGGCCACGTGCACCATGTCGCCGCGGCGCCCGCCGGCCGCGCGGATGCTGCGCGACACCAGGTCGGCCCAGCGGTCGATGTCGCCCTGCGTGTAGGCCACCACCGTGGGCTTGCCCGTCGTGCCCGAGGAGGCGTGGATGCGCACCACCTGCCCGCGCGGCACCGCGAACAGGCCGAAGGGGTAGTTCGCGCGCAGGTCGGCCTTGGCCGTGAACGGGAATTTCGCCAGGTCGGCCAGCGTGCGGCAATCGTCCGGGTGCACGCCCCGGGCGTCGAAGGCCTGGCGGTAGTGCAGCACGTTCTCGTAGGCGTGGCGCAGCGTCCACTGCAGACGCTGCAACTGCAGGGCCTGCAGTTCGTCGCGGCTGGCGCGCTCGATCGGCTCCAGGTCGCCGGGGGCGGGGTGCTTGACGGGCGTCGGCGTGTCTCCTCGGTTCTCTCCGGGGTCTTGTTCGGGGTCGGGTTCGGGACGGGCGCTCGGTCGCGGGCGGGCGGGCAGGCAGGTTTCAGGGCCGGCCCATCGGCAGGCTCTCGACCAGCGGCTTGCCCTTCATCGTGTACGAGCGGCCGCGAAAGGCGGCGACGGCCTCGCCGCGCTGGTTGCGCACGGCGATGTCGTACACGCCGGTGCGGCCCGCCTTGCTCACCTCCAGCGCCTGGGCCGTCAGCACGTCGCCCAGCCGCGCCGCAGCCAGGAGGTTGACGTCGAAGCCCGAGGCCACGGTGATCTCGTTGTAGGCGTTGCAGGCGAAGGCGAAGGCGCTGTCGGCCAGCGTCGTGATCAGGCCACCGTGGCAGATGGCGTGGCCGTTGAGCATGTCCTGGCGCACCGTCATCGTCGCCGTGCAGGTGCCCGGGCCGACGGCCTCGATGCGGATGCCCAGCGACTTCGTCGCGTGGTCGTCCTTCAGCATGGCCTCGCGCGTGGCTTCGGCGACCTGTTGCGGGGTGGCGGTCATCGGCGGTTCCTAGCTCGTTCGGGCCCGCTCAGCGGTCGCTGAACACCGGCGCGCGCTTGTCGCGGAAGGCGGCCACGCCCTCGGCGAAGTCGTGCGCCGCGCCGAGCGCACCCTGGGTCCGGGCCTCAGCCACGAGCGCGGCGTCGAACTCCAGCGTCGTCGCCGCGTCGACCAGGCGGCGCGTCTCGGCCAGTGCGCGCGCGGGCATCGCCGCCATGCGGCCGGCCAGGGCCTGCACCTCGGCGGCGAAGGCGGCGTCGTCGACGCAGCGCCAGATCAGGCCGATGCGCGCCGCCTCCTCGGCCGGGAGCTTGTCGCCCGTCATCGCCAGCGCCAGCGCGTGCGCCCGGCCCACCAGACGCGGCAGCAGCCATGTGCCGCCGCAGTCGGGCACGAGACCGATCTTGCTGAAGGCCTGGATGAAGCTCGCGCTGCGCGCGGCCAGGACGATGTCGCAGCACAGCGCCAGGTTGGCTCCTGCCCCGGCGGCCACGCCGTTGACGGCGGCGACCACCGGCACCGGCATCGTGCGCACGCGGTTGGCCAGCGGCCGGTAGTAGCGCTCGACCACGCCACCGACGTCCGGCGCGGCGCCAGGCGCCCCGGCCATCGCGGGGTCGTTCAGGTCCTGCCCGGCGCAGAAGCCGCGCCCGGCACCGGTGATGACGACGACCTTGACCTGCGGGTCGGCCGCGGCAGCCTCCAGCGCGGGCAGCAACAGCGCGTGCATCGCCGCGGTGAAGCTGTTCAGGGCCGCGGGCCGGTTCAGGGTGAGCGTGCACACGCCGCCCTCGCGGGTGACGAGCAGGGGCGCAGTGGCGTCGGGGGAAGGGGTCGTCATGCCATCTCCATCAAGGTGGGCGCGATGTCGGCAGGCGGACCTGCCGCAACCGCCCGGAGAGTCGCCCTGGAATTATTCGACCGAACGGTCGGAGAATTCTAGCGGCAATCCAACGCAGGCCGCAAGACCCGGCCGCGCCGCGCGGCCCGCAGGGCACGAGCGCGACACAATCCCCCCGCCGCGCCAGGACGCGGCGCACGCACCCTGCACGCACGACACGGGAGACCAGACCATGCCCACCCGCCCCCTGATCCAGGCCGACGAACTGCACGCGCTGCTGACTGCCACGCCCCCGCGCGCCGTCGTCGTCGACTGCAGCTTCGACCTCTTCAATCCCGCCGCCGGACGCGGCCTGCACGAGGCCGGGCACCTGCCGGGGGCGCGTTACGCCCATCTGGAGGCGCACATGAGCGGCCCCGCCACGGGCCGCAACGGCCGCCACCCCCTGCCCGAGCGTGAGGTCTTCGCGCAGCGCATGCGTGAGCTCGGGCTGGACGACGACACCCACGTCGTCGCCTACGACGCCCAGGGTGGCATGTATGCCGCCCGCCTGTGGTGGATGCTGCGCTGGGCCGGGCACGCGGCGGCGAGCCTGCTCGACGGCGGCCTCGCGGCGTGGAAGGCGGGCGGCTTCGCGGTCGAGACCGGCCCGGGCGCGACCGTGCCGGCCGGGGGCTTCTCGCTGCGACCGTCGCTCGTGACGGCGGTCGACCGCGAGACCCTGCTGCAGAACCTGCAGACGCGTGCGCGTCTGGTGGTGGACGCGCGCGCCGCCGACCGCTTCCGCGGCGAGAACGAGACGCTCGACCCCGTGGGCGGGCGCATCCCAGGCGCGGTCAACCGCTTCTACCGCGACAACCTCGGTGCCGATGGCCGCTTCAAGCCGGCGGAGCAGTTGCGCGCCGAGATGGCCGCCGTGACCGCCGGCCGCGCGCCCGGCGAGCTCGTCATGCAGTGCGGCTCGGGCGTCACGGCCTGCCACAACCTGCTCGCGCTCGAGCTCGCCGGCCTGTCCGGCGCCGCGCTCTACCCGGGCTCCTGGAGCGAGTGGTCGGCCTGGCCCGGCGCCCCGGTGGCCACCGGGCCCGCCGCCTGACCCCCCCAAGCCCGTTTTCACCCCGACAGGACGACCGCGATGCCCTTGACCGCCGCCACCATCGACACCCTGGCCGAACGCCTCGACCACGCGGCACGCAGCCTGCGCGGCACCCGCATGGTCAGCGAGGAACACCCGCAGATGGAGGTGGCCGATGCCTATGCGGTGCAGGACGCCCTGCGCCGACGCCGCCTGGCCGCCGGCCTGCGCCAGAGCGGCTTCAAGTGCGGTCTGACCTCGCTGGAGAAGATCCGGCAGATCGGGCTGGGCGGGCCGGTCTTCGGCTTCCTCACCGCCGACACTGCGCTCGCCGACGGCGCCGAGGTGAGCGCCGCCTCCATGACGACGCCCCGGATCGAGGCCGAGATCGGCATCGTCACCAAGGTGGCGCTGGGCGGCGCCGACTGCGGCATCCCGGAGGTGCTCGCCGCCATCGACCATGTCGTGCCCGCGATCGAGATCATCGACGGCCGCTACGCGAACTTCCGCTTCGACCCGCGCGACGTGATCGCCGACAACACCTCGGCGGCGTACCACGTCATCGGCGGCACGCCCGCCGCAGCCACAGGCCTGGACCTGGCCGCGCTCGAGGTCGAGATCGAGAAGAACGGCACCGTCGTCGCCCGCGGCAGCAGCGCCGCCGTGCTCGGTCACCCCGCCGCGGCCGTGGCCGCCCTGGCGCGCCACCTGCACGCCCGCGGCGAGCACATCCCCGCGGGCAGCTTCATCCTCAGCGGCGCAGTCGCCGAGCCGATCGCGGTGCAGGCCGGCGACGTGATCGCCTCGCGCGTGGCGGGGCTGGGGACGGTGCGGACCCGCTTCGTCTGACCCGCGGCGGGGCGTCGGCCGGCGACAGACCACCGGCGCAGGCAGACGGCGGAAGACGCCCACGCAACGCCTTCAGCGCCACGCCCCGGCGCCTTGGGCCCAAGGATGCCGAGCGCCGAATTGGCTCCCCTCCCCCTGGCAGGGGAAGGGCTGCGGGAGAGACCCATGTAGCGCCGTCGGCGCCACCGACTGGAGCCCCGGAACCAGACAGCTCGGAGCCCGGGCTTTGCCCCCTCCCCCCTCGCGAGGGAGGGGCTGAAATCCGCGCGCTCCGGGTGTGGTTCCTGGGTAGGGGGATGAACGCCAGAACCCCGCCGTCACCCCGCCGGAACCGCCCGCTTGAACATCCCTCAGGGCGCGACCCGCGTGTGCCAGTACCGCCGCCCGCGCTCGCGCTCGCAGGTGCCGGCGTCCGCGCCCGTGTGGGACGCCCAGCTCCAGGCGCCGCAGCGGTCGCTGCGCACGACGGTGGCCCCCTGCGCCTCGTAGCGGCCGACGACCTCGGGCACCGGGTGCCCGAAGCGGCTGCGGTAAGCCGCCTGCACCACCGCGACCCGCGGGGCCACGGTCTCGACGAAGGCCGGGGTCGACGAGGTGCGGCTGCCGTGGTGCGGCACCACCAGCACCTCGCTGCGCAGGCGCGTGCCGGCGCGGGCGAGCAGTTCCGCCTCCTGCGCGGCCTCGATGTCGCCCGTGAGCAGCAGGCTGCGGCCGTCGGCCGCGCGGACCTGCAGCACACAGCTGCGCGCGTTCGGCCGCACGCCGGCCGCCACAGGCTCCGCGGCGGGCAGCGGGTGCAGCATCTCGAAGGCCACCCCGTCCCAGGACCAGCGCTGCCCCGAGACGCAAGGCTGCGGCGCCGCGCGCGCGGCTGCGCCCTCGCCGTCCCGCGCGGCCGGCGGGGGCCGGAAGGCGAGCAGCAGCGGGTGGCCCGGCTCCAGCGACGACATCAGCCCCCGCACCGGCAGGGCGTCGAGCAGGGCCTGCGCGCCGCCGACGTGATCGGTGTCGCGGTGGCTGAGCACGAGCAGGTCGATGGCACGCTCGCCGCGCGCGCGCAGCAGCGGCAGCACGATGCGCTCACCGGCGTCGGCGTCGCCCGCATACCGGGGCCCGGCGTCATAGACGAGCAGGTGGTCGCGCGTGCGCACCAGCACCGAGGTGCCCTGCCCCACGTCGACCGCCACCACCTCGAAGGTGCCGGGCGGCGGCCGCGCCAGCGGCGGCGCCAGCAGCGGCAGCGCCAGCGGCAGGCCCAGCAGGCGCAACCGCCAGGGCAGCGGCAGCACCAGCAGCGCCCCGCCGGCCAACCCGGCCGCCATGGCCCAGCCCGGTGCGGCGGCCGCGGTCCATTGCGCCAGCGGCGCCTGGGCCAGCGCGGCGAGCACGGTGTTCATGCCGGCCACCGCCAGCCCGGCCCAGGCCCACAAGGGCGGCAGCAACACCCCCAGCAGCGCCAGCGGCGTCACCACCAGCGTGACCCAGGGGATGGCCAGCAGGTTGGCCACGAAGCCCACCACCGACACCTGCTGGAAGAAGATCAGGGTCAGCGGCGCCAGGCCCAGGGTCGCGACGACCTGGGTGCGCAAGCCCGACCGGGCCTGGATCGCCAGGCGGTGCGCCCACGAGTCCGCCGGTGCAGCCCCCGCGGACTCGTCGCGGGCCGAGGCCGGAGCCGACAGCATCAGCAGCCCCACCGCGGCGAAGGACAGCCAGAAGCCCGGCTGCAGCAGCGCCCAGGGCTCGAGCAGGGTGACGGCCACGGCAGCAGCCAGCAGCACCAGCGGCGCCGGCCAGCGCCGTGCGCCCGCATGCAGCACGACGACCATCGCCAGCATCAGCACGGTGCGCTGCGCCGGCACGCCGAATCCCGCCAGCAGCGCGTAGCCGGTGGCCAGCGCCAGGCCGCCCCAGCGCGCTGCCGTGGGCGCCGGCCAGGCCAGGCTCAGGCGCGCGCTGCGGCGCCAGGTCGCACCGACGAGCGCCGCGGCCAGCCAGGCGAACATCGTCACGTGCAGGCCGCTGATGCTCATCAGGTGCGCGACGCCGGTGACGCGGAACACCTCCCAGTCGTCACGCGCGATCGCCGCCTGGTCGCCCACGGCCAGCGCCGCGACGACGCCGGCCGCGCCCGCATCGTCGACGCGCAGCAGGATGGCGTCGCGGATGCGCTGGCGCAGCCGCTCCACCGGGTGCGCCGCGCTCGGGCCCAGGAAGCGCGCGCCCGGCCGCACCTGGCCGGTGGCACGCAGGTCCTGCTCGAACATCCAGCGTTCGAGGTCGAAACCCTGAGGGTTCATCGCCCCGTGCGGGCGCTTCAGGCGCACGGTCAGTTCCCAGCGGTCGCCCACGACCAGCGGCTGCGGCGGCCGGCTCAACAGCGCCTCGCCGTCGAAACCGTGGAACCAGGCCAGCGACAGGCGCCCAGGGATCTGGACCGTCCCGCCGCGCTGCCCCGGTGTCGCGACCGCCACGGCAGCCGGCACGGCCCACCGCGCCGATGCCACCTCGAAGACGAAGCGGGTGCCCTGCAGCGACAGGCGCGGCAACTCGGCCACGGTGCCGGTGACGAGCAGGTCCCGGCCCTCGAGCGCCGGATCCAGCGACGCGGCCAGGCGCCCCTGCGCGCGTGTCTCGGCCACGGCCCAGGCGCCGAGCGCAACCCCCGCCGCCGCGAGCACCAGCGCCGCGGCGCGTGCCCAGGCGGCGACTGCGCGGCGCCACAGGCCCCAGGCCGCGAGGCACGGCAACACACCGGCGCCGCCCACGGCAGCCGCGAACGCCGGGCCACGCAATTCGGGCTGCTGCAACTGCAGGGCCGTGCCGGCCAGCCAGGCCAGCGCCAGCAGCGCCAGCCCTGCCACGCCGACGTGTACCCCACCCATCGGGCCAGTGTAGGATCCCGCGGCATTTTCCAGGAGCCCCCGCATGTCCGTCGCCCAGAGACTCGCCGACCTCGCCATCACGCTGCCCGCCGTGGCCGCGCCCGCGGCCGCCTACGTGCCCTTCACCCGGACGGGCAATCTGGTCTTCCTCTCGGGCCACATCGCGCGCAAGGACGGCAAGCCCTGGGTCGGCCAGCTCGGGCGCGAGATCGGCACCGCCGAGGGCCAGGCGGCCGCGCGCGCCATCGCGATCGACCTGCTGGGCACGCTGCAGGCCGCCGTGGGCGACCTGGAGCGCGTGCGCCGCATCGTCAAGGTGATGAGCCTGGTCAACAGCGTGCCCACCTTCACCGAACAGCACCTCGTGACCAACGGCTGCTCCGAACTGCTGGTTCAGGTCTTCGGCCCGGACATCGGCGCGCACGCGCGCAGCGCTTTCGGCGTGGCGCAGATCCCGCTCGGCGCCTGTGTCGAGATCGAGATGATCGCCGAGGTCGCTTGAGCGCCACGACCGTGCCCCTGGCGACGCGGCGGCGACGCGCCGCCTCATGCACCAGGACCCGGCGATGACGCCGCTGCAACGGCACCCGACCGCGGCGCTCGGCCTGATGGCCGCGCTCAGCCTCGGCGCCGTGGGGATCGCGCTCGTGTCGCAGCACGTCTACGACATGCAACCCTGCCCCTGGTGCGTGCTGCAGCGCCTCGTCTTCGTGCTGATCGCGCTGGCTGCCGGCGTCGGCGCGCTGTGGCGCGGGCCCACGGTCCGTCTGGGCGCCACTGCGGTGGCCGCGCTGCTGGCGCTGGCCGGCGTCGCGGCGGCGCTGTGGCAGCACTTCGTGGCTGCGGCCAGCAGTTCCTGCAAACGCACGCTGGCCGACCGCATCGTCAGCGGCCTGCAACTCGACGCGCTCGCGCCCGAGATCTTCGCGCCGCGCGCCTCCTGCGCCGAGGCCGCCGTCGACCTGCTCGGGCTGCCCTACGAACTCTGGAGCCTGGCGCTGTTCGCGTTGCTGGCCGCAGCCGCCTTCGCCCTGCTGGCCGGCCTGCGCCGGCGGCATCAGGGATAGCCCCCTCCGGACCGACCGGGCGCACTGCCAGAATCGCCTTCGACAAGCCGCGCCGGCCCTCCGGACGCGGCGCGGCCGAAGGGGGACGAGCATGCGCGAGCCTGCAACCATCGCGCCGGCGCCGGGCGCGCCGGATTCACCGCCGCACGCGGGTTCGCACGGCGCCGTCGCCCCCACCATCGAGCCCGACCCACCGGAGCTGCGCGCCTTCGTCGAGGCCCGCTTCGTCGACATCTTCCTCGAGAACAGCCCGCGCGCGCAGTGGGGCGTGCTCGCCGCGGGCGGCCTGATGGCGCTGATCTGGTCACGCAGCGAGCCCTCGGCGCTGCCGTGGCTGTGGTGGGCTCTGGTGGGCGCGATGACGGCGTGGCGCCTCGGGCTGTCGACGCGCTTCGTCCGCTCGGCAGCGCCGGCCGCGCAAGGCGCTCGCATCACCGCCCTGCTGGCCTTCAACGGCGTGCTCATGGTGCTGCCGCTGACCGGTTTCGCCGAGATGAGCGAACTGCAACGCGCGGCCCTGTCGATGATCGTCTTCGCGATGGCCACGGCCGGCGTGGCCACCACCTCGGGGCAACTGCGCAGCTTCCTCGCCTTCAGCGTGCCGCTGCTGCTGCCCCTGGCGGCGTGCTGGGCCTTCACGCCGCACCCCGAAGAGTCGGTGCTCACCGCGGCCGGCCTGGCGGCGCTGATCCTGGCCTTCCTGGGCGTGCTGACGGCCGTGGGACGGCAGCAGCACGCGGTGTTCCAGGAGTCCTGCCGCATCCGCTTCGCCGAGCAGCGGCTCAACCACGAGCTCGAGGCCGCGATCGAGCGCGAGACCGAGGCCCACCGCGCCAAGACCCAGTTCCTGGCCGCCGCGAGCCACGACCTGCGCCAGCCCATCCACAGCATGAACATGCTCGTGGCGGCCCTGGCGCTGCGCGAGCTCGAGCCGCGCGCGCGCGAGATCGCGCGCCTGCTCGCCAACGTGAGCCAGACGCTGTCGGGCCAGCTCGACGCCCTGCTCGACATCTCGCGCCTGGACGCCGGCACCGTGCAGCCGGCGCTGGCGCCGGCGCGGCTGGACGAGCTGGTCGCTTCGCACCACCAGGCGCTGCAGCCGGTGGCCGTCTCGCGCGGCCTGGCCTGCGCCCTGTCCACGGGCGAGGCACTGCCGGTGCGCACCGATGCGTCGCTCCTGCTGCGGGTGCTGAGCAACCTGACCGACAACGCGCTGAAGTACAACCGCCCGGGCGGCAGTGTCACGCTGCGCACCTGGCGCGACGGCGCCGAGGCCTGCCTCGAGGTCGTCGACACCGGCATCGGCATCCCGCTGGAGGAGCAGGAGCGCGTGTTCCGGGAGTTCTACCAGGTCGGCAACGTCGAGCGCGACCGCGCCAAGGGGCTCGGCCTGGGCCTGTCCATCGTGCAGCGTCTGTGTGCGCTGCTCGGCGCGCGGCTGGGCCTGCAATCGGCCCCCGGGGTCGGCACCACGGTGACGCTGCGGCTGCGCATCGACGACAGCGCGCCGGCGCCCGCGCCGCCCCCGGCGCGCGCCACGCTCCGCCCGGGCCTGAAGGTGCTCGTCGTCGACGACGAGGCCCAGGTGCGCGAGGGGATGCGCCTGCTGCTGACCGAACTCGGCTGCGAGGTGCACCTGGCCGAGGGCAGCGCGCAGGCGGGGCGCATCGCGGCGGCGGTGCCGCTGGACGCTTTGCTGACCGACCTGCGCCTGCGCGAAGGCGACAGCGGCCTGGAGGTGCTGCAGCAGGTGCAGGGGCAGCAGCCCGGCCTGCGCTGCGCGCTGATCACCGGGGACACCGCGCCCGAGCGCCTGCGCGAGGCGCGCGCGGCCGGCGTGGCCTTGCTGCACAAACCGGTGTCGGTGGACGCGCTGGTGGGTGTGCTCGGGCAGGCCGAGGATGCGCCTGCCTCACCCCGCGCCCCTTGACGGCGCCTTCGAGGCGGCGGTGAACCCCCGGCCGCCCTGGTGGCAGCCGGACCGCGCTCACTCGGGGTCGATCTTCGCCTTGCGGATGACCTCGCCCCAGCGCCGGATCTCGCTGCCGAGCAGGGCCTGCAGATCGGCCGGCGAACTGCCCTGCAGCCGCATGCCGAGCTTGCCGAGCTTGTCCTGCACGGCCGGCGAGACCACGGCCTCGCGGGCGGCGCGGTTGAGCTGGTCGATCACCTCCGGCGGCGTGCCGGCCGGGGCTGCGATCGCGTTCCAGGAAGACACGTCGTAGCCGGCCACGCCGGCCTGCTGGGCGGTCGGCACGTCGGGCAGGGCGGGATTGCGCGCCGCCGAGGAGACGGCCAGCGCGCGCACGGCGCCGGCGGCCACCTGCGGCACCATCGGGCCGACGACCTCGAACGCGAGGTCGATCTCGCCGGCGCGCAGCGCCGTCACCACCGCCGGCGAGGCCTTGTAGGGCACGACCACCGCGTCGATGCCGGCCACGGTCTCGAACAGCTTGGCGGCCAGGTGCTGGGTGCTGCCGACGGCGATCGTGCCGACATTGAGCTTGCCCGGGTTGGCCTTGGCGTAGGCCACCAGCTCGCGCAGGTTCGGGAAGCGCGAGTTCGCGGGCACGAACAGGCCCAGATCGAAGAAGCCGAGCGTGGACACCGGCGCGAAGGCCTTCTCGGTGTCGTAGGGCAGCTTCTTGAACAGACCCACGCTGACGGCGTTGCCGTTGCTCATGAGCAGCAACGTGTGGCCGTCGGGGCGCGCGTTGGCCACCGCCTGCGAAGCGACGATGCTGCCGGCACTGGGCCGGTTCTCCACCACGACCGGCTGGCCCAGGCTGCGCGCCATCTGCTCGGCCACGGCGCGCGCGGTCAGGTCGGCGATGCCGCCGGGCGCGAAAGGCACCAGCAGGCTGATCGAGCGGCTGGGAAAGCTGCCCTGGGCCCGCACGGACCAGGGCGCGGCCAGGGCCGCGGAAGCCGCCAGGACGTGGCGGCGCGTGAGGGAATGACGGATGGGCATGGGCACGGTTCCTCGAGGTCGACGGACCGGGGGGCGCGCAGGCGCACCTCGGCACCGGTGCGCATCTTGCCACCAGCACGACGAGCCCGCAGGTGCGGGCGAACTCTCAGGCTCGCAAGAAACAAAACCATCCCGCGTACCCACACCTCCGTTCGTCGAACGGTTTCTTCGCGAACGCCTTGCCCCGTGCGCGGGGGATGAGAGGCTCTCAGTCCCCGCCCAGCTTCAGGTTCGACGGCAGGCGCTTCTCCACCGCCCACTTCAGCAGGGCCGCGCCGCGGTAGACGCCGTGCGCGAACTTGCCGTAGGGCATGGTGGCGAAGAAGGCCATCACCGAGCCGAGGTGGACGCACAGCAGCAGCGGCAGCGCCGGGGTCTCGCGCGCCAGCGCGAGCAGCAGGCCCGTGGCGCTGACGATGAACAGCAGCGCCAGGAAAGCCGCATCCATCGGCGCCTGCGCGGCGTCGCCGTGCTGCGGATGGCGCCGCAGGCGCAGCCAGGCCAGACCGGCCGGGCCGACGAGCAGGCCGATGCCACCCGCCACGCCCAGCAGCTTGGGCAGGCTCGTCCAGCCGTAGGGCGCCACCCAGCCGAAGGCGTAGTGGTAGAGCGTGGCCACGCTGGTCGAGGCGAAGCACAGCATGAAGCCGTAGAAGGTCAGGTGGTGGAAGCGGCGACGCGCCTGCGTCCAGCGGTCGTCCTCGTTGTGGCAACCCTCGCCGTGCCCGCCGTCCAGGTACTTCAGCCGCAGCGCGTCGTGCGTGGCCTCGGCCAGCGCGGCCCCCTGCACCGGCCCGGGGGGCGAGCCGCGCCAGAAGTGGCGCACGCCCATGCCGAGCGCGAACACCGCGAAGGCGAAGACCGGCAGGAACATCGAGACCATCAAGCCGTGCGGGAAGATCGCATAGAAACTGCCCTGGGCCGGCACGCCCCACCAGGTGCCGTGGCGCACCAGCGCGAGCGCGAGGAACAGCGCCAGCCCCGCCGTGAGCGCGAGCGCGAGCACGAGACCGTTGCGCTCATAGGCGCGGCCGAAGGCGGCCGGCCAGGCGTGCTGGGCGTAGGTGCGCACGCGCACCCGCGCCATCGCCTGCGGCACGTTGACGCTGAACTCGTGCGGCGGCGCGTACTGGCAGGCGTGCAGGCAGGCGCCGCAGTTGTGGCAGAGATTCGCCAGGTAGTGCACGTCGGCGGTGGCGAACTCCAGGCGCCGCGTCATCGCCGGGAAGACGGCACAGAAGCCTTCGCAGTAACGGCAGGCGTTGCAGATCTCCAGCACCCGCGCCACCTCGGCCTCGGCCGGCCCGGGACGGGGCTGCACGCCCGCGCCCAGCGCGCGGGCTTCGTCGATCAGGGCTTGCAGTTCAGGCATGGGCAGGCTCCCGACTCGTGGGGGTGGGGCCCGCGCGCAGCGCCTGCAGTGCCTGGGCGCCGGCGATGCGCCCGAACACGGTGCCTATCGTCATGCCGACCCCGGCGGTGTAGCCCTGCCCGAGCACGTTGCCGGCCATGACCTCGCCCGCGGCCAGCAGGTTGGGGCTGGGCGCGCCACCGAAGTGCACGCGCGCGCGCTCGTCCACGCGCAGGCCGAGGTAGGTGAAGGTGACGCCGGGCTTGAGCGTGTAGCCGAAGAAGGGCGGCGTGTCGATCGGGCGTGCCCAGTGCGTCTTGGGCGGGGTCAGGCCCTCGGTCACGCAGTCGTCGAGCACGGCATGGTCGAAATGGCCCGGCCGGCAGGCCGCGTTGTAGGCACGCACCGTCTCGACGAAGGCCTGCACCGGCAGCTTCAACTGCGCCGCCAGCGCCTCCAGCGTGTCGGCGCGCTCGCCACGGAACACCGGTGGCATGAAGCGCCCCACCGCCTTGGCGTCGATGATCGAATGCCCCACCTGCCCCGGCTGCAGCGCCACGAGGCGGCCCCAGATGGCGTAGCGCTTGGGCCAGAAGTCCTCGCCCTCGTCGTAGAAGCGACGCCCTTCGCGGTTGACCATGATGCCCAGCGAGACGCAGTCCACGCGCGTGCAGATGCCGCCGTCGTACAGCGGCGCGCGCGCGTCGATGGCCACCATGTGGGCCTGCGTGGCGTCGCCGATGGCGTCCGCCCCCTGGGCCAGCAGGTCGCGCAGCAGCACGCCCTGGTTGTAGCGCGTGCCGCGGATCAGGAACTGGTCGGCCGGCCACTCGCCGCGCTCGTTGCGGCCCCAGGCCTCGCGCAGCCACTCGCGGTTGGACTCGAACCCCCCGTTGGCCACGACGCAGCAGCGCGCGGCGATGCGCTCGCCGCTTTCGAGCACCGCGGCGACGAAGCGGCCGCCGTCGAGCTCGAGCCGCTGCACCGGCGCCTCGTAGCGCACCTGCACGCCCAGGTCCTGGGCGCTGCGGTAGTAGGCGTTGACCAGGGCCTTGCCCCCGCCCATGAAGAAGGCGTTGGTGCGGCTGAGGTGCAGCGTGCCCGACAACGAGGGCTGGAAGCGCACGCCGTGGCGGCGCATCCAGCCGCGCACGTGGTGCGACTCGCGGATCACCAGGCGCGCCAGCGCCTCGTTGGTGCGCCCGGCGGTCACCTTGCGCAGGTCCTGCCAGAACTCCTCTTCCGGGTAGGCCTCTGTCAGCACGTCCTGCGGTGCGTCGTGCATGCAGCGGATGTTGCGCGTGTGCATCGAGTTGCCGCCACGCCAGGCCGGCGTCGCCGCCTCCAGCAGCAGCACCGAGGCGCCGCC
>Ga0169931_10009498_pt1 | contig 14011 bp, 12 predicted proteins | sample Kivu_15m_20L_FD_129675 | JGI IMG/M metagenome (GOLD analysis project Ga0169931, IMG submission 129675) | Freshwater microbial communities from Lake Kivu, Western Province, Rwanda to study Microbial Dark Matter (Phase II) - Kivu_15m_20L... | ecosystem: Environmental > Aquatic > Freshwater > Lake...
CGCTGGTGCCGTTGGGCGATGCGCTGCTGTTCCCCGAAGCCGACATCTGCCTTAATCTGGGCGGTTTCGCCAATCTGAGTTACGATGATGCTGGCAGGCGCGTGGCCTTCGATGTGTGTCCTGTCAACCTGCCCATTAATGCTCTGTGTGCGCGACTCGGGCTGGCGTTTGACCGCGATGGGGATATTGCTCGGTCACATCAACCCGATAGCCGATTGCTTTCTTCCCTTGAGAGGATTTATGGCCAAGAGCGTCCTTCTCTGTCCCGTGAGTGGATCGAAAGTCACCTCGACCCATTGATCGATAGCTCTGAGCTGAGTGCCGAGGTACTTATTGCCACCATCACCGAACACGCGGCCCGTAAGTTGGCCGCGACTCTCGATACCCTGCCCGGCCGAACGGTGCTCTGCACGGGCGGTGGAGCCTTCAACGCATTTCTTATCGAACGGATCGGAGCATTGACCCAGAATCAGATCATGGTACCCGCCCGCGAGGTGGTCGAATTCAAAGAGGCCATCATCTGGGCATTCCTCGGGCACTTGGCCTACAACAAGCGAGTGAATGTGCTGAGTTCGTACACCGGTGCCGCGCACGATTCGGTGGCGGGAGGGCTTTACAGGGGCACTTATTGATGGATCAGGGTGCTGTCCGGAATTCGTTACCGGACGGCGAATCGATGGTTATTGAACCCAGAACGGCCTTATGGTTGGCCGCGACTGACAGAATCCAAGGGTTCCGATAAAAGAACCAATCACCCTTAACTCACACCTATTTCAGCCTCACAACTTCCGCTTAACGAAGTCGGTCATGAGGGTGTAGAGGTGCAGGCGGGTGTTGCCGCCATAGATGCCGTGGTTTCGGTCGGGGTAGATGAACTGCTCGTACTGCTTGTTGGCCTTTACAAGAGCCTCGGTCATCTCCATGGTGTTCTGTACATGCACGTTGTCATCGGCCATGCCGTGTACCAGCAGGTAATGGCCCTTGAGGCGGTCCACGAAGTTGATGGGCGAGTTGTCGTCATACCCTTTGGCGTTCTCTTGCGGCCTGCGCAGGAAGCGCTCGGTGTAGATGCTGTCATAATAGCGCCAGTTGGTGACCGGAGCCACGGCAATGGCGGTCTTGAACAGGTCGGCCGCTTTGGTGATGCACAGCGAACTCATGTATCCACCGAAACTCCAACCCTGAATGCCTATGCGGCTCGCATCTACATAGGGCAATGTGGACAGATATCTGGCGGTGGCCATCATGTCGAGCGTCTCGAGGTTGCCCAGTTGCTGGTAGGTGCTGTGCTTCCAATCGCGGCCGCGGGCGCCTGTGCCACGGTTGTCCACGCTGACTACTATGTAGCCCATCTGGGCCAACGTTCCGTGCCACATCAGGCCACTGCCGCCCCATTCGTCCATCACGGTCTGGCTGCCCGGCCCGCCATAGATGCAGAGCAGTACAGGGTACTTCTTGTTCGGGTCGAAATCGTTGGGTTTGATCATCCATCCGCGCATGCGCTCCACTGCGCGGGTATCGAACCGGAAGAACTCCTTCTTGGGGAGCTTCACCTCTGCAATGGTGGCTTTCAGCTTGGCATTGTCCTTCAGCACCCTTATCTGCTTGCCAGTGGCATCGTGCAGGGTGACCAATGGCGGGGTATTGGCATCGCTGAAGGTGTTGATGTAGTACTTGGCCCCGGTGCTGAACTCGGCATGGTGCCAGCCCTTTCCGTTGCTGATCAGTTGGGCAGCGCTCCCGTCCACCCCAGCGCGGTACAGGTTGCGCTGCATCGGCATCTCATCGGCTGCTTGATAGAAGATGTTCTTCCCATCGGCATCGGCCCCGTAAAAGGTCATCACATCCCAATCGCCTTTGGTGAGTGCCCGCACCTCGCGGCCCTCCATGTCGTAGAGGTAGAGGTGATTGTAGTTGCTCTTCTCGCTGCTGTGAACGAAGTGCTTGCCATCGGGCAGGAAGGTCAGGTCGTCTGTTATGTCGATGTAGGTAGAGGCTTCTTCGGTGAGGATGGTGCGCAGCTTGCCGGTGGCGGCATCGGCAAGGATCAGTTCCAGCTTGTTCTGCAGCCTGTTCATGCGCTGCACACACAGGGTGTTGGGGTCGTTGGTCCACTTGATGCGTGGGATGTAGAAGTCCCCACCATCTATGCTCAGCGCCAGCTCGGTGGTCTTGCCTGTGCCGAGGTCGTGGATGTAAACCGAGACCTGAGCGTTGGCCTCGCCCGCCTTGGGGTATTTGAACCGCTCGTTCTGCGGATACAGCTCGCCCTTGTAGGTGTCCATGCCGAACTCGGGCACGTTGCGCTCATCAAAACCGTAGTAGGCCAGCTTTTTCCCATCGGGCGACCAATGGAACGCCTTGGTGAACGAGAATTCCTCCTCGTAAACCCAATCGGCCATGCCATATATGAACTCGTTCTTCTTCCCCTTTGTGGTGATGGCCGACACCTTGCCCGAGCGCAGGTCCTCCACCCACAGGTTGTTGTCGCGCACAAAGGCCACACGGTCGGCACTGGGAGCCAGATCGGCCAGGAACACGTGCCCATCGCCCACTTTGCGCAGGGTACGGGCCTTCATGTCGAACAGCATGTATTGGTATGCCGATGAATGGCGGTACAGCGGCCGCTCTTCTGTACCGATCATGGCAAAGGCCATGTCGGGCGTGAAGCTGTATTCCTCTATCGCGGTGCCGCTCACATCCTTGGCATTGATCAGCGTCCCTACACGGTCGCCCGTGCGGTACGAGTACTTCACAATCTGTTGGGCATCGCCATCGGCCTCTACCGCAGAATAGTGCTCGCCATCGGGCAACGATTCGAGGCCACGAACCACTTCGGCCGTGAAGCGTCCGTTCTTCCAGATATCTTCAAGGGTTATCTGTGCGTGGGCCGAAAAGAAGGTCAAAACAACTGCCTGAACTGTGATCAGAGTCCTTTTCATGAGTTTGCTGTGAGGTAACATTGCGTGGCCAAAGCTACCCGCTTAATAATGACTCAGGAAACGCTGATTTTGCTGAACGACATTGTCGGAAAAGCGCATGTCTTCACCGACTCCGAAACGCTGACAACCTGTGCCAGCGATGAGACCGAGGATCACGTTTTCATGCCCGATGCAGTGGTGACTCCTGGCACGCCTGAGGAGGTGGCCGCGGTGCTCAAAGTCTGTAACGATGCAAAGATTCCCGTCACCCCACGGGCCGGAGGGACCAGCCTGAGCGGTGGCGCGCTGCCCGTGAAAGGCGGTGTTGTGGTATGGATGAAGCGCATGAACCGCATCATCAGCATCGATGAGTTGAACTTGCAGGCAACCGTTGAGCCCGGAGTCATCACCGAGGTTTTTCAGAACGCGGTGAAGGAGAAAGGCCTTTTCTACCCACCCGACCCCAGTAGCCGGGGCAGCTGCAACCTGGGCGGCAACTTGGCCCACAATGCCGGTGGCCCCAAGGCGGTGAAGTATGGTGTGACGCGCGACTATGTGCTCAACCTGCAAGTGGCCTTGCCCACCGGGCAACTGATCTGGACTGCGGCCAACGTGCTCAAGAACAGCACGGGCTACAACCTCACCCAACTGATGTGCGGCAGCGAGGGCACCTTGGGTATCATCACGCAGATCGTGTTCAAACTGCGGCCTTATCCGAAGAAGGATGTGACCCTGCTTGTGCCTTTCACCACCAGCGAAGAGGCCTGCCGCGCCATCAGTGCCATATACATGGCGGGCATCACCCCATCGGGCATGGAGTTCATGGAGCGCGATGCCATAGTGCTCACCAAGGATTACCTGGACCATGTACTATCGAAACCGGTGAGCATCGATCTGCCCGACCATATCAACGCACACTTGCTCATTGAGCTCGATGGCAACGATGAGGAGATGCTGCTGCGCGATGCCGAGACCATCACCCAAGTGTTAGAGGGATTCAATACGGGCGAGGTCTATTTTGCCCAAAGTGCCGATGAGAAAGAGGCCCTGTGGCGGCTGCGCAGGAATGTCAGTCCTGGCGTGAATGCGTATTCGCTCACCAAATCAGAGGATGTGGTGGTACCACGCGGAAACCTGCCGGCATTGGTCACTTCAATCAAAGAGATTGGCGGCAAGTACAATTTCCGCAGCGTGTGCTACGGCCATGCTGGCGATGGCAACCTGCACATCAACATCATGAAAGAGCAGTTGTCTGATGCGTGGTGGCACAACGAGGTGAACCAGGGTATCCGCGAGATCTTTGAGCGTGTGGTGCAACTGGGCGGCACCCTGAGCGGTGAGCACGGCATAGGCATCGCCAAGCGGCCCTACATGCACATTGCCATGCCCGACATCAACCTCGAGCTGATGCGCGGCATCAAGCGCGTATTCGACCCGAATGGGATATTGAACCCAGGGAAGGTGTTCTGATCACCTCCCATCCAAACCCTCAAGGATCTCCTCGATCCGCGGTCGCAGGCGATAGTTCTCGGGCTGGTCGCAAAGAATGATCTGTACATTGGCATCGGTGATCAGCATAGTGGGCTTGGGTGCATCGGGCAGGTAACCGAGTGGCACATAGATGCTTGGCACCGCACCTTCCTGTACCAGCCCGAGCTGATGGGCCACGGCATTGTCGGCATCGTGCAACAAGTGAATTCGCCCCTGAAGTCGCACTTCGGTCTGGATGTTACGTGCCAGCGGTTGTGGGCTGATAGCGTAGATAGAGATGCCGCGTTTGGAGAACTCACTGGCATGTTGCGCCAGATCGGTGAGCTGCGCCATGCAGATGGGGCACCAGTTGCCACGATAGAAGACCAACATTGCCTTGCTGCCATCGGTGGGAGGCAGGGTCACCTTCTGGCCTTTGGTGTCGGTGAGGTGCAGGTTGGGCAGGCGCTTGCCTGCTTTGATGCGGTCTGTGTTACGGTCAAGATCGCTGAACCACATGACATAGGCCACCCAACCACCCAGCGACACGAACGCCAGCAGCGGCCCCACACTGGCCGACCCGCCATGACGGCTCTGGTACAAGGCGTACATGGTGGCACCGAACACACCTAGCGTAACGCCCATAAGACCGGCCGAGGTGCGCGGCACATGGGCCACATGCAACCACAGGAAGAATAGCCAAACCTGCGCAGCCGCCACAGCCACCGGCAACCAGATGGTGGTAGGTCCGCCCTGCAGCATGGCCACAGCCGCAACAGCCGAAACCAGCACCGTGAACGTGATAAGCAGCGGCAGGAAGTGAGGTCGCAGTTTATTTTCCATTCAGAAGGCTTCTCAAGAGTTCGGGGCGGTCGGTTATTATGCCGTCCACACCGTAGCTGATCATCTGGCGCATGTCGCGTTCGGTGTTCACAGTATAAACGTGAACCTTCTTGCCCATGGCGTGCGCATCTATCACATTCTGCCGGGTTATCATGCCGTGGCTGAAGGTGAATGCATCTACATCGGGGTAATCAGTCAGTTCTGCGAAATGCAGCCTGAAATCGAGCATCAACGAGGTGAATGGGAATATACCGACCATGAGTTTCTGCACAGGCACAGTACAATGCAGCTCGCGCAGATGTTTTATCACCTTGTCGTTGAATGTGTGAATGACGCACCACTGCTCAGCCCTGTTGGTCTTGATGGCATCGAGCACCCGTTTCTCGATATCCGGGTACCGCTCGTGGCCGTCCTTGATCTCGATGACGAGGGTGCAACGACCGTTCACAGCTTTCATCACATCATCGAGCATAGGGATGTGCTCGTCAGGGAACTGTTTCTCAAAACCGCGGTTGGCCTTGGCCTTGCGCACATCGGTCCATTTCAGCTTGGCCACACGGCCGCGCATGTCGGTGGTGCGGTCAAGGTCGCGGTCGTGCAGCACTATCACCACTCCATCGGCAGTCTGCTGCACATCGATCTCCACACGGTCCACTCCAATGTCCATGGCCCTGCGCACCGATGCCAAAGTGTTCTCAGGGGCCGTTGCGGCCGCCCCACGATGCCCCGTCACGGTCACTTTCTGGGCGGTGGCCAAGAGGCTCATAATCACACAAAAAAAGATAAGGAAGCCTTGCACTATGCTGGGATGGAGGGCCAAAGGTAGCCCTTGCCAGTGGGCAACGGGGCCTGTTAAGGTTGTGTTAAAGGGGTGCTGATCAAAATCATTCTGTACAGGATCGAACACGCCTTTGCCACCGAATTGGAATGCTCTGATGAGCCTCGCCCGCCAGATTCTTTGTAAGCTTTTCTGCACCCTTTCTGTGGTGGTCATGCTGCTTCAGGTAGCACAGCCCTACATATACGGTGCGGTCATGGCCCATGGCATGGACGGGCATCACAGCCTTTTGGCCAATGCAGAGGAAGAGGCCTTGCGCACTGGAGTCAATGAAGTGGGATTCTCACTCCAGGCTTTTGTTGCTGAAGTGACAGGGACATTCGCTCCGGCCCATTCTTGGGCAATGAGCACTGGACAGCCACAGCACCTCGATGAGCTGCTGCACGTGCCGCTGTTCATCAGCCTGCGCAATATCAGGATCTGAGACCGAACGGGGCCGCACCTGCGCCCTGGTGCGAGCCACCCAGCCCACATCTGTGCATTGATGTGAGGCCTGCTGCACTATGCAGCCACCTACGGGCGCGCTCCTCTCCACTTTTTACAGCACCCGCTGCGGCCATCTATGGCCGGGCACCCGTGCTGAGTCAATGAGCCACGCACATACAGCCCATTCGGTGCACGACATGTTGCACCACCTTGCGCACCACCTTCCCAGCCAGGCCCCGCTCAAGGATTTCATTCACCACAACACCCTGCACTCGCTGCAGCACATGCCCTTTCATGAGGCCATGCGCACGGCCACGGTGGCATTCGGGTACAGGACCTATCTGCCATTGGCCGAGTACAGGGCCATGTACAGCCGAGGTGGCGACATGCGTCTTGTGGGTCTGGAAAAGCACAAGCCATTGAGCGAACACCCGTTGGCCACCCGTAAGCTGAAGTCCCGAACGAAAAAAAGCGCTGGTCTCAAGTCGGTATTGGCCTGAATCCTATTACCGGATCCTAATTCCGACCAACGATTCCAGAAGCGAAAATCGCGGAACATGAGAGGGCCTATGAATACATGGTTGGGTATGTTGTGTCTGGCTATAGTTCTTGCCATGGCTGCTCCGGTCGTGGCCCAGACCTCCGCCCAGTTCCATGGCTGGTACATGTACTTCGGCAACCACCGCCTGACCGACAAGTGGGGCATACACACCGAGTACCAGTTCAGGCGAAGCAACGTCATCACGGAGTGGCAGCAGTCGCTCATGCGGGTGGGCATTGACTACCGACCCATAGACCATCTGATGCTCACGGCCGGCTATGGGCACATTGTCACCTTTCCGTATGGCGATCAGCCTGTGGCGCACGAGTTCACCGAACACCGCATGTGGGAGCAGGTGCTGACGGACCACGACCTGTGCCGTGTGAATCTGCGCCACCGTTTCCGTCTTGAGCAGCGTTGGCTCGAGAAATGGGCCAAGGACGATGCGGGTCTGTGGCAGATGAACGAGTGGGAATACCGCAACCGTGTGCGCTACCAGTTGTATGTGAGCATTCCGCTCAACCACAAGAAGATGCAGGACCGCACGGTGTTCATCGGACTGTATGATGAGCTTTTTGTTCAGTTCGGTGAGGCGGTGAAGATGAACGTGCTCGATCAGAACCGCGCCTATGTCGCCCTCGGCTATCGGCATTCATCGGCATGGAACGTGCAGTTGGGCTACCTCAACCAATGGATCATCAAAGCCGATGGATTGAAGAAGGAGAACAACCACACGCTACAGGTGGCAGTGACTTACAACATCGACCTCAGGCCGGTCCTCAAGAAGAAGGAGAAGGGCTGATGGGCCCTAGACGTTGTTCACTGGGTCGATGAATGCGGCCCGGTAAGTATAGCACGAAGCGAAGAGGCCTCAGTCTCCCTCTATCCCCAGATAGTTCCTGCGGAAGAAACGCATGTACTCGGGTACATCCTGCCGCTGGTAGAACTTGGCGAAGTTGCCCACAGCTATCAGGAAGCGGTAGGCCTCGGTCTCGTTCAGGCCGTTGAAGACCGCTGTATCGGCCTTTATCAGCTCGTAATAGTCGCGTGCTTTGGCCGGAGTGCTGAAACCTTGCACAAACACCAGGTCCTTATCGCGGCCCATCTTCATGTCCTTCACCATCAGCGTCTCGTTGCTGTAGTTCACAGCATTGAAGTCAGAGAGCCGGGCTTTCATGTCGGCCGGACGGAAGCCCGGACGGTTCACCACCACCATGAAGTACTGCACGGTGTCGGCATTGTGGCGATAGAGGACGAGCGGTGCAGCGGGCAACACCTCATCGGGCATCTTCTCGCCCGTGAGGTCGTTCACGTAGGCCAGCAGTTCAACTGCCATGGCCTTCTCCTCGTCTTTCGGATATTTCTTGATGAACTCGTCAAGGGCGGCCTTGTACACATCGAGGCGCTGCGTGCGGCCGATGCACATGGCTCGGAGCAAAGCGAACTTGGGAATGAGCTTGTGCTTATCCACTTTGCCCACCACGCTGTCAATTATTGCGAGTGCGTCCTCGAACCTGTCCTCTCGGTAAGAGGTCATGGCGCGCTCGTACATGCCGCTGAGGCGGTTGCGCATGGCCTCCATCTTCTTGAGGTGGTTGGGGTCGGTGAGGATCTTGGCGTAGTCGCTTTCAGGGAACTCACGGACGATGCGTTGTTTGCATCGCTCGGCATTGGCCAGATCGTTCTTCTGAGTGTACAGGCGGTGCAGCTGGTACAGCGACTCGAGGGTCCAGATGCCATTCGGGTATTTCTGTAGCAGTTCCTCGTAGGTCTTTATGGACCGTTCAATGTCCGAGAGCTGATCCTTGTAGATGCCGCCCAGGTCGTAGTAGGCGTTCTGCACCAGTCGTAGCGAACTGTCGCGCTTGGCCTCGGTGAGCGGCAGGCCATTCATGTAGTACTCAGGGTCCAGAAGCAGGGAGTCTGCATTGGAGGCCGTGTCAGAATCGTCTGTGCCCGCCATCTCAAGGCTGCGCTTGTCGCTCCTGCGCCAGTTGTCCTCCAGTTTCCTGTCGCCCCACTTACGGAGGAAGTCGCTCACCCCGAAACTCAAAGCGGTGGGGTTGTAGAAGTACCAACTGCCCGAAGCCGAACCGCTGGGGGTCTGATTGTTCTGCTGATTGCTGGCTGCCATGGCCGCTTGGCGGTCGGCCTCGGTCTGTCGGCCTGCCTCTTGGCGGTCGAACTCCTTTCGGATGATCTCGGCAATGTAGCGGTCTATCTCCGAGGGGCTCATGGCCGCAATGCGCAGAAGGCTGTCCTGTGTGCGGATGATGTTGACATTCTTGATCAGCTCCGCAAGGCTCTCTTTGCGCGTCTTGACATGGTCGTACTTCTCGTGCCGTTCGCTGATAACGGCCAATGAGCTGTCGTAGTACAGGCCGCTCTCTTCGTACTCAGGTATGTCGAAGAGGATATCGGCAATGGTGAAATACGATTCGGCCTTCTGTGCCTTATTGCCTGTGTTGGCGGCAATCGACTTCTTGAAATAGTCCATGGCCAAGGGCTCATCCTTTTCCTCGTAGGCGATCTTACCCAAGGCGAAATAGATGCGGTCGAGGAAGTCAACGTTCTTCTCGTCCTTGGCCATCTTCTCCAGTTCCTTCTTAATGCTGGCCAGCTCGCCCGATGCACTATTGGTCATAAGCGCCCTGTTGATGCGGGCGTTGAACTCCATGTCGTACGGTGTGCTCCTGCGCAGCACTTGGGTGTAGAAGTATGCTGCGCTGTCGCGGTTGTTCAATTCCTCGTGCAACTGAGCCTCAATGAAAGTGTAGCGGGTCTTCTTCCTACGGGCCTTGGTGAAGGCTTTGGCCTTGCGAATCTCCTCAAGAGCCTTGGAGTAGTCCTGTTTCTCTATCCAGTGGTCGGCCATAACGGCACCGTACTCGCCTTTCTTCTTCTTGGGGAATTTCTCCTCGGCTTCGAGCGCGGTGATGATCAGTTCGGCATCCTTGAATCGGGCCGAACGCGAGTAGGTGCGCACCAACCACATGTAGCCATCAATGCGGATGGGCTTGGTGGCATACTGTTTCACCACATAATTGAAAACCTCTATGGCCGGCAGATAGTCGCGCTTGAAATAGTCGGCCTGACCGATAAGCATGTACGAGTCATCGATCCAGTTGCAGTACTCGCGGCCTTTTATCAGCATCGAGTGGCGGTCAATGACAAAAGCGCCTTTCTGCATGGCGCGGTCCATCTGCGGGTAAACGGACCTCGACTCCTCTTCGCCACCGGCCGGGAAAACAGGGATGATGCGCGAGAAATCGTCCTTATTGGCCTTCTCGAGCGCGGCAACGCCCTCTTTCATGCTCTCGCGGCCGTTCCAATAGCCGTTGTAGTGCGATGTGACGTTGTGATAGGCGCGGTTGAGGATGCCCTTCTTCTTGGTGGAGCATCCGGCCAGCAGGAACACCGTGGCACAGAGGGCTGCGAGAGAGATATATGACCGGGTGGATGTCAAAACGGGGCCGCCCGAACGGACGGGTCGCGAATTTATTGCTTTCGAAGGGATTCTAGACGGTTTTATCGGCTTTCGACCCTTGAAGCCTCCCCCAGGCCGCCAACAGATACATGAGCATCATGACCATGGCCAATGAGAAAAGGGCCTGCAAGGGGTTGTCGCGGCCGGTGGCGTCAACACCCTCGCGGACCATGCCGTTGGCCTGTCCATATACCAGCACCACTGCCATGGCGTTGTTGACGAAATGCGCCACCACCGGGTTGGCCAACCTCCCGCTGAACGCGAACAGGTAACCCAGTCCGGCACCCAAAATCAGACGTGGGATGAAACCGAAGAACTGCATGTGTATGGCACTGAACAGCGCAGCCGACACCCATACCGCCAGATGTATGTTACCCCAACGCTGCGCCAGACCCCGCTGAATGATTCTCCTGAAGATGAGCTCCTCGCCCACGGCAGGCACCACCGCCAGCATGAGCAGATTGAATACAAGGTGCCACACGGTGGGCATGTGCATGAATGCCACGGTGAGCTGCAGTGCCTGATCCTCGCTGGCGCGCATCCACTCATGAATGGCAGGTATGGGGAACACCAGGCCCTCATTGAAGCCCGCCAGCCAATTGACCAGCGGAAGGGCCACGGGCATCAACGCGGCACTGATCAGCAAGGGTTGGCGCACCAGTCCGCGCCAGTTGGGCAGCGGTTCGTTACGCAGCCAGAGCCACACCAGCGGAGATACCACCAGCAGCCCGGCCCCGCCAAGTAGCTGCACTATGCGCAGGGCGGGCACCATGGCCTCCACATCGGTGCCGTTGAGCAGCTCGGGTTGCGTGAGCACCGGTATGCCCAGCCCGAAGTGCACCACCATCTGTGCTACCAACGTAGCAACCGACCCGCACGTGAACATGAGCAGCAACAGCACCGCACCCGAACGGGCCGCTGAGCGGTGCATGAACTGACGTAAGGCCTCTATGGGTTGCAAGGGAGGTATCTTTGCCGGGCCGCGAAGTTCGGGCCATACACGGTCCGGAGCGGCATTGCCTCACATGCCATCCATAGGTGATATACGTCTGCCCGATTTCCCGCTGCTGCTGGCGCCCATGGAGGACGTGAGCGATCCGCCCTTCCGTGCGGTGTGCAAGCGCAACGGTGCCGATGTGATGTACACCGAGTTCATATCGAGCGAGGCGCTGATACGCGATGCGGCCAAGAGCGTGAAGAAGCTCGACATCTTTGAGTACGAGCGGCCCATCGGCATACAGATATTCGGGAGCAACATACCCGCCATGGCCGAGAGCACACGCATCAGCACGGCCGCAGGGCCCGACCTGATCGACATCAACTACGGGTGCCCGGTAAAGAATGTGGCCTGCAAAGGGGCCGGGGCGGGTATTCTGCAGGATGTTCCCAAAATGGTGGCCATGACCAAGGCAGTGGTGGAGAGCACCCATCTGCCTGTGACCGTGAAGACCCGCCTGGGCTGGGACGACAGCACCAAGAACATACTGGAGGTGGCCGAGCGGCTGCAGGACGTGGGCATCAGAGCCCTGACCGTACACGGCCGCACCCGCAGCCAGATGTACAAGGGCAGTGCCGACTGGACCCTGATAGGCCGATTGAAGGAGAACCCTCGCATCACCATCCCGATTTTCGGCAATGGCGATGTGGACAGCCCCGAGAAGGCGCTGCGCATGCGCGACACCTATGGCGTGGACGGCATCATGATAGGCCGCGCGAGCATCGGTTACCCGTGGGTATTCAATGAGGTGAAGCACTACCTGGCCACCGGACAGAAGCTGCCACCGCCCACCGTGGATGACCGCGTTGACACGTGTTTGGACCACCTGCGCTTCAGCCTCGAATGGAAAGGCGAGCGTGTGGGCCTTTTCGAGATGCGGGTGCATTATGCTAATTATTTCAAGGGTTTTGAGGGATTCAAGGAATTCCGCACCACACTTGTCACGGCCGATTCGGCCCAGGCAGTGACCGACACCCTTGAGGAGGTGCGCCAACATTACAACGAAGCCGTGGCCGTCTGAACCAAACCTACATTCGGCTGTTCATCCGTCCACAAACCAAACAACTGAGATGAGAACCCTGATCACCCTTGCCGCCATGAGCGTAGCCCTTGCCGCCAGTGCCCAGACCAAATCGTTCTACGATTTCAAGGTACAGACCTTGGACGGGGCCGAGTTCGATTTCGCATCACTCAAAGGCAAAAAAGTGATGATAGTGAACACCGCCAGCAAGTGCGGCTACACCCCGCAGTATGCAAACCTCGAGAAGCTTTACAAGCAGCACGGAGGCAAGGATTTTGTGATCATCGGTTTCCCAGCCAACAACTTTGGTGGTCAGGAGCCGGGCAGCGACAAGGAGATAGCTGAGTTCTGCCAGAAGAACTATGGGGTGAGTTTCCCCATGATGAGCAAAGTGAGTGTGAAAGGAGCCGATCAGGCAGCCTTGTACCAATGGCTCACCAAGAAGGACATGAACGGGGTGAGCGATGCCAAGGTGGGCTGGAACTTCCACAAGTTCCTGATCGATGAGAACGGCAAGTGGGTGAAGTCGCTGTCGTCCGGTGTCGATCCGATGAGCTCTGAAGTGGTATCTTGGCTCGGCAAATGAGCCGCCCCCAAGAGTATGAAGCTTGACATACTGGCCTTCGGGGCACACCCCGATGATGTGGAGATATCGTGCAGCGGCACCCTGCTGAAGCACATCGCCTTTGGCCAAACGGTGGGGGTGATAGACATGACCCATGGCGAACTGGGCACCCGCGGAAACGGACCCCTGCGGCTGCAAGAGGCGGCTGATTCGTCCAGGATACTGGGCCTATCAGTAAGAGAGAACCTTGGGCTGCGCGATGGTTTCTTCCGGGTCGATGAGGACGCGATACATGCGGTGATCCGCGCCATCAGGCACTACCGGCCCGACATCGTGCTGGCCAACGCCACCACCGACCGCCACCCCGACCACGGCCGTGGCGGTCAACTGGTGGCCGAGGCGTGTTTCCTCGCAGGCCTGCCCAAAGTGACCACCCAGCGCGATGGCCGACCGCAGCAGGCTTGGAGGCCACGGCTGGTGCTGCACTACATACAGGACTACCACCAGCGGCCCGATGTGGTTGTGGACATCACCGCCCATTTCGAAAGGAAGTTGGAATCGCTCAGGGCGTATTCATCGCAGTTCTTCGACCCCACGAGCAGCGAGCCCGCAACGCCCATCTCGGGCCAGGACTTCTTCGATTTCCTGCGCGGACGCGCCAAAGAGATGGGCCGCCCTATCGGTGCCACATATGCCGAGGGTTTCACCTCAGCCCGATATCTCGGTGTGGAGCGGTTGGATAGGTTGTTTTGATTCCTTAGGAAGGAGACCCACGCGCCAGTCAAAATCAGAAGGCGCTTCTGTTGGTGACAAGGCAAGAACCGATTTGACTAAGGGTAGAACTTATATATCTTAGAGGTTCAAGCCCCGTTAGGACTGGAGTCGGCACCAAAGGAAAAACC
>Ga0169931_10009499_pt1 | contig 14010 bp, 10 predicted proteins | sample Kivu_15m_20L_FD_129675 | JGI IMG/M metagenome (GOLD analysis project Ga0169931, IMG submission 129675) | Freshwater microbial communities from Lake Kivu, Western Province, Rwanda to study Microbial Dark Matter (Phase II) - Kivu_15m_20L... | ecosystem: Environmental > Aquatic > Freshwater > Lake...
TCGTCCATGACCTTTTACCTTCATCGGTGCCACATCTTCTTTCAAAGTCTTTGCCTTTTCATAGGCTTCTCGACTTTCTGCCGGAAGTTTCTCTTTCCAATCATTGTGAGCTGCAAGAAAGACAGTCCAGGCATCTGGATGTGCTTGAATCTTTTCCCTCAATCAGATGATGATATCGACGAGGGAATGAGAGGTTACCCCTTCGGTCTTTGTCTTCCCGTAGACCGAAGGGGTAACCTCTCATTCCCTCGTCGGTATCATCATCTGATTGAGGGAAAAGATTCAAGCACATCCAGATGCCTGGACTGTCTTTCTTGCAGCTCACCCTGATTGGAAAGAGAAACTTCCGGCAGAAAGTCGAGAAGCCTATGAAAAGGCAAAGACTTTGAAAGAAGATGTGGCACCGATGAAGGTAAAAGGTCATGGACGATGTGGGAGTAAGGACCCTCGATATGCGCACCTAACATTGGGCATTGGAGTCAAATGTAAATTTGAAAAGGTCTCTACCTATCGATTCAGGCTACGTGTATCCAAGGATCTCGTAATCGACGAATCTTCTCGCGATCTTGATGAGCTTGCAAAAAAGCATGAAGAGGTCAAACACGCATATCCAGTTGCCTGGAAGGCGTATGATGATGCCTCGGAGAAGCATAGAAATGTGGGTTGAGAGTCCCTCGCAGTTTATTTGTATACTTTACATACATCTTTAAGTATTTTATTTAAATAACCTAGATACTTGAAACGAATACCCCTTCTCTATTGTATCATGATCTAAACCCATACTCTATCGAGAATTCCATCCGATATTGCAAATAAAAACGTCTCTCTGTTACTCCGAGTCATTTGAATCTCCCATAATATGATGAAACAAATCATTTTTGGACAAATCACTATCCAACATCCAAGATAAAGCCTTGTTATCCTGATTATCCTTATAAAAACCATCTGCAGGAATGATAAGAATACCTTTAACTTGATGATATTGCTTCGTGATAACCTCAGATACAACATATTCGACTCGATCAACATCAAAAAATTCATATGCTCGAAGACGTATAGGCTCTTGATTATAATCAAAGGTTGTATCTCGTTTACGAGGTTGAATTACACCATCCATAATATATTTCAGTCGTTGATGGAAGGGTTTATTGGTAACAATACCACCATGATGAGCCAAGATATCACGGATCATAAATCGATGTTGGATTTTATTGTTTGTGGAATCTTCAACATCTTGTACTAAAATAACATCCAATAATGTTCGATGCTGCTGTTGCTTCTTTTCCTGTAATATTGATACTGGACTATTAGGAAGTGGAAAGTTCATACATCGACCCTTGATGTATGAAATCGTATAAGTAGATTCCGAGGAAGGAAGTTTTGCGGGTTCAATAAAGAAGATATTCTCTGCTAGAATTAGAAGTAAACCTCTCCGACCCTCTGAAATCCATGTAATTTTATATTTTTGATTCAAGGAGTATAGTTGTGTTATGTTGGAAGGTGTGACTGGATATTCTTCCATAAGTTTACATCCTAACATGAGTTGATCTAGGACAGTCTTGGCTCGTTGATACAAGGGTGAATTTCCAGTAATGAGTTGTAGAGCTGGTATTTCTTCCTCTTCTTCTTCTTCTTCTTCCTGTCGTATTCTTTTTAAACCATTCGCATGGGGTATATTTTCGTATGATTCTCTCTTCTCACGTGTAGTAATGATAGCAGTATCTTTCTTGACTATGATGGGTGGAATTCGTATAATTGTTTCACTCCTCTCGTTGCACGTAGTACTAATAGCAGCAGTCTTATCATCGATCCTCCACCAATTTGGAATTTTCGATGAATCAAAGACAATCTCTCGAGTTCCATGAAATCGTTTTTGTAAATCTTCCACTAGTGCAACATCTAATAAACCTGTACCAGTCATGGTAGATAATGTATTTTCGATACTGGCCAACGCTACATGTACAGGTGCCTTGAGATGTCCACACATGTAACAACCAATGAAGTAGGATGCTATCCCATATCCTCCACGTGAATCAAATACAGATATGTAGGTATCCGAATTTTGTTCCCAGAATTGTGTACAGTATTTAGAGAATTGATTAATATTCTCTTGAGTAGGAATACACGGTTCAGTATCATGTAGGGATGATGCTGTTTCTGTAGTTCTAGTGGTAGGATCAGTGCAAGATGATGGAATCAAACGAATATAATCAATGTCAAACTGTTGCCATTCCGTAACATCATGAAAATATCGTATCATTGAACAAGAAGAAAAAGTCGACGAGGAGGATGACGACGTTTTCGACAAAGCAGTAGAGGGTAACGGTGCGAAGGAATGTAAATCAAACGCTGTACAATCAATCACCATCCCTACGGAAGTACCCAAAGAGGTCATACGAGAAGCATACATGGAGACTGTAAAAATATTACGATCTAAATATTTTTCTTCATATAATGTCGATACTGGGGCTTTGAGGAGTACGAATTTCGTTCGAGGGATTGGTGCTTTATGCAACCGAGGTATCGACGCCCATCGCTGCCATGTTTCTTTTGACCAAGGAAGGAGAGGTGGTCGACTGCTGTTGGTGGCGGTGTTGCTGCTGCTGCTGCTGCTGCTGCTTATCTCGAATGATGTTGACATTATCGTATTGGAGTGATATGTGTCATGGATTGAAAAATTACGGGATATTCCATCGCGTACCTACTGTAATCAGTCATGCATGTAATCCGAAGCTATATGTAGAGCTCTCAGTCGTGAGTGCTGATGTCTGTATCTATTATTATCTACGGTATCAGTCTATCAGTCATCAATCTTTATCCAATTATCATCTATCAGTTCTTTTTCATTTATAAAAGAGCGATAAATACGGCTTTTACTACTCGTCAGGACGTCAAGTAGATTGGAGGAATCAGCATCTGCACGTGGTTTAAAAATTATTTCTAATGATACTACTATCCCAACTTTTCTTTATACTAACGGTGGGTGATATTTTGACGACGGCATTCCTTCTCCATTCATGTCCACGACGTTGCGTACATCCTTTTGCTAGTAGAATCATATTCGAAACTACCAAATCAAAGGGATCTCGGTATTTATATTCATATAATCCGACTATCAAAACTTCCTCATTACATTTATCTTCGAATGATTATTCGACCAAGGGACGTATATTTCGACGGGGGGACAAAATCCAAATTGAAGTCGTACGATTTGGTCATCTAGGTGCATCCGTGAATGTTATAGGTCATGGATCACATAATGAGAATGATCTCATACCTGAGAATGAAGAGCCATTAGCTACAGGTCTGATATTGCAACGAGAAATACAATACTATCGTGCAGCAAGAGATGGATTAGATGTAGTCCTCGGGGAAATATTGCCAGCCTATGTTGAAAATATACGACCCGAAGATGGGAAGATAGATATTTCCCTACGAGTACCTGGAGGGAAGGGAAAAGCACAAGACTTGGCCAAAATTATTTTAAACAAGTTGAACGCTTCGAAGAATCATATGATTGATATTGGTGATAAAAGTTCTCCCGAAGATATTAATAGAATTCTTCCTGGTACTTCCAAGGCTTCGTTTAAAAGAGCTGTGGCATCTTTGTATAAGCAGGGATTGGTAGAACCAGGGGATGAGATAACGCGACTTGTATGAGACGAAATAGGATAAGTTGTAAAACCATAAACTATCCTTCCATCTCATACGAATCCCGTTTCCTCAAAAACACTAAAGTATATAGTATTTCTCGGTGATTCGTCTAGATGCATCATCCCTTTTATACAGGCACTTGTAAACAAAAATCTTGACCGAACCTTCTCCTTTTCCTTCAGGTACTCGGAAGGATTTATCTATCTTTCTATCTATCCCACTACATGGGATGGGGAAAACAGTTTATACTCTACCTGTGATTATGATTGAAATAAGCTTCAGTCTGCTCTATAGGTTCAAAATATATTTACTCCTGTATCTTAATCTGTAGACTATTGCGATCGATGGAAAATTCTTACATCACCTTATCCTAAATATGCATTTTGGATCCAGTAGGATAGATTTTCTCTAATATTTTAGTTGTTCTTTATCATAGTGTCTCTTATTGGTTGACTAAAGCTTAGGAAGTCATCTATTCTACTCGATTGCAGACGATGGAAGTGATTAGGTGGGTGAGAATCTGTTGATCAAATTAGCCTGCAGATTAGATACAGGAGTAGACACATATTTGTGTATAGGAGTTGATTGAAGCGTACTTCTCCCTCATTATCACAGAGGAAGAAAGATAGTGGTCTGTTTCTCCCGAGTCTTGTCGGATCAAATATGTTCTTTCGAGTATATGACGAAGGCTGGTCTTGAATAAAAAAATTGTTGTAGAAGTACTGACAATTGAATGTATTGGATAAGCAATAAAGGCAGCTAGATACTAACAAGTTCATGAGACAACGCATTTCAGTTCATCTGCACTATGATTGAACCTTTAATTTAGATATTAACAATTATCTACGACTAGCCCTTTTCAACACAGATAATTTTCTTTTTTTATTGAATCAGCGATAGATGAAACATGAACCGGATCTCATTCACGTCGATGAGAGAGAGTGTGTTTCCATAACGTTGTTAACCATAGTGCCCTTTATTGTTCCGTTCATTATGGACAAACTTTCTGTTAGAATTTTCATCGACGTAAATGGCGCAGTCATCCACGTAAGCTGACGGGTTGCGATGAGGATTGACTCTTAATTGTAGTCCTTGATCATCTAGTTCGATATCACTGGGCCATAATGAACTGAATTCTTCATCCGTTGAGCTTGTCATTTCATAGCTGACTCTTTTACCATAGAAATCATATAAGGATCGAAACTTGTGAAAGCTTCTACGTCCTCCAAAATGCACAGAATCCCAGCAAGCGAAGCAAAAATATTCTATGCAGTCGAAACATTCCACTTGCGCCTCATAGAATGCGCAATTATTACATTTCGGTCTAGTTTCAATATCCAGTACCTCTTGCGGTTTATGCCATTGGCTTTTTCCTGTAATCTGTATTATGTTGAATGAGAAAATAATAAACATGTCGAAAATAATAAAGCGCTTGTTCGTATTTTCTCTCGTGTCATAGTCGGAAAACGTACTTGATCGTAATAAAAGTATCGTTCATTAGATTCATCCCAATGTTTAGTCCATCGACGAGCTTTAGCCTTTCGCGCAAGTTTCGCTTTTAATCGTCCCTGATGTCCTCTCCAAGCAGCACCGACTTTCGACGCTGCCCATATTTCCAGCTGTAGCTGACGCTTTTGCTCCTCCCGACGTATCAAACGAAGTTTTGTTATGTGTCTTTGAGCGAGGCAGCGCCTCCACCAACATGATAATCTTGTTGCCATAATAGCCTTAATCTTCAGTTTGCTTACAAGGGACTCCCTGAGATGAGACGCTACTTTGCAAGCCAGGTTTCCACGCCACGTCATTTGTATTATTACAGCACTGTGGAACTTTATCTTATTCAATTTTTCCTGATCCAGCAACCGTTGACGTTCTTTTGCTTTGAGTGCAAAGAAACATCGTTGAATTTTAGATGCTTCTTTGCTTAAGAAATGTTTGTTGCTGATTCTCTCACTCATAATTCTTCGAAAATGAGCACTTCGAATGTATCGGAAAACTATCTTAGATGACGCCACGATTCTATCTCTCTTCAATTTATTCTCTTCACGTAACCGTTGTGCAAGTACTTTACTCTGACTCACTATCCAAAATCTGCGAATCACATTTGAAGCCAGTTTTCTTTTACTAGCTTCTATTCTCTTCTTTTTCAACTCAAGTAGGGAGAGTTTAAGCCATCGAAACGATCTGAACACTTTTTGAATCTTCGTAGATGCATCGATCGATGCTCGATATTCATCTGCTTTCTGTTTACCTTTAGCCATCGCTAGCTGGCGTCCTTGGATCCCTCTGAACATTGCCTGAATTTTTATGGCTGCGTATGGGGCAACTGCTAACCACCTCTTCCTCCTAAGTGCATCAGAAAGTCGCCTAGCCATATTTGCCCTGTACCAGCACTCTATTTTCAAAGCAGCTGCCCATCGACGCCAGCGTTCATACCGTAATGCATTTAATTTCTTCTTCGCAAGCTGTCTCCTTCTTATTGTTGCTATAAATGTTGAGACTTTTGCCATATTGTATCTCTGTTTCACTTTATCGGCGAGTTTACGTTGCTTCCAAGTTCGCACCATCGCTTGTATTTTGATTATGGATAGAAGTCTTCTATCGTAGTCATAGATGATCCTAATATCATGAGATCTCGGTAACGCGAAGAAACCAAATGCGTTACTATCACTCTTTAGCACTGAGTATTCGAATCTATCGGCAAAAGCTTCGGCACAAGAGGCTGTTACTCTGTTACACTCAATGTCATGAAGAGTTTCATCGAATCTCAGTCGATTATCATAGTGGACGACGATGATGATGATTTACACATAATGCTTACGCTTACCTTGTGTCCTTGAATAGCAGTGTTTCCAGTGTGACTTCAAACATTTCTCCACTTGATTTACGCCTTAATCCATCAAGAATCCATGTGAGAGAAAGATCAGTTACTTTTGCACATTTATCCAAGTTGAGGTAACGGACGCCTGGATCGAAATTTCCCTCGCATAGCGCTAATATAGAATCATCATCGACGCTAGTACAACCTGAAAGGTTCAGATGATTGAGTTGCACAAAAGATGCAAGCTTAGCTAACGCTGCTTTCCCGATATCACAATGAGAGAGGTCCAAGGATCTCAATTTTTGAGAAAGTGGGTTTAGAGCTTCAACCATATCCACTGTCACACACCTCCCGCATGAACTTAAAGAGATACTCCACAGGCTGTGACAAGCCTGCGCTATTGCTGCCATACCTTCGATAGAGATATTAGGACAGTTGGATAAAATTAAAATCTCCAGATGTTTCATCCCCGCAATGGCAAGTAAAGCTGAATGACCGATGCGGACGCATCGATCCAAATTCATCGACTTGATTGAATAAGAGGCTTGTGACACGGATAAAGCTTGAAGACCGTTCTTTCGAAAGCCCTTGTCGCCACTAGATAGCATGCGCAACCCCGAGACTGATATCGTAAATTTTCAGCAATGGTATTAGTGCAGTAAGGAATATCAACAAATCTGAAGCAATAGAAACTGAACGTACAATTTATTTGCTCAAGTTGAGGGCATCCATCAGCGATATATTTTATCCCGATGTCCGTCACCTCGCTGGCGTTTTTTACGAATAACGACCTAAGCTCACGGCAGGCTGAATATTAAAAAGGGCTACTGAATATCTCACGGTACAAAGATAATAGGTCTAATCATTCGTGAGACTAAGTGGACTTACCTTCCCCGATACATCGTATGCCTTTGTTCGTTACTTTATTGCAGTTATTGATGTTGATGACTTGCAGTTTTTTGCATCCCGACGTAAGCCATGCTAATCCAATATCAGTAATGCTGTCGCATCCAGATACGCAGACAGAAACTAAATCACGGCAATTCTCTGAAAGCGACAAAAGTGAGATGTCCGATATTTTAGCCGTTAGAGCCGATCGAGAGAGATTTATTGATCGTAAAGCTTTGCATCCATAAGTAATATACGTGATACCCATATCACTGATCTCTCTACATTCTTTCAATGATATGCTCTCTAATTGATTGCAGCTGTCACCGAGGACACGTAATTCATTGTCTGTGAGCAAATAGCAGTATGAGCAATCTAAGGAACGTAAGTTTCTGCACCCCTTGAAGATAGTCGTGAAAGTCCAAGGAGTCAACTGACTACATCGAGATATGTCAAGCTCATTCAGTGATGGCGAGTATTTCCCTAAAGCAGCCATGCCTGAACCCGCGATACCAGTGCATCCGGACACATTTAAACATTCGATTACTCTACTGCAACTTATCAAAGTTAGAAACCCTCTTTCACTGATTCTTGAAGCATTTTTTAAATTTATCAGCTTCAGTTTTCCGCTCACATTCGCTATTGAAAGCAAAGCCGCGTCTGTGATAGCAACAGCTCCTGATAAGTTAAGGCTAACTGGGGATTTAAAGGTATTGCCTTTTATCGCTGTTACAATAACGTCGTCGGTCAGCAACAGCGTCCACGCAGAGCTATACCATTCTTCTCCTTGTAGAACATTAGATGGTATCGATTGATGGCTGAAATTATTCTCGAAAAAGGTCAGCTTCTTATCGTAAATTGAAGCTCTTTTCCTCTGAATAAGATTGTGTAACGAAATCGCTGTCACATCGCTCATTTTTGAAATAAACGTTCAACAGTAGGGTATTACTAGACTTGATTGTCAGTGCAAATTCGAAATTCATGTCATATTTCACGTGTAATATAGTTCATCAAATGATTTGAAAGGCTAGCATTTGATATTTGTGTGTTGAAGTCTCCAAAGATGTTTAATCAAAAACCTCACGAACAAAATGCAGCGAAAAGTCTAACAGGTCCCACACAAGAATGGGAAAGAGACTTAGTTCAAGCCATAAATGCAACTAATCAAAATATCGCGATCTTACGAGCCCAGACAAATAATGCACAGCCAACATTTTCGGACATTATTACTCCTGGACAAAACCAGTTTTATGAAAAATATAGTGGGGTCGGAATAACGCGACCACTCCCGAAGCATGTAGAAGATGATTTAACGATGAGAATAAGCAGTACAATAAAGCGCTCAGTAGAACGGATGATACAAGAAAAATTGAATGTGCTCCAGGGGCATCTAAACCAAGTTAATAATCAAATTAACTCTGCAGAACAATGCGAAACCCGTAATCGCAAGATTCTATCCTCTATTCTTCGCAATATACCGTCAATTGAACAGAATTTAAAGATTATTTCATCCGAGGTAGATCAGCTAAAAGATACGGTAGATCAGCTCCAATCTGATACCACCGCAAACAAAGTTTGGAGAGATTTGACTGACTCAAACATGAAAAATATGAAGCAGCATAGCATCGATATGTCGAAAAAATTCACCGATAAATCAGATGTGCGACAAGCCCTTGAGTTAATTGCTTCAAACGTCGGGACAACGGTTCAAAGCGTTGTAATGGCCGTAAAATCTGATGTATATAAGGATTTGCAACTCGTTCGATCCGAACTCATGTCGGTACAAAAGGAGACACGTCATCTCAACGAATCCGTGTCACTGCTCGAGGCTAGAGACCCTGCTATCGGAAGAGAAGTAATGTCGACCTTAGTTGAAACAGTATTGGTAAATGAACTATCTACGATGGAAAACAGAATACGTCAAAGTTGTGAAGCGTCTTTTGTCGCGAGGAACGAAGAAATAAAACGGATGATGGATCACTTTTTCAATGAAACTATCACAGAGAAAATAAATGAGATACTTTTGGACGATAATGATTCCGAACCAAATAATGAAAGACAAGTGAGACTCATCACTCAAAACTTCAATCAGCCCGATGAGAATGAGAAAGTCATGTGCGAAATAAAAGGATCTATCAAGGCTACCGTTGTGGACATGATGGAAACGATTGTTGCCGAGAAGATGGAAAACAAGATGTTGCCAATTATTATTGAAGAACTCAACAGCCAACGATGGAAGCAAAGTATCTCTGATTATGTACTCACAAGTATCGATGTAAAGGTAAAAGAGCTGGCAGCAACTATAGAGCGATCTGTCGATGTTCAAATCAAGGATATTGTCATAGAAGTACAAGGCAACAGAGATCATCGAGTCCATGAGTTCGAGGCCAACCTGACTATGCTACATAGTGAAATCAGTAAAAATCAGGAACAAGCGTTGGCATTGATAACAGAATCAGCGTATAAGCACAATTCAGATATCAACGAGCTGAAAAAGATGTTTGTCAACGATTTATTCGCTGTAAAATCGAAAATGAAAGCCATGCAAAGTATCTTTGAAACATTGGATGCGTCCTTGGAGGTGGTAAAGGACCTTGATTCGAAGGTTGAACGTCTTGAATCTGCAAATAAGGTGTTGAATGAGAAGCTAGCTACGATCCAAGAGCTCTGCTCAACTTCCATCACTGGAATTCAAGAAAAGGTCGACTCTCTCAAACCTGACCTCGAAGAGCTTATACGTATTCGATCAAAAGCATTGACCGAAGAGTTACTTCACACATCTCTTTATCGTTCCCAGAACAATACGGAAGTAGATTTCGATTCTATTTCAGCTGCTTTGACTGCTGTTCAGAGACAGTGCAATACTCTTGATCGACGACTCAGACGAATGACAGCGTATCCCGTCAAGTCCTTAGACATCCCCGTCGACGATAATAAAGTTGGAAAGACCATCTGTAAAGAGAATACGAGGATAGTGGAGGAAACGACTCCATTGGTAAAACGTGGATTGCAGGAATCGACGATACACAAAGAAAGGGCAAAGCATCTCTTCAAGTCCTTAGAAATCTCTGTCAATGAAGATCAAGTTGAAAAAAACCTCTGCAACGATAGTGCAAGTTTATCAGAGGAAAACACTACATCGGTACTACGTGGATCGCCATTGGTAATAGGTGGATTGCAGGAATCGACAAAACTTAAAGAAATGATAGAGCAACCTGTCAAGTCCTACGAAATTCCCGTCAGAATGGAGGAGGAAACAATACCCTTTGGAATTCATACATTGCAGGAATCGATGGATGAGGAACAGAGTTTGAGCCTATATGTTAATGATCCTTCCGTCCCAGTTCCATCGGAGAATTTTTCTATCCATTCCGAAATAGATACTGACGATGAAGATGTTTTTGACCGAGAAGTTGTTGACGGGAAATTATCCCTCACTTGGACACACCCTGAGCGACCACTGACGTTATGGTTACAGGGAGCAACAACAAAGACCAAAGATGACAAGAGCGTTGCTTCACCGTCAAACGAAGATAGTTCTGGCATTAAATACGATGCGTCCAAAACTCAAAGTGCTACTCCGAGTGAAACCATCCATATCATTACAGAGGATACGTTCACCTTACCACGATTTTCGTCTGAAGACTTTCAGGGGAGTATAGAAAAATATGACTACCTAGAGAGAGTGCCTCCTATACATGAAAGGATGAATATTGAAAACTGTTATGACAAAAGTAATAATGGATGTAATAATACAACGGAGGAGTCGGTAGTGACAGACGACTTTGAAAGTGAAAGCCCTGAGTCATCCTTTGAGAGCGAGAGTTTGCAGTCACTCCTCAAGTAACTGAACGTTAATATGACAGATGTTTATAGTATTATGATATTGTCGATTTATTACCTTACCCATTCATCATACGTGGGAGCTTTGATCGGAGGGGTTTATTTTATGAGTTGCCATCTAATAAGTAATAATAAAATAGCTAGATGTGGTGAAAACGTACCATGTTTACTTTCGGCATCGATGAAAACCAAAGATAATCAGCAACTTTGGTTTGATATGGAATTAATGATGGTGCCGTACCAATCTCAAGTCTCAAAAATCTACTCAAAGATAATGTTTCCTTGGCGCTGGGATTCAAGAGAATAGTCGTAATTGAATCATCATCTATCGGTGTTTGTGGTCGAATGTAATTCAGAACGCGTGTAATGCGTTTATTTGATCCACCCATAAATCGAACGTCCTTGATAGGAGCAATAGTAATGACAAGAGGATTGAATCTGGATGCAGCGTAGGTTGCAAGTCTCGTAGCGACGGCTTCATGGACTAAAATGCGTTCAGCAAAGTAATTCCCAACCTGGTCTTTATCATCCAGAGGTTCAAAATCCTTTAAGAGTGACTTGTCCGCATACAAACGAAAGGACGGATCTTGTGTCGAATTAATGAAACCATCTGTATCCAAAACATATTTAGATCGTTTCTCTGGTATTAAATTTTGTAGTCCCTTCTTCCGCACCAACTGTACATCCTCTAATTCTGGTGCGAGTGCTAGAAGATTCAGTTTCTTCATTTTCGCAAGGCGTATAATAGGCAAATGAGATTCCACAATTTGTATCGGAATCTGCGCTCGAAGCATGGACTGTATTAATTTTTCTTCTTCTTCATCGACCGCTGCTACTTGATTCTTCTCGGGTATATTTGAATTTGCTTTCAGGTAGTAATCAAGTGCATCTTGTGTCGACTGGGGTGCAAATTCTAAACCAATAGCAGTATCTAGGCCTCTTCTCGGTTTAATGATATCCGATATGACTTTTGCAGCTAGAGTTATATCATCATTCAAATCTTGCGATTGATTCTCTGCCAATGATGATTGTAAATCATAATAATTGGAAACCCCTAAAAACACAAAAGATGATGAAGCCCCGTCATCTTTTTTTCTCCCCTTGGAGTTCTCGATTTCATCGTTACTACCCACTAAATTACGAACGAAATCTATTGTCCCAAATACACCCTTGTTCATCATATTATTGAGGTTTATTTCATTTTCTACGAAAGGTTTCTTGGGTGTTCCTAGTCCATTCCCTATATTTTTCAAGATTGCAGCCTCTCTGGCTTTTGATATAGGTACAAGAGTAGGAGGCTTGGTAGAGTCTACTAAATATGCTGTTGCACGTTTCGATGGTTTGAATATAAACGTTGATGTATCATCTACTGCTCCATTTGCTTTTTGAGGGAACGATGACGACACAAGTAAGGTAGAGTAACCTATGATAGACGAAAACGATATAATTCCCCTAGAAAAGATGTCTCGTCGTGAAATATGGTTTGGTTCTGATAGTAAATTGATTGATATCACATTATCTTCCGCTACACCCTCTTTCATCGATGGCTGATCACTATCCAGGTGCTTTAAATGTAAAGGTCGACGATGTCCATGATGTCTCTGAATTGAACTAGAAGTGTAAGCTAAGGTATATGAATTTTCAACAAAGATGAGACAGAACACAAAGAGAAATCCGAACACCCTCGTGTTATTAGATTTTGATCTACTCATTTTTTAAAAGATTTTCATGCAAGTGCTGTCTACAATGAAGAAAATTTATGCCTAGACCTCGCATCAAACATTCAACACTGTGATACTCTGTGATGAGGGATAATGTAATCCGCAGTCAGATAGATAATCATGACAGCAACCAGCAACCAGTACAGTATCCGTTTGTGCAGAGTCAGGGTTAAGTCCATGTTTAATTGACGTCAGTCGCGAAGCGCTGCAAGTAGGTGCCAATTATGTTTTCGTGTCCATATGTAGATGCATCCATCATCCCAAACGTTCCAATCGCTCCAAGAATCCTAAACCTTAAAGAATACCTCCTAGCATACAACCAATTTTGTTTCTTGAATTTGTTTCTAAATTTTGTCCCACAATAACCACGGATGAATCAAGTTACGATGACTAAACTTCATCATGTCATCCATGTATTTACTCGACCAGGAACCAAACGGGTAGTAGCACAATTCTCATCGACATCAAACGTATATAAATCACTCCCTACATGGGCAACGATTGATCCGCAGCAATTGGGTGTATCCAAAATCGTACATCATGTGGATAACATTGTGAATGGTAAATGGCAACGAGAAAGTGGAACCAATACCAAACACGAAGTCATTAGTGTCCCCAATCCATTGCACAAGTCATCTCCACCAATTTTTACTATTTCAGATTTGACTGTGGCTGATTTGTATCCCTTCTCTACTAGCTTGAAAGGAGTGAGTAAAAGTGGGCTTCATAATCCATTAAAAAATGTTCATAGATATTTGATGTATGGTGATATCAGTCGAAAGGTATGTAAAGGAGTAAAATCTTTGTTATTTCCTTATTTTTATTTTGAACGAGTTCAGTATACATATAGACATATTCCTTGGCTAAACCAAGATACATTATTTTAATCTTTGCATTATTATGTAAAATAAGGCCGGTCATTTTCTCAGTCAACCAGATATCGCTGATTTTTTTGCTACATCAATTATGAAATGTGTCCCCAAATCACATGCACAAGCTTTGGGGGAAGTTAAGGTCACGGCAGCATTTTTAAATAATTTTGGTGGTGATAATGTTCGGTTTTTGGCTCGGTCTTTTGCAACA
>Ga0169931_10009500_pt1 | contig 14010 bp, 9 predicted proteins | sample Kivu_15m_20L_FD_129675 | JGI IMG/M metagenome (GOLD analysis project Ga0169931, IMG submission 129675) | Freshwater microbial communities from Lake Kivu, Western Province, Rwanda to study Microbial Dark Matter (Phase II) - Kivu_15m_20L... | ecosystem: Environmental > Aquatic > Freshwater > Lake ...
AGTCCACCGCCGCTCTTCGTGAGCTTCACCGGGGCCCTCGTCACGGCGGAAGGCGTCGCAAGCTTCGGCGTGCTTTCGGACGGACGCATCGCATGCGACACGATGGGCGCCTGTTGCATCGGCGCGGTCACGACGCGGGGGGCAGGCGCAACGGGGGCCGGCGCACTGGGCATCGGCGCTGCGGGAGCCGGCGCGACGGGGGTCGGTCGGCGGGCGGATTCGGGACGCTGTCGTGCGGTCAGCGGTGCTGCGTGGGGCGCCTCGACCGTTTGTTTCAACATGTCCCGAACGACGGCGTTGATGCCGTGCGATTCTTGCAAACCACCGCCGAGATTCCCGGCGCGAGCATCGCTGACCACCGGAAAGGCACCCGAGGACGATACGGGGCCCGATCTTGGCCCCGAAGGTGACGGCGCGACGGGCGCAGGCGGCGGCGCTGCGGTCGCCGCTGCAGGCCGCGGCGGTGGAGGCGCCGGTGAATGGCTGCGGGGCGCCGACATGCCTGGAAGTGGCACCGGCCTTCGCGAGGGCGAGGGCGCGCGCGCCGGCAGATCGGACATATCCACGTCGATCTCGCCCGAGACGGAGTCGGGGGCGATGGCGGCGGGCTGTGCCGAAAACTGCGGTACCGCGGATGCGGGCGGCGAGCCGGTCAGCGTCGAGGTTCGGCGCGGTCGCAGCGGCTGGGTCGTGGAGAGCGCATCGGCAGCCGGCGGCAAGGGGGTGGCGCGGCGGGCGGCGACGGGAATCGGCGGGGGAGGCGCGGCCTTGCGCACGGGGGACGGCGCCCGTTCGGCCCGCGGGCTTTCGAAGAACTCGGAGTGCAAACGTATGACACGCGAGGGTTCCGTCGATGGCCGTGGCGCCCCCTTGGGCAACATGCGGCCGAGCAGGCCCGCCAGCTCGCCGGTCTCGCCACCGGGATCGCGGGGCAATTCATGAATGCAGGCGCGACAGGCGATTGCGAATTGCTGCGAGGTCGCGAACCGGTCTTGTGGATTGGGCGCGAGCGCGCGGGTCAACAACTGTTCGAGCGCGTTGGGCAGGTCGGGCCGCGCCGTTCGGGGTGCCGTGATGACCCCCGAGGCGACAAGGCGAAAGCCCTCGGATTCGTCGATGATCTGGCGCAGCCGCTTGCCCGTGAGCAGCTCGAAGAGCACGGCGCCCATCGAAAAAATATCGCTGCGCCTGTCGAGCTGCCAGCGCTTGGCCTGCTCTGGAGACATGTACGCGAGCTTTCCCTTGAGCGAGCCGATGACGGAGTTGTCGGTCTGCCGCTTGGCCAAACCAAAGTCCGACAGCTTCACCTCACCCGAATACGAGACGAGGACATTGGAGGGCGAGATATCGCGGTGAACCAACCCCGCCGGCTTTCCGTCTGGTCCGTTGACCTCGTGTGCGAAATGCACACCCTCGGCCAGCTCGCTCACGATGTGCAGCGCGAGCGCATCCCGCATGCGCTGGGGCTCCGGCGTCGAGCGCGCGAGCGCCTCGATCAAGGCCGCGAGATCGTGACCATCGACATATTCGAGCACGATGAAGTACTCGCCATCGTCGGTCTGGCCGAGATCGTGGATCTGAACGATGTTGCGATGGGCAAGCGCGGCGTGGATGCGCGCCTCCTGCACCAGCATCTGCACCATGCGATCGTCTGACGCGTATTGCGGCAAGATCCGCTTGATGACGACGGCCTTCTCGAAACCCTCGGCGCCGATGGCCCGGCCACGGTAAACCTCCGCCATCCCGCCAGAGGCGATCGGTTGGAGGAGTTCGTATTCCCCGAGTTTCATGACGGGCAGGCGACCCCAATCGGGGGGATCGCAACTTATTGCAGTCGCCGCCAAGGTTCAATCAAACCGATGGTTTCGTTCTGCCCGGGCGCCCATTCGGCTGTTAGCATGGGAGGGTGTTCCCCGTATCGGACATCCACCCACATCTGGCCGCCGTGAGCGGTCTCCAGGCCTTGCTTGAGCAGGCCGTGCAGACGGGCGTGGTGCCGGGGCTCGCGGTATCTGCCCATCGACAGGGCACCCGCATGATTTGCACGGCCGGCAGCCTCTCAACCGCGCCCGAGTCCAAACCGGTGGGCGCGGAAACCCTCTACGACCTGGCCTCGCTCACGAAGGCGCTCTGCACCACCACGCTTTGCATGCAGGCCGTGGCGCAACAGCGGATGGCGCTGCACGACCCGGTGCAGCGTCACCTCCCCGCGGTGAAGGATGGCGCCATCACGGTCGCGCACCTGCTGAGCCACAGCGCCGGGTTCCCGGCTCATCGTGAGTTCTACCGCGAGGCCATCGGGGAGCTGCACCGGGATGCCGCCGCCACCCCCTTCTCGGCAGAGTCAATCGTACGACAGTGCTGCGTGGAGGCGCGCGTCTACCCACCGGGCGAAAAGTCTCTCTATTCCGACATCGGGTTCATTCTGCTCGGAGCGCTCTTGCAGGAGGTCCTGCAGGACGGACTGGCCGCCCTCTTCGAGCAAAGGATCGCGGGGCCACTCGGCTTGCCGACCCTTGGGTTTCGCCCCCTGCCCTCGCCTCACGCCGCCCTCCCCGATATTGCGCCCACCGAGCTGTGCCCGGTTCGCCAGCGCCCGATCGTGAGTGAGGTTCACGATCTCAACGCGTGGGTCATGGGTGGTGTCGCAGGCCACGCCGGACTCTTTGGCACGGCCGGAGACGTTCGCGCGGTGGCCGAGGCGCTGATCGATTCGTATCACGGCGCGGTGACGCCGCTGCAAACCCCGGCGACGGTGGTTCGACAGTTCTTTGCAAACGCGGGGGTTCCGGGCTCAACCTGGGGACTCGGCTGGGATCATCCTTCCCCTGGCTTTTCACTGGCAGGAACGATCATCTCTCGCGCGGCCGTCGGACATCTGGGGTTCACCGGGGTCTCACTGTGGCTCGATCCGGAGGAGCAAGCATCGGTCACGATGCTCAGCAACCGCGTTCATCCCCATGTCATCGATGATCCCCGCTTCAGAGCCCTGCGTCCGGCGGTGAACGACGCCGCGCTGCGGGCGGTTGGCCATCCAGCCTGAATCAACGTTCGTGTGGCATGCGATCGCGTGGTCCGCGAAAATGCCGCATCGGTGAGTAATAACGGAAGTTCGAGACCCGCGAGGTGTAAAGGCAGGCGAAATCCTCGACCTGGTCGCCGAACTTGCTGACCTCTCGTCCTTCCTTGAGCATCGAGCCCCAGAAAGGATTGAAGGCCGAGTCCACCTCCACCTCACGCGCCTCGTGCGCAGCCATGGTCGCGCGCAGATCGTTGCGCAGCCGCGTGATGGTGTCCTTCGCTGCGGCGCGGGCGGCCTCGACCCCCTCGTCGCCATCGTCCATTTTCTGCAACAGGCGCATGATCACCTGCTTCTCCTCGACCTCCGCGTCGAGCTGGCGCAGCTGACGTTCAAGCTCCTCGAGGGACGCGAGCGCCGGTCGCAGGCGATCGAGCAAGTCAATCTCGGCCTCGAGCTCTTGCAGGATCATCACCGTGCGCCACGCCGACGACTTGCGCGAGCGCAACATGTCGCCGTAGATGTGATCGCCCACGAAGACGACCTTGTCGCCGCGGGCACCGGCGCGATCCTCAAAGTCCTTGAGGTTGCCGCCCTGATAGATATGGCCACGTTGAAAGGGTCCCGGATGCAGAACATCACGTGGCATGCCATCTGTTCCCAGATGCACGAAGGGTTTGTCCTTCGTGAAGAAACCTGGTTTTGCCGCGCTCACGATGATGATGTCGAAGAAGTTTCGCCAGCTCGGATAGGTCGCCACCGTGTCGTCGAGCAGGTATTGCATCACCGGATTCGTATAGTCCCAGGCCGAATTTGTCAGCAGGAAGAGGCGCTTTCCGGTCGAGCGCATCTTGTGTAACGCTTCACCCAGCTCTGGATCGCGCGGGATATAGTTCGCAATGTCCTTCGCGATGAGATTCTTGATTGAGCCATCCGCGTGCGCCCGGTCGATACACTCTCTGATGTCGTCCCAGATGCGCTCGTAGCCCGGCGACTTTTCCGGGTTCGCATCGAAGTAGTCCACCATCGCCACGAACATCACGGCCTCGGGCAAGGCGAACAGGGTATCGATGAAGGCGTAGCGGGCATTCGACAGTCGCGTTCGCTCGCGCTGATAAAGCTCACGCAGCGTCGCCCGGTCAAGCCGTCGCGTTCCGTGATACGCACGACCGGCGATCCCGTAGCGATCGGGCTTGAGCGTGTTGCCGGTGTGCCGATCGATGACCAGCCCGCGCACACCCCAGCGCGAATCGAAGGGCAACCGTCGCACGTCTTCGGAGTAGCCCTTGTCACCCACCAGCTTGTCGACCGTGGCCTGGATGGAAAGCGCCTCCATCTTCGGCTGGTCGTAGAGCGCCAGCGTGTAGTCCATGTCAAAGCCGATCAACGAGGCCCGATCGAGCCTCAGGTTTCGGTTGGCGAAGATGCGTTGCTGTGGGGGAATCGCACTCGGCTCGCCGAGCGCCGCCACGAGCCGTTCTACTCGGCGTTCAGACAAGGTGTTCAGTCCCCTTCGCGCTTGACGGCTTCATTGTCGAAGGAAGCCCACTCGAGGTTGGCCACCACGTGGACCTGGCTACCGCCGGCTTTCTTGGCCACATACATGGCTTCGTCGGCACACTTGAGCAGCGCCTTGAGGTTGCGCTGAAAATAGGCAGGCGGAATCGGCCGCGGCAGGCTCTCGTCGTCAAAAGCGTGCGTTTGCAATACCGCGCAACCGATGCTGCCCGCCAGGGCAAGCTCTCCGTCGGGCGTCGTGACCTTGTTCTTCTTGAGCAGCTCAAGCGCGCGGTCGCCCACCCGCCGCGCACCCTCTGCGTCGGTCTGTGGCAACAGGATGCCAAACTCGTCGCCGCCAAAGCGGCCCACGATGTCACCGGAGCGCACCGCCTCGTGCAGCGCCTCGCCGGTGGCGATGAGCGCCTGATCGCCGACGAGATGGCCCGCGGTGTCGTTGATGCGCTTGAACTTGTCGAGGTCCATGATGATGAGCGAGATTGGACGGTGGCTGCGGAAGGCGTTGCGCAGCTCACGCAGCAACCACTGCTCGAAGAAGCGTCGCACGTAAACGCCGGTCATCGGATCCAGCGTCGCCATCTCGTACAGCTGTGAGTTCTGGATCGCGACCGCGGCCTGGTTCGCGAACACGAGCAACAACTCGGTGTCCTTTTCGCCGTTGGCGATGCCATCAAGGTAAACCACGCCGACGAGGTGCTCACCCACGCGCAAGGGTAGTACGGTTACGCCGTCCTCGCGCTGGATCTCGACCGCAGAGATCGCGCGCTTGACGAGATCCATCCCCGAGCTGCTCAGGCAATCGCTGAGCGTGCGCTTGTCGGCGAAGGTCCCGGTCGAGGCCTTGATCTCAAGGCCGGTCTCTTCATCAAGGATCGCCACAAAGCCGCTCGCGATGGCCCCGGGCTCCTTGCGAGACTCGGGGATGACGGCGACGAAAGAATTGCCCGCGCCGATGAAGGCCGAGATCTGCAACAAGATCCCCTGCAACAGATGTTCGAGCGGCTGAATCTTGTGCAGCTCGGGCGTGACATCGAGGATGTAACGCAGACCTTGCCGACCACGCGACAACGTCTGCACCGCGGCGGCGGCCTTCAGACCCACGTCGGTCCACAGCAACAAACGTTCGGGGCCCTCGCTCTTGTCGAAATAGCCCTGAATGTCGAGCCGCTGCAACAGCTCACGCGGCGGCTGTTCGCTGGCGTATCCCGTCTGCAAGATGACCTGCACGAGGGGATCGAATTTTCGCAGCTCGACGACGACCTGCTCGCCGTTCATGCCGGGCATGACGAAGTCGAGCAAACAAAGATCGACGCGCTGGGTGCGCAAGATCTCGAGCGCCTCCGGGCCATCCTTGGCGCGCAAGAGGTGGTGGCCCTCCCGCTCGATCACACGACCGGTGGCCTCAAGGTACTCGGGATTGTCATCCACGAGCAGGATCGTCCGACCGGAGGATCGCTGGGTGCCTTGCTTACGCGCCATTCATTCTCCCTTCACGAGAGGGCAAGTGAATCAGAAATGTCGTCCCCTTGCCAGCTTCACTGTGCAATTCGATGCGGCCACCAAACTCTGCGGTCACGATGTCGTTCACAATAGATAATCCGAGCCCAGTTCCTTCACCGAAGGGCTTGGTGGTGAACATGGGCTCGAAGATCTTCTGTTGAATCCCGGCCGGAATGCCCGTGCCGTTGTCCTTGACGCTGAGGCAGAGCCCTTCTGGCTCGGCCACCATGCCCACCACGATCCTTCCGCCGCCTTTTTCCTTGAGGGCGTCGGCGGCATTGGTAACCAAATTGGTTACAACCTGCGCAAGACGCCCCGGTATACCTACCAGTGAATAGCTCTGCAGCTGGGTTTCCAGCACCAGATCACAGTTCGAGCTGCGTACCAGGTGCCCGAGCAACAACAACGACTCGTTGGCGGTCATCACGGCGTCGAAATCGACATGCAGCTGGCCCGTCATGTTGCGGGTCTGTGACTTGATGCCGCGCACGAAGGCGCTCGCGCGGGCCGCTGCGTTCTTGGCGAGGGTCAGGCTCTTCTCCATGTCGCGACCGATCTCCCGGTAATCGTCAATCGTCACATCTGAATCGCCGAGCGAGCGTTGATATTCCGCGAGGAGCTCCGTGACCTCGCTGAGCGCCGAGCGAACCGCCGCAAGGGGCGTGTTCATCTCGTGGGCGATGCCTGCGGTAAGGCGTCCGAGCGAGGCCATCTTCTCGGAGGCAAGCAGCTGGGCCTGGTTCTCTCGAAGGCGCTGATTGGCCGTCTGCAACTGGTCCGACCGGGCCTGCAAGGCGAGCTCCGCCGCCTTGATGGGCGTCACATCAAAAAGCCACCCCTGAACACCCACAATCTCGCCGCGGACGTTGCGCATGGGCATCTTGCGCGTCTGGACATAGGTCGGCTCCCCGTCGATCGGGTTGTGCTCCTCGTAATCCTCGAAAACCTTGCCGGTCTCGATGACCCAGCGGTCGTCGTTTTGGTACTTCTCGCCGAGTCCAGGCGACAGATCGATGTCGCGCTGCCCCTCCACCTCGGCGGGGGTTCGACCCAGTTTTCTTGCGAGGTTCTCGCTGACGTAGACGTGGCGCAGCTCGAGATCCTTGTGAAAGACGTAGAGCGGCAGGCCTTCAATAAGAGCGCGGTGGTTCGCCCGTTCGGCGGCGAGAATGTCGTGAACCTGCGCCACCTCGGCGCGCAAAACCTCGATTTCCCGCTGCAAGGCGGCCGGATCATTCCCCGGCACGGCATCACCCTTTTTGACTGGCTCTGGCTTGGTTCCCTGCAAATCCGATTCGCGCTGACACGACGCGCGCCCCCTGAAGCGCACTCAGTGTGCGCCCGGGTCGATAAGGTTTGCAAGCAAGTCCACAGGGCGGTATCTAGGGCGCCTCGCGATTCGCAGTTTTTCTCGAACGAAACGAAGGCTAGCCAACATGAAAGCAACCATCACCGTATTGCCCGGCGACGGGATTGGCCCCGAGGTCACCTCTGGCGCTGTCGAAATTTTGCAAGCCGTCGCGCAAAAATTCAAACACGAGTTCTCGTTTCGCGAAGCCCTTATCGGCGGCATCGCCATCGACAAGACCGGCACCGCGCTGCCCGAGGAGACCATCACGCTGTGCAAGAGCGCAGACGCCGTCCTGCTCGGCGCCGTCGGTGGACCGAAGTGGGACAACCCGAACGCCAGCGTCCGCCCCGAACAGGGCCTGCTCGGCATTCGCAAGGCACTGGGGCTGTACGCCAACCTCCGACCGGTGAAGCTGACCGCTGCCACGCTCTCGGCCTCTCCGCTCAAGCCCGAGCTGTTGAAGGGCGTTGACCTCCTGGTCGTGCGCGAGCTCACGGGTGGCATCTACTTCGGTGAAAAGAAGAAGACCGAGAATACCGCCTCGGATCTCTGTGTGTACTCACAGATGGAGGTCGAGCGCGTCGTGCGCGTCGCTGCACGGGCTGCCATGGGCCGCCGCAAGAAGCTCACCTCGGTCGACAAGGCCAACGTGCTCGAGACCTCGCGCCTGTGGCGTCGGGTCACCGACAAGCTGGTCAAGGAAGAGTTCCCCGAGCTCGAACTCGAGCACATCCTCGTCGACTCGTGCGCGATGTTCCTCATGAAGAAGCCGGCCAGCTTCGACGTCATCGTCACCGAGAACATGTTCGGCGACATCCTCACGGACGAGGCCTCGATGATCGCGGGCTCGATGGGCCTTCTGCCCTCGGCCTCGCTTGGCGACAGCAAGAATGGCATCTACGAGCCGATCCACGGCAGCGCGCCGGACATCGCGGGCAAGGGCATCGCGAATCCCTACGCCACCATCCTCTCGACAGCGATGTTGCTGCGCAGCTCGCTTGGCCTTGAGACCGAGGCGGCCGCCGTGGAAGCGGCGGTTTACCGCGCGGTGGAAGACGGCGTGCTCACGGCAGATCTGGTGTCGGCAGGCGGCAAGTCCGTCAATACGAACGAAGCCAGCGCTGCAGTTAAGTCCCGCCTCGTGTAAACTCGCCGCTGTGAAGCGGCTCTTGCTGTCCGTCATGGCCTCGATGTTGGTTTGCGCCAACGTTGAGGCCAACTCACCCTTCGACGCCCACTCGGGGCGATTCCTCGCGGACTGGGGCGCCCTCTCCGAGGCCAACGCGAAGGCCGATCGAGATGCGGCCGCGCGCCTTGTGAATCGAATGGGCATCGCGCGGCTTGCATCCGTGATGGAGCAGGCCGCCGAGGCTGGCGCCACCCAGAAGCGCGCGCCTGAAATGAAGTTCGATCCCGAGCTGGAGTCGCGAACAATCGCAGCACTTTTCGGCGCGACGACCGTTGAGAGTCCGCTGCGCCTTGCGCCGGAGATGGCGCTGTTGCTGCACCACCCCGGCGGCGCGATCGTGGACGGCGCGCTCGCGGGTCTGCGACACGCGCTGGCCGCCGTGGATGCAGGCGAATGGCAACGCTGGGAGCTTCCCGGCAGCTTGCCTGAACAGATCTGTTCCGCCACCGCCGAGCTCGCGCTCGATGTCACGCGACCGACTGCAACCCGCCTGCAGGCGCTCACGCTGCTGAGCACACTGCGCGTCGACTGTCGTCCTTCGGTGCGACCCTTTTTGACCGACAGCTCCGCAGAGCTGCGACGCTCGGCGCTGCTCGCCTTGCCAGCAGCCCCCGACGAGCTCTTGCCGGTGATGGAAGATCCCGATCCACGCGTGGCCCTCGCAGCAGCGACCCGTCTATGCGATGTCACGGCCAACGCACAGGCCACCGCCGACCTGAGCACGGCTGCAACACGCTTCGCGAAATCCGCCGGCGCAGCACCCGATGATCTGGTGAGTCTGATTGATTGCCTGGCTGCACGCGACGCGAAGGCGTTTGCACCAGTGCTTGCGCTTGCAGCTCAGTCACCGCTGTCGCCGGTGCGAACGCGCGCCCGACAGCTTTTGCCGAATACGCACGAAACGCCGTGAAAATCGCCATGCGGCAAACCTGCATTCGCCCGCGCGCGCCGGACCGGAGTGGTACCCATCGGGTTTTGGTCGGGTCTTTCAGTTCAAGAAGGCCAGCGCGCCGGTTGAGTTTTGCAAGACGCCCATGGAAGGGCTGTTCGAGAACAGCGCCAGCCTTGGCAAGTTTGATCGAAGCGTGTTGCAGTACAAGAACCTCACAGGGCGCTGCTCGAGCCACACCATCCAGGCCCCGGCCACCGGACGGGCCGGCCGTCGCCCGTTTCGACTTGGGTCGGCGTCGTGCTAGCCTGCGCGGGTGAAGACATCCCCGCGCGGGCCACTTGCACCGGCATTCCTGGTGATTGAACTTCGCGGCAGCCAGCGCCGCGTGTTCAGGCAAAGCCGCGCGATTGGCGAGTCCTTCATCGAGCTGGAAACCCCCGCGCCCTTTGAACCCGACGAGCCGGTTCGGGCGCAGTTCTCGCTTCCCGGTGATGCAGAGCGGCTTGAGGTGCAGGGCCCCATGCAGGTCCTCGGCGAGCCCGACGAAGAGGAGGGACACCAGGGCTGCAAGGGGGTTGCCCTGCACGGTCTCACGCAGCAGGCTCGCACCCGCATCGCGGACTACGTTCGTCAGCGCCTCAACCCGGATTCGCCATCATGAGACCGAAGCATCACTCGAGTGTTCCCCCGGCCGACAACCACGCCGCTCAGGTCGCGGTATTGCAGGCCCGCCATGCAGCGGCCGAGGCCGGTGGCGGCCCAGAGCGGATCGCCCGACAACATCAGGCCGGCAAGCTGACCGCACGGGAGCGCATCGAGCTCCTGTTCGATCCCGGCAGCTTCGTGGAGATCGACAAGCTGGTCATGCACCGTTGCCGCGACTTCGGCATGGAACAACAGCAGATCCCAGGTGACGGGGTCGTGACCGGACACGGCACCATCGCCGGTCGTCGTACGTTTGTCTTCGCGCAGGATTTCACCGTCTTCGGGGGCTCACTGTCGGAGACCTACGCGGCCAAGATCTGCAAGATCATGGATCTGGCGATGAACACCGGCGCGCCCATCATTGGCCTCAACGACTCGGGTGGCGCGCGCATTCAGGAAGGCGTGGTTTCTCTTGGCGGTTATGCCGAGATCTTCCTGCGCAACACGATGGCCTCGGGCGTGGTGCCACAGCTTTCGGCCGTGCTCGGCCCCTGCGCGGGCGGTGCCGTGTATTCACCCGCCATCACCGACTTCATCTTCATGGTGGAGTCGACGAGCCACATGTTCATCACCGGCCCAGACGTGATTCGAGCCGTCACCCACGAAGAGGTCAGCAAGGAAGCGCTTGGCGGCGCCCACACGCACGCCTCGCGTTCCGGTGTGGCCCATCGCGCATTCGAGGACGAACAGAGCTGCCTGCAAGGGCTGCGAACACTGCTGTCGTTCCTGCCGCAAAACAATCGGGAGGATCCGCCGCGCAGCAAGGGCTCCGATCGGGCGGACCGCGAAGATCTGGAACTCGACACGCTGGTCCCCGTCGACTCGTCCAAACCGTATGACATCAAGCAGATCATCACCCGCGTGCTGGACGCCGGCGACTTCTTCGAGATTCAGCCCGAGTTCGCGCGCAACATCGTGATTGGCCTTGGCCGGCTGGATGGTCGTCCCGTGGGCGTCGTCGCCAACCAACCCGCACACCTGGCGGGCTGCCTCGACATCGACGCATCGATCAAGGCCGCACGCTTTGTGCGTTTCTGCGACTGTTTCAACATTCCGATCGTCACCTTCGTCGACGTGCCGGGATTCCTGCCGGGCACCGCACAGGAATTTGGCGGCATCATCAAACACGGGGCCAAGCTCCTGTATGCCTACGCCGAGGCGACGGTGCCCAAGCTGACGGTCATCACGCGCAAGGCCTACGGTGGCGCCTACGACGTGATGGCGTCGAAGCACATTCGCGCCGACGTGAACCTGGCATATCCCACGGCCGAGATCGCCGTGATGGGGCCGGACGCTGCCGTCGGCATCATCCATCGCGAGGCGCTGGCAGCGGCGGCCGATCCCGTGGCCGAGCGCGCCCGACTCGCGGCGGAGTACCGAGAACGCTTCGCGAATCCCTACAGCGCGGCCGCACTCGGGTACATCGACGAGATCATCTTGCCGCGGCAAACCCGCGCCCGGCTGTGTGTGTCGCTCGACATGCTCGCCAACAAACGGCAGACCCTCCCCTCTCGAAAACACGGCAACATCCCGCTGTGATTCGTACGACGAATAACAGGCTGCTGCGCGCAGCGCTCGCCTCTCTTCTGCTCCTTGGGATGGCCTGCGCCACGTCGTCACCGCAGCCGGTCACCAAGATTGTCGGCAACCGCATCGTCGTCACCCGGGCGGTCAATCCCTATGCCTACGAGCACGCCGCGCGCGCCCTGCTCTATGAAAACGAGGAGCGCTGGGAAGACGCCGCCGAACAGCTGCGGGAGGCGCTCGCCTACGACAAACAGGCACCGGAGCTGCACGCACGACTCGCCGACGTGTTGATCCACCTCGATCGCCTCGACAAGGCCGAGACCGAGATTCTGGTCTCGCTCGACATCGAACCCACGGTGCCGGGCTTGATGGCACGCGCCCATCTCTTTCTCGCGCGGGGCGAGGCGCGCGCCGCCGCCGTGACCCTCACCGAGGCGGTCGCGCTCTGCGACGCGGTGGACGAGCCCGAGCAATTTGCGGCCGCCCACCTTGAGCTCGCCGAGGTGCAGCTGATGGCGCTCGATCTGGACGCCGCGACCGATGCCCTGCTGGCGTTGCGGACGTCTGCGCCCGATCACGAGGAAGGCCTGTACCGTCTGGCGGCCGTGTACTGGGCATCCGGTGACACGGACCATGCGCTGCAAACGCTCGACGATCTACTGAAGGTTTCACCGTATTTTTTGGAGGCCCACCTGCTGCGCGTCGCCCTGCTCACCGCGCTCGATCGCAGCGACGCGGCGAACGCGGGTCTGTCTGCCGCCCTTTCACGTTCGGAAGATGATCTGCAGGTCGCGACTGTTTATGCGGACTGGCTGATGGATCGGGGGCAGCGGGACAAGGCGGTGGAGCTGGTCGAGCGGCTTTCACCGACGGAAATGGATCAAGGCACTGTCGTCTCGCGCATGGAGCTTGAACGCACGGCGGGCCGTCCCGAAAAGTCGCTGGCGCTCGCGAAGGCCGCCCTTGCCACCTCGCCAGAACCCGAGCTGCTGGCCCGCGTTCGCATCGCCGAGGCCAGCGCGCTCGACGCGCTCAAGCGTACGACGGATGCGATCGCCACGCTGCTGCAGATTCCGGAAGACTCCCCCAGGTTCCTTGACTCGCGCCTTGCTGCGGCCGAGCTGCACAACAAGGAGGGTAATCTCGACGGCGCGCGGCAACTGTTGCAACAGCTGGCGGCCCACGCGGAGAGCGACGACATCCGGACGCGAATCGCCATCATACAGGCCATGGTCGAGGAGAAAACCGCGCCCGCCACCGCGCTGGCAACGCTCGACAAGATCCCCGGCGCGAACGCGAACGACGCCGAGGTATTGATGGCACGCGCTGCCATTGTCGAGCGCAGCGGGAACTGGCAAGAGGCGCTCAAGCTGGCAGAGCGCGTGTTGCGAAACGATCCGAGCAGCTTTGAGGCGCTCAACTTTTCGGGATTCATCGCCGCCGATCACAAACAGAACCTGCCGCAGGCCGAACAGCGTTGCCGCGCGGCCATGGCACTCAATCCGGGCTCGGCTGCGATCGCCGACAGCGTCGGCTGGGCCCGCTTTCAGGCGGGCGACCTGCCCGGCGCAGGCATCGTGTTGCGCCAGGCGGCGCGGCTCGATCCGAAAGAACCGGAGCTACAGGGTCACCTCGCGGCGCTCCTCGAAAAGGAGGGCAAGGTGCAGGAGGCCGTTCTCACGCTGCAAAACGCATTGAAGCTGGACGCCGAGCCCTTCGTCCAATCCAGGCTGAAGAAAGAACTTGAACGCCTGCAAGCCCTGCCGCCCACTCCCGGAAACGCCCCATGACGAAGCCTGCCCTCTTCCGAATGCTCGCCTGCCTATCGTTGCTCGTCGTGGGCGCGGGATGTACCCAGCACCACAAACGCAACTACGCCGAGCCACGCCCCGATGTGCTGCTCTCGACCTTGCGAGAGCGACAGGCGCGGGTGCAGGGCGTGGACCTTGAGACACGAACCGAGAGCGCCCTTGGCGGTGAGCGGGTGCGCGCGACGATCTTGATGTTGGTCGCCCGCGATGGGCGGCTGCGCTTCGAGGCCGAGGTGAGCCTCAAGGGCATGGTCGCGGCGCTCGCCACCGATGGGCAGCGCTACGACTTCGTCGACATGGATCAGCAGCGCGTCGAGCACGGGCCGGCCTGTGCCCACAACGTCGCCACGCTGGTGCAGATCCCCCTTTCACCAAAGGAAATAGCGGGCGTGTTGCTCGGCGACGCGCCTGTCGGGGACGGCGCGACCGCACTGGATGTCGGCTGGGACACGACCATCGGTGCCGATGTGTTGCATTTGCGCGAGGACGTTCACGGGC
>Ga0169931_10009501_pt1 | contig 14008 bp, 10 predicted proteins | sample Kivu_15m_20L_FD_129675 | JGI IMG/M metagenome (GOLD analysis project Ga0169931, IMG submission 129675) | Freshwater microbial communities from Lake Kivu, Western Province, Rwanda to study Microbial Dark Matter (Phase II) - Kivu_15m_20L... | ecosystem: Environmental > Aquatic > Freshwater > Lake...
ACGGCGAGCTCTTTTACACCCTACGTGAAGCGCAGGTGCTGATCGAACAATGGAGATGTCACTACAACCGAGTTCGGCCGCACAGCGCTCTCGGCTATCGACCCCCGGCGCCCGAGGCCTGGGTCCCAGCCCTCGGGTCATCTCTATAGCCGGCAAAAAGGCTGCCTAAACTAACTTCAACACTGGACCAATCAAAGCGGGCTGGACAGTCAAGGATTGCTCCCTGCGCCGGGAGGATCGATGTTGAATACTTGCCGGAGTGCGAACGGAATCGCTATTCGGCCACTTTCGCATATTGGAGACGAGCGCGCATAGTTGTACAAGTCCAGATAGAAGAGGGACTGTTCCCTTAACGCCCCAGAAGGGTTACTGTCTGTTCGGGAGAGTACATACGGCATCACTTCGCGGGGGGGGGGATTCCCGTCGGGCGTTGCGGACGGGAGGAGGGAGAGCGCGGTGTCTTCATTTGCTCGCAAGCGAAATTCAAAAACAAAAGCTAGTAGGCCTGCAGGCTCGATCGATGAGTTTGGGTCTGATACCCAGCGATCTGCACCTCAATCCCATGATTTTGGGGATCTGTCGCGAGGCCGTAGTGAGAGAGCGCGTTTCTCTCAGAGTAAAGAAGGCTTTAGTGATGAGCACGGTGTCTTGCGTTGCGCAGGCGGGAGCTGTGGCGAGCAGCTTTTTCAGGCTGTAAAGTTTTGTCCGTTTTGCGGCACGCCCCAGGCTGGCGGTGCGTCTGCCGAATCGCCGGTTAACGCAGCAACGCGTTCTGCCCAAAACACGGGAAATGACGACACGGTATCGGACTCTTCCGCAAAACCGAGCCCCACGTCGGCTATTTCTTTAGACCGTACCAGTCTTCAATATCACGCGACGGTCGGATCAGAGAGCGCTTTTCAGTCAATTACCGTGACTAACGAAGGAAACGCGGTGCTGACTGTTCTAGGCGTTGAATTAGAGGGCTCCGACGCTGGGGAATTTCAGTTGGGGAGTTGCTGTAGCGCTGTTCAGCCCGGTAGAAGTGGCACGATTAGCGTGATCTTTCACCCCTCAAGCAAAGGATCGAAAAGCGCTTCGATTCGGATAAAACACAATGCTGATGATGGTCGCGAATATTTCCCAGGGTACAGCATCAGTACCGTTGCGTTGCGTGGTAACGCAAAGTTGCCGAAGAAAGCAGCACCGGCCCCCATCGAACCTCGAGCTGAGGATGTGACGACGGGCTTTAAAGATAGTGTTCAGCAAGAGGAAAGGAAAAATAGCACCGATGAGCAGCCCCGCAATCAGTTTGAATATAAATGGATAGGGATTTTTTTCTTTGTTCTGGCGACAATTATCATTTTCACCACCATAAAGCCCGACACGCCCACCGTTGAGCCGCCACCGGTCGTCGAACCGACCGGGTTGGAAGAGGCCGAGCCACCTCAGGGGATTATGATTCCGGAGGTGCCAGATCCGGTCATCGCGGAGAAACTTCAGGAGGCTCAGGAGTGTGCTTCGCAGGGGGACTTCGTATGCGCTCGCAGCGCGGCGAATGAGTTGTTGTTGCTCGATCCTACCAACGAGTCAGCAGTCGAAGTTAACAGCCGCGTTTCGAGCTATCTCGAAAACGTTTTTGCGGCTTTCAATTCCGCTCTCCAAGCAAACAATATTGAGACCGCCCAGTCGATTTTTCGCGATTTCCAACGAGTGGCATCAATTGGGGGCGATCCTCGCATAAGTGATATGGAGCGCGCGCTGGATGCGCAGGAGCAGCAGCGTATCAACCAGCTTCGCGATCAAATCAAAGACGACAATCAGTCAGCGGAGACAACGCCTGCCGTCGTTTCGCAGGGTTCGCCCGCTAGGATAGGGCGTATGCCTTCAAGCGAAGATTACTATCCCGCGGCCTCCAAGCGTGCCGAGGAGCAAGGTAATGTTACGGTAAGAGTTTGTGTTGATTCTCGGGGTAATATCATCGGCAACCCGGCAATCATTACGTCATCTGGGTTTGAACGCTTGGATGAGGGCGCTGTCAAGCTTGCGCGCGCGGGACGGTACCAGCCAGGTGTTGAGGCCGGGCGCCTTCAAGACGAATCCTGCGTCGCATTTCGGGTTAAATTCGAAATTAATTAAACATATCGAAAGTGCAGCAGCGGCCTTTTTTTGCCGTTGAGATTTTTTGAGTCGAAGGGGAGGTAAAACTTTGGAGACAGTGATTTGGAAACTCCCATCAGGTGATTGGACGAGTTCTACTGACTCAGGGTGTTTGACGTTTGCTCCAGTGGCGGCCGGTCGCGCGCCAGCCACGTCGCTCAAAAAAAGGCAGTTAGCTTCTCTTGGGCTCGCCGACACGTACCCTCCGGAGTTCCGATTTAATCCGTCTACAGGGGAGAAACTTCCCGAAGGAACTCCTATTCGGTTGTGGGTAACTCCAGACGGGGGACGGCATATAAACCCGAAGTACTCGGGATTCGGAGTGGTAGATCCCGCCGCCGTGTGTTCCATTGCGGGCGTTGAAGGTCTCGAGACGGTTCCGGCACCAGGGAATGGTCAATTTGAATTCATCGTCGGATCTTTTAATACGGGTCGGGAGCAACTACTGGCGGTGAACATAAAAGACTACTCACTTAGGATATTAGTCGAGGACGAGTGGGTTGAACTCCAGTGTGAATCACACTTCATCCCTGACGGGTCGGGTTGCTCTGAAGGATGGCGCGCAGAGTTATTTGAGGGCGCTTATGAACCCAGTCGGTTGATCGTGCGCACTAGTAGTGGATTGACAAGAATTTCAATCGACGCGTCGACCCTTAGCTTCAAATGTGATGACGTCACCCCAAAGGAGTGCCGTCGTGTCATCGGAGCCCCAATCTCCTGGCGAGATGGCATACTAATTCCGTTCGTAGATCATAGTAACGCTATTTGTGTAGCTCATTTGACCGACGGTTTGATGATGCAATCTCAACTTAGCCCTCGAGGAAAGGAACTTCCTGTCGATTACGCTGATATTGAGTTTAAAGGCGTTTTTAGCCGTTGCGATCGAACAGTTTTTTGGATTGCCGATACCTGCGTACTTCAAGTTAACAGGTCTTGGGGAGAAACATTTCGTCTCCAGAGATTACCTGAGACCTATTCAACAGCCTTTGAGGCAGGACGACCGCATATCGATTGTAACGACTCAATGTGGCTAGCCGTCAGGTCGTCGCGCGGCAGAGCCTACATCAGCCTCGGTCAGGTGGGGGATGAATTTGAGGTTAAAGAGTCTTCGAGAGTTATCATTTCGTCCGGCAAGAGATTATATCGAAAAGACATGATTTTCGAAAATAACGACCCGTGGTCTGAGGTCGTTCAGAATAGCGATAAAACAACGAGCGTCCATCTTTACCCTCTACTTGAGTTTTTTTCTGTTGCCTGCGGGATACGACCAGACTGCGCTCTGGCTCTTCGATTTGATACCGGCGACGCCGCGGTGACTTGGAGCGCCGTCTATGATGACAGCGATAGCGATCGGTCGTTCTCGGTAGTTCTCGGCGATAAGAAATTGCTAACAGGCAAAGGTCGAAATCTGCTCAATCGAGCACGCGCTTTCCTATGCTGTGGGTATTTGTGGTTCTATTCGAGTAACGGAACTCCACTGACGCGATGGAAACTTTCTTCCTAATATGAAGTACGCTCGTATTGCAATTTTTTTTATTTTCTATTTTTATTCGAACATCGGTTTTGCTATCGAGCATGCGTTTCTTGTTCAAAATTCGGGTTGGATGGATCCATTTTATAATGACCCTCGCTCTAGATTTAAGCAATTAGTTTTTCGCGTTATTGATCAAGCCACTGATGATGGTGACTCAATAACAGTCGCGGCGTTCAATCAAGCGGATTCCGTCAATAAGTCTCCGGAAATTCTCTATCAGGGGGCAGCTTCTCAACTCCCGTCGAAAACGCTTAACAGCCTATCCATCGCAAGAAAAGCAACAGGTGCCTGGGCTGACACCGACCTGCGAGAAGCAGTGGGCCGCACCGCGAATGGTATATTCAAGGGCCGATCTGGGATTATTTGGATCTTCACCAACAATCGGAACAGCCCTGGGAACGATCCAGCAACGGCGGAGCGGAATCTCGAATTTTATAACTTACTGCATGACAACCCGAGTATACATCGCACTATCGCTTACCCGGTTCGGATGCCTCTGGTTGGGAAGAATTACCAAACAACGGGTATGATGGTGTATGCGTTAGCCTACGGGAAGGCTGCGGGGGATGCGCTAAGGGTTATAGCCAGTTCCAATAAAATCACCGTGTTTCGTGGTGCGCCGGCTCGACTAAAACCTCTAGATGAGGAAGCGGTATCAATTATTGGGCCTAAAGTTCGCACGCCGGGCATTGATGTTCAGTTAGCCAGTGGCGGCGCGGGGCTGAATTTTTATTTCACCGCACAAGATATTCCTGACGAAATTTTATTAAGCGCCCGTATCAGAAATCAGTTTTACCCGTACCGTATTGATTCCGCGAACGTGACGGCACGTTTTGCGGATCTTACCGATCAAGATCTATTTATCGATGTAGAACCTGCTGGAATAAACTCATTGTCCCCAGGAGAGGAGGCTCTCGTTAACGTTCGAATCAGGGTGCCGACTAAGAGAGTTCCATCCGCGTGGTCAGCCGAATCGATTGCGGCGATGGGCGACCGCGTACCTTTGCGTGCGGTAATTGATCTCGAATTAGACGATCAAAAACTGAGTGTTGATCCTTCTTTTGAGAGAAAACTCGCAGAGATTTTTCCAGGCGATCCTCTGTCTCAGGTTTTTAGACCGTCAAGTCGCGTTAAAGCTTCCACCGAAAGAATTCCGATTACATTTTTTATACAGTACCCGTTAATGCCTTTTTGGGTGACAGTTTTATCGACTCTTGGCCTGCTTGCTGCTCTATTGTTTGCCCTAAATAGTCTTCGATCAGCGAAGACATATACTTTCAACGTCGATGGTGACAGGCAAACGATTCGTCTACGGGCAAGGCAGACCGCCCAGATTTTCGACGCTCGGAATCAGTTAGTTGGTACTGTGGTGCGGCCTATATTTGGCGCGCCGACATGCCAGCCGGAGCCAGGGAAATCACTTCGACTTAGTTAGGGGAAGAAGGGAGACCTCATAATGGAAAACGACCAAAACTCGCCGTCGAATACTGCAAATGACGATCTTGATTTGCCACCGCCCTCTGACGATAGTGGCTTTGGACCATCAAATTCATTGACGGCCCAGCCAGACGTGTCCGTGCCACTGGAGCCAATCCCCATTCGAGATGTCGCGATAGTCGCTGTCGTGCTTCTTGTCAGTACGGCGGTCTTCTTTTTATTAAAGCGCTCTTTCGAGCTATGGTGTGTCGGTCGCAGGGTAGCGCCCGATAAGGCGAAGTTGGCCGGCTGGTGTCTTTTTGTTGGATTGCTAATGTTGTCTTTCGCGACAGCTCTTTATATTTTGAGCGCTGAAAAATTTGGAGTCACGGTATTTATGGCTCCCATCCTCGGCGCATCGATCGTTGCATTAGTATTCGCCGGGATTAACTCGAGAAGATAATTCAGAAGAATCTACTTTAGGGAGGTTTGGGAATGGCTATCAGCGAGAGCTCCGAGAGGCAGCCGGCTACGAACGAAACGCCGGTGCGGGTAAGACCCACACTGTTTATCGCTATCGGTGGTACAGGCATGGAGATTGCCATGCGTTTGCGGCGGCGTTTGCTCAACCACGCGTGGGGTAGTACCGATTCCCGTACCCGATTAAAGACTCTCTCGGAGTTCAAGTCTGCTGATTTCATTCAGTTCGATATTGATGCAGGCGCCCAGATCGACAGCGGCAAGTCTCAAAAGTCTGATCTTCAATTTGATGTTGTGAAGTTTTTAGATGGGGACAAGATAATCGAGAAGGTTGAAATTGAAAGTTACATAAAATCAGACGACACCTTAGGTAAGTATCCGATCGTTGAAGAGTGGATGCCTCTAACACCTCAAAGAGTGCGTGAACTTAACATTGATCCGACTTCCGGAGCGGGTCAAATCAGGGCTATCTCGCGGCTGTATTTTTTTGATAAATATCAAAAGCTCTCGCAGCTAATTCGGTCAAAGTTAAACAGCCTAAAAGCAGGGTTGACTAATAGCAAAGACCTCGAGCGTTTAGGGTTGCAAATAGAGCCTCGTGCGGCCCGCGTTGTAGTCATTGCTTCAATGGCGGGTGGTACTGGTTCGGGCGCGTTTCTTGATATGGGTTATCTTGCGAAACGAGTCGGTGCACAGGTGTTTGATGGCGGTAAGTGCGCGGTAGATCTGTTTCTTCTGTCACCATCAGGCTTTAAGCATGCAAACCAAGTTCGAACGGAGGCTAATGGTTACGCGGCGTTAATGGAACTTGAGACTGTTCTAACTGAGGGTGCCGCGCAGGGGTATGTGCGAACTTGGGCAGCCGGCGAGTCCTTCGAGATGCCGGAAAAGCCTTACGATGATGTGTACATCGTTGAGACGGGTAATCTCGCGGGCCAGGTAAGCGCCGATGTAAAAGACATCTACCAAATGGTCGCAGACAGTTTTTTTTACGACTTCATGTCGGGAGCGTTTGCAGACAAGAAACGTTCTGTTGCGTCAAATCAGCAGCAACACAAAATCAAGCCATACAATCCTCCTATCAACGTTGGTAAGTATGGGGAGATGAAGCTGAGTTTTCGTAATTCGTACTCAGCGTTTGGCGTCAGCGTATTATCTACAGGGGTTGAGGTTCAGGAAGAAATACACGCGCACAATCTTGCGATCGATTTATTGCGCGCCTACTTTGGGATTGGGGTGGAGTTTCAAAAAGCAAATCAGGTGGACGATAAGACACTTGATGAATTTCTCAAGAATAAGCTCTCGCTTGGTATTTTTACGCTAACGCCCCCTAGCAGTATTGAGAAGAAACACTCGTTGACGTCTATCGCCTCTTTCCCGTTGGTGCGACAAACTCTTTTTGTTGGTGGAAAGAATATTCTCGATTCTGTCGATCAACAAGTGTCCATGAAGCTTGAGGAGATCAAGGCTCAGTTTGAGCGAAGGGACTGGAAGGAGCAATTACGGATCGCACAAAGATCGTTAGAGAGAGGATCCGTCACTGAGATTGACTCGCAAGCAGATACTAACGAACGAAAAGTTGCGATTCGATCTAGCGAATTGGTTCGCGAGCTCAAGGCCGATGTGGAATCAGTACTGTATGACTATCTCGATAATCCCGAATATGGCGGGTTGGAGTACGTACTATCTTTCATCGAGGTGGTAAAAGAGCGAATTGACGATTCGACCGTTGGGTTTCGAAAAAGGCTTCTTTCAAATCAGGGTGTGTTGCAGGAGTGGGGTAGCCACCTTCAGCAAGAAATCGACGAAACGTACCGTTACTTAGATCAAGTTTCAGGGAATTCATTTTTAGGAGATAACCAAAAAAAGGCAGAGGTAAAGCTCGAACATTTGAAGTCCGACTTGTCTGATTACCTTAAGAGTTACCTCCAGGCTGTAGCTTCTCAATATACAGCGGAAGCGCTTTCTGAATTGTCAGATTGGCTAGGAAAGAAATCGATAGATCCGAAAACTCTTGAGGTGAGCTGGAGCGGCATCGCTGGAGTGTTCCAATCTGGGAAGGCTTCTGTCCGAGAAATAGTTGACAAATTAGAAGCACAAGTTCAAGTGTTTTCAGAGGAGATTCGAACAGATCATGCGATGCGAGTGGCTATACCTTCCGGGATCAGTAGGTATCCTTCGATCGAGAGGATCCGCCTTCGGAGTTGGGCGGACGAAGCATTCAAAGACCTGGGCAGATCGAAAGCGGTTTTTGGATTTCTCGTTGGTTCTCAAGAAGATTCATATATTTTAATTTCAAGCGTTCTTTCCAAGGCAAAGAGCAAGCTTATTGAGGTGATGCCACGACGATCGCTAATAGACGCATTGAATGAGATGGATTCGGTTAGTCGTAGGGAAAAGTTTAAGCGAATGTTCCAGTGCGCATACCCATGGATAAATGCAAATATTGCAGGCGTCGTCGACAGAGTAGATAGCTACAAAATGCATCTCGGCGTAAAAGACTCAGAGCAGTTCAAAAAAGCGTTCGGCAAAGAAATTGCTGAGACTGTAGGTGCCTCCGAGATCAAACTGACATGCGACATAACGGAAATTAGCGAGGAGGGAATCGCGATCTGTTACTGTGAACTATTCGGCTTCCCTCTCAGTATTCTGAGTGATCGAGCTAATTGGCGCGCAAGCTACAATAGAGAAACTCAGTGCGACACGCCGATCCCCATCCACACCCACAAAAACGACGTTCAATTTAAACATCCGATCGCTCCCAGCGATAGAGAGCTGGAGGAGTTGAAAAAAGATTTTCAACTCTTCGCGAAGGGTGTAATGAGTGGGGTTTTAACTAGAGGCAGCAACGGGTCGTACGGGTACAATCAGTTGGGTGATCGGACAGATATTGGGCCAGAGGCTTTGATTGTTAAGGAAGGGATTTGGGATCAGTACGAGGCAATCATTGCCTCCCAAGTTGAAGAGGTTTTGGATAGCGGGGGCGAGGAGTCAATTGTGGCGATGACTGCTCTTTGTGATTTTTACGTTAAGAACGTTTATCCGGAAAATCGCTCTGAGCAGCAAGGGCGAACCGTAACAAGCAAGGGGATGCGGACGTTCTTGATTGAAGCGTTGCTGCATGGCAATTCGGGCGCGCAGATCGACGGGTTCAAGCCGCGAGTTCGGGGCCTCGATGCGGACGCTGCAATAAAGATTCTCTGTAGCTCAGGAAACATTGATAAGTGGACGGTTGTGATTCGAGGGTCTGAGAAAGACTCTCCTAAAGGGGATATCCGTAAATTTTCGGCGGCAGATATCGGTGCTCGTGAGTTTGTTCCCTATCAGAAGCGCGCGCTACGCGAGGGTTGGCGCCTCCATATTAAAGAACTCTTACGGTCGACCTCGGCACCAACGGAGTCGGCAAGCCGAACGCGTGATGTTTCAGGTTACGCATCTCCACCTCCGCTGCCCTTCGTTCGGCAGATAACTGTGGCCATTGGAGGGCAACAGTCCGGGCCGTATCCTGAGTCTGTTGTGAAAGACATGGTCTCAGGGGGCCAACTAAATCCAGACAAGACCCATGTGTGGTGGCCGAGTCAGCCGAACTGGGTGCTGTTGAGGGCTTGTGAGGACTTATGCGGAAGTTTGACACCTCCTATGCCGCCACCGATGCCTTGAGAGGCTGCGACCTAGGCAGTCAACCGCTTGTCTGACTAAGTACTGGGCATTTAGGTGTTATTAACTCAGCGGCTGTTTGGGGTAGCTCGGTGTTGAAACCGTAGCGCGGAATGCAGTTAATCTAACTCGCCATGTCAGGCATGGCGAGGGACTTGGGGTATTCCCGTGATGAATTTTCATTCGGCAAGATTGATTGGTTTGGTTGTGGTTCTCTGCGCATTGGTATCTTGCGGGGGGCTTTTCTTATCTCCCCGAGAGAGGGTTATATTCGATGCGTTTACTGCAGTGTGCAAGACTAAAGATTTACGATCGCTCGCTCCATATCTAACGAATACGTCTCGAAAGACTCTCGCACTTGCCAATCCATTGCTGGGATTAACGGGTCTATTTGGGTCGAATGTTGCTGACCAGATCGCGATCGAGTGCCAAACAGGCGACGGACTGGACTTCGCTGAAGAGGTTAAGGTATCGGACTCGCGTTATATCGTTAGGACGAGGTCGAAGACTTCCGGCGAGATTACCGAATACGTAGTGCTCTGGGAGCGTGGAACATGGAAAATCGCTCTGCTTGGAAAGTGACCGTAGTAGCCCTCGCCGCCGTTGCAATTTGTTTCCCTACCCATTTAGGAAGCGGTAACCACCAAGAAGCGATGTCATCGCAGAGGTGCTTAGTCGCAGAACAGTCTTTGAGGACTGGTGATATCGTCGCACGCGCGCGGCCAGACCTAATCTCCAAACTAGTCCGAGCGTGGCAGGGTGATGACCGCTACTCTCATGTCGGTATTGCGGTAGTTCGCGCTGGACGGGTGGAGGTTTTTCATGCAGATCTTGACCTTGAAAATAGCGTTGACGGGGTTATCTCGGAAGATATTTGTAGTTTTCTGTCTGGAGCAAGCCGCGCAATTGCACTACGATTTTTAAAGAGCCTTTCCGATAGTGAGCAAAATGAGGTGAAAACAGCGGTTTTTGGTATGCGTTCCACCCGGTTCAACAAGACCCTGCAATGGGAATCTCCAGTCGGAGAAGTCTATTGTACGCAATATCTTTGGAGGATTTTTACTGCGGCCCTTCCTTCGCGGGCGATTCCTAGTCGTGCGGGCAAGGTGTTGACCGTCCCGCAAATCATTGATGGTTGGCCTCTCAGGGTTGTCCATTACCTCCCGATGTAAATTTCCGAGTGGCTTGCCGGGGTCACGACGGCCGTAGAGTTGAATCTAGTCTTTCCATCCGTCCTTGGTGGTTTTTGTCCACACAATCCGCTGGATGGCGCTTTTCGGGATCCATGCACGCTCTACTGAACCTAAACTCTCCATCACAATGTGATCATCACGAACCGCTATAATTTTCGAGGCGCCTATTGTTCCATTATCGATAACTCGTATTTCTAGAAAGCCATATCTTTCTACCGCGGTGACGAAATTTCCAGGTTTCAACGCCTGAAAAAATCGCCTGAGTTAGGCGCCGGAGCGGCCACTGAGGAGGTCAGTGATGCGGTGAATAGCAAAGGCGCAGCGAGAAGAAGTGACATGGCCGCCTTCTTTCGTATAGCGAAAAAACGTAAAAGCGGAAGGGTTTTCTGCCCAGGATCACTATGTTGTTGCATGAGAGCCTCCAAGAGGGTAGCGTTTGGCGCAGTGTCAAGTGTTTTTAGGCGCCATGTGGTTATATTTGTGAGCGGTTTTCGGAATCTCTTTGCCGTCGACTAACTCTTAGGGCCTAATTTTCTCTTCGAGTCATCTCAAAAACCCAGCGCGTAATCTTTTATGGGGCAAAAGCACTCGCAAAGGTTTAAATCGGGGTCTGCCATACGCCCAAATTTCTATGATCATTGGTACAGGTGATCTGGGTGGATTATTTGTTGTAAAAACCAAGCGAAAAACAAGCAGGATCAGACAATGCGCAATTATAGGCTATTCTACAGAGCGATTGTCCTTGCTGGCTGCCTAGTCGCGATGGTGCTGGGTGTCCGGCCTTTCCCCGCTAGCGCCGCCGGCGGTGACGATGTTTCAGGCTTGATTGTGGTGCCTGACGCTGTGCGAGTTCAAATTCCTATTGACGCCTCAGAGCGAATAGCGGACTACGGGTGCAGAAATAGTACTCTCCTAACTACCACAGAGGACAACAAGCGAACGGAGATAGAAGATAGAAAGATTGGAAAACAACGGTTTATTTTAGGAAGCGCGAAAGAATATTTTTTGTCATTGCTAGAAGCGCGGATTGATGGTTCTCGTCTGGGTCTTCGCTTTGTATCAAAAGGACTTTTTGAAGAGTATATTGCGCCTGTAAATCTAGTAATTAAAAAAGACATCTACGGAGCAGAGCCGGTTAGCACACTCTTAGCGACTGCGATTCTTGCTGGGATTCCATTGTTGCTGGAGCCAAAAGAGGTCGCCAAATCGACGTTCGGTTGCACCGACAGAGAGTCAATCGATAAGTATTTAGATGTTGAGAATAGGCGGGTAACTGGAAAGCGGCATTGGATAGACACGCCGAGAAAAGTTGAGCTAAAGATTATTGGCTTTAGCGACACAAAGTCTATTTTCGTTGATATAGACCAGACCGGGGCGGCTGACTTCGATCTGTCGCAATATATCCTACAAGACTATGTCTTTGGTTCAGACAGTTTGATCGTAAGTTGTGTAGATTGCGCCGTGACCGGTAAGAAAATTGAAGGTAAACGGTTTGAGAGTCTCGTATCGGTGACGGTCAACGACGCGGGCCTTTTTGACACCCACCGACAGCTCAAGCAAGAGAGAGTGCGGCGGGACGAAGCGCAGGCCGAACTGGAGCGTATAGAGCGTCAAAGAATCGAGCGGCAACGGGAGGCGCGACGCCTTGAGTCGGAGCTTCAACGTCGGCGGCGTCAATAGTCTTTCTTCTTCTCTATGCATGTGTTTCATACCCCCGAGCGGAATCGCTCCTATTTGAGTGCACAGTTAGTTGCTGTGCTGTGCGCGGGTTACCTAATGCACTTTGCCGTTAAGAAAGGCCGATACCACTGCATCTTTTTTGACTATTAGCTTGGTGCCATCCGCCATTGTCTCGACAAATTCGGAGCACCCTTCAAGCTGTTTGTTGCCGGTTACTTTCCTGACATTGACGTCGAAGGAAACCACGAACGTTGTTGCGGGACAACTCGCGCCCTTCTCACCAGTTGACAGAATGATCGTAACCGTCCGGTCTGCACCGTCTGTCATTGAAGTGGCCGCTTGAGTAAGTTGTCCCTCACCTGAGCGGCGCTGGATCATGAAAAAACCAAACGGGAAAATGGGAAATACGAGGGTGGAATCATGAAGTGTGCAAAGAAGTCTGTCCTGATAATAATTGTGGCTCTCTCGCTCTCAGCCTGCAAACCCGAAAACTCCGGTGCACGCGCCATAGATTCCGAGGCCGTGCTTGACCGCGCGAACACTACGCTGGAGTCGCCATCTGCTGATGAGTTGATGAAGACGTTGCTTGGTGACTCAATTCGAGTTATCGATGGTCGACCGATTGCTGAACTCGTAGACCCAGAAAACCGTACGTTACGCCGAGCGTTTGTAGTACAGCCGTTACTATCAGCGACTCTATCGAGCGGCGAGTCAGTGCTCGTGGTCAATGCCGCGCCGGTTGATGACTCTGGGGAGATAAATGAGTCGCACTCGGCACCGGGCTATTTGAACGTATTTGTTTTTACAACGATCGCCGGGAAGTTACAGGTTGCTGCCCGTCACGAGAATATCGATGGAATGGGCACCTTTGGTTTCCTCGGCAAAGTGTCGTGGGTGAACCTCGGATACGGCAGGTCAGCAATTGCCATCTCGCACGGCGGGACATGGCAGGGCTACTCGAAGGGCTATCTGTCAGTATTTGAGGTTTCGCAAACGGCCGTACGACGACTTGCAGATAATGTACGAATCCTCGCCAGCAACGAGGGCGCCTGTCTAGAGCCGCCGGAATGCTGGTCGGTGACCGCCGATGTGAAGTATCGGTTGTCAACAACTCCTGGCGAGTATCCTGATATTGAACTGGATTTTACCGGCCGCCTTCCATCTGAGGGCGAGGAGATTGATCAACCTTATACCGCAGTAAGCGGAACTGCGATCTACCGGATGACCGGCGAGTACTATGAGTTGAGTCAGGGTGATAATCCAGTGCCAGAGATATGAGTTGCCGCAATAGGAAAATGATGAACGGTCCGATTCAAAGCGCGCAGTCGCAGTTGACCCGATTGAAATTTTTTAATGCGGTGACCTGACCCGGTATTTTTGTTCCATGTTTAATGTTCATAAAAGGGACAGGAGACGTGGCCGATGGCGAAGCAGAGATACACGGTCGAGGAGATCATTCATAAAGTTTAGAAAGGCAACGTAGTGGCGCTTTAGCGAGCTGCGCTACTGTCTTGCGGTTAAAAGGCTTAGGTTGAGTACGGCGGTTCGGTTGGTGAGGTTGGTTTGGTTTGGTCCGGTTGGTTGGGAGTGCGTCTAAGGCCCTAAAGCGAAGCCGTCACAGCGCAGAAAATCGTGCATTTTTTGTCCTCGCAGTCCGAAACGCGCTTACACACTTGCTTACACACCGACCTCGACTGTCAAAAAACCCGCAGAAAAAGGCTGATTATGAACGGTACAAACTACTCATAATCCCTTGGTCCTTGGTTCGAATCCAAGCGGGCCCAGTCTCTCACCGAAGACAGACTCACAGCCTATACGATGCTCGTGCGGGAAGGGGCGAGTGGTCAAAACCGACTATCGTCCTCATGAACCTGGATGGGCGCAGGGCGAATCCGGGAAAAGGTTTGCG
>Ga0169931_10009504_pt1 | contig 14006 bp, 10 predicted proteins | sample Kivu_15m_20L_FD_129675 | JGI IMG/M metagenome (GOLD analysis project Ga0169931, IMG submission 129675) | Freshwater microbial communities from Lake Kivu, Western Province, Rwanda to study Microbial Dark Matter (Phase II) - Kivu_15m_20L... | ecosystem: Environmental > Aquatic > Freshwater > Lake...
CAGAGAAGTATTGAGAGGAAAAATTCAAGAACTTTTTGAAGAGAAAAATGAGAAGGGAGAGCTAAAATACAAACGCGCAGATGGCACGGCTTATAATATTTACAAAGACGGCTTGCGCATTTATACCACCTTGGATTCACGCATGCAATCACATGGTGAATTTGCAGTGGAAGAGCATTTGAAAAAGGAATTGCAAAAAGCTTTTTGGCAAGATTTAAAATCACGGAAAAAAGAAAACTATCCTTTTTACAATGGCATTTCAAAAACGGATAGAGAAAACATTGTCAATCAATCCATCAAACAAAGTGATCGATACAAGGTACTTGCTGGAGCGCTATGCCCTGAATGCGCCAGACCCAAGAGTTATATTGTCAAAAAAGACAACGAGTTTGTTTGCAATGAAGACGCCGGAGGATGCGGTGAGCATTGGCCCGTGCGAACCGATGACGAAATTCTTGCGAATTTCAAAACACCCCGCGCCATGAAAGTGTACACGCACAATGGCGCAAAAGACACTATCCTTAGTCCCTTGGATAGTATTCTTTATCACAAGAGCATTTTGCACGCCAGCTTATTGTCCATGGATCCTAAAACAGGACATATCAAAGCCTGGGTAGGTGGAATTGATTACAACTATTTTCAGTACGACAATGTTTATCAATCTCGCCGGATGGTGGGATCCACCTTCAAACCCATTGTTTATGCCACGGCTCTGAGAATGGGTAAAAAACCTTGCGATCCGATTGTGGTTACCAGTCCCTGTATCACCATGCAAGGCGGCGAAAAATGGTGCCCACAAGGTGGAGGTCCGGGAAAGTATGCCATGAATAAAGCTTTGGCGGCTTCAGTGAACATCGTAGCAGCGCAGCTGATTGCAGACTATGGAGTAGATGCCGTTATCGCATTGGCCAGGAATTTGGGAATCAAAAGTGATATTCCCAAAGCATATTCCATCGCCCTTGGAGTGGCGCAATTATCCTTGTACGAAATGGTAGGTGTCAATGGTGCTTTGGTGCACAATGGCATGTACATCGAACCAACTTTCTTATTGCGCATCGAAGACAGGAATGGAAACTTGATTTATGAATCTGATCCACACATCAGTCAAGCATTGGATCCCACTGTGGCCTACACCATGGTCGATCTGATGAAAGGGGTTTGTAATTATGGAACTGCCGCTCGCATCAGAAGCGGAAGGCCTTATGGTAATATCCCTTATCCATTGGCCGGTAAAACGGGTACTACCCAAAACAATACAGATGGTTGGTTCATGGGACTCACCCCAGATTTGGTGACTGGCGTATGGGTGGGTGCTCAAGATCCCACCGTGCGTTTCTCCAGTACCAATTTGGGACAAGGAGCCAATACAGGTTTGCCCATTTTCGGCTATTACATGAACAAAGTGTATGCAGATCCGGAAATAAAAATTTCCAAAGGAGATTTCATCCGACCGAATAATTTCGATACCCTCAAATTTGATTGCAAAGTGCGAGATTCAGAGGCGATTTTCTCAGATGATATTTGGGACGATAGCAATGATGAAATCTATCAAAATGGGGAGCTATTCATGAATACAGATTCAATACAAAAGTAAAATGGGTTTTAATAAAGTTGTCAAAAATGCCAACGAAGCCTGCCAAGGAATTGAGGATGGAATGACCTTGATGGTAGGCGGTTTTGGATTGTGCGGAATTCCAGAAAATTGCATTGCAGAATTGGTTGATAAAAAAGTCAAAGGACTCACTTGCATCTCCAATAACGCAGGCGTGGACGATTTCGGATTGGGATTGCTGTTACAAGGAAAACAAGTGAAAAAAATGATCAGCTCCTACGTTGGTGAAAATGCAGAATTTGAAAGGCAGATGTTGTCCGGAGAATTGGAAGTAGAGTTGATTCCTCAGGGAACATTGGCTACTCGCTGCATGGCCGCTGGTTATGGAATGCCCGCCATTTACACTCCCGCGGGAGTAGGTACCGAAGTGGCAGAGGGAAAGGAAACCAGGGTATTCAATGGAAAAACCTATTTGATGGAATACGCCTTTGATGCCGATTTTGCCATTGTAAAAGCGTGGAAAGGAGATACGCTCGGCAATCTGATTTTCAGAAGCACCGCCAGAAATTTCAACCCCATGATGGCCATGGCAGGTAAAATTACGATAGCAGAAGTGGAAGAACTGGTGCCTGCTGGAACGCTTGATCCTGACCATATACATACACCTGGAATCTATGTGCATCGCATTTTTCAGGGAGCAAAGTTTGAAAAGAGAATAGAACAAAGAACCACCCGCAAAAGAGATTGATCATGCTAGATAAAAATGGAATTGCAAAAAGAATTGCGAGAGAAGTAAAAGATGGGATGTATGTCAATTTAGGTATTGGAATCCCCACGCTGGTGGCCAATTACGTTCCATCTGGCATAGAGGTGATTTTACAATCGGAAAATGGATTATTGGGAATGGGCCCGTTTCCTTGGGATGGGGAAGAAGACGCCGACTTAATTAACGCCGGCAAACAAACCGTCACTACCCTACCGGGCTCCTCTATTTTTGATAGCGCCATGAGCTTCGGGATGATTCGCGCGCAAAAAGTAGATTTGACCATCCTCGGTGCAATGGAGGTGAGTGAAAACGGCGATATCGCCAATTGGAAAGTGCCCGGGAAAATGGTAAAAGGAATGGGAGGCGCCATGGACCTTGTGGCCTCCGCTAAGAACATCATTGTGGCTATGCAACATTGTGATAAAGCGGGAAATTCCAAATTGCTTCCTCAATGCACACTTCCGCTCACGGGTATCCATTGTATTCAGAAAGTAGTAACCGATTTAGGGGTCTTTGATATCAAAGAAGGTGCATTTCATTTATTGGAAAGGGCAGCCGATGTGAGCATAGAAGAGATCCAAGCCAAAACAGCCGGCAAGTTGGTAATTCCGGAGGTGGTAGGCATCGTTCAGTGATAATTTTCCTTATCATTGCAGTATGCGTAAAATCTTTTCGTGTATTGCCGTCTTGTGTTTTTTGACAACGCAGGCTCAAGTAACTTTTCCTGTCAATGGAGCCCGAGATAAAAATTGGGAGTACGTTGCCATCGAACATGCCACCCTCCACATCCATGACCAACAAACGGTAGAGGATGCAACATTGCTTTTTCATGACGGCAAAATTGTGAATGTAGGCAAAGACATTGCACTTCCTCCGTTGACTTTAAAACTGGATTACACCGGTAAACATGTTTATCCTTCCTTTATTGACCTTTCCAGCAACTATGGCCAGCCCACAGTTGCTTCTGCGCCATGGAGTCCCATGCCACAAATGGAAAGAAACCGAAAAGGTGCATTTGGTTGGAATGATGCCATTCACTCCGATTACGCCGCGAGCTACCACTTTGAATACAATGAAGAGCAAGCCCAAGCCTATATCAAAGCAGGATTTGGTGTTGCGCTCAGTCATCAAAAAGATGGAATTGTAAGAGGAAGCGGATGCTTGGTTGCATTGAATGACAACGAATTGAAATCGCTCATACAATCTCAAGTCTCTGCCCATTACTCCTTTGACAAAGGATCCAGCAAACAAGAATACCCCAACAGCCTCATGGGCTCGATTGCCTTATTGCGTCAGACCTATTACGACGCACAGTGGTACAAAGTATCGGGTATTCAATCGGAAAGAAATTTGAGTCTGGAATCATTTTTACAATTACAAAATTTCCCCTCCTTCTTTGAATGTGATGATAAATGGAATGCCTTGCGTGCAGACAAAATCGGAGATGAATTCGGAGTACAATACATCATCAAAGGAGCAGGAAATGAATACCAGCGATTAGCAGAAATGAAAGCAAGCAAAGCTTCTTTTATTTTGCCCGTTCATTTTCCCGGTCCGATTGATTGTACCGATCCCATTTTAGTAAAACAAATTCCATTGGAGGAAATGAAGCATTGGGATTGGGCACCGGCGAATGCAGCCATGCTCAAAGGTGAAGGAATTCCATTTGTATTCACCTCAGATGGATTAGAGGATAAGTCGCAATTTTTAAGCAAGATTCAAAAGGCGGCACAGTACGGATTGACAGAATCTGACGTGATCGCCGCGCTTACCCGATTGCCCGCTCAGTGGACAGCATCCTATGATAAAATTGGATCGCTTGAAGCAAAAAAATACGCCAATTTCATCATCACGTCTTCACCACTGCTCTCCAAGAAATGTCAGATTCTGGAAAATTGGGTGATGGGAGAAAAGCATGTGATTGAAAAACCAGAGGAGAAGCCCTGGCTCGGACAATATCAACTGACCTGGGAACAAAATGGATCCATTCAATCTACCATTATCATTGAAGAACGTCCCAATGGTCTCAATGGTACATGGATCCAACAAGGAGACACTTTGGCCAAATCTTTAAAGGTAACCACTGATCCCGTGCGTGTCACCATTTACATGCACCATGATAAAGACAGCACTTTTACAACACATGAGTATTTGACATTACAGAAAACCCAAACAGGCATAGAAGGGGTGTTGCTCAATGCATTGAATAGCATCAAAATGGTGAAGGGAAGTTTTACACCAGCCCCTGTAAAAGAGCCAGTAGATCAAGAGGAAATCACAGAATGGAAAAAACCCATTACTACCATGACGTATCCTTTTGGTTCGTATGGCCGAAAAGCCCTACCACAAAAAGAAACCGTTTGGATTCAAAATGCTACCCTATGGACCAATGAATCCGCAGGCGTAATCCAAGGTGACTTACTAATTCAAGATGGTAAAATCATGCAAGTGGGCAAAGTAACAGCTCCCGCCAATGCGGTTGTCATCAATGCCAAAGGCATGCACGTTACTCCGGGTATCATTGATGAACACAGCCACATTGCGCTGATGAGCGTCAATGAAGGAAGTCAATCCAGCAGCGCAGAAGTGGAAGAGGCGAGAGTGGTTTGGCCCGAAGATATTGATATTTACCGTCAGTTAGCAGGAGGGGTTACCGCCTCGCAATTACTGCATGGAAGTGCCAACGCCATTGGCGGACAAAGTGCCTTGATCAAACTCCGGTGGGGGATGAATGGCGATCAAATGTTGATTGAAAACGCCCCTGGTTTTATCAAATTTGCTTTGGGGGAAAATGTCAAGCAATCCAATTGGGGAGATTTCAATAGAGTACGTTTTCCTCAAACCAGAATGGGGGTGGAACAATTGTATTACGACCATTTCCACCAAGCCAGAGAATACGGTGCGGCATGGAAAAAATACAATGCTGCTCTAAAAAGTAAAACGCCCCTTCCTTCTCCGCGCAAAGATTTGGAGATGGAAGCGTTGAATGAAATTCTAGAAAGCAAACGATTCATTACTTGCCATAGCTATGTGCAAAGCGAAATCAACATGCTGATGCATGTGGCCGATAGCATGGGTTTTAAAATCAATACATTCACTCATATTTTGGAAGGATATAAGGTGGCTGATAAAATGAAAGCGCACGGAGTTTCCGCCTCCTCATTCAGCGATTGGTGGGCCTATAAAATGGAAGTACGTGATGCAATCCCTTACAATGGGGCCTTGCTTTGGGAACAAGGAGTGAATGTTGGCTTCAACTCAGATGATGCCGAGATGGCCAGAAGGTTGAATCAAGAAGCAGGAAAAGCCGTAAAATACGGTAACGTGCCCGAAGCAGAGGCCCTGAAATTTGTTACCCTTAATCCCGCAAAAATGCTCCACCTCGATCATCGCATGGGTTCATTGGTACCCGGAAAAGATGCCGATGTGGTCATTTGGAACAACCATCCTTTGAGCGTGTATGCCATCGCCGAAAAAACATTTGTGGATGGAAGATGCTTGTATGATCGTTCAGAAGAAGATGCTTTGCATCAAGCAGAATGGGTAGAAAGAAAAATATTGATGGATGCCATGCAACATTCCATCGAAAATGGAGATCAACCACAAAAAGCCAATGGACGCCGCAGAAGGCACTTCCATTGCGATTCAGAAGGCGAGTTATTCATCATTCAAGACCACGACCATGAAAATCATCATTAATCTATTGATAGGCTGCCTGTCCCTATCGGCATGGGGACAATATGCGCCAGCGCCTCAGCAATCGAAATCCATTTTAATTCTCAACGCCACTGCACACATCGGAAATGGAAATGTTATTCCCAATGCGGCTATTGGTTTTAAAAATGGTAAAATAGAACTGGTAGCAGACGCCTCTACCATTCGTCTTTCCAAGGACGCCTACGATACCACTATTCTTGCAGAGGGACAACATTTATATCCAGGATTTATTGCACCTGCCATTAATCTAGGATTGATTGAAATGGAAGCGGTACGGGCTACTTCTGACTTCTATGAAGTAGGAGAATTCAATCCACATATTCGATCCCTGATTGCCTTCAATACAGACTCTGAAATCCTGCCTACTGTTAGAAGTAACGGGGTACTTTTTACCCAAGTCACACCTTCTGGAGGGGTGATTTCTGGCACCTCCTCTGTGGTTCATTTGGATGCATGGAATTGGGAAGATGCCATGGTGGTAAAAGATGATGGGGTTCATTTGCATTGGCCCGATTTGTACCGCCGCTCCGCTGCAGGTTTTGATCGCAACAAAGATTACGACGATGAGAAAAATCAAATCACCCAATTTTTTGAAAATGCCTCCGTGTATTGCTCACAAGGTCAACACAATGAGGTAGATCTCCGAATGGAAGCCATGTGCCCGGTGCTGTCAGGAAAAAGCAATTTATATGTGCATGCAGAAAACGAACGCCAACTGCTTGAGGTAGTGGCCTTTAAGCAAAAAATGAAAATTAAAAAGGTGGTGATCATCGGTGGATATGATGCACCTTGGGTTGCACAATCTTTAAAGGAAGAAAATATTTCCGTCATGATTCCCCGTGTACACAGTTTGCCCCACTTCTCGGCTGATGCAGTGGATAGTCCCTTTACGCTTGCCAAACAACTGTATGAAGCAGGGATTTTATTTTGTTTTCAAAATGCCGGAGACATGGAGGCCATGAACTCCCGCAATCTACCCTTTCTGGCAGGAACTGCCGTAGCCTATGGATTACCTTACGAAGAAGCTGTCAAAGGACTCAGCTTGAACGCAGCAAAAATTTTGGGAATGGATCAGCGATATGGTTCGATTGAAGTAGGCAAGAGTGCTTCTTTTTTCCTTTCTACGGGGGATGCCCTTGACATGAAAACCAACCAACTCACGCATATTTTCATCGATGGGCGCAATGTAAACGTGCGCAACAAGCAATACGATTTGTACATGAAGTACAAGCGCAAATACGCCCAAGAAAAGAAATAACCCTCATCTCACCCAATCCCCAAAGGGATGTTGATTTCTCGGTGGCGCTATGACGCTTGGCTTCAGTTTATGACGTTATTTTGTTTCTTTAAGAGAGCACTGAATGAACGTAATTGTACCCATGGCGGGAATGGGCAAGCGCCTTAGACCCCACACTTTGACCACACCCAAACCACTTTTGCATGTTGCTGGAAAGCCCATCGTGCAAAGGCTTGTAGAAGACATTGTCAAAGTAAGTGATCAAAAAATCGAACACATTGCCTTTGTTACAGGTCGATTTGGAGAGGCCGCAGAAAAACACCTATTGGCCGTAGCGGAAGCGTTGGGAGCCAAGGGGAGCATTCACTACCAAGACCAAGCACTGGGGACCGCTCATGCCGTAATGTGCGCTGCTGAACATCTCGAAGGCCCTGTCACAGTGGCCTTTGCCGACACCCTCTTTCGCGCCAACTTCACTTTAGACGCCTCCGCAGATGGGGTGCTATGGGTTCAAAGAATAGATGACCCAAGACAATTTGGTGTAGTGGTGACTGACGAAGCTGGTAAAATTTTAGAGTTTGTAGAAAAACCGCAAACTTTTGTCAGCGACCTCGCTATGATTGGCATCTACTTTTTCAAGGACGGCGCCTGGCTAAAAAGAGAATTGCAATACCTCTTGGATCACAATATCACCAACGGAGGGGAATATCAATTGCCCGACGCCTTGCGCAATATGATGAAACAAGGAGCCAAGTTTACTCCAGGCACAGTCAATGATTGGATGGATTGTGGAAATAAAAGCGCCGTGGTAGAAACGAATCAGAAAATATTGGGATATGAACCCCAATACGCTCAAGCCGTTGAAATTGGTGAGAATAGCCAAATCATTCCACCTTGCTATATTGCCGATAATGTTGTTCTGAAAAATGCCGTAATTGGCCCTTATGTCTCGTTAGAAAATGGCGCTAAAATCATCAACAGTAAAATAGAGAACAGCATAGTCAACGCCCAAACCACCATTTCCGATTGTCAATTAGAAAACACAATGGTAGGCGCGCATTGCCATATCAAAGGATATTCTGGAACCATAAACCTTGGCGACTACTCCACCATTGGAAATATTGAATAATTGAATACGCGAATTTTCTATATCATCCTAGGTTGCTGTTGGCTCGCATTGAGCAGTTGTCATCAAAAACAAAAATCAACCGCTTCAAGCGCCGTAAATCAACAACAGAACAAAGCCGCTAATGATTTATTTTTTAAAGGCATCCAATTTAAAAATCAACAAAAATGGACACAAAGTGCCGAGGCCTTTGATGCGTATATTCAAATGATGCCGAAAGAAGGCGCTGCACATTATGAATTGGCCAGAATCCAAAGAGAGCAATTGCTCCTTCCCAATGATGCACTAGGACATGCTATGACTGCGTACCTATTGGATAAAAATAACAAATGGTACGTGCTTGAAATGGCTCGTTGCTATAATTCACTCAACAAGTTATCTGATGCCGTTAAATGGTATGAAAAGGCCCACCTCCTGGATACACAGTGGACGCTGCCCTTATTCGAATGGACCGATGCACTGAGCAGAAGCGGTAAAACCATCGCAGCTATTGAGGTTTTGAATAAAATTGAAAAAATCAACGGTAAAGAAGAATATCTCACTGAATACAAATTTCAACTTTACTTTCAAAGTCAAGATCTAAAATCCGCAGCAAATGAACTAGAATCTCTCGCCCTCGCATTTCCCAAAGAGGCCCAATTCACAATCAAAGCAGCGGAATTCTATCAGCAAATCGGTCTCAATGACAAAGCTTTGGCATTGCTTAAAAGAAACCATTTGGAAGAAAACGGATACTACCATTTCCTGTTGTACAATATCGCAACCACACAAAATTCAGAAACCCTCGAAAATTTTGACCATCTGCAAAAAGCGATGAGCTCCTCTGACGTCAATATGGATCAAAGAGTGGCCGCCCTATACCCGTATTTGTACCACACGAATGGAAAAGAAAAAGATGAAATCATTGCTCGGTGTATTGATTTAACCACACAAGTCTTTCCGAATGACCCTAAAGGCTATTCTATGAAGGGTGATTTCATGGCCACCTTGCACCAAGAAAAGGAAGCCGTTTTAGCCTACGAAAAAACTTTACAACTCGATCCTTCCAAAAGTGCAGTATGGATCGCCTTGCTTTCCATTTATGAAAGTTCATATGATCTAGACCCTAAAGAATGGCAAAAAAAAGCCCAAGAAGCCATTGATATTTTCAACTTTGCTCCTGAGTTTTATAAAAGCAAATACAAGGCTGAATATCGCCTAGGAGCTTTTTCCTCTATGATCGAAAGCTGTGATGCCGGGCTGGCCATCCTCATAGACGACGAAAGAGAAAAAGCCATTTTTCAGTTGGATAAAATTTTTGCGCTAGGTGCAATCGGGAAGATCAAGGAAGCTCAATCGCTCGCTCTCAAAGTTTTTCAAACGAAGAACGCAGAAACAAGTGGATTGATTGTTCAGAATCTCCTCTGGCTTTCTGTCTATTTCCACTTTAGTTTACCAGAAATAGAAGGCGATGTCGCGCAGGAAATCAAAAATGAAAAGAGTAGCCGATACTTTAAAAACGCCTACCAGATTCAAAAAGGAAACGTGCTACAAGGAGAAGACTTTAATAAAACAGAGTATTATGATGCCCTAATGGCACATCAATACTTTGCACAAAAAAATGATCTTGCCACCGGTTGTGTTTTTTTACAACTCCTCAAAGAAAATTTGAAGTGGAATCAATGGATTCATCAATTACAACCTACATGTCCCTAAAAGCCCATTGGACATATTGCTTCCTGTCTTTGATGCTCATCAACGTTGGTTGTAAAATCTATCCAAGGGTTCAACCCATTGTACCCAACGAGGTCCTTCGTCCTCGCTCTGCTCTTTACATCCTGAAGCAAAACGAAAAAACCTGGCTGCAATACCATCATCTAGGAATGAAAGTAGAGGGCGAGGTGATTGCCGCAGAAGAAGAGACCAGTTTTAAAGCCAATATCCGCATGTCCAATGACAGCGCCGTGTGGCTCTCATTATCTCCCGCATTAGGAATTGAGGTAGCCAGGGCTTTGATTACAGAAGATAGTCTTCATTTATTATCGAAAATTCCTGACAACAAGTTTGGATATGTTTCCTCCATTTCGGAAATTGAAAATTGGATTCACTTTGACATCGATTTGGCAGATCTCCAAAGCATTCTTTTGGGACAACCCATCGGCGTAGACAAGGTGGGCGGTAAATTTAAAAGTAGCGTTCAAAACAACTCGTATGTGGTTAACACCCGATACAAAAGGAGATTAAAGAAAAATATTAACTTCATCAATCAGTTAGGAGACTCATTGCAAAAAGTAGAAACGGAAAGGGAGAAAAGAAAATTACAACGCATTGATGAAGAGGGATTGATCATTTCACAATTTTGGATAGATGGCCAAAGCTTCTTGTTGAATAAAATGCAATTCACAGATTTAATGACGCAAAAGTCCATTACCATTGAATATGAAAATTGGAACAATGAAAATCCAGAACTAACGTTTCCCACTAAAGGATGGATACGGGTTAGGGAGGGAATAGAAGAATATATTTTTCACTGGGAAACCACAAGGATGGTGAACGACCGCCTTTTTGACTTTCCATTTGAAATACCAGATGATTATGAAATAAAAAAGAAACTATGAAAATGAAAAAACTCTTTTTTATCTTTCTTGCCACATTTTTTATTGTGATGGCTCCTATTATCATCGGACAAACCAATAAAAAAGAGGCACTCCAATCCCAACGCGATGAGATCAGCCAAAAAATTAAAGAGACCAAAGCATTGATTGCGGAGTCAGAGAAAAATCAAAAACTCACCTCCAATCAAATTGCCATTCTGAATGAGCAAATTCGATATAGAGAAAACATGATTCAAAGCATTGATCAAGAAATGGTCTCTTTGGATCTGAACATCAAACACAATGGACAACAAATCCAAGATCTCGAATTTCAACTTCAGTCTTTAAAAAACGAATATGCCAAGATGCTCTATCAGGCCTATAAAAACAGGTCATCCTACAACCAAATCGTATTCATCCTAGCTTCCTCGGATTTTTATCAAGCTTACAAGCGTTTTAAACTAATGCAATCACTCGGCGAAACACGCCGAAAGCAAGTATCCATCATCAAGGAAACCGAACTGAAGCTGCAAGAAAAGATTGGCATCATGATCCAAAGCAAAGCGGAGGTAGCGCAACTGAAACAAGAGCAAGAGGTGGTAAAGCAAGAAATTAATCAAGACAAAGTAGCCCAGCAAAGCAAACTTCAATCTCTCAAAAAAGAATCCTCCGCCCTCAGAAAGCAACAAAAGAAACAAGAATCGGACAGGAAAAAACTTAGCGCTAAAATTCAGGAGGTCATCAATCAAGAGCTCGCCGCCGAGCGAAAAAGGGAACAGGAAAAAGCCAACAAGGCCAAAGAGCTGATTAAAAATGCCACCACTGGGAAAACGGAAAAAATAGAAAGTCCAAAAATTACGGCTACCGCAAAAACCACTGCTGCACCCACCAAAATTGAGCTAGCTCCCGAAGTGCTTTCGATGAATAGCAGCTTTGAAAATAACAAAGGAAATCTACCCTGGCCAGTCAGCCATGGAGCCATTACCTCCCGCTTCGGTAAACATAATCACCCTTCATTGGACGATATTGTACTCAATAACAATGGGCTGGATTTTACCACTAAACAAGGAGAAACCGTGTTGTGTGTGTTTTCCGGAACCGTAAGCTCTGTATTCAGTATTCCAGGTGCGGGATACAATATCATTGTTACGCATGGTACCTACAAAACCGTCTATTCTGGTTTGGCCCAAGTCAGCGTGAAAGTAGGAGATAAGGTCAATGCCAAGCAGAGCATCGGATCTGTAGGCATGACAGATGATGAAGCAGTTTTGCATTTTGAGTTGTGGTCTGTGAACAATATCAAAGGCACCGCCCAGAATCCAGAGTCTTGGATCAAGAAAAAGTAATGCTCTTATTGCCTTGCAATCCTCCCGTGTGAATCACTAGGCTGTGCATGGAATGATAAGTAGCTCGATTTTGTTGTACTATAAACCACCACAGTTTTGCCGTATACACTCTATCCAAAGGCAATCCCTTACTCTCCCATTCAGCGATCCAATCAAATAATTGTTGGTCACCCTTGCCATAACCGCCCCATTGGTCATCGCCATGCACCACCAATCGGCTCATTAGATCCTCTAAAGATTCATCATCATGAATCAACCATTTCAATTTAGAAGCCACCATTTCCCTCAACTCCTCATGCGAGGCCTTCAAAGCAAACACCACATGAACATGCTGATGGGGAGCGGCACTCAATAAAATTCCCGCAGCGGTGGTACCCGTTCCTCCCGCAACCCAAATGGTATCATAATCCTGCCGATCTCGCTCGTCCAGCATCTCCATCGCCCCCATCAATCCCCAATAATTGGCCCCTCCCTCCGGGATGTAATAACAATTTGGATATTGGTCTCGTAGCCACACTTTAAAATCCTCCGAATCGCGCATTTCATAAATCGAAGTATCCAATCCCATTAATTTCATCCCATTGGTCTCCATCTCCAACATGGATGGAGTGGGTTGCGCTGATCTCCATGCTCCTCGAATCAATCCCACAGTATCCAGCTGCAATTGACGGCCTGCATAAGCCAGTGCACTCAAGTGATTGCTCCACGCGCCTCCAATGCTGATGATGGACGTAAATCCTTTTTCTTGCGCTTGAAGCCAATTGTATTTCAACTTAAACCACTTATTTCCACCTTCCCATTCATTGTCGGCCATCCATCGCTTGACATGCAATAAAACATGACTTTCGACAGATTTAGAGAAATCAAGGTATTCAGGATGAACCATCGCGTTTTTTTATTGTTGTTTAACCTCTAGTTCAAGAATTTTGCATTATGTCTTTTAACAAAAAAATACCCATTGAGGAAGGAGATTTTTATTACTCGGAGGAGGGGTATATTGTATTCACCGAGCAGTATCACTTGAAAAGAGGGCACTGTTGTCAGAGTGGATGCAAGCATTGTCCATATGGTTTTGACAAGAAAACAGGGAAGTTCAAAAAAGAGGTAGATTCCACAAAATAAACGTTTCCTTTCATTCTTCTTCATGCAATATCTCAAGTAAAGTTCTAAAAGCTGCCGTTTGTGATCCAAACTTTTCAGCATGCTGGGCTTGTAATTCGGGTGCGTGGATCGCTTGGTATTCATCGTAAGCCTGTCTATTTTTTACTACGTACTGGATAGCATAGGTTACTCCACCCTCTTCATGCGCCAATACCCTGCAGATTTTGCTGCTCGTGAAAAAACCTGTGGCCATCACATCCGGAACATGCACCGTTTTCATCCAATGCAACCAATCCTCATGAATGGGCTCATCTACGCTAACAGTGACATTGTAAATCATTTTATTCATTGGTCAAAAATGCGATAACTTAGATTGAATACAAAACATTATATTTGCCTAAATTCAAAAATATGTACACTGGAATCAATCATCTTCACTCATTCTTAAGATATGTAGCGGTTGTCATGATTTTGTGGACCATCGTTCACGCTTTCATGAATAGAAAAAACGCAGCAGCCAAGGCGAGCAAATGGTCCATGCTCAGCATGATGATTGTTCACACGCAGCTATTGCTTGGATTGGTATTA
>Ga0169931_10009505_pt1 | contig 14004 bp, 14 predicted proteins | sample Kivu_15m_20L_FD_129675 | JGI IMG/M metagenome (GOLD analysis project Ga0169931, IMG submission 129675) | Freshwater microbial communities from Lake Kivu, Western Province, Rwanda to study Microbial Dark Matter (Phase II) - Kivu_15m_20L... | ecosystem: Environmental > Aquatic > Freshwater > Lake...
AACATTCTATGTATATATAAAGGCAGTATTTAAAAACGACAGATGCCTCAAACAAAACCGATCATAAGTATCGAGAATGTAGTTGCTTCCGCGTCAGTTGATCAAAAGATTGACCTAAACGATGTGACAAAAAAATTCCCAGACACAGAATATCATCCGGATCAGTTTCCAGGATTGGTCTTCAGACTTAAGTCCCCAAGAACCGCAACTCTGATTTTCAGAACGGGGAAGATGGTCTGTACCGGTGCAAAATCCGAAGAGATGGCAATCAAGGCGGTGCAGACGGTAGTAGAAAGGCTTCGCAAGGGCGGAATTAAAATAAAAAACGATGCCGAGATTGTAGTGCAAAACATAGTTGCCGCGATAAACCTCGGAGGCAAGATTCACCTTGAGCACGCTGCAAGAACTCTTCCGAGGAGCATGTACGAGCCAGAGCAATTCCCCGGCCTGATTCACAGAATGCTTGACCCAAAGACAGTCATCCTGCTCTTTGCGTCAGGAAAGCTTGTTTGTACCGGAGCAAAGAAGGAAGCGGACGTATATCGTTCGGTAAACAACCTTCACTCACTTCTTGAAGAAAAGAAGCTGATGATTTACGACAACTAGAGCTCTCCCTGACCTTCCACTATCGGCAGTGTGAGAGTAGAGCGTATTCTATCAAACCTTCTGATTTTTGCTACAACATCCTCGAGATCGTCGCTGGATTGGGCAGATATTACCACGACAACATCATATGCCCCAAAGACTCCGCTTACCTCGGTCACGTTCTTTAGCAATTTTAGTTGTTCCGTTACGGGCTCCACATACCCCATATCACAGTGAATCAATACGTATGCTTTTGACATTTGCGCACCTTATTTTGGCTTGTTCCTTTTACAATAACATCCAAGCCCTATAACTTCTTCTACCGGGGAATCGACATAATCTATCGCAGTCTGTTTCTTTGAACCGCAAAAGCACACCCCTGCGTCGTCACCACACCCTATGCAATAGATCATAATCACACATACGTATTTTATGTATATATCATTGAACGTGAGGATACTGTAAAATCATTCACAAGTAGGGGCGAAATGTGAACATCACACGGCGGTAGGACTAGAATATGGCAAGTCAGAATCTTTTTGTCCACGCCCTGCAAATTACGCAAAAAGCACGACATAACGTAAACTTTTATTCACATAAGACAAGAAATGACCGTTGGTATCTGCCGGGATAACAGAGTTCCTTAGCTTGCTTGCAATTCTATTTGGGGGAGGAATGATCGGCGCGTGGCTGATGCATAAAATAAAATTCCCGACCATAATCGGATTTATCTTAATCGGCATTGTTGCCGGCCCGTATGGCTTGAGCATTGTTGAGAATACGGAATTGATCAATTTGCTGGCAGAGTTTGGGATAATAATACTTCTTTTCGTCATCGGTCTTGAATTCAGTGTTCAAAAGCTAAGACGGGTGGGGCTGAACGGGATCATTATTGGGACGGTCCAGCTTGGAATAGTTTTCTTTTTGGGCTATGTGCTTGCCATGGCACTCAACTGGACCCACCTTGAGGCACTGTTCCTTGGAAGTATACTGTCAATCACAAGCACTGCCATATCCCTCAGGTTTTTGACCGATCTTAAGCTGGTCAACACAAAGGAATGGAACACCGTGGTAACCATTCTTATCATCGAGGATCTTGCGGCAGTACTCCTCCTTACACTGCTTGGCAATGCCACAAAGGGTGCAGCATTTGGGTTTACAGACTTTGGCATCACGATAGTGCAGAGCATAGTCTTTTTTGTTTTGACTTTTGGCATAGGAATCAAGATAATCCCAAAGCTGTTAGAGCACGTAAGCAAGATCAAGATGGAGGAGGCACAGTTCATTACCGCACTTGCACTTGCGTTCGGACTGTCCGGGCTTGCACACTTTCTGGGCCTGAGCAGCGCGGTAGGGGCGTTCCTAATGGGCATGATAATAGCATCCTCAAGATTTGCAGAACCTGTGATCCACAAAGTTTTACCGCTCAAGGATTTTTTCATAGTGATATTTTTTGTATCAATAGGAATGCTTGTGGACATAACGTTGCTTCCCGGAGCAATATGGATTGCCATCCCCATAGTAATTGTCGCGATAATTGGAAAATTCATAGGGAACATGTTTGCCGCATCACTTGCAGGGAACACGTTCATCAGCACATCCACGATAGGTGCCATGATGGTCCCAATCGGAGAGTTCTCATTTATCATAGCAAAGATGGGAGCGGACAGTGGTGCCATAAGCAGCTCAATCTACCCTGTCACAATCGTCGTCTCACTTACCACCATGTTTGCAATGCCGCTACTCCTAAGAATGCTTCCCACAATAGCTGATCAAAGAACGATAGTTCCTAACAAGATCCTCAACTGCATCTTCCTGGCGGGGAGATTCATAAGGATGGGATCTGCGCTAAACCAGAATCCGAATACGCCGAACAAGACAAAGGTTCCCAACTTTAAAAAATACGGGCCTCAGTTCTTTGTTCATTTTGTTCTAATCGTGACAATCTTGGTGCTTATGGGCCACTTTTCACCAGAAATAGTTGCCATTCTAGAAGATCCGGATGTTCCATTCTTTATGGACTCCCAGCTGTTCCTATGGATACTCACCGCAGTCATCCTTGCCTACCCGGTGCTCTCACTGATAGGCAAGACCGAGAAGATCATCACAAACATATCAAACGCAATCACGGTAAATTACGGCCAGCGGGAAAAACAGATTGTAGACAAGCCAATACACAAGGTTATTCGCAACCTACTTTTCATGGGCCTCATTCTGCTTTTGGTCGCGATATTTGTCAGTTTTATTGAACTGGGGGCCGAGAATGTCAAGGTAATAGTCTCGACCATAGGATTCATAATCATGATTCCTCTAATTCTTGACACATTCATGGCAATACGAAAGCTCACCCAGACTCACTTGTTCGACAGCTGGATATCCACAGAAGAGAAAGACGACAGCGATACGCAGCCAGAAAGCACGAGCTAGGCTTTTTGCTGCTTTAGCTTTTCCCAGTCGGCCAGAAAGTTCTTCAGGCCGATATCAGTAAGCGGGTGCTTTAGCATCTTCCCAAGCACGTCCGGCGGAAGCGTGACAACGTCAGCTCCAATCTTTGCCGCATCTACCACGTGCATCGGATGCCTTACACTTGCCACAAGAATCTGCGTCTTGAAATCATAATTTGCAAATATTGTCTTTATCTCTGCAATAAGCGACATGCCGTCCTGGCCAATATCGTCCAGCCTCCCTATGAACGGGCTTACGTATTTTGCCCCGGCCTTTGCGGCAAGAACGGCCTGATTCGGAGAGAACACAAGTGTGACGTTTACCGGGATGCCCTCCTGTGTGAGGCTTTTGCATGCCCGTAGCCCGTCGGGAGTCATAGGCACCTTTACGACCACGTTCGGCCCGTATTTTTTCAGCCTGTGACCCTCCTCCATCATACCGTCGTATTCCGTAGCTACAACCTCAAGGCTCACATCGCCTTTGATGATTCGCGTGATCTCCTCCATGGCCTTTTGTGGATCTCCTCCCTCCTTTGCAAGAAGTGAGGGGTTTGTCGTTATCCCATCAAGCAGTCCCATGTCGTTGTACGCTCTAATCGATTGCAGGTTTGCAGTGTCTAAGAAGATCTTCATGGTGTTTTTCTTCCCATTGTCTCTTTAACTGCTTTTGCTATATTAATTGATGTAAGGCCGTGCTTTTCCAAGAGGGCGGGAATCTCTGCATCGCGCGCAGATTCGCCGAACCTGTCCTGCACCCCCACCCGTTTTATCGGTACTTGGTATGTCTCAGATATCACCTCTGATACAGCGGAGCCAAATCCGGCCATGACGTTGTGTTCCTCACACGTCACAATGCAGCCGGTCTCTTTTGCGCACTTTACAAGCAGTTCGGCATCAATCGGTTTTATAGAGAACATGTCCGCGACCCTGCACGAGATGCCTTCCTGTTTGAGCAGGTCCGCAGCTTCAAGGGCCATCTTTACGGTTATCCCGCATGCCGCAATTGTGCAGTCGGAGCCGTCCCTCATGACAATCCCCTTCCCTACCTGAAACTCTTGCGACTCTTGGTGTACTATTGGCGTGGAGGAACGCGCCATCCTCATATAGAATGGACCATATGTTTTTGCCATCAGTCTTGTAAGACTTGCGACAGATACAGTATCGGCTGGAATAAGGACGGTAAAATGCGGTATTGCTCGCATAATTGCAATGTCCTCTATTTGCTGGTGCGATCCCCCGTCTGCACCGACGGATATTCCCCCGTGAGAGACAACAAGCTTTACGTTCAGCCCCTTTTTGCCAGGTGGCGACGGATAAGCAATCGCATTCCTTATCTGATCAACGCACCTTCCCGGAAGAAAGATTGCGTATGTGCTTGCAAACGATGTCTTGCCGGAGATTGCAAGCCCGGCAGCAACGGATACAAGGTTTGCCTCCGCAATTCCGACATTATAGAACCTGTCTGGGAATTTCTTGCCAAAATCGGCCGTCTTTAGCGAGTCGGTGGTGTCAGCCCCAAGAACCACAATGTTCTGATCCTCTGCCCCAAGGTCCACCAAGGTTTTTCCGTATGCGGTACGCATGTCGGCAAGCTGCCCGATGGCGCTCATGCGTATCCAAGCTCCTTTGCCAAGTGTATTATCTGATTCTTTTTCTCCCCGATGATATGCAGGTCAATCCATTTTGCAACTAGATCCTTTCCCCCGATATCATACGCCTTTTGGATGAGCATTTTGCGTCGGGCGTATGAGATCTTGTTTCTAAACTCGCGTATTGTTCCGCGTACATCTTGCTGGCCCACGATTGCGCTGCCCCCCACGAACACCCTTGCTCCGTCTGAAAAACACGAGCCGATATTATCAAGTGTGACTCCCCCGTCTGCCTCCACGTACCCATCAAAGCCGTTGTCGTTAAGAGCCGTCAACAGTCTGCGGGTCTTTTCGTGTGTAGATTCGATATACTTTTGGCCAGATTTACCAGGAATGACAGACATCACTATTATCTGGTCCAGTTTTGAGACGAACCGCCTTGACCACTCTGGAAGTTCCGTGTCGGGGTTTATGGCAAGACCTACTCCCACCTGGCCCGCCCTTAGTATGTCACATATCTGCCCAAAGCTCGACTCGTCGCAGACCTCGGCATGCACGGTGATGATGTCAGAGCCTGCGTCAACATAGTCGCGTACGTGCTTTGCAGGCTCGTTTATCATCAGATGCGTGTCAAACGGTATGACGGTAAGCGGTCGCAGTTCCTTTATTTTTGTATGATCAAAAGTCTTGTTTGGAACAAACTCTCCGTCCATGACATCAAGGTGGATATAGTCAGCGCGGCCGTTGACGCACCTTTTTACCTCGTTCTCAAGGTTGGTCATATCCCCCGCAATGATCGACGGCGCAATCATCGATTGCGAGTCTATCTCCATGTCAATTATGGGAACGAATTCTTTTTTTGGCGCCTGCCCATGCCATTTCGGGTTGTCCTCCATGTGTTCCACTCCCTTTCCCTTGACGGTTCTGGCCACTATTATCGACGGCACCCCCTTTGTCTGGACTGCTTTTTTTATTGCCGAGTCCACCTGCTCTATCCTGTGTCCGTCAATGTCAATTACATTCCATCCAAATGAGCGCCACTTGTCCCCCACCTTCCACCTGCTCGCATCCTTCCACATCTCCGAAAGGTCATCTCCCACAAGCTCCTCGTCAAGAGGCATGACTTTTTCCGTGTAAGAGTCCTGCTGTATGAAGTTCCTGTCCAGTATTGCAGTAAGGTTGTCGACTTTGTATTTTGCCCCCGTCATAGCAGCCTCCCAAACCTGCCCCTCGTCGGTCTCTCCGTCGCCCATCACCGTAAATATCCTAGTCGGCTTTCCGTCAAGCCTTGCCGCTAGTGCGCTTCCTATGGAAAACGACAGCCCTATTCCAAGAGATCCGCCACAGAACTCCACTCCGGGGCATTTTAGATCTGGGTGTCCCTGAAGTCTGCTTCCGAACTGTCGGAGGGTGTCAAGTTCTGAGGCATCAAAGTATCCGGCAAGAGCCATGTTTGAAAAGAGGCCAGGCGACGCATGTCCCTTGGACAGAACGAGCTTGTCGCGGCCCTCCCAGTTGGGGTTATTCGGATCATACTTTAGGTGTTTGAAGAAAATACATCCCATTATCTCCGCCATCGAAAACGACCCACCCGGGTGTCCTGAGCCTGCGGTGGAAGTTGCGCGGATTACAAGCTTGCGTGCTTTGCGTACGTTTTTTTTAATTTGATAGTAATTTAGAGCCATTTCTTATCAAAAGTCAAAACTTGGCAGGGTTGCCAGCTCATAAGTTGAGGCTGCCTCTGGATTCAATAAAAAGGTATTTCTCAAAATTTTAATTCCAAAGACACCCAACAAGTATGTTGGATCTAAAAGACATGGTGCCGGTCGTAGTGTATGATAACAGATGCTACCTTTGCTCCAGGTTCGCAAAGATTGTAAATGCGTTGGCAAGGGGCAAGTTTTCATTGGTAGGCCACTATACCGAGATTGGCGAGAGGATAAGGTCGGAGGTACTCGATTCCAGCGCGTTGGACATGTTTTGGTTCATTGACGGAAGTACTGCATACGGGGGACGGGCCGCACTGATACCAATGATGTCATCCATGTTAAGATCAGCTCCAAGAGGAATTAAAAGACTTGAGCAGACAGAGTACTGCGATGTTGGCTGTAGGACGGCAAAGGCAGTTTTTGTTCGCTCTGCAAGCCTGCTTACACACAGTAAGAAGATAAAGCTAAAACGCTCCGAATGAATCGAAAAAGCTAACCAAGGAATGTAACAAATTTACACGGCATTTTGATTATTCCAATGCCCCAATCCCGAGTTGTGTCAGAAAAGCCAGTTGAGAAGAAGGGGATAATCCAAGACTTTGCGCGCTTTCTTCAGACGTTTGGCGTAATTGGTCTTGCCATAGCGTTTGTCATCGGTGCCGCATCATCAAAGCTAGTAACGGCCCTTGTCACAGACATAGTAAACCCGCTAATCGGCCTGGCACTGCATGACGTGGGGGATCTGAGGAACCTATCATACACGGTACGCGGATCCACTTTTGCGTATGGAGACCTTATCGCAAGCATAATAGATTTTCTGATAATCGCGTTCATTGTCTTCCTGCTGTACAAGCAACTTTCAAGGTTTAAGCTGGTTGAAGACAAGACAAAGACGTGACCACATCCATTTTACAGAAACGAACAAACTCCAGCATATAAGAAAAACACGCGTATCAGAAGCATGGCGCAAGACACACAGATTGTATGCCCCACGATTGAGGAGTGCAAGCAGATCTCTCCTGCCCTGATAAAACACCTGCTAGTCCCATTTGATCAGTCGCCAATATCTCACCGCGCCTTTGAGATTGCCCTGGATCTGGCAAAAAAATACAATGCCAAAATATCCGTGCTTACCGTGTTGTATAGCGGCTCTCTTTCAAGCTCATTTCTCAATATGAGCTCGCATCAGAAGATAATCGAAAGGCAGAAGATAGGTCAGGTAAACCGCGCATTCAAGCAGATGAGCGATGTGTCCGGAAAGTTTGGAGTACGTGTAAAGTCAGACATGATCTTTTCAAGCAATGTCGCGGATTCGATACTCTCCTTTTGCTCTCAGCAAAAAGTCGATCTCATAGTCATGGGCACGCGTGCCAGGAACGGCCCGAGGAGGTTCATGGTGGGCAGCGTTGCCATAGATGTGATCCAAAAGGCGGCATGCCCGGTAATTTTGGTAAAATAGAAAAAATCAGTGGTGGTGTCCACCGCAGCCACACGAGTCGTGTCCTGCATGGCCCATGTCAGTCCCTTCCTTCTTTGCACACGTGTTGCATTTGTTAAAGCCAAGCGGGGAGAAAAAGCTCTTTCCGCATGAAACGCATTTTGTACTTGACATGTGGGTGTGTGAATTAAGCGCCTATTTATCAGATGCTATGGAAGAGCCACGAAATTACCGAAGCAATCTATAAAATGGAAAGAAAAATTATCCACATTCATGACAGTAAAATTAGAAACAGTCGATCCTGCAAAGAAAAAGACGGCGGCGCTGTGCCTTTTTGTAACCGAAAAGTCGGAAAAGCCGTTCGGCCTCCCAAAGATGGATGAAAAGGTACATGCCACGGTGAGAAAGGCATGCAATGAAATCGGCGGTAAGATCGGCAGCATATCGATAATTCACACCAACCAAACATCTCCCTTTGAGAGGGTCATATTAGCGGGGATTGGACACGGGCACAGAGTCAACCACGAGTCGGTCAGGCTTGCGTCAGGCAAGATTTCTAAAAAAGTTGCAGAGCTTGGACTGGACGATTTCTGCATACCAGTACCAGACGATTTTCCGCTAGATGCCAAGGTTACGGCAAGCGCGGCAGTGGAGGGGGCGCATCTTGCTTTGTATTCGTTTGACAGATACAAGGGCGAAAAGAGGCGGAAAAAGCCCATCTTGACCATTCTAGCTTCAGAGCAGTCCAAGATCGCAGACACCGTGTCAAAATCGCGCATCGTATCAGAGGGCGTCAACTATGTAAGGGATGTTGCGAACCTTCCTCCAAATAGCTGCAATCCGGCTCATCTGGCAGGCATTGCAAGGTCCTTTGCAGCTAAAGGCAGGGTAAAGTGCACCGTCATATCAAAAAGCGAGCTCAGACAGAAGGGCTTTGGCGGCATATCGGCAGTAGGCCAAGGTAGCAAAAACGAGCCGAATCTTATAATACTAGAATACAACGGGAAAAAGGGAGACAGGCCAACTCTGATTGTCGGAAAGGCGGTGACCTTTGACACCGGAGGAATATCAATCAAGCCGGCAGAGAAAATGGACGAGATGAAATTTGACAAGTGCGGAGGGTGCACCGCACTAGGGATAATAAAGACGGCGGCAGAACTGAGGCTTCCCGTCAATCTGGTCGGAATAATTCCGTCAGTTGAGAACATGCCGAGCGGGGACTCTTACCGTCCTGGAGACATAATCAAACTATATGGTGGAAAGACTGCCGAGATACTCAACACAGATGCCGAGGGAAGGCTCATACTCTTTGATGCCATATCATATGGGATAAAGACGTACAAGCCAAAGGAGGTAATCGACTTTGCCACCCTTACAGGGGCATGCATTGTAGCGCTTGGAACAAACGTTGCTGGAATGGTAAGTAACAACAGGAAACTGGCAGCAAAGATGATGCGCTCATCAGACAGAACCGGCGAGCGAGTGTGGCAGCTTCCCATAGATGACGACTATATGGACATGATAAAATCCGATTTTGCCGACATAAAAAACGTCGGTCCAGGAAGGGTTGCAGGCACCATCACGGCAGCTGCATTCCTTGCAAATGCCGTCGGCACCACGCCTTGGGCCCACTTTGACATTGCCGGAACTGCATGGGTGCAGACAGGCTCAAAAGACAAATCATACAACCCAAAGGGCGCAACAGGGTTTGGCCTCAGGCTCGTTCTCGACTATCTTAGTAGCCCCTAGAGTTTCTGTCCGGCGTTCCAACGTTCGGGTTCCTAAACCCGTGCTTGTCCATCATGTGGTTTAGAAACAGGATATCGTTTGCGATCTGCTGTCCGCAGACTGTGCACGTAGGCATGGGTTTGCTGAAGAAATCCTCCTTATAGGTTTTAATTGAAAATGCCAGCACTACTGCTTCCCAAGGGCTCTCGCACCTTAGTAGCACAGTAGCGACATTGGGTTTGACTTCCAGGTTCGGAAAGAGACTGGGTCGCGCCCCAACGCTATGGCCGGCTTGATTGAACTCCGTATATTGTTCTGTATTAAGATTACTCTGCGTGTTCTTGTGAGATATAAATTGAACAAGGGGCTTGCTTGTTTGTGACACACCGAGTCGCCGTCTTGGATAGGGAATTATGCCAGCCAAAAAAGTGCGGCCTTGAGTGCATAAAATACTGTCCGGTGAACAAATCGGGCGCCGACTGTGTCGTTCTAAATGAGGAGATAAAAAAAGCCCAGATCGACGAGAATATTTGCAATGGGTGTGGAATCTGCGTCAAGGTATGCCCCTTTGAGGCAATCACCATAGTCAATCTGGCAACAGAGCTTGCAACAGACAAGATCCACCAGTATGGAAAGAACTCTTTCCGGCTGTACAGGTTGCCCACTCCAAAGAAGGGAGAGGTCGTAGGCCTTCTCGGGCGCAACGGAATGGGAAAAAGCACAGTGGTGTCCATCTTGTCTGGAAACCTAAAGCCAAACCTTGGAGACTATGAAAGCCCCCCGGAATGGGATCAGATCCTAAAACACTTTGCAGGCACTGAGCTCAAAGAACACTTTGAAAGGATAAAGACCAAGACCATAAAGGCGGCGATAAAACCGCAACAAGTATACAACATATCGCAAGTGTTTGACGGAACCGGGAAGGATCTTTTGGACAAGTACGACCAGCGCGGGGTCGCATCCGATCTCATAAGGGAGCTGGACCTCAAGAACGCAATAGAGCACCACGTAAAGGAACTGAGCGGGGGGGAGCTGCAGAGAATGTCGGTCGCAGCTTGCGCCTCGCGTGATGCAGACTTTTACTTTTTTGACGAGCCATCATCGTATAATGATGTTTTTCAGAGACGCGGAGTCGCGCGAGTGATTCACGGCCTTGCAAACATAGGCAAGAGCGTAATGGTGGTAGAACACGATCTCACACTGCTTGACTTTCTTTCTGACTATATCGAGATACTGTACGGCGAACCCAGTGCTTACGGAATAGTATCTGGCATTTTGTCAACCAAGGTAGGAATCAACGTATTTTTAGACGGATACATCCCCAGCGAGAACGTCAGATTCCGAGACAAAAAATTCAGCTTTGATGTATCCACGTCGCAGGATGACTTTGAAAAGGGTGATACCGTGATCTCATATCCCAGGCTGGTAAGAAAGTACCCCGCATTCTCAGTGTCCATAGAGCCCGGGCAGGTAAGGAGGGGAGAGGTACTTGGAATAATGGGGGCAAACGCGCTTGGCAAGACCACCATGATGAAGATGATCGCAGGCGTAGAAAAACCTGACGAGGGAATGGTAGACAAGGCGGTGACCATATCCTACAAGCCCCAGTACATCCCAAGCGACTACGATGTGGAGGTCGTATCAGTCCTAGACAAGGCAAACGAGGGACCAATCATGGGAAGCCAGGAGGAAGAACAGATCATAGACCCGCTGAAGATAAAAAAACTGTACAACAAGTCAATCAAAAACCTCTCGGGCGGCGAGCTGCAGAAGGTCGCCGTGGCAACGTGCCTGCTTAAGAAGGCAGACGTATACGCCCTTGATGAGCCATCTGCTTTTTTGGACGTAGAAGACAGGATTGCAATTGCCAAATTTTTACAAAAGTTCGTCCGCTCGTATGCCAAATCAGCAATCATCATTGATCACGACATCCAGCTGATGGACCTTATCTCAGACACCATAGTCATCTTCGAGGGAACGTCCGGCCTTGAGGGCAAGGCAAGCGCACCTCTGGCAAAGGCAGAGGCGATGAATCGCTTCCTTCGCTCCCTAGACATCACGTTCAGGCGCGACGAGCAGACATTGAGACCGAGGGTAAACAAGGCAGAAAGCAGACTCGATAAACAGCAAAAAGACTCTGGAAACTTTTACTACAAAAAGTAGGCGCCATTCATAGCGTCCACTGGTTGTCCAAGCCATCAGGAGTCATACCCATAAAATAAATTCTCTATGCACTGAATCACAGGGATTGACACGAATGCTGAAAAAGATACTGGAAGGAATCCTGACCGAACAAGAGGCAGCAGAGCTTTATTCCGCATTTGATCAGATAGGAAACATCATAATTGTCAGAATTCCCGATTCGCTTATATCAAAAAAGAAGTTGATAGGCGAGACACTGCTGCAGAACGTGCATCCGGCAAAGTCCGTGTTCTACCAGGCAACACCCGTTGAGGGCGATTTTAGGACAAGGAACCTTGAGCTTCTCGCAGGCGAGGACAGCACCGAGACGGAGTACAGAGAATATGGTTGCAGATTCAAAGTCGATGTTGAGAAGGCCTTTTTCTCACCGCGTCTCTCAACTGAACGAGACAGGATTGCCCAGATGGTGCAGGAAGGCGAGACCGTAGTCAACATGTTTGGGGGCGTGGGCATGTTTTCGATAATAGCTGCAAAGAGCAAAAAATGCACAGTATACAACATTGATCTAAATCCATACGCTGCAAAACTTTGCGATGAAAACATCAAGATGAACAAAAAACTTGCCGGAAAGGTGATCTCCATCCACGGGGACGCAAAACAGGTGATAAAAGAACGACTGCAGTGCACAGGGGACAGGACCCTAATGCTCCTTCCGGAAAGATCGGACGAGTTTTTGGAATCCGCAATAGACGCAACAAAAAGCGGTGGAATCATCCATTATTACTCACACCAACACGCAGACAAAGGGCAGGACGTCATAGAGGCATCAAAGCGGCATTACCTAAGTGTGTCACCCGTAAAATCAGATATCATCGGAGGCAGGATGGTTCGCGCCGTAGGCCCACGATACTATCAGACGGTAGTGGACGTCAGAATTACAAAGTAATTACTTGTCATCAGACACTATCGACGAGGGTGACGGTTTTGTTGTCGCCATCATATAACCAATCCAAGATACAACCCCCAAGATGCCCCCTGCAATCATCAGTACCGAAAGATGTAGCACTATTGGGCTCCACTCCGACAGCATCAGAAGATAGGCATACACAAAAAAGCCTACTATGCACGAGCAGAATATCATAATTCCGGTCAGCTTGCGCCTTGTCATAAAATAACCCCCGAATCGTATTATATCAATCTAATATTCAAAGAATGTGTCGTAGCCAAGCCGGCCGCGCGCCATCACGCAAGCAGTTTGAGTATTGACTCTGAGCTCACAACTCCAAGAATTTGTTTTCCATCCGAGCTCATCACAGGCATTATGTCAAGCTCCTGCGAGTTTATCTTTTGAATCACATTGTGCAGATAGTCGTTTTGACGCACGATGTGGAATTTTTCGGACATTACATCGCCCATTTTTAGATTAGCCTTTGACTTTTTGTGCTTTGCGATATAGTCCTTTGTTGCCATCCCGACCAACTTCTCGTCATCTAAAACAAGAATTGCAGAGTTGGATTTTAGCATTGGGTTCCTTATCAGGTCGGTCAGATTCGCATTGACGTCGGTCTTTATGAAATTGGTATCAAGTGCATTTTCCACCACAGAATCCGACACGATGCGTCTGAAATAGGACGGCAGAAGACTCAGCTCTTTCGTTCCGACCTTGACCTGAATGGTCTTTCTGAGCTGTCGCTGCAGTTGGCTGCTAGCTATTATCATTGTGATCATCGTTCCGAGGACAACAAGTGAGAACAATTCGTCGTCAAGAATCATTGCCTCAAGTAGGGACAGCATCAAGGCAAGATCCACAGCCCCCTTTGACATCACTCCGAATGCGATCGTCTTTTCGGGTTTCATCTTTGCCACTTTTGCCGCAAGGTAGGATCCCCCAAACTTTGTGCCCACGATAATTATCAAAAAGCTGGCGATTATCCAAACAGGAAGCTCCGTAAAGCTTGGGGTGAACCGAAGGCCGATGCCGGCAAAAAATATGGGGATAAAGATCCCATATCCGATCACCTGAATGTTATTTGAGATCTCCCGGTACTCCTCTCTGTTCATTCGCGATACCGCTATGCCAAGCATGAGTGCCCCAATTGCGCCGTGTATCCCGCTGACCTCTGCAAAATAGGCCACCAGCAGTATCACCCCTACAACCACTGCAAGATACACCTGCTGAAGGTGCAAATGTCTTTTAGCAAACCTAAGAAGTGTCGGAAACACGTAGACTGAGACCAGCGCTGCAATTGCAAAGAATATCATCATCTTGGCGAAGAGCCACACAAACTCTCCGACTCCGGCGCTTTCAGTTTGCCCAACCTGAATTATTACGCTGATGAAGATGATTGCGATGAATTCCACAATGGCAG
>Ga0169931_10009506_pt1 | contig 14002 bp, 11 predicted proteins | sample Kivu_15m_20L_FD_129675 | JGI IMG/M metagenome (GOLD analysis project Ga0169931, IMG submission 129675) | Freshwater microbial communities from Lake Kivu, Western Province, Rwanda to study Microbial Dark Matter (Phase II) - Kivu_15m_20L... | ecosystem: Environmental > Aquatic > Freshwater > Lake...
CGTGCTTCGGCGACCCCTCGCCCGCATCACCTGGTTCGCAGAAGTGGGCCGCTGCTGCCCCGCTTTTCCGCTCGCCGACGCGAGGGCCGCTCCCTCAAGCTGATTCCATTCCCGCCGATAGCGTCCGTTTCCGATGTTCCCCCCCTCCCTGCTGTCGCGTCCTGCGTCCCGCAACACGCCCCATCCCGAGGCAGAGCGGCACTGGCGCAGCGGGGTCGAGCACGCCCGAGGCGAGCGCTGGAAAGACGCCGAAAAGGCTCATGCCCGTGCGGTCCGGCTCGCGCCGCGGGAGCCGCTCTACTGGGTCAACCTGGGTCAGGCACGACGCCGTCTCGGCGACCTCGAAGGCGCAGCTGCAGCGGCCGAGGAGGCGCTGCGCGTCGATCCCGACTACTGGCTCGCCTGCCAGCTGCGACTGGCCACTCGGCTCGAGCGGCACCGCTATCGTGAGGCGCTCGAGGATGCCGAGCGCGTGACGCGGCAGGCCGGCGCGACTTATCTGCAGTGGATGGACTACGGCCTGGCGCTGTACCAGTGCGGCCGCCAGCAAGAGGCAGCCTCAGCGCTGCTGCAGGCGCTCACCCGCAAGCCCGACTGCTTCGAAGCCTATGTGATGCTGTGTAATGTGTTCGACCGCCTCAAGCTGCACGCCGAGGCAGTCGAGTGCCTGCGCACCGGGCTGGCGCTGAAGAACGATTGGGCGTCCGGACTGGCCGGTGTGCTGTACCACAGCCTTTTCGCCTGCGACTGGTCGCGCCTCGACGCCGACCTCGAGGCACTGCGCAAGCTGCTGCAACGACCGGGACCGCATGCGTTCACGCCGTTCATGTTCCTGTCGTTCGGTGCCGACGCCGCCTGCCAGCTGAGTGTGTTCCGGGACCATGCGACGGCCCACTTCGGGGCGATCCGTCCGCTGCCCGTACGTACGCCCGAACAGCATCCCGCAGCGGCGCGGATCCGGGTCGGCTACTTCTCCAACGACCTCCAGGAGCACGCCACCGCGCTGCTGCTGGTTCAGGCGCTCGAGCAGCACGATCGCGAGCGATTCGAGATCCGTCTGTACTCCTACGCGCCAGACGACGGCTCTTCGCTTCGCCGACGCCTTCGAGCCGCCTGCGACGAATTCGTCGACGTCAGCGGCATCAGCAACCGCGAAGCTGCGCAGCGCATCCGCGACGACGGGATCGAGATCCTGGTCGACCTCAAGGGGTACACCCTGAATGCCCGCACCGAGGTGGTCGCGATGCGTCCGGCTCCGCTGCAGGTTGCCTACCTCGGCTTCCCGGGAACCATGGGGGCCGACTTCATCGACTACGCAATTGTCGACTCCGTTGTCGCACCGCCCGCGATGGCCTCGGCCTTCTGCGAGAAGCTCGCCTGGATGCCGGTGTGCTACCAGCCGAACGATCGCCTGCGGGAGGTGGGCGAGCAACCGGATCGCGCCGCCTGCGGACTGCCCGAATCGGGTGTGGTGCTGTGCTGCTTCAACCACACCTACAAGATCCGCCCAGCGCTCTTCGACGTCTGGTGCAGGCTGCTGCACGACACCCCCGGTAGCGTGCTGTGGCTGCTGCAGTCGAACGATCAGGCCCGCGCCAACCTGCTGCGTGAGGCCGACCGGCGCGGAATCGGGCCTGAGCGGATCGTGTTCGCACCGCTCGTGCCGTCGCCCGCGAACCTCGCGCGGCTCAGGAACGCCGATCTCTTCCTTGACACGCTGCCGGTGAACGCCCACACCACGGCGAGCGATGCGCTGTGGTCCGGCGTCCCGGTCATCACCTGTGCCGGCGACAGTTTCGTCGGCCGGGTGGCCGCCAGTCTTCTGCAGGCGGTGGGTCTGCCCGAACTCATCACAGCCGACCTGGCCGGGTACGAAGCGCTCGCTCGGGCGCTCGCCGCCGATCCAGGCCGCCTCGCCGCGCTCAAGTCGCGGCTGCTGGCTTCCCGTTGCACGGCTCCGCTGTTCGACAGCGAGCGCACTGCGCGCGCCCTCGAGGACCTGTACTGCCGAATGGTCGAGCGCTGGCGCGCCGGCCTGCCGCCCGACCATCTACCGCCGCGGGCCGCCGCTGGCGCTACCCAACCCCTCGGAGTCACCCAGTGATGAACGTGCCTTCTCCCGTCAACCTCTGCGTCGTCCAGCCGGCTGGCGATGTCCATGCGCTGGCGCTGCTCGACCAAGTCCAGTACTTCCGCCATCAATTCGAGCGGTTGGGGGTGCCGGTGTCGCTGCTCAAGAACCGGCTGCGCGACGACGCGGTCAATCTGGTGTTCGGAGCGAACGCCGGCTTCGATCCGGATCTGATGCGACGCTTCGATTGCCTGATCGTGAATCTGGAGCCGATGGGCGAGGGCGGCGATCGTATCTCCGAAGCCTATCGGCAACTGCTCGCCCGATCCGCGGTGGTCGACGTGGATCGGCGCAACGTGCCGGCCTACTCCAAACATCCGGAAGACGTGCCGATCGTGTCGTTCCTGCACGCTCCTTACCTGGCGGGTCAGTCGCCGCCGCTCGCGCAGCGACCGATCGATCTGCTCGTGGTCGGTTCGATGAGCGACCGGCACCGTGAATGGATCGCGCGAATCGAGGCCAACGGGCGCAACGTCTCCTACTTCGACCAGCCGCTTCACGGGCCCGAGCGCCAGACTTACCTGCGTCAGACCAAGGCGGTGATCGACTGCGCTTCGATCCGCCAGGGGCGGTTCGATCAGTCGGTGGCGTTCGTGGCGCCGTCGGCGGGCACGCCGGTGATCGCGAAGCGGATCGATGGCTTGCAGGTCCCGGCCGCCTACGAGGAGCTGTTCTACTGGATCGGCGACGATGAGCTCGATGCGTTCTTCGGCGAGCGCTTCGCCACGCCCGAATGGTGTGCCCAGGCTCAGGCGCGGCTCGATGCCTTCGCGCGGACCGACGCGATCGACGGCTTCGCCGACCTGTTGGCCTTTGCCCACGGCTATCGCAAGGCCCGGCGCGCGCAGGCTGGCCCGATCGCGACGCGCACCGCTCGCAGGGTCCGGCTGGCCGGCGGTGCGAATTACCTGCCGGGCTGGTTGAACCTGGATCCGAGACCTCAGGCGATGCCGGATGCAGTGATCGACCTGGGCGCGCCCGAGGCGTTGCCGGATCGGATCGAATCCCCGTTCTCGGGTCCGGTCCGGCTGATCCCGGGTGAGGTCGAGACGATTTGTGCGGTCGACGGTGCGCTCGAGAGGACTCCGGACTTGAGCGTTCTGATGTCGCGCTGCCTCGATCTGCTCAAGCCCGGTGGCGAACTGGTGATCGAGGTGTCCTGCGGCAACGGCCCATGGGGCTGGCGACTGCCTGACGCGCGGCGGGAGGTCACGGAGGCTTCGTGGCTGACATTCACCGAAGGCTTCTGGCAGCTGGGTTGGCTTGACCACCGTTTCGAGCTGGCTCACTTCAGCTACGTGGACGGGCAGCGTCGACCCTGCGAGCGCGAGCAGGCGATCGGCATGCAAGCGGCGCTGCGAAAGGTGCCAACTACGCCGCAGGAGCAGATGTTCGCCCGCACAATGCGGGCCGATTTTGGGCTGGATCCATGGGGTGCCCCGGTGATGGTCGCGGACGCGGCGCCGGTAGCCGATCCGGTAGCGACAACGATGGCGCAAGCGCCTCGCTGAAGGACGGCCGACGCCAGGAGGCCAGGGCCCACTGGTTGTTGCGGGGCGCCGGCAGGCCCGTCGGGGTCAACCGGTCTGGGTCCGGCGCTGCGGTCCGGGCGGGCGCTCGCGCGCGCCAAACATGCCGGCTGCATCCTGATGCCAGCGGGCCTGGCGCTCCAGGCTCGCGATCTGCCAGCGAAGGTGCTCCACCTGCGGATCGTTCGGACCGCGCAGGGCGACCTGTCGGGCCAGTTGCTCGCGCAGCAGTGCGATCTGTGTCGGCATGACGGTTCCGGCGGGGGGGTCAACTCAATCGTAGGATCGTTCGACGGCGGCGGCCGTGAGGAATTGCGCGCTGGCTGAGTGGGATGAGGGCTCGTGCGAAGGGGCTGGCGGGTCGCAGGCCGGCCATGCAGCTCGCCGTGTGGGGGGCGAGCACGCCCAGCCGCTGCCCGGTGGGTCTCCCGGCCGCGCGGCGTGTGGAGCCGAGCCGACTGGGCTACCATCCCGATCGGCTGTGCACGCGTGCCGACCGGGCGTCGTCAGAGCCGACTGCGAGGATGTCCATGGGCCTGTTCCGGATTCCCGGACCACTGGGTCGTGGGACTGGCGGCATGCACGGCCGGCTGGCCCGCGGGGCGGCGAGCGTGCCCCGTCCGGATCAACCGCCTGCGGCTGCGCAGGTCGAGCCGTTGCTCGCCGAGGCCTCGGTGGCCGAGGTGTCCGCGACACTCCTTGCCTTCAGCCCGCCCGCGGCGCTGGCGCTCCCCGAGCCGCTCACCCCGGAGATCCTCGCCGACACCTACCGGCGGATGACCGTCACGTATCGCGATCCGGCCAGCGGCGTGATCGCCCGGACCGACTGCTCTCCCTGCACCTACGTGAACCTGGCGCACGAAAGCCGGACACCCCAGCCGAAAGCCGCCAGAACCCTGCTCCAGCGCGCCGAGCGGGCCTCCCGTGGCAGGCGGCCAGTGCTGTCGCTCCCGCCTGCGTTCCGCGCCGCGATTCGCCGCGCGTTCATGGCCATCGGGTCCCCGAGCGACATGGCACTCGCGCTGTCCGTCGCCCTCTCGACGGGCGTCACCTCGCCGCGTACGGTCGACCGCTACTGCCACGACCTGAGGCTCGCCGGGCTCGGGCTGCACTGCACCGGGTTCGTGATGGTGTACTTCAGCCTGCGCCATGGGTTCCGACCCGACGCGGCGATCAACAACTACCGGGTGGAGGCCCTGCGCCGTCGGACGCTCGCCGAGATCCAGCCCGACGACGTGCTGGTCTGGGAAGGGGACGACGGAGAGATGGTGGATCACATCGCCGTGGTCTCCTCCCGTGTCGACGGCAACCGTTTCCGGATCGGGGAATCGACCGGGTCCTTCGGTGGTCCGGCCCGGTATTACCGCCGCCGCGGCGGGGTCAGCATCTCGACGTACGAGTTCGGACCCCCGGGCCGCACGGGGGTGTTTCCGGTGCGTCGCAATCTCGAGGGTCGATCGTCGACCAGCACGGTGTCGGTCTATCGGGTCGCCCGTCCGGCCCCGGCCTGAGCAACCGCTTGCACGGGGCGCCCCTCCCGGACTTGCGTTCGAGCGAGCGCGTGGTCGCGGTGATCGCGCTGCCCGCGCGCGCCGACGTCGCTGGGCATCGGGGACGGGGGTTGCTGCCGGGGGAGACGGGCCGGGCAACAGGCACCGGAGAGCGGATGTCCGCATCGGTTGCACACCCGGGAGCCCGAAGCGCCTTGGCGTGTTGCCAAGTGCTTGATTCTGCTGGTGGGCGGTACTGGGATCGAACCAGTGACCCCTGCCGTGTGAAGGCAGTGCTCTACCGCTGAGCTAACCGCCCGATCCGGGGCCCGAGGAGCCTCAGGCCCGCGATCGAGGGCGCGAATATGCCACGAAACGCTGCTTGCGACAAACCGCGCCGCCCGGTCAGGCGCGCGCGCGCGGTGCCACGCTGATCCGCTGCACCAGCGTGGTCTCGGCGCCGGGAGGCAGTGTCACCGTGTCGAGCGGGCCGCAGTTGGCGGCCTCCACGCACACGTACTGGTACCAGTCGGCCAGGGGCACGTCGCCGAGCGCGGCCACCCCTTCGGCGCCGGGGTTCCAGACCACGGTGGAGGCCGAATGGCGCGACTCGACCACGATCGCGCGGTCGAGCACCGGATCGTCGATGACGTGGCGCGCGCGGCTTCGCAGGTAGATCCGGTCGCAGACGGTGTCGAAGCGCCAGGGCTCGTCCTGCGTGAACTCGTCGAAGGCCCGGATCTTGTCGAGATAGCGCAGGCCCTCGAGGCCCGCGATGGCGATACGGCGCACGTCGCCCACGCGAAAATAGCTGTGCAGCGCCTGGGTCAGGCGGACGGGTTCGGCGCTGCCGTTGACGGTGCGCAGCGAGATCTCCAGCGCCTCGCCCACCAGCACTTCCAGCTCGGGCTCGCAGGCGGCGGGCCAGCCCTGCCCGTCGGGCCAGCCGTCGGCGGGCGCGGCCGTGCGCAGCACCAGCCTGACCTGGCCGTCGGGGCGCTCGGCGCAGGTGCTGAGTCGCCACGGCATGCGGCGCACGAAGCCGTGCTGCACCGCCTCGGCTGGGCGGTCCTGGCGGGCGAACCACGGCCAGCAGACGGGCACGCCGCCCCTGACCGCGCGGCCCGCAGCGAGGCGGGCGGGCGAACACCACAGCAGGTCGCGCCCGTCAACATGGGGGATGAAGGACAGGACCTGGCCGCCATGCAGCGCGACCTCGCAGCGGGCGAAGGGGGTGTCGATCAGCAGGGTCTCGAGGCCCTGCCAGGCAGAGCGCTGGATCATCGGGTCGATGGTAACGGCAAGCGGGCGGCGACGCAGCGGCCGTTCGGCCGGGGCCGGGGGCCTTCGATAGAATCAAGGGCTTCGCACGCGCGGCAGGACCGCCGCCGAGGTTCCCCGCCATGACCGACGCCCCCGTCCGGACCCGCTTCGCCCCCTCGCCCACGGGTTTCCTGCACATCGGCGGTGCCCGCACCGCGCTGTTCTCCTGGGCCTTCGCCCGGCACCACGGCGGGGTCTTCATCCTGCGCATCGAGGACACCGACGTGGAGCGCTCCACGCCCGAGGCGGTCAAGGGCATCCTCGACGGCATGGCCTGGCTGCGGCTGGACCATGACGAAGGACCGTACTACCAGATGCAGCGGACGGACCGGTACCGCGAGGTGATCGACCAGATGCTCGCGGCGGGTACCGCCTATCACTGCTGGTGTACGCCGGCCGAGCTCGATGCGATGCGGGCGGCGCAGCGCGAGCGCGGCGAGAAGCCCCGCTACGATGGGCGCTGGCGGCCCGAGCACCGGGCGGCGCGAGGCCTCGTGCCGCCGGCCGATGCCCGGCCGGTGGTGCGCTTCCGCAACCCCGATCACGGCCAGGTCGCCTGGGAGGACCTGGTCAAGGGGCCGATCGCAGTGGCGAACGAAGAGCTCGACGACCTGATCATCGCCCGCTCCGACGGCACGCCCACCTACAACTTCTGCGTGGTGGTGGACGACTGGGACATGCGCATCACGCACGTGATCCGCGGCGACGACCATGTCAACAACACGCCGCGGCAGATCAACATCCTGCGTGCGCTGGGGGCGGCACTGCCGCGCTACGGCCACGTGCCCATGATCCACGGCCCCGACGGCCAGAAGCTCTCGAAGCGGCACGGGGCTGTTTCGGTCATGCAGTACGACGCCGACGGGTTCCTGCCCGAGGCGGTGGTCAACTACCTGGCTCGGCTGGGCTGGAGCCACGGTGATGCCGAGGTGTTCGACCGGGACCAGCTGGTGGCCTGGTTCGACGGTGCGCACCTGTCCCATTCGCCGTCCCAGTTCGATATCGACAAGCTCCGGTGGCTCAACAACCACTACCTGAAGCTGCTGCCCGACGCCGAGCTGGCCGCGCGCGTGGCACCGCGGCTGGCCGCGCGCGGAGCCGATCCGGCGGTGCCCGGAGGCCCCGACCTGGCGGCCGCCTGCGGGCTGTTCAAGGACCGGGCGTCGACGCTGGAGGAGCTGGCCGACCTGGCGGCGATGCTCTGGCACGAGCCGTCCCATGCCCATCCCGCGCTGGCCGACGCACTGGCACCGCACCTGACACCGGTGGTGGCCGCCGCGCTGGGCGGCTTCGCCGAACGTCTTGCTACCTGCGACTGGTCGCGGCCGGCGATCGCTGCCGCCATCAAGGAATCGCTGGCGAGCGCGTCGCTGAAGATGCCGCAGCTCGCGCTGCCGGTGCGGCTGAAGGTGTTCGGCGTGGCCCAGACGCCGTCGCTCGATGCGATGCTCGCGATGATGCCGCGCGAGGCGGTGATCCGGCGACTGAGGGTCTGAGGGCGGTCAGTCGAACGCGACCTCGCCGGTGAGGTGGGCGGCGCCGCCCGACGACCGGACCCAGAGGCTCGCACGGCCGTCGCCGGTGGGCTCGCCGCCCACCACCAGCGGCCCACCCACGAAGGCGGGGGCCAGCGCCCGGAACGAGAACGACCGCAGCCGGGCACGCGGGTGCGCGTCGCGGAACGCGTCGATCATCAGGGTGGCCATCAGCGGGCCATGGACCACCAGGTCGGGATACCCCTCCGTCCGGGTGGCGTAGGTCCGGTCGTAGTGGATCCGGTGCGCGTTGAAGGTGAGCGCGCTGTAGCGGAACAGCAGCAACTCGCCGGGGGTGTGCACGGTTCCCCAGCCGCCCGGGGCGGGATCGGTGCCGGCGGCGGGCTCCGAAGCGCTCGCCGGGATCGCGGCCGGGGTGGGCGGGGCCGGCGGCGGGACAGGGGAGGGCGAGGTGCCGGAAGCGGCCTCGCGGTACACCACCGTCTGGCGCTCGTCGATCGCGCATTGCCCGCGGTTGTGCCACCGGTGCTGCAGCGTGAGGAAGCCGAGGGTGCCGCTGCGACCGGACTTGAGCTCCACGGCCAGCACGCTGGAGTGCCGCTCGAGCAGGCTGCCGGGCGCCACCGGCGCCAGCCACGTCAAGCTGCTGCCGGCCCACATCCGGCGCGGCAGCGGCCAGGTCGGCACCAGGGGCCCGCGCGGCGGGTGGCCATCGGGGTCGAGCCGGGCGGTGGGGATGGCGGGCGGCGCAAACAGCCACATCCAGTGCCGCAGCGGCGCCAGCGGCTCGTCGGCCGCCGGCGCCAGCCGATCGAGGCTGGACTCGAAGAGGGCGGCCTGGTCGGCGCTGACGAGGGCGGCGTGCCGCTCCTCGCGCCCCAGCCAGGCCGACCAGGCCGTGGCCTCGGCGCCGACGGTCGGCGCCTCGGGCCGCGGCGGATGGGTCATCCGTCGATCCGCAGCTTCTGCTCGGTCACCACCCGCCGATACACCGCCAGTTCGGCGGCGATCTGCTCGGCGAACTCCTTGGGCGAGTTGCCGATGAGCAGCGAGCCGGTGTCGGCGATGCGCTTGGCCACGCCGGGGTCCTCGAGGGCGCGCTTGGCGGCCGCATGGACGCGGTCTACGATCGCCGGCGGCAGGCCCTTCGGGCCGAGGATGCCGTAGAAGGCCATCCGGTTGACCGGCTCCAGCCCCACTTCCTTGAAGGTGGGCACGTCGACGACCGACAGCCGCTGCGGCGCGGCCACCACGATGGGCACCAGCCGGCGGTCTCGGATGAAGGGCAGCGCCGAGGGCATGTTGTCGAAGATGATCGGCACCTGGCCGGCCACCACGTCGGCCAGCGCCGGCCCGGCGCCCCGATACGGGATGTGGGTGATGAACAGCTTGGCCAGCGACTTGAACAGCTCGGTCTGCAGGTGGCCGATGCCGCCGGTGCCGGAGCTGGCGTACGAATACTTGCCCGGATTGCGCCGCACCTCCTCGATGAACGACTTGTAGTCCTGGGCGGGGAACGACGGGTGCACCGCGATCACGTTGGGGGTGGCGGCCAGGTTGATGATGGGCGTGAAGTCGGTGATGGGGTCGTAGCCGATCTTGGGGTTGATCGCCGGGTTGGCCGCCGTCGTGGAGACGGTGGCCATCTTGAGGGTGTAGCCGTCGGCCGGCGCACGCACCACCTCGAGCGCGCCGATCGCGCCGCCGGCGCCGGCCCGGTTCTCTACCAGCACCGCCTGTCCGAGGTTCTCGCGCAGCTTGTCGGACACTGCGCGGGCCACGATGTCGGTGGTGCCGCCGGGGGCGAACGGCACCACCAGCCGGATCGATCGGGTCGGGAAGGCCTGGGCGCGGCCCGCTACGGGCAGGGTGGCGAGGGCGCCGGCGGCGCCGGCCGCGATCATTGCGCGGCGACGGTCGGGTGAATGGCTCATCGGGGTGGGCTCCTGTTGAAAACGTTAAGATCGCGATTGTTCAGCATAAACTGCAAGAACAAGGCCATGTCCGGGAACTCGATCGGGCGACTGTTCATCGTGACTTCGTTCGGAGAGTCGCACGGCCCCGCCATCGGGTGTGTGGTAGACGGTTGCCCGCCCGGCCTGGCGCTCGACGAATCCGACATCCAGCCCGACCTGGATCGGCGCCGGCCCGGCACCTCGCGCCACGTGACGCAGCGCCAGGAGCCTGACCGGGTCGAGATCCTGTCGGGTACGTTCCAAGGGCTGACCACCGGAACCCCGATCGCGCTGCTGATCCGCAACGAGGACGCCCGCAGCAAGGACTACGCCGCGATCGCGCGGACGTTCCGGCCGGGTCACGCCGACTACCCGTACTGGCACAAGTACGGGGTCCGCGACCCCCGCGGCGGCGGCCGGTCCTCGGCACGGCTCACCGCGGTCACCGTCGCGGCCGCGGCCATCGCGCGCAAGTGGCTCGGGCAGGCCTACGGGGTCCGGGTGCGCGGCCGGATGAGCCAGCTGGGCGAGATCCCGATCCCGCTCCACGACTGGGAAGAGGTGCACCGCAATCCGTTCTTCGCCGCCTGCGCCGAGACGGTGCCACGCCTGGAGGCGTACATGGACGCGCTGCGGCGCGCCGGGGACTCGGTCGGCGCCCGCATCGACGTGGTCGCCGAAGGGGTCCCGGTCGGGCTGGGCGAGCCGCTGTTCGACCGGCTCGACGCCGACATCGCGCACGCCATGATGGGCATCAATGCCGTCAAGGGGGTCGAGATCGGCGCCGGTTTCGGCTGCATCGTCCAGAAGGGCAGCGAGCACGGCGACGAACTGACCCCGGAAGGGTTCGTCGGCAACCACGCCGGCGGCGTGCTCGGCGGCATCTCCACCGGCCAGCCGGTCACCGTGTCCCTGGCGGTCAAGCCCACTTCCAGCATCCGGGTGGCCCGCCGATCCATCGACCTCGAGGGCGCGGCCACCCAGGTCGAGACGCTCGGCCGGCACGACCCCTGCGTCGGCATCCGGGCCACCCCGATCGCCGAGGCGATGCTGCTGCTGGTGCTGATGGACCACGCCCTGAGGCACCGCGCCCAGTGCGCCGACGTGCGGGTGGCCACGCCGAGGATCCCCGGCGTCGCCGGCTGATCGCCGCGGTCGCAGGCGCCGTGCGCCCGATCGGCACCGGCGGGGTCCGCGCGCTGTTCTTCGCGTACTTCGCGTTCGTCGGCATGTTCTCGCCGTACCTGAGCCTGTGGTTCGACGCACGCGGCCTGTCGATCACCCAGATCGCGGTGCTGATGTCGCTGCCGCAGGTGCTGCGGATCGTCGCCCCGCCGTTCTGGGGCTGGCTGGCCGATCGGGGCGGGCGGCGGGTGACGCTGCTGCGCGGCAGCGCGCTCGCCGCGTTCCTCGTGCTGCTGGCCTTCCCGCTGGCCGAGGGCATGACCGGCTACGTGCTGCTGATGCTGACGCTGTGCTTCCTCACCGCCGCGCAGATGCCGGTGAGCGAGGCGATCGCGCTCGACCTCGCCCGAGGCGACGCGGGCCGCTACGGCCGCATGCGGGTCTGGGGCTCGGTGGGTTTCCTGATCACCGTGCTGGCCGGCGGGCCGCTGCTCGATGCGTTCGGAGTCGGGGCGCTGCCTTGGCTGATGGCCCTGGCCATGGCGCTGCTGGTGGCGGTCACCTTCCGGCTCGGGGCCCCCGTGACGCCCCGGCCCGCGCGTGCGGCGGTGCCGCTGGGCGAGCGGCTGCGCGAACCGGCCGTGGCGCTGTTCCTCGGGTCGGCGTTCCTGATGGTGTTCGCCCACGCCGCCCTCTACGCGTTCTACTCGCTGTTCCTCGAGCGGCTCGGCTACAGCAAGACGGCGATCGGCGCGATGTGGGCGGTGGGCGTGGTTGCCGAGATCGTCCTGTTCGTGGTGCAGCGGCGCTTCTTCGCCTGGCTCTCGCCCATGCGGCTGCTGATGTTCAGCTTCCTGGTCTGTGCGCTGCGCTTCGCGATGATCGGCGCCTCCGGGGGGACCCTGTGGGTGCTGGTGATCGCCCAGGTGATGCACGCGATCACCTTCGGCCTGCACCACAGCGCGTCGATGGCGGTGCTGCACCGCTGGTTCGAGCCGGCCCAGCAGGCGCGGGCCCAGGCGGCGTTCATCGTGGTGGCCTACGGCCTGGGCGGATCGATCGGCGGGATCGGCGCCGGGCTGCTCTGGGAGCGGGTGTCGCCCTCGGCCACGTTCCTGGCAGCCTCGGTGGCCGGCCTGCTCGGCTGGGTGGCGGTCTGGTTCGCCGTGCGGCTCGAGGAGCGGCGAGCGGTGACGGCCGGGGCGCGGCCCGGCGCGTGAGGTCGGCGCCGAGCGGTTCAGCGTGGCCGCGATCGTGCGCTAAGCTCATCCGGTCCCCATCGGTCAGGAGGCCGCCATGACGAAGATCGGGCAGGGGCGTCGCGCAGCGGTGCTCGCCGCGACCGGCTTCGGGCTGCTGGCGGGTGGCTGCCAGTCGGTCCGGACTACCGCGGGCGGCACCGTCGGGGCCGACCGTCGCCCGGACCTGTCGATGCGGATCACCGAGGCCGACCTGCGGCGCGGCTCCGCTGAGGCCTATGCGCAGCGGTTGGCGCAGGAGCAGGCGCGTGGCGCACTGAACGCCGATGCCGCCCTGACCGAGCGGGTCCGTGCGATCGCCCGGCGACTGATCCCGGCGACCGCCGCGTTCCGCGCCGATGCCCCGGGCTGGGACTGGGAAGTCAACGTGATCCGCTCCGACCCGCTCAATCTCTGGTGCATGCCGGGCGGCAAGATTGCGTTCTACAGCGGGCTGATCACGTGCCTGTCGCTGAGCGACGACGAAATCGCCGCGATCATGGGGCACGAGATCGCGCACGCATTGCGCGAGCACGCCCGCGAGCGAGTGTCCGAGCAGCAGGCCGCCGGCGTCCTGCAGGACACGGGCGCGACGGCGCCCGGGGTGGGGCAGGCCGACGCCGACCTGTCTCAGCTGGCCTACCGGGTGGTGGTGGGGATGCCCAACAGCCGCGCCCACGAGACCGAGGCCGACCGGATCGGCGTTGAGCTCGCGGCCCGCGGCGGCTTCGACCCGCGTGCGGCGGTCTCGCTCTGGGAGAAGCTGTTGCGCGAGTCGGGCAGCGGTGATCCGCCCCAGTGGCTGAGCTCGCACCCGCCGTCGAAGACGCGCCAGCGCGACCTGGCCGCGTATGCCGAGCGGGTCATGCCGCTGTACCGGCAGGCCCGCCGATGAGGCCTGCGCGCAGCGCCCCGGTGGCATAATCGGGGGCTGTCCCGGCGTTGCGCGCGCCGCATGGCGCGGGCACTCGATGGAGCTTCGTCACTCATGAAGATCGCGGTACTGCCGGGCGACGGCATCGGCCCCGAAATCACCGCCCAGGCGATCCGTGTCATCGATGCGCTGGGGCTCGGCATCCGGATGGAGCAGGCGCCGGTCGGCGGCAGCGGCTACGACACCTCCGGCGACCCGCTGCCAGCCAGCACGCTCGCCTTGTGCGAAAGCGCCGACGCGATCCTGTTCGGTGCGGTAGGGGGGCCGGCCTACGATACGCTGCCGCGCCCCATGCGGCCCGAGCAGGGGCTGCTGCGCCTGCGCAAGCACTTCGACCTGTACGCCAACCTGCGGCCGGCGCTGGTGTACCCCGAGCTCGCGCACGCCTCCTCGCTCAAGCCCGAGATCGTGTCCGGGCTCGACCTGCTCATCCTGCGCGAGCTGACCAGCGACATCTACTTCGGGCAGCCGCGCGGTGTCCGCACCAACGAGGCCGGCGAGCGCGAGGGCTTCGACACCATGCGCTACACCGAATCCGAGATCCGCCGGATCGCCCGCACCGCGTTCGAGGCCTCGCGCAAGCGCAGCCGGCGTGTCTGTTCGGTCGACAAGGCCAACGTACTCGAGACCACCCAGTTCTGGCGCGACGTGGTCACCGAGGTGCACCGCGACTACCCCGATGTCGCCCTTTCGCACATGTACGTCGATAACGCCGCGATGCAGCTGGTGCGCAACCCGAAGCAGTTCGACGTGATCGTCACCGGCAACATGTTCGGCGACA
>Ga0169931_10009508_pt1 | contig 14001 bp, 12 predicted proteins | sample Kivu_15m_20L_FD_129675 | JGI IMG/M metagenome (GOLD analysis project Ga0169931, IMG submission 129675) | Freshwater microbial communities from Lake Kivu, Western Province, Rwanda to study Microbial Dark Matter (Phase II) - Kivu_15m_20L... | ecosystem: Environmental > Aquatic > Freshwater > Lake...
CCTTTCGTCAGCGAAGGCGCCCATGCGACAGCGTGCTCTCGCCGTCCCCGTCTCGCCGCTGTTGCGTGTCGCGCTGCTGCGGGCATTCAAGGTGACGCCGCTCGACCGGCTCTCGGACGGCAGACCCTTTCTGTGCGGGGACGCGTTCACGGCGGCCGATCTCACGTTTGCGGGCCTCGCCGCCCCGCTCGTGATGCCGAACAGCTACGCGCGCTGGCTTATCCCTCGACCAGACCAACGACGTGTTTCGGCGCGACGTCGACAGGTGGCGGGCTACGCGCGCCGGTGCCTTCGCCCTGCAGGTGAGCCAGAGCCGCCCGGAGCGCAGCTGACGCGATGCGTTATCGACGAGGATCAGGCACCGAGGTGTTGCGGTTGAGGCTGCCGGCGGCAAACATGAGCCTATGTCGTCGCACTCCGATCTGTCGCGGACCCTCAACCGCGCCGCTGCCATTGCCTCCATGCTCATCGGCGTCGCCGCTGGCTGCGACTCCTGCTGCACGGATGAAGTCCTGCAGCCCGGCAACGAGCCGGCCTGCGTCGCCGACGCCGTCGAGTGCGCCGACGAGGGCGAGTTCCGCTTCGGCACGTGTCAGGTCGGCGGATGCGCCGCCGACAGCGACTGCTGCCCGGGCAACCGCTGCCGCACCGACTTGAACCTCTGCTTCCCTCGCCTCCTCGACAGCGAGTTTGAGTGCGAGACGAGCGCCGACTGCCAAGACCCCGCCCAAGTCTGCGCGGCCATCTCAATCGGCGTTCGCGAGCCGCTGCTCACGTGCATCTACGAGTCATGCGCCGGCGATCGCGACTGCGGCTTCGGCCGCACCTGCTTCGAGGGCAAGTGCGTGCTCAAGCCGCCATGCGACGGTGGCTGCCCCGACGGCAACATCTGCGAGATCAACTCGAACTCCTGCCACCCCCTGCCCACGGCCGAGGGCGCGTTTGCGTCGTCATGCACGCAGCCCTGCAACGACGGTCTGCTCGTGCTCGTCGACGAGAACAACATGACGGGCGACGCCTGTTGCGAGCTGGCCTGCGAGTGCGCGCCGCTGCCGCCGGTGGTGCCGACGCGCATCGGCCGCCACGCCCGCGTCGCCGTGAACAACAACAGCGTCCTCGTGTCGGCCTACGACGCCGAGTTCGGTGACCTCGTCATCGTGCGCCACAAGCTCGACGGCGTGCCCTCGGGCACCGAGTACGTCGACGGCGTTCCCGCTGAGCCGCCCACGGGCGACCCTGCCGGTCCGCGCGGTGGCGTGCGCACGCCCGGCCCGAACGTCGGCACGCACACGAGCATCGCGATGGATGCGAGCGGCTTTGCGCGCGTCGCCTACTACGACGTCGATAACAACGCGCTCAAGGTCGCCATCGAGGGCCCGGTCGGCGTGTGGCGCAGCCACGTCGTCGACGGCGCGGCCTCGACCACTGTCGGCCAGGTCGGCACGTTCACCGACGTGCGCGTGCAAGCGAACGGCACGATCTACGTCTCGTACCTCGCCCACAACACCGTCATCGCCGGCCAGAACGGCCCGGCGACCGGCCTCAAGCTCGCGCGCTCGCGCACGCCGGCGCCGCAGTCGGCGGCCGACTGGGAGCTGTTCGTCATCGACGCGCGTCCGTTCGTCACGCCTGAAGGCGCGCGGCCGGAGCCGACGGAGATGCCGCGCGGTCGCGGCCTGCACTCAAACCTCATCTTCGACGGCGCCGACGTCCTGCTCGCCGCCTACGACGCCTCCGACGGCGACGTGCGCGTCTCGCGCTTCACCGCGACGGCCCAAGTCACGACGGTCGTCCTCGACGGCGACGCGACCGGCGGTCGCATCTCTGGCGACGTCGGTCGCTTCCCGGCGATGGGCATCGTCGCCGACGAGCTCGTCGTCGTCTACGAAGACTTCAGCCGGCACACGCTGCGCGTCTGGCGCGGCCCCAAAGCAACACCGGGCACCGGCGGCGCGTACGGCATCGCCGACCAGGTGCGCGAGCCGACGCTGTCGGGCAGCCACTTCGTCGGCGCCGGCGCGCGTTTGACGACGACGGGCAATCGCCCGGTGCTCGTCTACCAAGACGCCTCCAACAACGACCTCCGCTTCGCCACGCTCGAGGGCCAGGCCTTCGTCGCGACGACGGTGCTGTCCGACGGCGCGCACGGCTACTACTCTGACGTCGTCGTCGCCGGTACGTCGGCCTACGTCGTCAGCATGGTCGCCGAGCTCGACCAGCGCGGCATCGAGCGCTCCCGCCTGCGCCTCGACGTGCAGCAGGTCCCCTGAAGACCCATCTCGAGGAGCGCCCCACTGCCACTCTCCGCCTCGCGCCCGCTGCTGCTGCTGCCATTGCGCAGCCGGCAGGCGTTTCGCCAGCAGAGCTTCGAGGGTGACGCCGGTGGCCTCTTTGTCCCCGGCGACGCCGACGTCACGCTCGGCGACGAGGTCGAGCTCGAGATTCACTTCCTCGCCGAGGAGGTCCGTTTTCGCATCCGCGCGCAGGTGCGCTGGAAGAGGGCGAGTGGCCGGCGCAGCGCCCCGCCCGGGCTCGGGCTGACGTTTCTTGCGACCGAGGAGGCGTCGCGCACGCAGCTGCTGGCCTTTGTCGACGGCGACGACGTGCAGCACACCGAGCGGGACACGCGGCGCTTGCCGATCCACGTCGAGGCGAAGCTCGAGCTCTCTGGCACCACGGTCGTCTGTCAGACCGATGACATCTCGGTCGGCGGCTGTTTCGTGCTCCTTGATGCGGCCGAGCTGCCGCCGATCGGCGCGCGCCTCGAGGTGAAGCTCAAGGGCCCGGCGACCATATTTCCGTGGATCACCCTGCCGGCCGTCGTGTGCTGGCACCGGCGCGACGATCGCTCCGGTGTCGGCGTGCGCTTCGTGCTCACGAGCGAGAGCGATCGCCGCCGCGTCGAACGCCTCGTTTCTCTCCTCAAGGAGCGGGTCTCGCGCGAGGTGCGCCTATCGGTGCCGAGGCCAACGTCGACGCCGCCCACGACGACGTCGTCACCGCCGCGCCTGTCGCAGACGCCGTCGATGCTGCCGAGGAAGTAGCGTGCGCCGCCTGTGCGTCAGCATCGTCATCGCAGCGAGCGCCCTGCTCGCTGCCTGTGACGTGTTCGTGCCGCAATGCGAGGTGAAGACGCCGCTCGTCGTAGGCGATGGATGGACGCTCGTGCCACCCGCGCAGGATGTGCTGTGGCCGCCCCCTGAGGGGGCGCCGCTGTGCGAGGAAGACGCGCTACAGACGCAGCCCCTCGGCGACGACCTCGCGTTCGAGATCGACACCCGCTTTGGCTGCGGCTGGGCGACGGCGTCGCAGCCGATTGCCCACGACGTCGCCGCGGGGAGTCTCGTGCAAGTGCGCGTGTTCTACTTTTCGCAGAACACCTTCCCCGCAGCCGAGGCGACCGTCGCCCTCGCCCTCGCCGGGGACATCGTCATGGACGAGCGCGTCGCGATCCCGACGTCGTCAGGGCTCCTCGCGCCGCAGGTGCCAGTCCCCCGCGACCTTGCAGCCGGCGAGCTCGCGCACTTTCATGTCGGCAACCACGGCGACAACTCGTGGAACCTCGTTGAGGTCTCGTCGATCGGCCCTGGCCCCTGCGAAGAGCCCTAGCTAGCGAGGTTCGCGCCGCCCTGTCGTGGCGAGTGGCCACAGACTGATGAACCCAGAAAACGAACGCAGGCGCCGATGGCGCCTGCGTCGCCGTCCTGACTCTCTGGCCTCACCTCGCGTCTGCGCGAGGCCTCGTCGTCGAGGCCCGGTCGTTCAGGTCAGGCCCTTCTGCCGCTTGAGTGCCGCGACGACGCGCGGGTACTCGATCTCCCACTCGGGGGTGCCCTCGCGGAGGTTCTTCAGGCGCGAGCGGGCCTCCTTGTCTAGCTCCTCGTCGACGCCCGTGTACTTCTCAAAGACGCCCTTGAAGAAGAGGCGCAGGCCTTTGTCGTCGGCGTAGACCTCGGCGATGTTCTTCGAGTTGAACAGGGCCTCGAGCATCTGGGCGAGGACGTGGTCGATGCCGTCGTCGCCGAGCTTGAAGCCGCGGGCCTCAGCGAGGGACTTCTTCACCTGAGCGAAGCGGTCCTGCGAGAAGCCGCGGCGCGCCATCGTCTCCTTCGTCTCGGTGATCAGGCGCTCTTCCTCATTCATGTACTCAACCATCACCGCCGCGAGGTCGAGCTCCGCCTCGTCCATGCGGCCGTCCTCGACCTCGATGTCGCCCTTGCTGTGCAGGGTGCGCACGATCTCGCGGGCGATCTTGGGGATGATCTTTCGATACAGGCGCATCTTCGTCCTCCGGTCCGAGACGGACGACTGGCCCCCGGGGTCCGGAGGCCGCAAAAGACGGGTCTTCGGGGGGGACGCAGCCGGAGCCGCCACCACAAAAAATCGGTCCGACAATACTGCCGGCCGGCGCAGAGTCAACGGTAAAGACGACGAGGTCGACGTCGACGACGAGGACGTCGTCGTCACCCGTCGCCGCACACGCACAGCCCTGGTGTCGGTGAATCGCCTACATGCTGTGGAGTGATCGCCGCCGGCCTTCATCGAGCCTCGTCAACTGGACCCGTGTCGCCTCTGTGTGGAACAAAAGACGCGTGCCCCCGCCGCTCGACTCCTCACTCGTGAAGGCGCTGCTCGCCGGCCGAGCTGGCGACGTCGACGCTGCCGCGGTCGAGGCGGCCGTCAATCAACAGCTCATTCACGGCGGCGCCCTCGACACGCTCTTGCTTGAGGCCCAGGCGCTCAGCGAGGCGCGCCTCGCCGCCGTGCTGTGCGAGGTCTGGCAGACGGCGCCGGTGACGCCGCAGGCGTTGCGCGCGCCCGCCGCCGCCGCCGTCGCGCGCCTGCCAAGGCGCATGGCGGTCGCGATGGGCCTCGTTCCCCTTGAGATCGACGCCGACGCTCGTCTGCACGTCGCCTGCCGATCGCCCCTCGACCAGGGCCTCGTCGCTGAGGTCTCCGAGCTGCTGCAGCAGGACGTCGTCGCCCACGTCGTGCCTGAGGTGCGGCTGCGCCAGGGCATGCAGGCCGCCTACGGCCACGACCTCGACGAGCGCTTCGTCTCGCTGCTGCGGGCGATCGATCCGGAGTCCGCGTCGACGGTGTCGGCATCATCGCCGGGCGCGGCGCCGACGGGGACGCCGACCGCGAGCAACGAGGCCGTCGTCAGCTGGGACCTCGTCGAGGCCCTCGCCCACCTCGCCGCCCAAGACAGCCGCGACGGCATCGGCCGCGTCGCCGTCGCCTACGCGCGGAAGTTCCTGCCGTTCGCCGCGATCTTCGGCGTGCGCGACGGTGCCTGCATCGGCTGGCAGCGCGAGGGCCCCGCCAAGGGGCTCGCCTTCACGCGGCCATTTCCTCTGCCCGATGACTGCTTCGTGACGCCTGCGCTGGCGTCGTCGTCGCCCGTCCTCTTGCGCCCTGATGCGAGCGACGGCTCGGCGGCGTTCTTTGGCTGGCTTGGCCGTCGTCGTCCGCAGACGGCCCTCGTCGTGCCGATCGTCGTCGCGCGCCGCGCGGTCGGTGCCCTGTACGCCGACGGCGGTTTCCGCCATCGCGATCCGCGCGAGGTCGGCGAGCTCGTCGCCTTCGCGGCCCGCCTCGGCGCCGCCTTCGAGTCGCTGCTGCGCCAACGCCATCGCGCACACCCGTCGATCTTTCCCCAGCCGTCACCGCCGACCCCGCCGACGACGCCACCAGAAGCGGTGTCGCCACCTCCGCCAGAGGTGTCGTCGTCGCCGCCGCCGCCAGAGGTGTCGTCGCCGCCAGCGTCGCCACCAGATGCGTCGTCGCCGTCGCCGTCGCCAGAGGCGCCGCCGCCGGAGGCACCAGCTGCCCACGAGGCGGTCGCTCCTTCACCGTCGTCGTCAACGGTGGACGAGCCAGCGCCGACCGAAGACGCCCTGCCTGAACCACCGCCAGCGCCGCCCGCACCAGCAGCGGCGACGACCGACGGGATGCCGTCGATGCCCGCCATGCCGTCCGTCCGCCGTGACGGGACGAGCCCGTTTGCGCGCGGCTACTCGAAGCCCGCCGCGCCGCCGAGCACCCCCTCGTTGCCGCCGTCGGCCGCTGCGCCCGCGCCGCCAGACGAGAGCGCATACGTCGCTGACGCGCTCGGCGACATCGTCATCACCGGCGTCGGGCCGCCGCTCAACGAGCACCTGCCGACGCTCGCGGCGACCGACGCAGCGCCCGAGGCGCCCGCACAGCCGTTCTTCCCGTTGCCCGAAGAGAAGGCCAGCGAGGCATGGCGCGGCGCGCTGCACGCGACCGTCGAGCAGGGCCTGCAAGGCGGCTCCGTCGACGACGACGACCTCGACTGGGAAGCCGTCGTCTACGACCCCGCCCACGCCGCCGAGCTCGAGGGCGGGCCGACTGCGCCTGCGCCAAAGCCAAAGGAAGCGCTGGACTTCCCGACGTTGTCGACGAGCACCCTTGCCGACCTCATCGACGACCTCGACGCGCCACCGCCCGTCCCCGCTGACGCCGCTCTCGCCGACGGACCGGCGACCGACGCGCTGTCTGCGCCCGGCGCAGCGCCCACCGGCGCTGCCTCCGTCGAGGCGGCTCTAGAGGCGTCGTCGTCGAAGGTGTCGGCACCCCTGGCGTCGCAAACGCACAAGGAGCTCGTCGAGCTGCTCTTCGCCGGCGACGACGACGTCGTCGCCCGCGCTGGCCGCGAGCTCGTCAGCCGCGGCCGCGCCGCCGTGCCCGCGCTCGGCGAGCGCTTCCCCGGTCGTCTGCGCATCGACCCCTTCGACCCCGGCGACAACGTGCGATCGGCCGACCGCCTCGGCCCCCTCGTCGACGTGCTCGCGCGCCTTGGGCACGACGGGCTCGACGCGGCCATCCCGCACGTCGACAGCCGCTATCCTGCTCATCGCTTCGCCGCCGTCTTGCTCTTTGCGCACACGCCCGACGCCCGCGCCATCGACCTGCTGCGCAACCGGCTGCACGACGCCGAGCCGCGCATCCAGAAGCTCGCGGCTGAAGCCCTCGTACCGTTCCTCGCGCACCCCCGTTTCGAGACGCTGCTCGTGCATCTGCGTGAGCGCACGTCGGCGACGGCGAAGCCGTACCCGCTCGAGGCCCGGCGCCGCGCGGCTGAGCTGCTCGGCGAGTTCAGAGACGTGGGCGCGGTCCCCCTGCTCGTCAACATGCTCGCCTTCCCAGAGATGCAAGAGGTCGCCCGCCACGCGCTGCGAGCGACGACGCTGCAGGACCTCGGGGCGAGGCCGAAGCCGTGGGAGAAGTGGTGGCAGCGGGCGAAGAAGCGCTCGCGCATCGACTGGCTCATCGACGGCCTGCAGTCCGAGGAGCTGTCGTTGCGCCAGCTCGCACACCGCGAGCTCGCGGCCCTCACGGGCGACGACTTCGGCTACCGCGCCGACTGCGACAAGCGCGCCCGCGCCCGCGCCGTCGAGGTGTGGCTGCAGTGGTGGGTGGCTGAGCAGAAGCAGACGTCGCATCCCAAGGCGGCCGCGAGCCTCTGAGCAGATCCCACGCCTCCGGCGCCTGATGGACAGGGGCCCGCCGACCGCTACGCTCTGCACCATGATGGTCGCGCGCGTTCTCGTGTCTGCCGTTGCCCTCTGTTTCGCCGCCTCGTGCGGCGACCCATGCGCTGAGCCCTCGTACGCGGGCGCCGCCACTGACGAGGTCTGGCGCGTCATGCTCGATGCACGCGCGACGGCGACCAGCGCCGGCGACGTCGCCGTGTTCGAGGCGCCCGTCGCCGACGCCGTCGTCGCCGCCGGCACGCCCCCGACGTTTTCGTGGTCGTCGCCGCTCAAGCTGGCGTCGAACACGACCCACCACCCTTCACCAGCGTGGACCCCGCGACCGCGGGGCATCGTCGACGACCTGTTCGCGCTCGTGATCCCAGCGGCGCGCGCGCATCTGCCGCCGATCACGAGCGATCTGTATTTCCTCGAGGTCGACGTGCCCGGTCAGAGCTGCCCGGTCGCTGGCCTGACGACGGAGCTGTCGTTCACTTTTCCCAGCGAGGCGTGGTCGACCATCGCTGCTGGCGGCGGCCCGCGCACCGCCCGCCTCCTCAGCGCGTTTGTGACGCAGAACCGCGTGACCGAGGGCGCCTTCGTCGCCGCACCCGTCACGTTCACGATCGAGTGATGCGCGGCCGGCTCGCCATCGTCGTCGCCGTGGGTGTGAGCGCTTGCCTTGATCCGCAGGCCCTGCCGCCGCTGCGCTTCGATGTGCCCGTCGACCAGGTGTGGCGCGACGGCGCGCCGGCCGTGGCACCGGCGGTGTCTGGCGAGCGGCGCTTGATCGTGACGAACAGCTTGGACGACAGCGTCAGCGTCGTCTCCTGGGACGGCCTCATCAACGGCGCCGTCGACAACGCCGCCGACAACACCGCGGCCCAGCTCGCCCGTTTCCCCGTCGGGCTCGTGCCGTTTGAGCGCGAAGGCCCGCACCACGTCACCGTCGACCCCGCTGGCGCGTTCGCCTTCATCGGCATCTCGAACTTCGTGCCCGGCGGCGGCTCTGGTCCCCACGGCGTGCACGGCGGCGGCACCGCCGACGGCCGCGTCCTCAAGGTCGACCTCGCCACGCTGCGCACGGTCGCCGCCGTCCGCGTCGACAAGAACCCCGGCGACATTCGCCTCTCACCCGATGGCAGCACCCTCATCGTCAGCCACTTCGACCTCGTGCGCGTCGCCGAAGCCGCCGCCGCCGGCATCGAGCGCGGCCCCGAGCTCGACGCGCGCTTGGCTTTGCTCGATCCCGTCACGCTTGAGCGAACGCGCTTCGTCTCGCTGTGCCCTGCGCCGCACGGCGTCGCGTTTACGAGCGACGGCAACACGCTCGTCTCGAGCTGCTTGAGCGACGAGGCCGCCGTCGTCGACCTTGCGGCAGCGAAGGCCGGCGCTGCCGACGCCGATGTCGTCGTGCGCTTGCCGCTGCTTGATGCTCCAGGCACCGGCCAGCTGCCCAACTGCGGGCCCTATGCCGTGACGATGGGCCCGGCCGATCGAACGGCGTGGGTCAGCTGCTACAGCTCGGGCGAGCTCGTCGCCGTCGACGTCGCCGCAAAGACCCGCGGCCAAACGGTCGCCCTGCCAGGCCTCGCCGTCTTTGGCGACGTCAGCGACGCCGGCGACGTGCTCGCGATCGCCACCCAAGACACCGACGGGCTGATGCTTCTGCAGATCGGCGCCGACGACGCGCTGTCGGCGCGCCAGTTCATCCCGTTCTCGCCCGATGTCTGCGGTCTGCCGCACACGGCGCTGTTCCTCGACGGCGACACGCGCCTCGCCGTCGTGTGCGAGGGCAACAAGAGAGAGCCAGGCCGCGTTATCGCTGTCGATGTCGCCTCCGGTGAGGTGATCGGTGGCGTGAGCGTTGGCATCTTCCCCGACGATATCGGGCTGCAGGTGACGCCATGAGGCGCGCCCTCGTCGTCGTCGTTCTCGCCGCGAGCGCGATGCTCGCCTCGTGCGCCGAGCCGGCGGCGAAGGACGTCGGTCGCGCGCTGTTTCGCGATCCGCGCCTGAGCCCGTCGGAGTTCAACGACGTCTCGTGCTCGACCTGCCACGACGACGGCAGCGGCGAGGGCGAGGCGCTCAAGCGGAGCGGCCACCCGCTGACAGACACGGCCTTTCGCCCGTCGTGGTGGGGAGGCAATGCGCCGACGCTGAAAGACGCCGTCGACCACTGCCTCGTCTTTTTCATGCGCGCGCCACCGCTACAGCGCGATGCGCCGGCGTCGCGCGCGCTCTACGAGCACCTGCTGTCGATCTCGCCGTCGACGTCTGCGCCGCCACTGCCGCTCACCGTCGTCGAGAACATCACGAGCTTGCCGAAAGGCGATCCGCGCGAGGGCGAGCGCATCTACGCCGCCGCCTGCGCTGCGTGCCACGGCGACGCGTTCACCGGGGCCGGCCGGCTCAACGAGCTCACCTCGATCGTGCCCGGCGACAGCGTCTCGTTCGCCGAACAGAGCGGCTTTCCGCTCTCGACCGTCATCATCGAGAAGGTGCGACATGGGTCGTTCTTCGCGATCGGCGGGACGATGCCGCCCTACTCGGTGGAGGCCATGAGCGACGACGAGCTGTCGGCCTTGATCGGCTACCTTGATCCGATCTGAGCGCTCGACCGCTCGACGACCCTTTACCTGCCCAGCGGCTGGCGGGTCATGCCATGGTGACCGCCATGGCGCAGACCGACACGGTTGAGGCCTCGACGAAGGACGACGGCGTTCGGGCGCTGTTTGACCAAGCGAGGGCGGGTGACGACCGCGCCCTTGACGCGTTGTGTCGCCAGATGCGGCCCCGGCTCTATCGGGTGGCGTGGTCGGTGCTGCGGGACAGCGATGAGGCGGACGACGTGGCGCAGGAAGCGCTCGTGCGGGCCGTGACGAAGCGCTTTCTGTTTCTCGGCACCGGCAGCGTCGTTGGTTGGATGACGCGCATCGCGCTCAACCTCGCGAAGAACCGGCGGCGCGATCGTCGTCGCCGCGGCGAGATCACCGACACCGCGCTGCCCGAAGAGCTCGTCGCCCGCGGGGCCCTGGCCGGCGACCTCGCAGCACCCGACGTCGCGTTCGCCGACAAAGCCGAGCGGGATCGTCTCCTCGCCGCCGTTGCTGGCCTGTCGGAGCGCCAACGCGACGTCGTGCGCCTGCGCGCCGTGCTCGGCCTCGACTTCGCCGCTGTGTCTGAGGCCCTCGGCATCACCGAGGAGAACGCACGCGTGACGTTCTCGCAGGCCAAGAAGAAGCTGATCGACAAGCTCACTGAAGGAGGGAAGCGATGACGACGACACCTGAGCTGGCACCCCCGCCGCCGCGGCGCACCGACGATGCGTTCTCGCGCAGCGTCATCGCCGACGTCAGCGCCGCCCGCGCCACGCGCGCCCCCTGGCGGCTGTGGCTTGCCCTGCCGGCTGCGGCTGCCGCGGCGCTAGCGCTCTTTATCGCCATGCCAGGCAGCGACGGCGCCGATGACGGCACTGCGCTGGCCGCCGCATCCGACGATGAGGTCAATGCCGTTGTCGACGAGTTTGTCGACGAGTTTGTCGACGAGTTTGTCGACGAGTTTGTCGATGTCGGCGGCGCACTGGTCGCGACGGCCGATCTCGAGAGCGACTTTGCGTTCGACGACCTCGACGGGTCTTCAGAGCAGGAACTCAGAGCGCTCGAAAGCGCGCTCGATAAGGCGATGAGAAAGCTCTGACCCCTCGCCACGGAGAGACGACCATGCAACTCCCCCGCGCCCTTGCCCTCGCCCTCGCCGCCGCCGTCGTCGTGCCGACGGTCGCCATCGCCTCCGATACGGCCACGACGACTGAGCCGCGCAAAGAAGGGCGTCGCTTCGCCGAAGGCGGCGGGTTCGGCGCTCGCGGCCAAGGCGAGCGCGGCGAGCGCGGCGAGCGGGCGGCGAAGCGCTCGCCTGAGGAGCGTGCCCAGCTGCGGACCCGCGTGCAGGGCAAGCTGCAGGAGTACGTGGCGACCGAGCTCGCGCAGCGCGCTGGTCTCGACGACAAAAAGAAGGGCCAGCTCGCCGACGTGATCAAGGCGCGGGGCGAGAGGCGCAAGGCCGCGCACGAGTCGCGCAAGTCGGCCCACGACAAGCTGCGCCAGCTCGTGGAGCAGAAGGCCGGAGACGGCCAGCTCAAGGCGCAGATGAAGGCCGTCATCGACGCCGGCGACGACAACGAGCGCGGCGCGCTGCTTGAAGAGACCGCCCGCTTCTTGACGCCGCTTGAGCAAGCGAAGGTCATGCTCGCGCTGCCCGACGTCATGAAGGAGGCCCAGCACCTCATGAAGGAAGCGCGCGGCAAGCGCGGCCGGCGCGGCTTTGGCCGCGAGGGTCGCGAAGGCGGCCTGGCAGACTGACCCACACGAGCGCGCCGCTGGCGCGCTCGTCGATCAACACGCGCTCAACGACGACCCGGCCCAAACGAGCGCGTGCCGTTGAAGCCCGCGCCGGCCGACGACGACGATGGTCCGCTTGATGAGCGCTGACCCGAACGCCCACGCCCACCACCTCCGCCGCCGCGGCCACGCTCGCCGCCGCCGCCACCGCCGCGCCCACGCCCCTGCAGGGGCGGTCGGTCTTCACGGAGCATGTCGACGGCGTTCGGCGTCGTCCCCGGCGGAAACGGATGCGGTCTGGTCGGGATGCGCAGGCGGATGGCGCGCTCGATGTCGCGCAGCAGCGGCTGGTCGTCCGTTGAGCAGAAGGCCCAGGCGACGCCGTCTTTGCCAGCGCGCGCGGTGCGGCCGATGCGGTGGACGTATTGCTCGGGGACCTCTGGCAGGTCGATTTGGATGACGTGGCTGACGCCGTCGACGTCGATGCCGCGGGCGGCGATGTCGGTGGCGACGAGGGCGCGCACGGTGCCGGCCTTGAAGCCTGCGAGGGCCCGCTCGCGTGCGCCTTGGCTCTTGTTGCCGTGGATGGCAGCGGCGCTCACGCCGGCGCGATCGAGGACCTCGGCGACCTTGTTGGCGCCGTGCTTGGTGCGCGTGAACACGAGCACGCGCGACACCTCGGGGTTCTTCAGCAAATGCAGGAGCAGCGCGCGCTTCTCCTTGGCGTCGACCATGAAGATGCTCTGGTCGATGCGCTCGACGGTGGTCGCCGGCGGCGTGACCTCGACGCGCACCGGCGTCTTCAAGATGCGGGCGGCGAGGTTCGAGATGTCGTCGGGCATCGTCGCCGAGAACAGCCACGTCTGCCGCTGCGTCGGCAGCGCTGAGATCACGCGCTTGACGTCGGGGAGAAAGCCCATGTCGAGCATGCGGTCGGCTTCGTCGAGGATCAGCGCCTCGATCTTCGAGAGGTCGATGGCGCGCTGCCCCATCAAGTCGAGCAGACGACCGGGTGTCGCGATGAGGATGTCGGGCGTGTTGCGCAGGGCCTGCTTCTGCCGCTCCTCGGAGACGCCGCCGAAGATGACCAGGTGCGTGAGACCTGTGCCCTTGGAGAAGGTGTCTAAGCCCTCGGCGATCTGGCTCGCGAGCTCGCGCGTCGGCGGGAGGATGAGCGCGCGAATCCGCCTCGTCGCGTGCTTCGTCCCCTGCAGACGCTGCAGCAGGGGGAGCGCGAAGGCGGCCGTCTTGCCTGTGCCCGTCTGGGCGATGGCGATGAGGTCGCGCCCTTCAAGTGCGGGCGGGATGGCCTGCGTTTGAATGGGCGTCGGCGCCGCGAAGTGCGCGACGTTCTTGGCGAGCGCAGGAAAAAGTCCAAGCGAGACAAAAGGCATGGGCTGCCAGTAGCAGCCAGGTTGCCCATGGGAAGCACGAAGTTGTGACCCTGGACGAGGCTCGGCAGCCTATCTACCTTAAAATACGCTACTTCTTATCGTCGACCCGCGTCCCCTGCACCTTCGGCTTGAACGGCCGGTAGTTCGGGGTCGATGTCGCCGGGGTCGCTGCGACCCCGCCCTTCTCTTCCAGCGCGCGCAGCGCCTCAAGCGCCGCTTCGAGGCGGGAGGCGTTCTCCTTCTCGTGCTCGATGCTCGAGGCGAGGCCCTTCACGAGCGGCAGCAGGCTTGCCTCGATGAGCACGGTCTGCAGCCGGACGAGGTCGGCGATGCCTTGAGGGGGAGGGTTCTGCACGTTGACGGCGACCTGGACCTCGGCGAGTGACGACGTGACGCGCTCGATCGCCGAGAGCAACGCCGGGTCTGTCGCCTGGGCCAGGCGCGCGCGCTCCTCGGCGCGGCGGTCGTCGATGGCGCGCTCTTTCACGCGAGCCTGCTCGCGAACCTGCTGCCACGACAGGCTCTCGGTGCGCAGTCGCTCGAGCTCGGTGACGAGCGCCTGCATCGCCGGCTGCAGCGAGGGCGTGAGCGTCGCCGCGAGCGCCTGCGACAGCGATGACGACAACGACCGTGACAGCGCCGGCGCGAGGGCCTGCGGGAGCTGTTCACCGATCGTCGACGACAGCGTTGACGACAACGACTGTGCGGCGCGTTGCTGACCGAGGGCAGCCTGCGCCGACTGCGACGCCGCTTGGGCGAGGGCGTCTC
>Ga0169931_10009509_pt1 | contig 14000 bp, 12 predicted proteins | sample Kivu_15m_20L_FD_129675 | JGI IMG/M metagenome (GOLD analysis project Ga0169931, IMG submission 129675) | Freshwater microbial communities from Lake Kivu, Western Province, Rwanda to study Microbial Dark Matter (Phase II) - Kivu_15m_20L... | ecosystem: Environmental > Aquatic > Freshwater > Lake...
GCCGTTGTGCGCCGGGCTGGTGCTGCTGGCCAGGCCCACCGCGCCGGCCGCCATCGCCTCGCGCACCAGGCCGGCCATCTGCGCGATCTCGTCGGGCGTGGCAGCCCGCTCCGACGCATCGGCGCCCATCACCCAGGTGCGCACCGACGAGTGCCCGACGTAGGCGGCGAGGTTGGCCCCGCTGCCCTTGCCGCGCAGCAGCGCGAGGTACTCCGGGAAGGTCTCGAAGCCCCAGTCGATGCCGCGGCGCAGCACCTCCAGCGACATGCCCTCCACCTGCGTCAGGTGACGCATGGTGAGCTCCCGGTGCTCGGGCCGGCACGGCGCGATGGCGAAGCCGCAGTTGCCGATCACCGCGGTGGTCACGCCCAGCGCCGGCGAGGGCCGCAGCCAGGGGTCCCAGGTGACCTGCGCATCGAAGTGGGTGTGGCTGTCGATGATGCCCGGCATCAGCGCCAGCCCGTCGGCGTCGACCACGGTGGCGGCACGCACGGGCAGGTCGGCGCCGACCGCGTCGATCAGGCCGCCGCGCACGGCCACGTCCCGGACCGACGGTTCGCCGCCGCTGCCGTCGAAGACCCGTGCGTGGCGGATCAGGAGGTCCACCGCGCCGCTCATCGCCCCGTCCCGCGAGCGGGTGGACCCGCCGGTGCCGATCCGCCGCCCATCGTCAGGCCGCCATCAGGCCCGCAGGGGCGAACAGCGCCTCCATCTCGCGGCGCAGCCGACAGGCCCGCGTGGTGGTGTCCATGGCGACGTCGGCCCAGGTGAGCGACTCGCCCTTCCTCACGGGCCGCACCACGGTCACGTCGTGCGCCAGGCCCAGCGGCAGCCCGCCGATCCGCGCCGAGGTGGCCGCCGGCAGCAGCCGGCCCCAGACCGTATACCCGCCCTCGCCGTCGAGCCGGTCACCGGGCGCGAGGTCGCGCTTGGCGGTGGCCACCACGTCGGCGTTCCAGCCGGTGGCGACCCCGGTGGGCTCGCCGCGCAGCGCCACGTTGGCCACGCTCACGCCCACCTCCAGGCCGATCAGGTGCCAGCGCTTGTACAGCGTGAAGTAGCGCCCGCTGGGATCGGTGTGGGCGTTGTACTCCTCGAAGCAGTTGCGGATGTACTCGGTCTCGCCCTCCACCGTCACCCAGACGCCCATGCGGATGTCGTAGGGGATCTTCCGGCCGTCGGGCTCGAGCGACGAGATCACCTCGACCATGCCCTTGCGCTCGAGCACGCCGCCCTCGGCGACCGGACGGGTGACGAAGGGAATGTCCTCGACGCTCGCCGGCGGATACAGCAGGCCGCCCGACGGCACGCCCAGGCCGGTGGCGTTCGAGACCGCAGCGCTCTCGATGGAAGGCTTGGAGCCGTCGAGGAAGCTGTTGAACATCTTCGGATTCAGGCCGCCGCGCGCGGCCTGCTCGGGCGTCAGGCCGTAGTGCCCCCAGACCGTCTCGGGCGTGGATTCGCAGAAGTGCGGCAGCCACTTGTGGCCGCGCCCGGCGGCCACCACCGGGAACCCGCAGGTGCGCGCCCAGTCGACCAGGTCGCAGATCAGCGCCGGCTGGTCGCCGAAGGCGAGCGAGTAGACGCGGCCGGCGTCGGCGGCCCGGCGCGCCAGCAGCGGGCCGCAGAACGCATCGGCCTCCACCGTCACGTTGACCACGTGCTTGCCCTGCGCGAGGGCCTCGAGGATGTGGTCGACCGCGGCCACCGGATGGCCGGTGCACTCGACCACCACGTCGAGGTCGGGGTGCGAGACCAGGGCGCGCCAGTCGTCGCCGACGTGGGTGGCGCCGCTGCGGACCGCCTCGTCGATCGAGGCGGCCGCGCAGCGCGCGGGCTCCCAGCCCACCCGGGCCAGGTTGGCGCGGGCCGCGCCGGGAGCGAGGTCGGCGATGGCGGCGAGGTGCACGCCCGGGGTGCGCGGCACCTGCGCCAGGTACATGGAGCCGAACTTGCCGGCGCCGATCAGGCCGACCCGGACCGGCCGACCTTCGGCCGCGCGCTGCTGGAGCCTGGCGTGCAGGTTCATGGCGCGCTCAGGCGGCCCGCGGCAGCGGGAAGACCGGCTCGGGCGAGGTCTGCAGCGCGCTCGCCGGCAGTCCGTCCTTCCAGGGCAGCGACACCGGGTAGTCGACCCGCAGGCAGTCGTCGGGCAGGCACTCGATCGGGGTGAAGTCGCGGTGGGCGATGTACTCGGGCCGGTGGAAGCGACGGATGTGGTTGCTGACCGCGCACAGGCTCAGGTACACGCTCACCCGGTTGAACGGCGAGAGGTTGCTGGTGGACGCGTGCACCAGGCAGCTGTGGAACAGGATCATCGAGCCGGCCGGGCCCTTGGGCGAAACGATCCCGCCGTGGCGGCCGCCGGCGCGCATCACCAGCTGGCGGATCAGGTCGTTGTCGACCGTCCAGAGCGGGTAGCTGGTGGTGGAGAGGTCGTGCTTGGCCTCGACCACGCCCTTCCTGTGGCTGCCCGGGATGAACATCAGCGGACCGTTGAACTCGTCGACGTCGTCGAGGAAGATCGCGACGTTCATCGCGCGCTCGGTGGGCATCAGGTCGTCATTCAGCCAGGTGCCGTAGTCCTGGTGCCACTGCCAGACGTCGCCCTCGAAGGCCATCTTGCCGTTGATCTTGAACTGGTGCATGTACAGCTTCTCGCCGAACAGGTCCTCGACCGGCTCGACCATCCGCGGGTGCCGGGCCAGCCGCGCGAACGGCTCGCTGTACAGGTGCGCCGCGAAGTTGGTCCGCACCGCGTCGCTGCCCTTCTCGCGGACGTTGTAGGCCTCGCGCCGGGCGTAGAGCCCGGGCACCGCGGCGTTCAGCACCGCGATCTCCTCGGGGCTGAACAGCGAGGGAAAGAACAGGAAGCCGTCGCGGTCGAACTGCGCGCGCTGCTCGGCGGTGAGTCGCATGGGGGTCTCCTTCCAGGGGATCGCCGGGGCGCGATGCGCGGGCGGCGAGCCCCCGAAGTAGACCACAACCGGCCCTCAGCCGGCGCCGGTGTCCCCGGCCGCGGGCGGGGCCGTGCAGCGCCGCACGAACGCCAGGATCATCCGGCCGAGCCGGTCCTCGGCCGTGCCGAAGTGGGCGATCATCGAGGTGTGGTTGTGCCGCTCGAGCCGCATCACCGGGGGCGCCACCCCGCGGGCCGCCGCCAGCCGGTAGACCAGCTCGGTGCAGTGCACGTCGATCAGCGGGTTCTCGAACTCGCCGAAGGCCACCATCGTGGGCACGCTTTGAGGCCCCACGTGGCTGACCGCCGAGCCGTCTTCGAGCGCCGCGGGGTCGTCGCCGTAGTAGGCGCGCACCCGCCCTGCGTTGGGGTTGTCGGGCCGGACCTCGGCACGCACCCGGCCGCTGAGCACCACCAGGCCGCGGATGCCCGGGCCGTCGGGCGGATGGAAGCGGCGGTCGTAGGCATAGCAGCCGGCGTGCGCGGCCCCCGCCGAGTGCGCGACCAGCACGATCGCATCGGGGTCGCCGCCGTGCGCCGGAGCGTGCCGCCGGGCCCAGGCCACCGCGGCGGCGACGTCCTCGGAGCCGCAGGGGTAGCGGAACTCGGGCGCGAGCCGGTAGCCCATGTTGAGCCCGAGCAGGCCCTGGCCGGCGAAGTAGCGCAGCACGTTCGCGTAGATCTGCGGGCTGCGGTTGCGGTCGCCCTCCACGAACGCCCCGCCGTGCACGAACAGCACGACCGGGCTCGCGACCGCACCGGCGGGGCGGTAGACGTCGATCCGCTGGCGCGGATGCGCGCCGTAGGGCAGCTCGGGCAGCACCGAGACCCGGTCGTCGGCGGGCGCCTGCGCCAGCACCTCGCTGAAGGCCTCGATCATCCGGCGCACGTGCCCCTGCACGTCCTCGCGCCAGCGCGGACCGATCCGGTCCATCAGCGCGTACAGCGAGGGCGGGATCGGCGGTGCGTCCATCGCCGGGCTACAAGTCGAAGCGCAGGCCGACGAACTTCGGCTGGGACAGCTCCTCGATCGCGTACCGGATCCCCTCGCGACCGCTGCCCGACTGCTTGACCCCGCCGAACGGATACATGTCGAGCCGGAACCGGCTCGCCTCGTTGACCCAGAGCGAGCCCACTTCCAGGTCGCGCGCGAAGCGCATCGCCCAGACCAGGTCGCGCGTGAACAGCGCACCCTGCAGGCCGTAGGGGGAGTCGTTGGCCAGGTCCAGCGCGTGCTGCGGCCCCTGCGCCGCCACCACCACCGCGAGCGGGCCGAACGCCTCGGCCTGCCAGATCGGGGACGAGCGGGGCGAGCCGACCAGGATGCCCGGGCTCACGAGGCAGTCGCGCCGGGTGGGCTCGAGCGCGTGGCGCCCGCCCGCCGCGACCGACTCGGCGGCCATGCGCATCACCCGCTGCGCCGCCTCGAGCGACACCATGGGCCCCACGTCGGTGGCCGGGTCGTGGGGGTCGCCGACCCGCAGCGCACCGGCGGCCGAGACGAAGTGCGCGAGGAAGGGCTCGAGCACCGCCGCGTCCACGATCACCCGCTGCGCCGACACGCACTGCTGGCCGCTGGCCTCGAAGGCGGCCGAGGCGATGCGGGTGGCCGCATCGGCCAGGTCGGCGTCGGCCAGCACCACGTTGGCGGCGTTCGAGCCCAGCTCGGCGACGAACTTGCGGGCGCCCGCCGCGCGCGCCAGCGCGTCGCCGGCGGCGGTGCCGCCGGTGAAGGTGACCGCCGAGACCGCCGGGTGCGAGACCAGCCGGGTGGCCGCGTCACGATGGCCGGTGACCACGTTCAGCAGGCCGGGCGGCAGCCCTGCCTCGAGCAGCAGCGCCGCCACCCGCAGCGCCACCCGGGTGCCCGCCGGATGGGGCTTGACCACCACCGAGTTGCCCGCCACCAGTGCGGGCGCCACCTTCTGCGACAGCAGGTTGATCGGCGCGTTGAACGGGGTCACCGCCGCAACCACCCCGAACGGCACCCGCAGCGTGAAGCCCAAGCGTCCCGCGCCGTTGGGAACCGCGTCGAGCGGCAGGGTCTCGCCACCCAGCACCGAGGCGGTGGCCGAGCAGGCCCGGAAGAACTGCGCCGAGCGCTGGACCTCGAAGGCGGCGGCGCGCCGGGGCTTGCCGATGTCGTGGACGATCAGCGCGACCAGCTCCTCGGCGGCACCCTCGATCAGGCGTGCCGCGGCGTTCAGCCACTGCAGCCGCTGGTGCAGCGGCGCGCCGCGGTGACGCAGGAAGGCCGCCCGCGCATCGGCCACCGCGGCGTCCACGGCGGCCTCGGACGACTCCGCCAGCCGGGCATACTCGCGCAGGTCGACGGGGCTGACCAGCGCATCGGCCGGCCCCGCGTGCCCGATCGCCCGACCGGCGACGAGGTTGTGCAGCGTTTCGGTCATGGCGCAGTGCCGCAAGGCGGAGGGAGAACCGCAGGACCGTAGTCTTGATTGACCAAATAGTCAAGAGTAGACTGCGACCACCGTTCCGGGCAGAACCGTCCAGCAGGAGTCACCATGACCGTCGCAAGGCATCCCAGACCGGCCGAGCTGGTGGGCGCATCGCTGGAGGAGATCTCCGAGCGCTACATCGCGCGGTTCCGCGACCGCAAGCCCGACTGGAACGCGTTCGAGGATGCCCGGATCGAGGGCTTCAAGCGCGCCCAGCACCGCTTCATCGGGGCCGGCGGCTCGGGCAAGCACGGCGACCAGACCGTCATCCCGCCGCGCGCCTTCACCCTGAGCATCATGTTCGTGCAGCCGGGCCAGGGCAACGCCGCCCACACCCACGAGGTGGAGGAGGTGTTCTTCGTGCTCCAGGGCTTCCTCGACGTGTTCCTCGAGGACGAGACCGGCCGGCAGGTCACCCACCGGCTCGGTCCCTGGGAGTGCATCTCCTGCCCGCCCGGCGTGGTGCACGGCTACGTCAACGCGAGCCTCGAGCCGGTCTACTTCCAGGTGATGCTGGGCAAGGCCCGCCCCGAGACCATGGGCTATGCCGACGACGCCCTCTTCCAGCGCCGGGACGCGCACCTGAAGCCGTAGCGGTCATGGCGCGCCCCAGGACCGCACGGGCGACGGTCGCGGCCGACGCGCCGGACGGGCCGCCGGTCGCGCGCCGGCCCCGCGAGAGTTCCATCCGGACCCGCGAGATCCTGCTCGACGCGGCGCTGCGCGAGTTCGCCGACAAGGGCTTCGACGGCGCCCGGGTCGACCAGATCGCGCTGCTGACCGGCCTGAACAAGAACGTCCTGTACCACCACTTCGAGAGCAAGGACGGCCTGTTCGCGGCCGTGCTCGAGCGGACCTACACGCGGATCCGCGCCAGCCAGAACGACATCAGCCTGCGCGGCATGGACCCGGTGGCCGCCACCCGCAAGCTGGTGATCTCCACCGGCCGGATCTGGATCCGCTACCCCGAGTTCCAGCGGCTGCTCTACAGCGAGAACCTGCACCGCGGCAGGCACGTGAGCCAGTCGGAGAGCGTCCGCAGGATGTACAACCCGCTGCTCGACACCCTGCGCGAGTTGATCGAGCGGGGCCAGGCCGCGGGCGTGTTCCGCGCCGACCTCGACCCGGTGGACCTGTACATCTCGATCACCTCGCTGACCGCCCACTACATGAACAACCGCTTCACCTTCGAGGCGATCTTCCAGACCGACCTGATGTCGCCCCGGCGGGTCAGGCAGCGGCTGGAGCACGCGGCCGACATGGTGCTGCGCTACATGATGGCCTGAGCGCCCTGCCGCGCTCACGACCCCGGCCCGAGCGCCGCCAGCGGGTTGCCGTGCGGGTCGCCGCGCTGCGAGACGTGCCAGGGCAGGCACAGCGATTCGGCGAAGTCCACCAGGTAGAACAGCACCGTGCCGAGCAGCCCCAGCACCACCAGCGCGGCGAACACCCGGGGCGTGTCGAAGTTGCCCTGCGCGATCAGGATCACGTAGCCCAGCCCGCTCGAGCCCGCGACGAACTCGCCCACGATGGCGCCGACCAGCGCGAACGAGATGCCCACCTTCATGCCCGAGAAGATCGAGGGCAGCGCGTTCGGGAACCGGATCTTCCAGAGCGTCTTCATGGCCGACGCCCGGCACGAACGGGCGAGGTTCAGCATCTCGGGATCGACCGACTTCAGCCCCATGACCGTGTCGATGACGATCGGGAAGATCGCGATCATGACCACGATGGCCACCTTGGGCTCCACGCCCGTGCCCATCCAGATGACGAACAGCGGCGCCAGCGCCACCTTCGGCACCGAGTTCAGCGAGACCAGCAGCGACGACAGCAGCAGGTTGAGCACCTTGGAGTAGACGATCCCGATCGCGCCGGCCACGCCGCCGACCACCGCGATCGCGAAGCCCAGCAGCGTGGTGCCGGTGGTGTAGGCGGTGTGGCCCAGGAAATAGCCCGAGGCGGCGACCAGCTCGCGCCCGATCTGGCTGGGCGCGGGCAGGATGAACGGCTTGACCCCGGTGATCCAGACCGCGGCCTCCCAGAGCGCGAGCAGTCCGGCGAGCATCATCGTGAGCCAGCGGACCCGCTCGGTTCGAACCCACCACTGCTGCATCAGTCCCCCTTGAGGATGCCCATCGACGAGAACATCGCGAAGATCCGCCCCGTGAGGCGGCTGAAGCCGGGCTCGCCGCGCAGCGACAGCGGCCGGTGCTGCGGCAGGTCGACGTCGATGATCTCGGCGACCCGGCCCGGGTTGCGCGACATGACGACGATCCGGTCGGACAGGTACACCGCCTCGGTGACCGAGTGGGTGATGAACAGGATGGTCTTGTGGGTCTCCATCCACATCCGGCGCAGCTCGAGGTTCAGCTCGTCGCGGGTCATCGCATCGAGCGCGCCGAACGGCTCGTCCATCAGCAGCAGCTCCGGGTCGACCAGCAGGGCGCGGCAGATCGAGGCCCGCTGCCGCATCCCGCCCGACAGCTCCCACGGGTAGCGGTCGGTGAAGCGCTCGAGCCCGAACAGCCGCAGCAGCTCGAGCGCCCGGTCGCGCAAGCGCCGCGGATCGAGGCCGCGCAGCTCGGCCACCACCAGCACGTTGTCGAGCACGGTGCGCCAGTCGAGCAGGACGTCGCGCTGGAAGACGATGCCCATGTTCTCGGGCGAGCGGCTGACGCCGGCGCCGGCCACCTCGATGCGGCCCGACGAGACCGTCTCGAGGCCGCCCACACACTTGAGCAGCGTGCTCTTGCCGCAGCCGCTCGGACCGAGGATCGAGACGAACTCGCCCCGGGCGACCTCGAGGTCGATGCCCTCGAGCGCGTGGACCGGACCGCGGCGCGACTCGTAGGTCTTGCCGACCTGCGCGATTCGGATGTACGGCGCTGCGCCCGATCCCGGCGACGGGTCAGTCGACGAGTGCATTGGTGAAGAAGGCGGCGGGCTTCTGACCCGGCTTGATCGCACCCGCTGCCTCCATCGACCGGATCGCCTCGCTCCAGTCGGCCTCGGACTGCCAGCCGGTGCGCTTGCCGCGGGTGTTCGGGGTCTCGAAGAAGTCGCGGTAGGCGACGATCTGGCCCCGCAGCAGGTCGGGATCGAGCTTGGCGGTCGGGCGCTGGGCGATGATCGCCTGGACCGCCTCCTCGATGTTGGCCGGGCTCTGGTAGATGTAGTCCCAGGCGCGGATCTGGACCTGCACCAGCTTGCGCAGCGCCTCGGGGCGGCGCTTGAGCGTGGCCTCGTTCGTGACCAGGCCGTAGCTCGGGAAGTGGATGCCGTAGTTCTCGGCGAGGATCGCCTTGCCGGGGCGCGACTTGGCCACCAGCGGGACGCCGAACGGAGCCAGCGAGAGGAAGCCGTCGGCGTCGCCCGAGGCGTAGGTGGCCACCATGGCGGGCGGCGCCACCATCGTGACCGCGAGCTGCTGCTCGCTCATCTTCGCGGCCCGCCGGAAGGAGTCGATGAACGGCACCCAGGGGCTGCCGGTGAAGCAGACCAGCTTCTTGCCGGCCAGGTCGGCGGCCTTGTCGAGCTTGGAGTCGGCCGCGACGATCACCGCCAGGTCGCCGCGGCGCGCGAAGCCGGCCACCGAGATCAGCGGCAGGCCCTTCTCGCGGGCCAGCGCCATCGGGCCGAGCTGCACGGCACCGACGTCGACCTGCCCGGCCGCGACCAGCTGCAGGCCCGGCAGGGTGCCCTTGCCGTCCTGCACGTCCACGTCGAGGCCCGCCTGGTCGAACCAGCCCTTCTGCTTGGCCAGGTGCATGGCCGCGTGGATGCCCCAGGGCGTGAAGTCGAGCACCACGCTCAGCTTCTCGCGCGGCTGCGCGATGGCGACCGCGGGCAGCAGCGCGGCGCTCACCGCGACCGCCGCGGCCCCCTTCAGGAAGTCCCGGAACCCCTTGGCAGTCCTCATCTTCGTTCTCCAGGTGGAAGATCGGTCGATCGGATGGCCGGGCCCACGCGGGCCCGGGCCGGCGAAGGACCGCGCTAGCGCGGTCCTTCGGTGTTCGTGGAACGGGCCGCCGACAGTACCGCGTCGACGATGCCCTGGTAACCGGTGCAGCGGCAGATCGCACCCGACAGCGCCTCGCGGACCTCGGGCTCGGTGGGCGAAGGATTCTCGCGCAGCAGGTCGAGCGAGAGCATCAGCATGCCCGGCGTGCAGAAGCCGCACTGCAGGCCGTGGCAGGCCCTGAAGGCCTCCTGCAGCGGGTGCAGCGCGCCGTCGGCGCCCGCCAGCCCTTCGACCGTGACGATCTCGGCGCCGTCGGCCTGCGCCGCCAGCGTGGTGCAGGAGCGCGCCGCCTCGCCGTCGAACAGGATGGTGCAGGCGCCGCAGATCCCGTGCTCGCAACCGGCGTGGGTGCCGGTGAGGCCGAGGTCCTCGCGCAGGAAGTCGACGAGCAGCTTGCGCGGCTCGCACCGGCCGCTGCGCGCCTGCCCGTTCACCGTGAGCCGGATCTCGATCGTCGGGTCCATGGGGGCTGCTCGGTTCAGTGCGCTCGACGCGCGTTCCAGGGGCCGGCCGCGGCCGCGGCGCGCTCGAGCGCGCGCCCCGTCAGCACCCGGATCAGGTGCCGCCGGTAGTCGGCCGACACCCGCGGGTCGGACATCGGGGTGCAGGCCGCCCCGGCATGCTCGGCCGCGGCTGCGACGGCGTGGGGCGCCAGCGGCTCGGTGCCGAGCATCCGCTCGGCCGCGGTGGCGCGGTAGGCCGTCTCGGCCGCGCCCGCCACCGCGATGCGGGCGCGGAAGGCGCCGGCGGCGGCGGGCTCGAGGACCACCGCCACCGCCACGATCGCGAAGTCGCCGGGCCGGCGCGCGAACTCCTCGATGGCGAAGGCGGCGCCCTCCGGCATGGCCGGCCAGCGCACCTCGGTGAGGATCTCGTCGGGGGCGAGCGCGGTGGTGAACATCGAGCGGAACAGCGCTCCGGCGGCGATCGTGCGGGTACCGCCGGGGCCGGCCGCGACCACCTCGCCATCGAGCGCCCGCAGGACCAGGGGCAGCTCGGCGCTGGGGTCGGCGTGGGCGATCGAGCCGCCGATCGTGCCGCGCGAGCGGGTCGGGGCGTGGCCGACCCACTTCAGCGCCGCGCTCACCAGGGGCAGGTGCGCGGCCACGACGCCGGACCGCTCGGCGGCCCGCTGCCGGGTCATGGCACCGATGCGGATCATGCCGGCGTCGGCCGTGATGCCGGCCAGCCCTTCGACCAGCCGCAGGTCGACCAGCGCGGCCGGCTGCGCGAGGCGGAAGTTGAGCATCGGGACCAGGCTCTGGCCGCCCGCGAGGACCCGGGCGTCGCCACCGTGCCGGGAGAGCAGGCCGATCGCCTCGTCGAGCGTGCGCGGCGCGTGGTAGTGGAACTTCGGCGGCTTCACCTGCCGCTCTTTCCGACGCACAGCAGACTGCGGGGCCGATGGGACATGGGCGTGGAGGCGTCGTGGAACGCGGTGCGGGGCCGGCGCGGACCGGCGGCCCCGGGCATCGTTGATGCCGGTCAATATTGACTGTCCGGTCAACGAGTGTCAAGCTCGCCCGGCGTCACGACGAGGGTCGCGCGAGGGTTCGCAGATGCAGCAGGAAGTGGGCACTGGGCACGTGGGCCGGTCGATGCCGCGCCGCGAGGACGATCGCCTCCTGCGGGGCCGCGGCGAGTACCTCGCCGACATCGTCCTTCCCAACATGGTGCACGTCGCGTTCGTGCGCAGCCCCATGGCGCACGCCCGCATCCTGGGCATCGACCTCTCGGCCGCGGCCGCCATGCCCGGCGTCCTGATGGCAATCGGCGGCGCCGAGCTTGCAAGCCTCATGCCGCCGGTCAAGGACCAGCAGCTGCCCCTGCCCGCGAAGTGGCGCACCACCGTGCCCCACCGGATCGTCGACCCCCGCCAGCCGCTGCTCGCGATCGACCGGGTCCGGCACGTGGGCGAAGCGGTGGCGGTGATCGTCGCCCGTGACCGCTACGTGGCCGAGGACGCCGCCGAGCGGGTCGAGCTCTCGCTCGATCCGCTGCCCGCGGTGGTCGACCCGGAGCAGGCGATGGCGCCGGACGCGGCGCAGATCCACGAGCAGGCGCAGGGCAACCTGTTCGCCGAATTCTCGGTGGGCAAGGGCGACGCGCCCGGCGCGCTGCAGGGCGCGCCGCTGCGCCTGCGGCGCCGCTTCCGGCACCACCGCTATGCCGGCATGCCCATGGAGTGCCGCGGCGTGCTGGGCCAGTACGACCGCCGCACCGGCCACCTGACCGTGTGGTCGTCCACGCAGGTGGTGCACTGGGTGCGCCGGGAGCTGGCCCACACCCTCGCCCTGCCCGAGGCGCGGATCCGGTGCGTCGCCCCCGACGTCGGCGGCGGCTTCGGCACCAAGGGCCACGTCTACCCCGAAGACCTGCTGATCCCCTTCCTCGCCATGCGGCTCGAGCGCCCGGTGCGCTGGATCGAGGACCGGCGCGAGCACCTGCAGAGCGCCTGCCACTCGCGCGACCAGATCCACGACATCGAGGTGGGCTTCGACCGCGACGGCCGGATCCTCGCCGTCCACGACCGGTTCGTGATGGATTGCGGCGCCTGGAACCCAGTGGGCGTGGGCATCCCCTACAACACCGCCTCGCACCTGATCGGCCCCTACAAGGTCGACCACCTGCGCGTCGAGGCGCGGGTGGTGGCCACCAACAAGGTGCCTAACGCGCCCTACCGCGGTGCCGGTCGCCCCGAGGCCGCGCACGCGATGGAACGGATGATGGACCTGATCGGGCGCGAACTCGGTATCGAGCCGTCGGAGGTGCGCCGCCGGAACCTGGTGCGGGCCGACGAGATGCCCTACGCGGTGGGCATCCCCTACCGCGACGGCGAGCCCATCGTCTACGACACCGGCGACTATCCTCGGGCGCTGCAGCAGGCGCTCGACGCGCTGGGCGGCCTGCCGGCCTTCCGGCAGCGGCAGGCGCAGGCCCGCGAGCGCGGTCGCCACTTCGGGCTGGGGCTGTGCGTGTACACCGAGGGCACCGGGGTCGGGCCGTTCGAGGGCGCCACCGTGCGCATCGACCCCTCGGGCAAGGTCTACGTGGCTGCCGGGTCGTGCCCCCAGGGCCAGGGGATGGAGACGATCTTCTCGCAGATCGCCGCCGACTGCTGGCGGGTCAGCCCGCAGGACGTGGTGGTCACCTTCGCCGACACGGCCGCCATCCCGATGGGCTTCGGCACCATCGCCAGCCGCTCCACAGTGACGCTGTCGGCGGCGATCCACCAGGCCAGCGAGCGGGTCCGCCGCAAGGTCTTCGCGATCGCCGCCAACGCGTTCGAATGCGCCGAGCACGACCTCGAGTTGCGCGACGGCGGGGTGGGCATCGTGGGCGTGCCCGGCGCGTCGATGACGCTGGCCCAGGTGGCCGCCGCGGCGCGGCCGGGCTGGGACCACCGGCGCCCCGCCGACATGGACGCCGGGCTCGAGAGCACCTTCTACTGGGAGCCGCCCACGGTCACCTGGTCGTACGCGGTGCATGCGGTGGTGGTGGAGGTCGACACCGAGCTCGGCCGGGTGCGGCTCGACGACTACGTGATCGCCCACGACTGCGGTGTCCTGGTGAACCCCCTGCTCGCCGAGGGCCAGATCGTCGGCGGCACGGTCCAGGGCATCGGCGGCGCGATGCTCGAGGAGCTGCCCTACGACGAGGAGGGCCAGCTGCTGTCGGGCTCGTTCATGGACTACCTGCTGCCCAGCGCGGCCGACCTGCCCCGCATCCGGGTCGTCCACGAGCAATCGGCGTCGCCGTCGAACCCGTTCGGCGTCAAGGGCCTGGGCGAGGGCGGCGCGATCGGGCCGCCGGTGGCGATCGCCAACGCGGTCTGCGACGCCCTGGCCACCCGCGGGGTGGAGTTCAACGACACGCCGATCACGCCGGAGCGGATCTTCCGCGCGCTGAACGGCGGCGCGCCGCCCGCCTGAACGGCGCCGCGCCGCCGGCCCCCGCGCTCGCGGCGCGCCGCGCGTTCAGGCCCGCGCGGCGGCCCGCAGCGCCCGGGTCGCCGCCTCGTCGAGCACACCCGATCGCGGATCGACCACCACCGCGTGGTGGCGGCGCGCGTAGTCGGCACTGACCTTGCCGTTCCAGACGTCGCGCGCCACCCGCTCGGGGTCGCGCTCGAACGGGTCGCCGAAGCCGCCGCCGCCCGGCTGGTCGTGCACCACCAGCGCGCCCTCGCGCAGCCAGCCGGTGGTCTTGGACGGCAGGTCGGTCACGGTCCCGCCCACCTCGACGCGATTGCGCGCGAGCGAGCCGGGCTCGCCGCCGGCCAGCGGGTAGGGCGCGAACTTCATGCGGTCGGCGCGCAGCTGCATGAATGCCTCGTCGGCCAGCACGCGGAAGCTGCGCCGGATGCCGAGCCCGCCGCGCCAGCGGCCCGCACCGCAGCTGTCCTCGATCAGCTCGTAGGCCTCGATGCGCACCGGATGCTGCGACTCGAGCGTCTCGACGGGCGTGTTCGAGAGGTTCTGCGAGGCGTTGGTGATCGCCTCGATGCCGTCGGCCCCGGGACGGCCGCCCCAGGCGCCGCAGATCATGTCCACGATGATGA
>Ga0169931_10009510_pt1 | contig 14000 bp, 12 predicted proteins | sample Kivu_15m_20L_FD_129675 | JGI IMG/M metagenome (GOLD analysis project Ga0169931, IMG submission 129675) | Freshwater microbial communities from Lake Kivu, Western Province, Rwanda to study Microbial Dark Matter (Phase II) - Kivu_15m_20L... | ecosystem: Environmental > Aquatic > Freshwater > Lake...
AAAAGTTTTATTCTTAATATATTAGTATAACTTTATTTATACTTGATTTTATTATTCATCTGTATAATTTTTATAAAATAATTTTATTTTTTACAATTTTAAATGGAAAGAGGAGAGGGATTGGGGATTGGGGATTGGGGATTGGGGATTGGGGATTGGGGCCAATCCCCAATCCCCAATCCCCAATCCCCATTTATTTTATTTAAAAAATTATTTTTTTAATATACTTTAGATCATCACATCACATAATCTGGTTTAATTAGTATTATAAATCCATTTTTATTTAACCATATAAATTACACAATAATTATTAAAATATGATAGATATATTAATTTTCTATTCACCTAATCCTCAATTATTTATAAAAAATTATTAAATCTGAATTTTATTTTTTATGTACATTATATTAATTAAAATTTTTATTTATGAAAGTCACAGAAATAAGATGTTTATTTATTCTGTTGTTGAGTTCCTTGAGAAAAACTTCCCATTCCTTGATGCTCAATTTTTTCTAACATCTTCTCAGTTTCTTTAATTGCATTGATATTCTCTTGAGGTCTTGGATCTAATCCTTTGTTATTATAATCTCTGGGCATGTGACCTTTTTTCGGTTGTTCCTTATTGATGTCTAATCCATAATCAATGTTCTGATGCTTATATTGGCGAGGTTTATCTTTTTCAATTACTTCGATGATTTCCTTTCCGACTACCCCGTGAAGTTCACTTGATCTAAACTCGTCATTCAAATCCCTATGCTTCTCATGTCTATGTGATCTCCAGTCATCATATTTTCTTTGTTGTTTTTCTTCTGGATCAGTTATTTGAGAACCTCCTGGAAGGTCTTCGTCTTTGATGTTTTGTTGTAAATTTTGTTCTTTTTCCATGTTATTAAAGTATTTTACTGAACTGAGGTTTATATCGAATATCTTATTATTCGTTTATTTGATTATTTTATAATTTCGATTAATTTTGAAAGTTTAAAAAAATATAAATTAATTTGTTGATAAAAGTTAAATAAAAACTTATAAGGAAAGTTTGGGATAATATTAATTAAAAAATATTTCACATTTTATAAAAATCTCAAATCTGTTTAATTGGAATTATCTTACAATAACTATAATATACATCATCCCCAACCCCAAAAGAAAGAATGTGGTCTGTAAAATAATATTTACGAAACCTGTTGCTAGGACTTTTATCGGGACCATTTCACTTAGGGCTATATACAAAAATCCTCCCACTACAAATGAAAGTGCATAATAGTGTCCTGGTTTTTCCATCCCACCAACAACTAGACCAGTTCCTGTACCTGGTAATATAAAAATATTAATAGCTGTGTTCCAGAATATAACACCCCATATAGTAAAATTAGCATGTAATAATAAACCTGCGTCCCCAACTCTTTTTGGAATTAAACCAAGCACAATTGCAATCACAGTTGGGATAATATCCTCTGTATTCCTAGTGCTGAATACTATTCCAATTATAATGCCTTCCAGAAAGGAATTAATCCCACCAGAAATCAGAGTGAGGTACCCTAATTTAGTCACATTTTCGAAATTAAAGATACCTCTGAATTTTATATCTGTTCCTAATATCTTATCTAAAGGTCGATTATCATGGAATTTAATAGTCCTCGAAAGGGATGAGTCTGCATTTGATGGATATCTTTCATTAAAATTCTTTATGTTATCATTTCTACATTTCAAGTCGTGTTTCATATTTCTAATGTTCCCTTCAGTGTTAACATAATCAATATTGTCTGTTACCACATTATTTTCATAACGTTGTTCAATATCCTTGTTAAGTGATTTATCGAGAATTTTTCCTTGTTGAATTATTATATTAGCATTTTCTTCTTGCAGTTTAGAGTCTTTAACTAAATTCATGAATCAATTTTTAAAAATACTTTCAAAATTTTTATTATCATCTATATTTTCTTGATGCTCCTTTGTATTAAGTTCATCTCTTTCAAGATGTTTTTCTTTCTTATTTTTGTCTAAAGAATTGAATGTGTAATGGGGCTTATTATTTGTTAGAAGTCTTACAATTTTTTCTAATATAAAATAACAAAGATATGCACTTATTATAATAGTTGAAGATATTAAAGGATTTCCCTTGTTCAACAATTCGCCTGAAGAACTTGTTTGGATTGAAAATATTTCAGGAATTAAATTCAAAATCGCATCCCCAAGAATGGCTCCTACTGCAATTGAAATTAAACAAAGGATAAGTCTATTTATTCCTTCTTTACTTGTGTTCAATTTTATCAATAACCAATATATAAATAATGTAATAATGAATGTAAAAATCCATATTCCAAAAGAGATGCCAATTGCTATTGCAACAGCATTTTCTAACTCATTTAATTTATGAGTAGATTTCATAATTTCATCTGGATTATCTTTTTTCTTATTTCTAATGACCATCAATTTATCGAAAAAATATTTTTTAATAAATTGAATAAATTTAGTATGTAATTTTATTATAAGGTAACAAAATAAAATTAAAACATAATATTGGAGGGTAGATAAAAAATTTAATCTTAGTCAATCCAAATACCTTAATTATAACCTTGTTTTTATCCCCATTTAATAATATAAATATTTTGATATATTTATTCTATTGATTTTAAAAACAAAGCTTTCATATAATTAGATTTTATTTTTCTATTTCATGTTATCAGACATCCATTTTTTAGTAAATTCATCAGCATCTAAAATATGAAAAGAGAAGGTGTTTATTCTCATGCTCTTATTAGTTTCGAAATCAGAAATATTGAAGTATTTATAATCGTTTTCAACGTTTTTATATCTTGCTCTTTCTAAAAATTTTCCCTCCCATATTCCTACAAAATTTCGATAAATAAATTAAGCATTACCTGAGTTTCTATTCGATATTTCATAAACTTGGATGCTATCATCAGCTAAAAAGAAAGAAATCAAGAAGCGTCTATCAACATCTTCAGGGATTTTGGTATTAAATCTAGCCAAAAATCTAAGAATGATTTTGTCATTGTCGATGTATTTGAAATAATCTTTAAAAGGCTTTTTCGGTTGAAGTCTAAGGCAGTTACTTAAACTATCTTCTTCGTTTCCGTATCCGTTGTAGGGAGGTATAATTATTGCTACATAATTCATATTAATTCTATGTAAATTTACCGTTTTTGTCTTTTCTAGGGGGATCCTCGAATCCTCCGATAGGGAAATTCCTTCCGTATTTTTCTAAATAATAATTTGCGGTGTATTCATCACATCCCAATATTTTAAAGGGTCTATTATAAGCCCATAAGGTCATAAATGGCTAGATGATAAAATATTTTTTTTATTTACCTCGAAATCTGATTCTTTATAATAATCAGAATCACCTAATTCACCTGGTTGGCTTATTGAAAACTTTCTTGGAAGTTTATTTTTTTTCAAAAATAGAGGGAATGGGTCTCTACCACTAAATAATTTTTAAATTTTTTAAATACCTATTTGTTGAGTGCATTTCTCTAATTTCAACAGTATCATCTGCTAGGTAATAGTGAATAATATATTTTAGGGCCTCGAATTTAGCATTAAATCTTAAAACTTTTCGGTCATTTTCAAGAAATTGTTTTTGAGATGTGACTCTTCCTCCCCCTAGACGGTGTTCTAGGTAGTCCTTCATCATTTGATCTTTTTTTGGGGGTACTTTATTAATATTTTGTAGATGAAAATTGTCAATTGGAATTTCTTCCTTAGGAGGTTGAGTTACACCTATTCCTTCAAAATATTCTCTGGTGTATTGATCGCAGTCATATAGTTTTACGTACTTACCATAAATAAAGATATCCTCCCCAACTACAAGATCTTGGAAATTAAAGAATGTCTCTTCATCCTTTTTAACTTTTCCTCTTTTTAAAAACAATCCTTGAACTATGCCGGTATTTGTTTCCTTTTCTTCATTAATACTTATCGTGTCATCAACCAAGTAATAAAAAATTATCAATTTTCTAATTCTGGCGTTTTCAACTTTCATTTCTACTACTGACTCCTTGAAGTAGCCAAAGAATCTTAATACCTGCTTGTCTAATTTAACCCAGTCAGGTTGAAATCTCTCAATAATCTCGGAGCCGTAATGATTTGTGAAAGTTTGCTGTGAGAAGGAAAGAGAGCTCCCTTCCCTAGGTTTAATTATCTCTTGCTCTGATTGTCTAGGAAGCACAATTTGTTGTTTTGGTTTCACCTCGTTGTTTTGGATTTTAGTAAGTAGCTGGGCCGAAATCTTCTTGAAATCTACCTTGGTGGGGTCATGATTGTATATGTACCCTGGAACTTTTGGATATATGGAAGTCATTTATTTATTTGAAATTTATTTGATTATATTAATTTTAAAGTTACAATTAAATTAATTTCTGATAATTACAATAATTCTTAAGAGATTAATTCTATAAATTATTTATTTAAAAATATATTTAAATATTAAATTAAATTTATTTATATTATACAGAGCTAACAAGATGGTATATTTCGAATGCACTATTTGTATTAAAACTTTAAAGAAAAAACAAGCCGAACGTCATAATTTCGAATGCAGAAGCTCTTGTAATTTTACTTGTCTTACATGCTGGAAAATATTCGATCTGGAAACAATCAAAGGTCATACTGCCTGCGTCTCCGAAGAAGAAAAATATCAAAAAGGTGACAATATGAAAAAACCAGGAATGAAATTACAAAATGGTGCCAGTAAAGTAGAAATAAAAGCGTTGGATTTAAACAACTTAAAATGGAGTGGATTTAGAAAAACTTCTAAAAATATTTTGATGGGGTTCGAAAATTACAAATTGTCTATGAATGATATAATTGAAAAACTTTGTTTAGTTTATTCAAAAAATAAAATTGTTGAAGTAGAAGCTGTAGACCAGGGACTAGTAAAGAAAAACCTTTTAGATAAATTACAGAAAGATAGCAAGTTTGTAATAGATCTCAGTAAGAACACAATTAGATATAAAACACTATGATAAATTAAACATCTGGTATTAAAGAAAGACTAGAAGCTAAAATAAAATTTTATATACCTATTATATTTAAAATGTTCGAAACATTTCATCTTAAATTTTTATGGCGTTAAATTTTATTTAGGTAAAAATGAAAATAAAAATAAATAATATAATTAATAATTTAAAAACTAAAATAAAATGCAAAATAGTAACGTCAGCTTTGGAATGAACGAAATTTCGATGTTTAACGATGAAGAAACCAGAAAGCAATTTGAAAATTCTATTGCAAGTTTAGGAGACATATACAGATTAAGACAAAGGGAAATTGAAGGTAGGAATAATAATAGCCTGAATTTATCTAGAACAGGAAGATCTCCAGAAAGAAAAGGGAGAAATGATGTTAATGAAATAAATGAAACGAACCTTTACTATAGAAACATTAATAATAATAAAAACAAATCTATCACTAGTAGTAATTTAAACATCTCTTACAACAATAATAATTCTAAAATTATTCAAAATATTCCTAATGGCAATATTGAAATTAATTGTCTGACTCCAGCTATTTTACAAGAGAGTAAAAAATTTTCGCATGTAAAGAATGGAAAGATTAATCCTCCTAAATCTCATTTCACCATAAAACCAGAAACTGACAAAAAAATCAAAAATCATGAGGAAGAAATAAAATCTTTTACCTTGTATGCAAGTAGAGTTGAAATAGAGAATGAATATAACATCACAAACAAGAAACGATTTGAAAAAAATTTTAAGACTGAAGAGGGAAATCAATATTATACAGGGTATATTACTGATGATAATAACGGAAACCATGAAGATATTTATAGAGAAAATAATAATAATAAAAGTGGAGATTTTGAAAAAAACAAAACTATTTTAATCGGAGGAGGAGAAATTTACAATAAAAATAACAAAAGGAACTATAAGAAAAATATAAAATCAAACACCACCAAAATTACTAATTACAATAATTCAACAAACGAATTAAATAACGATTTCAAACGCCCCAGTAGTAAGGAAACCAGAAAAATCTTAGAAAAAACTGAAAAATTTTATTCTAATACGAAAGACCTTTTTATTTCAAATGACCAAAAAGTTCCATCACGCTGTAACATGGAAGATATTATAAATAACGTAGAAGATTTAAAAAATAGTTTGGAAAATTACAAAAAGAGACAAAATTCAAATTCTTTGGAAAAATCAAAATCTAACAATAAATGTGACACCAATTATCTGATGAAAGATTCAATCTCAGTGGCTAATAATAACAAAAAATTCAAAATTACTGAAAGAACTTATAAGCCTCTATTTATAGACCCAGAAGAAAGGAAAAAAGTTGAAGAAAAATTAGAGATGCTGCATATTGAAATTAGGAATACGATGGACAATTTTAACAAAGTAGTTGATAAAGATGAAAAATTGAACGAACTAATAAATAGATCACAAAATCTTTCTGAAGTTTTAAAGCAATTTTCTAAACGCTTGAAAGGTATGAATTATGTAGCTAATAATCCTGATGAATTAGACATGAAGAACCAACCAAAAGTCAAAAAAACCGAAATTGATGAAGTACTTGAAATCCTTAAAAAAGAAGGTAAGGAAGAAATCGTAAAATCGCAAGTTATTAAAGACAAAAGTAAAGAAGATAATAATGATGCTTCACACAAAAACAAACATTCTTTAAACTCAGAAAATTTAGCATCTAATCCTAAAATTTCATCGTATAATTTTCCAAAATCTACTTCAGATGGTATTAGTATAAGTGAAGATATCAATAAAATATCAACAAATACATTTATGAATTATGATTTCAACAAGACTTTAAAATTTTCAACAAATTCTAAATTTGATCAAGTAAATTTAGGGAATAGTAAAATGTCCCTAAGTATGGGAATTAATAATCAGAATGCTTATCCTAATTCAGAATCCCTTTATCAGAATAATTTAATTAAAAGAAATGAATTAAATTCTGCAAACGATGCAAATAAAATATATGATACAAATACTATGATTAATCTTGTTAATCAGTCACAAACCAAGACTGATTTATACCCTAATGGAGGAAATGATGAGAGCATAAATGATAAAAATACCTATCATCCTTACATAAGTAATAATGCCTGGAACGAATTTTCTAATAGTCTTTGTAAGAATAGTAGTAATGTAAATAATGTTGAAAATAAAACACAAAATAATTTCGATAATAAATCATGTGATAACAGAAATATTTATAGTCAATTAGAGTTCATAAATAATAATGAACCCTTCTCATCATCAAATAATAATCAACCATCCTCATTAAAATTTTCTGATGTCCCTGTCGTAAGAACACCTAGCTTAAAGATAGATAAAGAAAATATTAAATATGATAATAGACTAACTGCTTACAATATTGAGTTCCCTGTTAATTATTATCATAAAATGACTAAAGATAATCAGCCCCCTACCGAAAGAAGTTGGTATGTACGTCAACACCATACTGAGACCTTCGCCAAAAATGAAAACGCTATTCCAGATGACCTACTAAACACTAAATACATTTCATACTACGGAGAAAACCCCCAATCAGGTGACAAAAAGATGGAAGAAAATATAAAAGAAGTTATAGATAGCCTAGAAAACAAAATAGACTCCCTAAAATATGAATTATTCAAAAAATCAAATAGAGACAGTCAATTCAGAAAAACTTTGGAAAAAATGAGTAAATTAAAAGAAGTAGTAGAGAAAGATTATAAATCAGGGAAATATTCAAAGAATAAATCTAAATATGTAGACATGTTTCACAATAAGGAGGAATATTTCCACATCAACAAATTACTTTCTGATTCTGAGAAAAGTAGGCAGGGTTCTTGTTATGGTATGTTTGATAAAAATGAAGATATTGCTCGTAAAAATGTGGTTATAAATTCATATGAAACTTTATTGGAGGATTTAAGAAATAAAGAAAAAGAACTTTTGGTGATCAAGAGAAAGGAAGAATATGAAAATATTAGACCTCCTATTGATAGATGGTGGGAAATAAGAGACCATAAATTTAGAGAGGAAATGCATCGTAACAGGGCTGTTTTGAATTCGCCTAATGAATACTTTATTCATCTGGATGAACTTAAAAAAGAAGATTTATATTAAATTAAGATTGAATGTTTAATTTAATGCTTAATTTTACGTAAATTTCCATTAATGTTATTTTTTATAAAATGAATTAAAACCCTTATTTTCTATATTAAAACTTTTCAACTAAAAGTTAATTACAGTTTATTTAATATTATTGCATTTGATAACGCTTAAATACAGAATTTATATAAATTACAAACCCTTTTAAATTGTTGTTTCAAAAGAATGCTACGTGATAATTTCTTTAAATCTTTATATTTTTATTTTAAATTATAAAAAAGAATAGGTCTAATTACTTTTACTTAATATATTTTAAAAATTTGTTATGTTATTTATCAAATATAATTTACAATGAATTCGGATACGAAATAAGAATTTTATAAAATTAATTTTAAGAAACATAAACTGTTTTAAATAATTTGCACTAACTTATCGCTCAATTCTGTTTATTGCGAATTTATTTTATATGTTTCTAACTCCCTTATTTAAAGCTATATCATATCATTGATAAATGTAACAATACTAATACATCATAAAAGATGTTTGATTGATTGTATAAAAAAATATTTAGATAAATTAAAATTAGTTTGATTTTTATTTTAATTATAGATATGAGAAAAATGAAAATGTAGCATTAGCTTAAGTAAATTTATAGTAAATATAATATTTTTAAAAGGAACTTTAGTTAAAATAGACTTTACTGTTGATAATTCCCAAAAATTAAAAATAATTTTTAAAATTCTTTAATTTCCTGTATATTTGTATCACTTTATTTATTATTGAATTTTTAATAAATTACATAAAAATGCATCAAGAAAACACATACTCTTACACGATAGCAATCCTTTTCATGATAACAAATGGACTAACAGCATCTATGAGCATAACATTATCCCCACTATCAAATATTTTGAAGCAGTATTATTCAGCAAGTGATTTTCAAATATATTATATAAATTCAACTGGGGCGTTTTTCTTTATAATATTCAATATACTAGCTAATTATGTTATAGACAAATTTGGCCCAAGGCGTAGTATTCAAATTTGCTTAATAATAGAGATTCTGGGTTGTTTTATGAGGACAATTAAATCTGATGATGTCTTTTTCATGGGATTAGGACAATCTCTTATAGGAATCGGAAATCCTTTTGTAACAAATTCTTTATCAAAAGTATCTAATCAGTGGTTTACTCCTCAAAAAAGAGTAAAAATGACATCCATTATGTCAAGCTCATATATGTTTGGATTGTCATTTGGTTTTCTTTTAACTTCGATGGTATGGTCCGTTGAAGTTTCAGAAGATGCTCAGTCGGTCAGAAACAAAATGGATACACTTTTATTACTTAATTTTTTTATTTGCTTCTTATTAGCTTTGCCTGTTATTCTTTTATTTAAAGAAAAACCAGAATATGCTCCGAGCCCTTCGGCATCTGCTAGTAGAGAAAGTTTCATCAGTGGACTTTATATTTTAAAAAATAAGAACTATTTATTTCTCTTTTTGGCATTTTCGATAGCACTTGCAAATTTCTTCAGTGTAGTTTCTATGATTTATATAGTTCTTGCTCCTTTTGGCTTTGATGAAACTCAATGTTCGACAATAGGGTTGATCATAAACATCTTTGCAGGTTTGAGTAAAATTTGTGTGGGGTATATTGCTGGAAAATACATGTCGATCAAAAATCTGATTATGCTAAACTTCGTTTTCAAAATATTAGCAGTAATAATATTCTTGCTTTGTGTGGGCCCAGGGATCGCAATTTATTTTGCGTCAGCTATTTTAGGATTTTTCATACAAATGTACTGGGGACCCGCATTTGAATTTTCTTGCGAACTTGTATTTCCTGTTTCAGAATCACATGCAAACGGATTTTTAGTTGTGGGAGGTTTTCTAGGGGGTCTATTTTCTAATTTGATGGTAGATAAATTTTTCACTTCTCAAGTTAATCCAAACATATTTTTTGTGTATTTGATATTAACTTATATTCTGGCGATTGTTTTTATTTATTTAATTGATAATAAAAATCATAGAGAAGATTATGAGAGATCAGAAATGCAAAAATTAGAGTTACTCTAATTCAAATCACATTCTAATTTTATTTGAAATAGAAAGTTTACATCATACCGCGTAAAATAATTGTAATATATTTCAATTTATAAATCTTTCTATTTAATATATTCTGAATCCGAATAGGTGTTGTGTCTCTTAAAATTTAGAAATTTTTTTTAATGTGCTTAAAAATTATATTTAATTTAATATTTAATTAATTAAATTAATTGTTAGCCGAATCCGCTATCTATTGATGAATAAAATGTAAAGAAAATACTTTATGAAGAGGTAATTAAAATCTCTATTGATCATCATATATATTAATATAAAAATATCAAAAAAAAAAGTTTGATTCATTTCTTTGGCTACATCTGCCTGAGCTCCAAATGAAGCTCTAAATAATTAAAATACAAATAAATTTCAAAATATATTCTTTGATGCAAACCTATGATAACAAGGGATTTGCCACATGAAAAGCAGCTGTGCCTTCATTTAAACTATTCGTGATAAAATATTTTTCTCTTATAATTGTCTTTTATTTCAATTTTAAACTTAAATTTAAATTAACTTAGAAAATAATTTTAGAAGATTAATCAGATATATAAACTTCGTCATTCCGAGTTAAAAAACTCATAATTGTCTGACGGCAATTCCTATATAAAGGTTCATCATGAAAAGATAAGAATAAATAAAATATTCAATTCTTCCCTTTAGGCAAATAATTTAATCTTGCATTTAATTTAATTTAAATTGATATCATAAATTTGCTTAAATACCAAAAATTAATTTTTTTATAAGATATAATAAATGGTTCTACCATGATAATTTTAAGTAAATAAAATTTTAGTGATGAGGTAAGTTTCCAATGAAAAATCATTGATTCCAAACTTGAATCCTGATTAAAAATACTTTAATTTATGAAAAAATATAGTATTATTATGAATTTTAAAACTTGTATTAGACTTTAATTATTTATAAAGTAAGAGATAAGAATATTTTATTTTAAGATGGTAATTTGAAGGATTGTAAACTTTTATATTTTATACCTATAAAATTAAATCCACTCCCTAGGAAAAATAGAATATTTATTTATAACGGGATTTTAAATAACTTAAAATAATTTTGCACCGAAGTTTCCTTAAAATTACATTCTCTTTTAATTTATATAAACATTTACATAATTACATTTAAAAGCAAAGATGAATTCTAAAATCGCGAAGAGTAGTTTAACCAAAGATAATATCCATAATTTTAATTTGTTGATTGAAGAAATGATAAACCTTCCGATCGCTTCAGATTTTAAAGAACCAGTAGACTATGTAGGTAATAATTCATTATAATTAAATCCAACTAAATTTATTTACCAAGGTCTCGGTTTAATTGACTATCTTTCAATTGTCGAAGTTCCTATGGATCTTTCAACGGTCAAAATGAAATTAAACAACGGGAGGTACACAACAATTCAAGCTGTAATAAATGATCTTGATTTGATATGGTCTAATTGCAAACATTACAATAGGGAAAACTCGGTATGACTTGAAACTTTATCATATAAATTTTAATTATTATAACTAATTTTTAGAGGATTCACACCCTAGCCTTAAAATGTGAGAAACATTGCAAAAAGCTGATTTCAAGGTATTTTAAAAAGAAAACTACGGAGGCATCTGGAGCATCTACTAAAAACAAAAATATTATGGATTATATTTCGATTCTGAATTCAAATAAATCTCAAAATAAAACAACTGCTTTGAAATCGGATGAACATAATCCCAGGGGGATATATGAAAATAAAAAATTAGGGTCTGATAACAAATCGAATAGAAAGGAAGATAAAATTTCTATTAAATTATATGATGACGAGGAACTTATCTCCGGAAATGATCAAGTGCCTAAAAACTTTAAAATAAATTCAATCATCGAAGATAAAGCGTTTGTTAAATTTAATTTGAAACAATTTCTGATTACCTTTGAAGAAAGGCTAATATTCAAAGAAAAGATTCAAACTTTAAACGGAAATTCCGTGGCTCTTTTGTTGAGAGAAATTCAAAAATTAAATCCTCAAATTTTAGAGGAGATTGATGATAACTTCATTCAAGTTAAACCTGAGAAATTAGATTACAAGTCTTATGAAATTCTTATAAGGTATTATCTAATTTTATTAAATATAAGGTTTATAGATGGACTCAACATTTTAGATTCTTAGTAAAGTTCTAAATTTTAAAAACATTATGTGAGTATTTTATTAATGTATCAGGGATTGATTTATTATATTTTAGTATTGATTTGTGTATTTCGTAAATTGTTTGTATAGGAAGGAAATTTATGATGATATTGAATATTTATTTTATTATTATTCTATAAAATTTGATAAAATAAAATCGTTATTAATATTGTATGGTTGTTATTAATTTACCTTTATAATTTCATATAGCGTATTATTTTTTAAAATATTTTTAATTAATTTAATCGCATTTTTATAAGTAACCTAAATTTAACATGACATTATAAATCACAAATTAGAATGCAAACAGATAGTAAATGCATCTATATTAAAAAATCACAGTTCGACAAATAAATTTTAATTTATATTACGGAAAATTCATAACATAATTTCTAAAATTAATTTTGACCCTCCATTTAAACAAAACTAATTGAAATTATATATAATGATTAATAAGGAACCTGATTATCCAAAATCTATCGAAAAATATTTCATTCCAAACGATTCGAATGATTTACACCATATCAACAAAATAACAATCGGTCTTGATGACTCAAATTTAGAACATGACCTAAACGCTTTTATCTCGATTCCCAAAAAAGTAAAAATTGATTTATTACCTGAAGAGTATAGCACTATTTCTACATTGTTAAACGATTTTGTTTTAAAAATCATAGAGAAAATTTTACTGAATCTCGTATATGATACAATAACGCTTCAATACAAAGAAGCCTTAAAAGAGGCACTATCAATACTATCAACACAAAAAGATTTTACTACTGAAATTCGTAATTATTTCTATTATGACGAAAATTTTATCGAATTTTCTGGGTTTATTGACTCTAAATATTCATCCAGTGAATATTTAGAGGTCACTCTTTTTTTAATATTGAGAATAAAACTACACAGAAAATATTGTAAGATAACTTTAGATGTGAAATCCCTTGAGATTATTTACAAGATTAGAGAAAAATTCGGAATGAAATTGTATTTGAACAGTTCTTCAGAAATTTTGTGTGATAAAAAAAATATGAAATATTCTATTAAACAAATTAATCTTACTGAAACTTTGAATAATAATAATCCTTTGAGAATTTACATTGAATATCCTATCAAAGAAATCGATGTGTTAAGAATATGTTTTAATAATATAATCTATAATAAAAATAAATTGATCCCTAGAAAATTAAAAAAAAAGATTTCTAATCAGGGGTATATTTTCATGATGGCAATTAAAAATCCGATGAATTTTGGATGTCAGAATTGTTTGAATGAGACTAATGAAAAAATACTACAAGTAAAATTTAGAGAATTTGAACAACATAATTGCAGAATTCATTTATGCAAAAATTGTGTGGATTTGTTGTGCTCTGATGATTGTATTACAGACTGTTTATCTTGTGATGAATTTTTGATGAACTTTTCACAAGTAAAGAAATACTATCATTATCATTTAATAAACAATACTAAATAAGTTGCAGAGCTAATAGAACTTTATAATTATTTAACACAGGAAATGAAAAATTTCCGAATTTCAAAAGTTCAAGGACACAAATTTAAATAAATTTAAAACAGTATTATTTATGATATCTTTATTAATATAAATCAATTACTTTTAAACTATTTTAAA